>Ga0207695_10011586_pt1 | contig 10663 bp, 6 predicted proteins | sample KBSC54metaG_FD_184354 | JGI IMG/M metagenome (GOLD analysis project Ga0207695, IMG submission 184354) | Corn rhizosphere microbial communities from Kellogg Biological Station, Michigan, USA - KBS C5-4 metaG (SPAdes) (version 2) | ecosystem: Host-associated > Plants > Roots > Rhizosphere > Soil... | reverse complement strand
TTGAACAGTCTGCTATTTGTCCTTTTGAAACATCCTCTTGGCATTGACCGAACGACTATTCCCGTTCACCTGACCGCCGCGGGATCGGTATATCTGCAATGCATATCCGACACGACTCAGCCGCCCTGTTCCGCAGATGCGCCCTATTTGATTGATCTGCGTAAAGAAGGACAATTTTGAGGAACATTGCGCAGGGCTGAGAGTATTGGTCCTGAGTGGGACCCCTACGACGCCCGTTTCAAGAAAAGCAGGCCGGATAATGGACAGCGATTTTCTTCCCTGGGTGGCGGCCCACAGCGAAAATATCCAGTTGCGTTTCAATGCGCATCTTGAAAGCCACACAACGGTTGCTCGTCATCTTCTCCACAGGGAACGGATCGGGGAAACGTTGCACTTCTCCGGTCAGAATGCCCGCTCCGCCTGTATCGACGAAACTCTGTGGGAATTGAGCATTCGGCATTGGGATGGACATGACACGCATCTGGCGGGGCCGTCACTGGACGAATGCCTCGCTCTGGCAGAAAAGCTCTTGTTCCCCTCGACGCAGGGGGCCCTTGCAGCCTGACTGGCGCCTGATTAGTTCAGGCGGTTCGTGCCGCTCATCGTCTTTCGCCAGAGGTCAGGGCCGCTCATCCATCAACGTGCGAACCAGCGACTGCATGCCCGCGTCGAATTTCGCCAGCATCACATGATCGTCCGCCGTCTCGAAATGCGTGATCAATCCGTTTCCGGTCCACCGATGAATCGCGAAGGCCGGCGGGTCCGCAACGATCATCGGACGGTTGTCGGGAGCCTCCGGGTCCATCGGCCGCATGTCGAGGGCAAGCTGCGGCGCGGTTGATGAGCAGATCGCGATCGTCGTGCCCTTCCAGGGCGCGACGACGGAACGATGGATGTGACCGCAGAGGATCGCCTGCAGATTGGTGCGGCCAGCGATCGTCGCGGCAAAGCGCAGCACCCACGCTTCGTCGGGATGGGTGTTCATCCAGTCAATGCCCACTTCGACGGGGGGATGGTGCATGACGATCAATGTCGGGGTGGCGTCATCTTCGTCCAGTCGGGCGGCAAGCCATTGCGCGCGCCGTTCGCAGAAAGCGCCGCCATGACGCCCCGGTTCCAGGGTGTCGAGCATGATGATCCGCCGTCCGTCCTGATGGATCACATATTGGACAAAGCCGTCCTCGACGGGAATGTGCGGGAAATGCACGGCGAAATGCGCCCGGTCGTCATGATTTCCCATGCAGGGCCAGACCGGAAAATCGCACTGGCTGAAAGCGTTCGCCAGACGGCGGTAGCTGTCCGCATCGCCCCGGTCGGTAAGGTCGCCGGTCGCCAACAGCAGATCGGGGCGGTTGGGGCCGTCATTCAACGCCCTCAATACCTGATCCAGCCGCTTGCGGTTGAATTCGGCGGGGTTGTCCGGGTCGAAGCCCAGATGGATGTCCGTGACCTGCGCGATCAGCATTGGTCTGCTCCCCCTCTTATTGCCCTTGTCTGACCTTATGTGCGTTGGTTGCTGCAGAGGCAGTTGTTCGATCCTGCGGTTCAGCCCGGCTCCGGCATGCGCGGAAGCGCGGGGTTGGCCGAGTTGGTCAATTTTTCCCGGTCTTGCATATCCTTGTCCAGCGACGGGGTGGCGGGCGCCCATGGGGCACCGTCGTCGATATGATAGCTGTGGCACATGGCGCAGCCCGAAGGCACGTCCGCCTTCGACTTTTCCCCGCCGTGACAGGTGCGGCAACTGTCGATTTTCGGCAGCAGCAATTGCCGGGCGTCATGCGATCTTGGCGCTGCGTGGCAGCTTTCGCATTTCTCGGTCCTGTGGGCGGCATGATCGAACCAGCCGTTCATCATGTAGCGCATCGGCTGGTGCACCGGCAGCACCTGCCAATTCGCATTGCCATTGGTGCCAGGTGGCGTGACGGTGTGGCAATCATAGCAGGCACCGCCCTTCGAGAATACCGCACGTATCGCGTCGTCGGCGCGGGAGGGGCGAGTGGCCGCCGCACCGAAATAGGCGTGGTAGATCCGTCCCTGCGCGTAATCGCCGGGCCGACGGCGGGCCACGCCGCCCAAGGCCGGAGGCTCGACCGGCCCGGTCGACCGGAAATAAGCGCGCAGGTCTGCGATCACCTGATCGGGCTGACCGTGGCGGAGCGTGTGGACGGTGCCGCCGATCGTCTCAAAGGCAAGGCTGTGGCACATCTGGCAGTCGCGCTCCATGTCCACCGGCAGGAAGCGCACGCCATCGGCGGTTGGCTTGTGGCAATCCTTGCAGGCAAGTGCATCGCCAAATCCATATTGCGCTTTCATCGTCCGCGCCATTTTCGCGACACCGCCGGTCGCGGACAAATGAATGTCATGTGGGAATTTGAGACCGCTGTCGTCCGTTGGTCCGCCATCGAGGGACCTGCGCAAGAAGCTGGGGTATCTGCCCGGCCGCGTTTGAACCAGCGCGGAGAATTGCGGATGGCTGGTGCCGAAATCGGCGGCATTGCCGATCTTGCTGTCCTTGAGCCGGTCCTTCAAGGTGCCGTGGCAATAGACACAGAAGGCTTGCGGCGCAGGCTGCATCGGACCTGCACCTTCATGTTCGCGGTGGCAATCGACGCAGGCACCCTCAGGCGGTTTGCCAAAGGCGGCAGCTACTCCTGCCAGCAACTTGCCCCCCAGCCCCGCTTCTGCCCGCGCCATGGCGATGCGGGCGGCGGGTGCATGGTCGTGCACGTCCTTGTGACAGGTCTGGCAGGCGCTGTCGCGGACGGAAACGAACGCCTTTTGATGGCAGGTTTCACAGCGCCCTTCGAGCGCGTGGTGCGCCTGGCTGAGCGGGCCCGAGGACCAGCTCCTGTCCCCTGCGACCGTGTAGATGTTCCGCGTGTCGTTTGCCGGCCGGCTGGCATAGCTCCAGATGGGGACAGCCAGGAAGCCGATCAGGATCGCCACCGCCAGTCCCCACGCGGTCAGCCGCTTGCCCGGCAACAGGCCGCGCAGCGAGAAGACCCTCGCCTCCTCCTTTTCCTCCGAAGCTTCGGACACGGCGTCGATGCGGCGGATGGAAAGGATGGTTGCTCCATCCTCACCCCGCGACAGGGTGATGCGGTGCCCCCCGAAGCGCAGTTCCGCACCCTGGGCGGGATCGATCTCGGCACGCAGGACCGTGCGGCCCTCCAGCTCGAAACCCAGCGTGCCGGTGGCGCGCAGGCGGACGGTGCGCTCGTCGACCTGCTCGATCCGGGCATGGTCGGGCTCCAGCGCCAGGTCAGGCAAGTGGATGTCGTTTTCCGCCGCTCGACCCAGCGAAAGTTGCGATTTGGCGATTGACGTGGCGCGAACGATCTCGCGGCCATCGGCGGTGAGGCTGATCTGACGGACTAGGAAGCTCATCTCACGCTCACCAGTAGAAGAAGACGCTGACGATATGCGCGGTCAGCGCGGCCAGCAGGGCAAAGGTGGCGGGCACATGGATGTAAAGCCAGATTTCCAGCAGCGCCTTCAGCTTCAGGTGTCGGCGCAGGCGGGCCAGCATAGCCTGCTTGCGTTCCAGCAGCGCATCGACCCTTTCCAGCGGATCATTGCCGGTATCCGGGGTGTCGCCCGTCCAGCGGCGCAACGCCGCCTGCGCCCGGGCCGTGGCGCAACGGGGATAGCGGCCGGACAGGCGCGACACCAGGCCGCCGCCAAAGGGATCATCCTCGAGCGACTGACGCACCAGCGCGGCCTGCTCATGAGTCAGGGGCTGCGCGGCATCATGCAGTTGCCGGTCGATGGCGCGCACCGCGTCGAGCATCTGCACCTGCGTCATTTCGGCGCGGTTGTTGCTGAGGGCTGTAGGCAAGGACGCATAGACGGTGATGCCGAACAGGCCCGAAAGGATCACCAGCATCATCAGCGCATAGGCGAGCGTATGGACGTTCCAGCCAAGCTGGAAGCCGGTGTGCAGCGTGGCGATGACGATCAGGCTGAGGCCAAGATAGACATGGGCGGATGTCCATGCCTTGAGCGACCAGCGTCCCCGCGTCATCGCCCGCTTGCGCAGGCCAAGCAAGGTCAACCACAGGATCAGCAGCGCGCCGATCGTGCCCATGGTATAGCCGTACCAGCTACCGCCATTATGGTGCGGCGTGACGTCGACCAGCATATAGCTGGCAATCGACAGGACGCAGGTTATCGTCGCGATCTTCAGCCAGCGAAAACCGGCGTGGCGAAGGAAGCCGTCATGCAGCACCTCGCCCCTGGCGCGGCGAATGGGGCTGGCAGCAGGCGTCGCCATCAGCGCGCCTCCCCGCCAAGCCGGGCTACCGTCAGGAAATCCTCCGGTGCCACGCGTATTGCCGCTCCAGTGGGACAGGCGCGCACGCAGGCCGGGCCACCCTCAATGCCCGAGCACATGTCGCATTTGATGGCTTTTTTCGGCTTTTCAACGCCGGATTCCGCATTCTTGTAGCGCCATTTCTTCGACGGTTCGCCCGGGCCGGGGCCAGCACCGAAGAACATCCAGCTGAGCAGGCCCGGCTTTTTGGGGGGCACGCTGTCCATGCGGATCACCCCATAGGGGCAATTGCGCTGGCAATTGCCGCAACCAATGCAACTGTCGTCGATGAAGACCTCTCCATCCGGCCCGCGATGGATGGCGTTGGGCGGGCAGTCGGCCATGCAGTGCGGATGCTCGCAATGGCGGCAACTCGTCGGCACATGCAGGTGGGCGTAGGTGCGGCCCGCTTCCCGGTCGAGGCGGGAGAGACCGTCATGGCTGTCGGCGCAGGCCTTTTCGCAATTATCGCAGCCGACGCAGAGATGTTCGTCGATGAGGAGAACGTCGGTCGCTTCGCCTATGCCGTTGTCGACCAGGAATTTCGCCGTTTCCGAATACATGTCGACGACGGTCGAGAAGCTGTCCTTGCGGCTTTCGACAAATGCGTTGACGTCCTGCCGAGCCGCCATGTCGCGCCGGGCGCGTTCCAGCAGGGCAGGCTTGGCGGCCATCAGCCGGGCGAAGGCATCGCCGTTCAGCCTGATGACCTCGGACTTGACCGTCGCCTTGACCGTGGCGGTGCGCGGGCCGCCTGCGATCAACGCCATTTCGCCCACATAGCTGCCGGCGGGAAGATAGGACAGGAAGACGTTTTTCCCGCCGATCTTCTTTTCCACGATCATCGACCCGACCCGGATCACATAGATGTCATTGCCGATATCGCCTTCGGTGAGGATCGCCTCCCCCGCCTTCACCGTCCGGATTTCCGCCGTGTCGAGAATGTCGGCAAGATCCGCCGGGGTCAGGCCGGCGCCGAACATCTGGAGCAATTGCCGCTCGGTCGAGATGCGGGTGATGGCGCGCTTGGCGGGCGGGTTGGAGGACATGAGCTTGAGCGCCGCCGTGCGCGACACCTCCACCATGATCGAGTCAGCGCCCGCCCGTACGGTCGCACCGCGGCGGCGGCCGGAAATGAGGCCCACCTCCCCGAAGATGGAGCCCTGGTCGATGGGTATCTCGACGCCGGAGGCGACCTCCACCAGCGCCTGCCCCCGCGCTATGCCGAAAAGCGAGGAGCCCGGGTCGAATTTCTCGAAGATCAGGTCGCCGCTGCGATAGGCGCGCACTTCGCTGTCCAACATGAATTCCCGCATCTGGAGCGGAGACAGTCCCTCCAGGATCGAAACGTTGGCGCGCAGATACTCCAGCCATTCCGCGACGCTCTTCTTCTCCGGCAATCCCGCGAACTTGGCGGCCAGGATCGGTTCGTCCGCAGGCTTCAGGTCGCGATTGCCGTTGATATATTCGACGACGTCATAGCCCTGGTTCATGCAATGCTTGATCAGCGGATAACCCGCCAGCGCGCCGATCACGAAAATGCCGGGCGCGGTGCTTTCGAACACCGGCGACAATTTCGGGAAGGCCAGCCGGTCCCCACTGGTGAATTCGATGCCGCAGCTCTCCACAAAGGCGCGCGGCGGAGCGGAACCCATGCGCGCGATGATGCGATCGCATTTCAGCTTCACCTCGCCGTCGCGGCTGTCGAGCGTGATGAAACCGGGCTCCACCTTTGCCGTGGTGCTTTCGGTCATGATGGCAAGGCGCCCCGCTTCAGCGGCGGTCATCAGCGCCTTGACGTTCGCAGCCTTGGCGCTGGCGAACTCGGTCGATCGGTTGAGGATGGTGACGACATTGCCCTGCGCCTCATCGGCAGCGAGGCCGAGGGCATTTTCTATGCCTGCATCGCCCGTCCCGACGACAAAGATATGCTCGTCATTATATTCCGCCGGATCGTCCAGCTGATATTGCACATGGGGCAGGTCGGCGCCCGGCACGCGCATCAGATTGGGATTGCCCTGCGTGCCGATGGCCATGACGACGGCATCGGCAATCACCTCCCTCCCGTCGTTCAGCGTCAGCCGATAAGGTGGCGCGAAGCGCTGGATTTCCTTCGTTTCGCTCGTGCCGTCACGCTTGCGCTCAACGATCTTCTGGATGCTGCCCGCGATCGGATCGCCGGTGCCGACGATCGCCTTCACTTCCGCATTATAGGCTATATTGATGGCCTGCGCGTCTGCCTGTCCGTTCCAGCGGTCGAGAATCGATTCGCGCTTGCCCGCCTCGAAATCGCAGTCCGACCGCAGCACGAGCTGGCTGGGCGTCGCCATCACATGCTTGCCCTTCTGATATTTGAAGATGGTGTCGGACAGATGGTCCGTCTTTTCTATCAGCAGGTGCGAAAGCCCCAGCGCAGCGGCGCGCGCGGCCGCACTCAGCCCCGCCGGCCCCGATCCGACGATCGCGATACGCACGCGGTCATTCAATGATTGTCCCCCGATATGCCCCTGTGTTCCGGCTGTTACCGGACGCTGTCCCGGGCGGCACTCTATCATTTCCGCAGCGTCACGCTAGAGAAGATCGCGGGGAACAACCGGGGAGTGCAAGAATAATGGGTTGGAACTGGAGGCGCGTGTTGCTGATGGGCGCGGTTGGCATCGCCGCTCTATCCATCGGCTATAATCTGACGCACGCGCCCGAGGAAACGAAGGTGCCAGCGCTATCCTCCCCATTGGCGGCCGGCCAGGAGCCTGCCGATCCGGAGGCGGCGATACGCGCGCTTCAGGACCGGGTCGGGGCCAATCCCAACGATGCGGAGGGCTGGCAAAGGCTGGGCTGGGCTTATTTCGAAAGCGGCCGCCATGCCGATGCGGTGCGCGCCTATCGTCACGCGACAAAGCTGGCGCCCGGCAATGCGACCTTCTGGTCGTCGCTGGGCGAGGCCGCGGTGATGGAGAGCGAGCGTGATCCCATGCCGAAGGAAGCCGCGGACGCCTTTGACCGGGCCATCGCACTCGATCCGAAGGATCCCAGGGCGCGCTACTTCCTGGCGGTGCGCAAGGATCTTGCGAAGGATCATAAGGGCGCGATCCGCGACTGGATCGCCCTGCTGGGCGACACGCCACCGGGCGCGCCATGGGAAGCCGATCTGCGCCGGACGATAGAGCAGGTGGGAAAGATCAACGGTATTGATGTCGCGGAGCGGCTGGCGGCGGTGAAGCCGACCGCGCCGCACCCGCCATTGGGTGCCGGCATGTCCGTGGCGACGGCGGCGATCCCTGGCCCCAGCCGCGAGCAGATGCAGGCCGCGGCACAGCTTCCCCAGGGACAGCAGGACGCGATGGTCGGGGGAATGGTGGCCAGTCTGGAGTCCCGACTGAAGGCCAATCCGGGCAATGTCGACGGCTGGATCATGCTGATGCGCAGCCGCATGACGCTGGGCGAGACGGGCAAGGCGGCGGCGGCCTATGCGCAGGCGCGGTCGGCCAATCCGGCGCAGGCAGGGCGGATCAGGGATGAGGCACGGATATTGGGCGTGCCGGGCGCCTGAGCCACGCCCCAGCGCTCTTGCCGGGCCAGTCCAACCCGGCGTCTTACCGAAGCAAAGGCGGTCGCCAGCCCTTCATATCCACTTCGTCGCTGACCTTATAGGGTATTCCCCGGGAGGTCAGGAACAGCCGCTCCATTTCCGGGCGGGTAAAGGGGCGCGAGCCGAGGCGACCGAACACCGCGATCTGCCCGCCCGTTTCGTCCACCGCACGATCGCGATCCAGCCCTTTGGACAGCGCCAAGGCCGGCGAAGGCGTCCGTGCCCAGGCGATCAGCTCCGGCTTGGGCGCTGGCGAAAAGCCGTAGAAATTGGGCTGGCTGGCCGGACTGGTCAGCTGCACCACCTTCAGGCCATTCCGGCCATCCGCGACATAGGCGAACAGCGACGCGTTGGTCGTGCCGACGATCACATCCTCCACATCGGTCATCTGGCCGCCAAACGTCTCCTTGGCGTAGACGACGGGACGCAGCGGATTGGTGATGTTGACGATTGCAAGCCCTTCGGACTTGGCCGCCACATAGGCATAGGTCCGGGCAAGATAGATCCGGCGCGCATCGGCCAGCGGCACGGTGGCGGACGGCACCGCCACCGGATCCGTGAGCTTCGTCACGTCGAACAGCTTCAGCCCTTCTGAATCCGTGACCCACAGATAGCGGAACTGGATCGCGCTGGCCCGCGCGCCCTTCATCGGGCGGACGGCGGCAAGACGGGGGTGAAGCGGGTCGCTGAGGTCCACCACGACCAGTCCGACATCGGCAGTGATATAAGCGATCTGCCCCGCAAGCTGGATATGCCGCGCCCCGTCGAGCACGCCGTCGGGATTCCACGTGACTGCCCGCTTCAGGAAATTGTTGCGGAAATCGCCATCTGTCATGGTCTCGATATTGACCATGATCAGCCCTTCGACGCTGTCCGTCACCGCCGCATAGCTGTAGATCGGCAGGAAAGGCTGCTCCTGGTTGATCCGGCGCAGTTCCGGCGTGTTGCGCAGCGGGTTGACCGGCTGGTTGGTGGCAAGCGCCATGCAGGTCGCGTTCCTGGATGGAACGCCGCTGTTGTGGCCCAGCTTCGAGAAGGGCGCGCTCAGGATCGGTTCGGAAATACCCTTGTTCGCGATGGATGCCACGTCATAGACGCGGAAACCGCCCTTCCCTTCGGCCACATACATATATTCGCCGCGCAATTGCAGGCATCCGACGCGATCGGCCGTCCCCTTCACTACATTGCGGAACTCTTCCACGGCATGGGTCTCGCCGGAAGCCCTGCCGTCGAAATATTTGCCGCGCACCCAGTTCTTCAGTTCGCGCTTGTTCTGCTCGACGTGCAGCTTCCAGTAATCGGGATAGGCATATTTCTGCAGATAGCTGCCGATCACGGCCTGCGGCTCGTCCCATTCGGTGACGCGGATCGCCTCGAACCCGCTCTCCAGCCCGGTCCAGGCGTTCAGGCCGACAAAATTCACGAAATTGGTGCCGAGCAGCAGCAACTGCGACATGATGGCATTATTGTCGTCCTTGGCCGACAAATGACAATCCGTGCAGGTCTTTGTCTCCGTCCGGCGCACGGTATGCGGGAAATGTGGGGCAAAGGCCTGCGACGAAAAGCCGATGCCCGATATCGGCGGCTGCTGGATGTAGATGCGTTCGCGGTTGATGTTTGTGGATGACAGGACCAACGCCGAAGTCGAGCGAACCGGGGCCGTTTCATTGCCCTTGGTCGTCATGTGCTTGCCGAGCTGGAACATCTCGTCGCGCGCCACCTGCGGGTTATAGGTCGCGAAGTTGCGCGTTTCCTCTCCATCAAAATGGTGAAGCGAGGTCTTCCAGTTCGCTTCGATCGGCAGGTGGCAGCCACCGCAACTGGTCGTCCAACTGAGGTGGCAGGTGAAGCAGGCCATGCTGTCGTCGCCATGCGCCCGGTCTTCCTTGGCGACGCCCGGCCCAAAGGCAAAGCTGCCGTCCTCCGCGCCCGAACGGCTCATCAGCTTGGCGCGAGCGGCCTTGGCGTTGAAATGCGGATTGGCCGGATCGACCGAATCCTTCACCAGCGACACTTCCCACTCCAGCTTCGGGTCGACGATCGAACGCTGGATCAGCCGTTGCCGCCCGCTGGCATCGAAATACCATTCGAACCGCCGCTTGCCGTCCGGATTGCGCAGCAGCGCAAGGTTCGTCCCCTTGTGCGGCGCGGCCGGGCCGGAGGTCAGCAGCGTCGGATAGGCGTCGGCCGTACCATGGCAATCCTTGCACCCGATCTCGATCGCATTGGCCACCTCGCCATAGATGAAGCCGTTGCCATGGCTGTCCTGCGCGAAATGGCAGTCGGCACATTGCAGGCCTTTTTCGGCATGGATGTCCATAAGATGCACGGACTTGCCCGGATTGGTGCCGACGGGGACGAACTTGCCCTCCCCTTTCCTGCGCCATTTTTCCGGGTCCTCGGGTGACACGATCTTGCCGTCCGCGTCGAGCAGATTGCCTTCGCGGTCGCGCTTGAACACGCCGCGGAAGTTCCAGCCATGGCCATGATAGTCCGCGAACTGCGTGTCCTTCGCCTTGTCGTTCAGGTCATAGACGTTGCGCAGAAATTCCAGGTCCGACCATTTGCCGCGGGGACTGGCCCCCTCGGGATTGCGTTCCAGCGTCTGGTGCACCTGCGCCGCGGTCGGATATTTCTGCTTTTCCGGCCACATCAGGGACGCGTCGGACTCATAGTCCCACATGGTGTAGCCCAGATAGCTGTTCAGGAAGATATTGGGCTGGTGCATGTGACAGTTCATGCACTGCGCGGTCGGGATCGCG
>Ga0207695_10011585_pt1 | contig 10664 bp, 8 predicted proteins | sample KBSC54metaG_FD_184354 | JGI IMG/M metagenome (GOLD analysis project Ga0207695, IMG submission 184354) | Corn rhizosphere microbial communities from Kellogg Biological Station, Michigan, USA - KBS C5-4 metaG (SPAdes) (version 2) | ecosystem: Host-associated > Plants > Roots > Rhizosphere > Soil... | reverse complement strand
CACACGAAGATTCCCCGGCGTCCGATCGGCGTCGTCCTCGCAAACCAGATGCCGAAGGCGAGACCGGACAGCCACATGAGCGTGAGCACCTCGGGCATCCAGCCGATCCCATCCCGGCCAATGTCATAGTAAGTCATCAACCGTTGGACGCATTCGGCAGTCGTACGGAAACGCCTCTTATCTGGCTGCGGTACAGCGTCCGCCTTGCGAGCGAATCGGTTGGCCTCTATATCGGCACTGCCTGCGGCTGCCCCGGCCTGCTGGTTCCGCAACAGTGTCATTCCACGACTCTACTCGAGGTCCGCTCGATGTCGCGCTCATTCCGCGCCGCACTGCGCCTGGCCACAGTGGCCCCCCTGCTCGGCCTCCTGGCAGTCACCGCGCACGCTCAGAAGTCCAAGTCCCGCGCCAAAGAATCGAAGAACCAAGCCGCGTCGCCGGCGGCAAAGGGCGCGGGGCCTGATTCGGCGTTTCTATCCACGCTCAAGTGGCGATTCATCGGCCCGGAAGGCAATCGCACCGACGCTATCGCCGGCGTACCCGGCGATCCCAACATCTATTACGCCGGAGCCGCGAGCGGCGGTGTTTGGAAAACCACAGATGGCGGTGCGCACTGGAATCCGATTTTCGACGATCAGCCGGTGCAATCCATCGGCTCGATCGCCGTCGCTCCATCGGATCCGAACGTGGTCTACGTCGGCACCGGTGAGCCGTACATTCGCAGCCACATCTCGGTCGGCTGGGGCATGTTCAAGTCGACCGACGCCGGCAAATCCTGGTCGCGCGCCGGTCTCGAGAACACGGGACGCATCTCACGCATCGCCATCGACCCGGCCGACCCGAATCGCCTCTTCGTCGCCGCGCTCGGCACCGCGTATGGTCCTGAGCCCGACCGCGGCGTGTTTCGCAGCACCGACGGCGGCAAGACGTGGACGAAAGTGCTCTTCGTCAACGACTCCACCGGCGCCGTCGATGTGCTGTTCGACCCGAAGAACCCGAGCATTCTTTACGCGAGCACGTGGCAGATCGCGGTGCACACGTGGGGACGCGAGAGCGGCGGCGCCGGCAGCGGCATCTGGAAGTCGACGGACGGCGGCACCACCTGGAACCGCCTAACGGGCCACGGCCTCCCCACTCGGCCCGTCGGCAAGGTGACGTTAGGCATTAGCCCCGCGAATCCCCAGCGGGTGTACGCGCAGATCGAGACCGGCGACGGCGTGCCCTGGCACGGCGCGCCCACGGACACCGGTCGCCTCTGGCGCTCGGATGATGCCGGCGGCTCGTGGAAGCTCGTGAACAGCGACCTGCAGCCGATGGGACGCACCGCGTATTACTCGCGCATGGGCGTCATGCCCGACAACGCCGACGAGGTGTACTTCCTCGCCGCCAACTTCACCAAGACGCTCGACGGCGGCGTCACCATGATCGACCTCGAGGGCGATCAATTCCCGCGCGGCGACCACCACGACATCTGGATCGACCCGACGAACGGAAACCGGTTCGCGGTCGCGCACGACGGCGGCGTCGCCATCACGATGAATCGCGGGAAGAACTTCCTGCGCGTGCAGCTGCCGATCGCGCAGATGTACCACGTCACCGTCGACAATCGCGTTCCATACTACGTCTACGGGAACAAACAAGACGGCACCTCCTACATGGGGCCGAGCAACTCGAAGTTGGGCGCCGACGGCGGAATCTGGCGCGGCGAATGGCGCAGCGTCGGCGGCGGCGAGAGTGGATTCGCGATTCCGGACACCGTCGACTCGAACCTCGTGTGGTCGAGTGCATCGGGTTCGGGCGCGATCGGCGGCATCGTCGTGCGTTACAACGTCCCGACGCACATCATCGACAACGTCGAGGTGTGGCCGGAGAACGTCGCCGGTGCGCCGGCCGACATGGCGAAGTACCGCTTCGTGTGGAATTTCCCGCTCATGATTTCGCCGCACGACCACAACACGGTGTACACCGGGTCGCAGGTCGTGCACCGCACGACGAACGGCGGCCAGAGCTGGGATGTCATCAGCCCCGACCTCACGCGCAACGACAAGTCGAAGCAGGGGATCTCCGGCGGCCTAACGCCCGACAACATCGGCGTCGAGTACGGCGATGTCATCTATTGGATCGCCGAGTCGCCGCTGGCGAAGGGCGAGCTGTGGGTGGGGACCAACGACGGCCTCGTGCAGCTGACGCGCGACGGCGGCAAAACATGGTCGAACGTCACCAACTTGCCGAACGGATATCCGACGTTAGGCACGGTGTCGAGCATCGAGCCGTCGCGTTTTACGCCGGGCACCGCGTACATGGCGATCGACGGGCATCAGGTGAACAACTTCGATCCGTGGGTCTACCGGACCACGGATTACGGGAAGACCTGGACGTTGATCACGCACGGCATCGCGAAGTCGCCGATCTCGTACGCACACACGATCTACGAGGATCCGGTGCGCAAAGGCCTGCTCTACCTCGGCACCGAGGGCGGCGTGTACGTGAGCTTCGACGCCGGCGACAACTGGACACCGCTGCAGAGCGGCCTGCCGCACGCGCCGGTGTATGGCATCACGGTGCAGCCGCACTTCCAGGATCTCGTGATCGGAACGTACGGACGCGGCTTCTGGATTCTGGACGACCTCACGCCGCTGCACGAATGGACTCCGGAGCTCGCGTCGAAATCGCTGGCACTGCTCGAGCCGCGCCCGCAGTATCGCTATCGCGGCGTCGCCGAGCCCGCCACGGAGTTGGACGACATCGTGGCCGGCAAGAATCCCGCGGATGGAGCGACGCTCGATTTCTGGATCAAGTCGGCGCCCAAGGATTCGACCGACAGCGCGAAGGTGACGATCGCCGATAACTCGGGCGCCGTGGTGCGCACGATGAAAGTCAGGCCGCACGACGGACTCAATCGCATCCAATGGGACCTGTACGGCGACGCGACGAAGCAAGCCAAGCTGCGCGCCAGTCCCCTGTATATGGACTGGTTCCAGGTGAAGGCGTCGGGGATTCCCGCGCCGGACGTTGGGCGCTTCGCGCTGCTCGAGCCGCCGGGCACGTACACGGTGACGGTGGCGCTCGATTCCATGCACGACACGCAGAAGCTCACGGTGTTGCAGGATCCGGCGAGCGGCGGCACCGAGCAGACGATCGCCGCGCAGAACGCGCTCGAGCACTCGCTCTACGCCGACATCAACGACGCAGTCGACCAGATCAACCAGCTGGAGGTTGTGCGCGCGCAGTTGTCGGGACTCCTAACGCTGGCTGGAAAGGACTCCACGTTCGCCGACGTGCGGACCGCGAGCGATTCGCTGCGCGACAAGCTGGTGAGCGTCGAGCAGCAGCTCGTCCAGCTCAAGGTGACGGGCAGGGGACAGGATGACGTGCGCTGGCCGCCGATGCTGTCGGAGAAATTGATGTACCTGGCCGACGAGGTGCAGCGGTCGGACGCGGCGCCCACCGACCAGGCGAAGCAGGTGGCCGAGTTGCTGCACGGTCAGCTGCAGACCATCAAGAATCAGGTCGCGCAGTTCATGAAGACGGACGTGACGGCGTTCAACGACAAGATGCGGGGCCGGAACGTGCACCCGATCATTGGCGAGCGCTGACAGTCCTCGGAGACCTGGTGGTGGCCCGACGCTAGATGTACTTGAGCCACCACTCGGTCCGCCGCGCTTTCACGCCTGCGAACCAGCGGCAGACGAACGTGAGAATCACGAGCGCGACCGCCCACACGAGATAGAGCTGCCACAGCGTCCACGTGTAGCCGGCCGGCGGTTCGGGATTGCCCATCGGGTGGTTGGTGAACAACCAGGGACTCACGCTGCCTAACCGAACCGCCGACACGCCGAGCGCGAGGGCGTGGATGAGCGGGATGTGCAGCACGTAATAGAAGAACGGCACGCGTCCGAACACGGTGACCCAGCGCGCAAGGGCGCCGCGCGCGCGCTCCACGAGCGGCATCAGCGCGATCGTAGGCCCGAGCGTCATGAGCAGGAACTGGAGCGATGCGGGGTACTTGTTCGTATTGAGGAACGCCAAGAGGCCTGGCATCCCCGGCCGTCCGTCAGGCCTGGGGTGGGTCATCGCAGTCCAGGATCCCGGATCGCCGTACAGATTGAATGCGCGCAGGACGAGGAACAGCGCGATCGCGCCTAACCCAATGCGCAGGCACAACCGGTCGCGGCGGTTGGGTTCCATCGTGAGGATCTGCGCGAACGCATAGCCGGCCGCGATCACGCCGATCCACGGGATCAGCGAGTAGAGCACGATGAGGTTCGGCCCGTTCGGTCCGAACTTGATCGGTCCCGCGAAGAATCCCACGTACATGATCTTCCAGAACGCCGAACGCAGCCCACCGTCGAGCGAGCCGGCGATATCGCCGATACGCGGGTCGAGGATGTTGTGACCGGCGATGATCACGATGCCGATCGCGGCGATGAGCTTAACTGGGAGCTTGATCAGCGCCGCGAGCGCGATCATGCACCATCCGATGCACCACAGAATGCCCGCCATCTCGTAGTGCGCGAAATCGAAATTGAACGTCCACGCGACGCGCAGCACCGTGAGCTCGAGGAAGATGAGCCACACGCCGCGGATGACGAGAAACCGCGCGAGGTCCTGGTGGCGGCGTCCATACAACGCCGCGCTCGTACCGGCGAGGAAGATGAATGCGGGCGCGCAGAAGTGCGTGATCCATCGGGTGAAAAAGATGCCCGGCGTCGGTCCGCCGGCGGGCAGGCCGGAGTAGACGCGCACATGATCGATCGCCATCAGAATCATCACGGCGCCGCGAATGAGGTCGACCGATGCGACGCGACCGGCGCGCTCGATTGACGGAGCGTCCGGTGCAGACAGCCTCGACTCACGAATGGTCGTGGTGGCCACCGCGCGAACATACAATGTCCGGGCTCCGGCACAAGCTGGGCGCCGCGTACCACAGGTGTTTCGCACTAACGTGACCAGGCGGCGACCACGCATAAGTCTCTTCGGGCGGGCATCACGGAGTTTCTGCCTACTTTCCAGGCAATAATTCCCCGATGCGCCGCGCAGGTTAGGCAACACCGTCGACCGGCGTGCGGCCCAACAGTTCGCAAGCGCCGGCCACCACCTTCCCTCCGACCCCCGGAACGACCAGAATTGCTGCCGTAGCGCCCACCCGTTTCCGACCGAGGAGGTCCTATGCGCGTTTGGGGGCCGGACATCGCCGGCACCGTCGTCGCGTTGGTACTGACGGCGGGTCTCTCGCAGAGCCTGGTTGCCCAAGGCAAGGATCGCATTTTCATCACCAAGGACACCACGACTGGTGGCGTCGCGGCGCTCGGCCGCTCCCCGCATCAGATTCGCGGCTATACGACACAGTTCGCTCCGGAACCACTCAAGCTCAACATCGGAAACGTCGACTCGCCGGAGCAATGCATTCGCATCAAGGTCACGTTCACGGCGCTCTCGGGCGCGTCGAGCTCGGGCGACGTCAAGTCGGCGGAGATTCTCGCGCACTGGGATATGTCGGCGACGCATGAACAATCGCGCGGTGACTCCGCGGTCCATTGTGTTGCCACGTACTTGTGGCGCTTCGGCGACATACCCGGACCGCAGCTGCTCGCCGTTAGGCTTCGGGCCGACCCGGGTGATGGCGCGCCGAAAATCTCGGCGATCGGCTCGTACCTCGAGTACAGGGCCGTGGCGCATGCCCTGCCCGGCCCGTTCGTCGGCGAAGCGTGGGTTGGACACAATCCCGGTGGAAAGTCGATCGAAGCGATGTACGGACTCGACTTCAGTCCGGTGTTGCTGATCCCTGCGCACGGGCTTCCTTCCTGGCTCGATCGCATCCGCGCGATGGCCGGCGTGACGAGCGATGCGCACAATCTGTTTTACGGACTTCAGCTCAACTCCCTCATCTTGGGGCCCGCCGCCGAGGGATTGCCGTTTCAGCTCGCGTTCGGGGGGAGAGCTGGCATCTCGCAGAACAAGGGAGGTTTGTTCATGGCGGCGTATCTCAGCGGCAGCAGCCTCATTAGCACGATCACCAAAGGCCTGGGACTCGGCGGCTGACCGTTAGGCATTGGCGCCGCTCCGTTCCGCACTGACCCCATCGCCGGAGACATCATGAGCCGGATCCGCGGCCCGTTGTCGTTGTTCGTTGCATTCATCTTCACGGCCATCGCGTCGGCGGACGCGCCGGCACAACAGCACGACCGCGTCGTCACTGTTTCCGATGGCGCGGCCGATCCCGCCGTCTCCCCCGACGGCGCCCAGATCGCCCTCAGCATCCTCGGCAAAATCTGGATCGTGCCCGCGGGCGGCGGCGAAGCGCGGCAGGTGTCTAACGGAATCAGCTGGGACACGCATCCGTCGTGGTCGCCAGACGGGCAGTTTCTCGTTTACGCCCACGAGGACGGCGACGGGAGCGACCTCGTCGTCACCAACCTCGCGACTGGAACATCGGCGGGACTGTATCACACCGACAAACAGATCGGCCAGACGGCCTTCACGCCGAAGGGCGACGAGATCTATTTCGTCGCGCAATCGGAACAGCTCGACGCGCATCTCATGCACGTGCCGGTCGACGGCGGCGAGGCCAAGCCGGTCACCGAGACGCATGACTGGCACGAATGGACGTTCGCGCTCTCGCCGGACGGACAGCACGTGCTGCTCGCGTCGGGGCGCTACGGCGGCGCCGACCTCTTTCGCATCGATCTGCCCGGCCGCGCGGCCACGCGCCTAACGAATACGCCGTGGAATCAGTCGTCGGTGGCGTGGAGCGGCGACGGCAAGACCCTCTACTACATCAGGTCGGTCAACGCCATCGACTCGATCATGGCGATGCCCGCGGGGGGCGGGGCGGCCCGCGCCGTGTTCGCCAGTCCGTTCGACGACAAGGCGCTCGCGCTCTCGCCTGACGGCACGACCGCCGTGCTGTGCGCGGCGCGCAAGCTCTACCGCCTCGACCTGCGCACCGGCGCGGTGGCGCCGATCCCGTTCACGGCGCGCTTCGTGCTGCCGCCGCAGTCGGCGCCGGACATGGTCATCACGCACGCGCGCCTCTGGGATGGCACCGGGGCGGCCCCCCTCGCCGACCGCACGATCGAGATCAAGAACGGCACGATCGCATCGATCGGCGCCGGCTCGCCTAACGCAATGCCGGGGGTGCCCGTCGTCGACGCGCACGGGCGCACCGTGATGCCGGCCCTCATGGACAACCACTATCACTTCTGGGACTACCAGCAGGGCCCGTTCCTTTTGAGTCGAGGCATCACGAACATCCGCGATCCCGGCGCGCCGCTTTCGCTGAGCATGAATTTCAAGGAAGCGATCGCCATGGGCCTCTTCCCCGGCCCGGACATTTACTCCGCCGGCCCGCTGATCGACGGACTCGGCGACTATCATCCGTTAGTCGACGTGATGATCGACGATACCGCCGCGGCGGCGACAGTCGTTCGCGCGTTCAAGGCGCAGGGCGTCGACCTGCTCAAGGTGTATTTCATGCTCAAGCCCGACGTGCTCTGTGCCGTGGTGCGCGAAGCACACAAGGTCGGGCTCAAAGTCACCGGGCACATCGGCGTGCATACGAGCTGGGGCCAGGCAATGGATTGCGGGATCGATGGCCTCAACCACATCCGCGTGTGGGCCGATTTCCTGCCCGCGAGCGAACAGCCGCAGGGCTACAACGAGACGCTCGATGACGACAAGAATCCGGTGCCGCGCATGCAAGCGGACTGGCGCGAGATCGATCCCGACTCGCCGCGCGTCACTGCGCTGATCCAGAAGATGGCCAGGTCGAGCGTCGGGTTCGACCCGACGCTCTCCATCCAGCGGATCGACGACAGCATGCGCAAGTCGCTCGGCCTCGCGCAATTCGCGGCCGCGCAGGAGAGTTATCGACGCATGGCGAAGTTCGTCGCCCGGTCGCAGCAGATGGGCGTGTTTCTGCTCGCGGGCACGGACGACGGCTTGCTCTACGACGAGATGGACGCGTACGACAGCGCGGGCGTGGCGAAAGCGACGACGCTCGAAGCGGCGACGGTCAACGGCGCCAAGTGGTTAGGCAAGGACTCGCAATTCGGAACGGTCGCGGTGGGTCACCGTGCGGATCTCATCATTGTGGACGGCGATCCGCTCAAGACGATGGCCGACATTCGCAAGGTCGACATCGTGGTGAAGGACGGCCGGATCGTGTTCCGGAAATAGCGATCGTTCGCAGGACGATCTCCTCGTTACCGCTGGGTTCGGCACTCGTCTGCGTAGTGAGTTCACTCGTGTCTAACGGGTTGCCGACCAGTCACTTCGGGGACGTCCATGCCTGCTCGCTTCGCTTTTTTCGCGCTCGCTGCCTCGCTCGCGGTGTCGGCCTGTGGCGCGACGATGGTCAACGCCCCGGGACACGCCGGCGCGTATGCGCCGGTGAACGATGCCGATCGCGTCGGCGTGATCAAGTTCCGCGACGATGACCTACTGCGCGAGAAGCGCCGCCAGGATGCCTACAAGCAGATGTACCAGGCGTGCGGCGGCAAGTACGCGATCGTGGACGAAGGCGAGAGCATCGACGGCAAAGAGATCTCGCACTACTCGAACACGAAGACGACGACGGACTCGACCGCGGAGTCGACGACCCGCTACCGTCAGCGCAGCACGACGACGAATGCCAACTCGTCGGCGGAGACGAACACGGCGAACTCCTCGACGACCGTGGTGCGCAACCAGCATTATTGGGTGATGCAGTTCCGTTGCGTCCACGACAGCACGGCTCAGTCATCGCAGTAGTCGCCGCCCTTCGAGGCCGCAGCGATCGGCAACGTTAGGCAGCCGCGCCATGCGGCCGCGGGGGGTCCGGCGGGCATTCGCGCCGCCGCCCGATTCGCTCAACCGTTAGGCGCAACCACCAAGCGTTCGCGCGCGCGAACGTCGCGACGGGCGCGGCCAGCCGTGATGGTTGCGATGCCTGTGCGTCGCGCCGCGACCTGTCGTATGTTGCAAGGTGATCGACATCGGACACGCGGCATGCGCAAACAGTACTATTTCCGGAACTCTCCCCGCGGACGACTGGCGTGGGACGTCGATCGGCTCGTCGAGCTCTCGCGCACGTTGCCCGTCCGCTCCGTGCCGCTCAGCGAGATTCGTGAGCTCGATGAAGCGCTCGACCATGACGGACAGCCCATCACCTGGCGTGGATTCGTCGAGCACGCGGCGCTGATGCACGAGGCGGATCTCGCGTTTCCGATCATCCTCGCCGCGGACGGCGCGGTCATGGATGGCCGGCATCGCGTGGCCAGGGCGTTGCTCGAGGGACGCGCGACCATCGACGTCGTGCGGTTCCCGGAGGACCCCGCGCCCGACTTCGTTGGGCGCGATCCGGACGACTTGCCATACTAAGGATGGCACGTGCCTCGTGAAGCGCGAACGTGAGCGGCGATTCGGTGATCGACGCGCTTCGCCGACATCTCGAGCACATGCTCGAAGCGCGCGGCGCGCCTCTCATCGTCGCGATTGACGGACGGAGCGGAGTCGGGAAGTCCACCATCGCGTCGCAGCTCGCCGCCGTGTTCCCGGCCACCATCATCCCAATCGATGACTTCTTTGCAGCCGAGCTCACGTCGGCAGACTGGGATGCGCGGTCGCCCAGCGAGCGCGCGCGCGATGCGATCGATTGGCGTCGACTTCGCCGGCTAGCGCTCGAGCCACTGCGTGCGGGGCGCGCCGCCGTGTGGCATCCGTTTGACTTCGGCGCCGGAGCGCGAGCGGACGGATCGTACGCCTTCTCGTCCGAGTCCGCCCGACGTGACGCGGCACGGCTGATCATTCTCGACGGTGCATACTCGTCTCGACCAGAGCTTGCGGATCTCGTCGACATTGCGATACTCGTGGAGGCGCCGATAGCAACTCGACGCGCCCGACTCGCGCTACGCGAAGCGCCAAGATTTCTCGACGCGTGGCACCAACGGTGGGATGCGGCCGAGGATTACTACTTCGGGGCGATTCGTCCGCTGGAATCGTTCGACATCGTGTTGGATTCCGTCGAATCACGCATCTCGATGAGGGAACATCATGCCTGAAGCGACCGTTTCGACCAATGAGCCTGCGGCCCGCTTCACCGCGACTGGGCACTCCTTCGCCATCCGCGAGTGGCGTGGAAGCGGTCCGGCAAAGATGCACGTGCATCACGCAGACGACGAGGCGTGGCACGTGCTCGATGGCGTGTTGCGATTTCGGTTCACCGATCGGCAGGTGGAAGTTGCGTCCGGTGGCACTGTATTCGTTCCGGCCGGCGTGCCCCACACGTACGAAGCACTCGACGCGCGATATCTGGTCTTCCTCACCCCGCGGCTCGTTGCGTTGATTGCGGAGCTACAGCAGGCACCTCGAACCGTCGATGAGCGGGCGATTTATCGGAAGTACGACTCCGAGCTGCTCGAGTAGCGACCGTCAGCGCCCTGCGCGACCGGTTCTTGCATCGGTGCCTGAACCTGATTCGTCGTCGCACACGGTCGTCGAGCGGGCGACCATCACTCCCGGAGGTTAGGCGGTGTCCAAACTGCGTTTCACGATTTCCATGTCGCTCGACGGATACGTCGCCGGCCCCCAGCAGAGCGTCGAGAATCCGTTGGGGATCGGCGGTGAGCGGCTGCACAGTTGGGCGTTCGAGCTCGCGGCGTGGCGCGCGCCGCACGGCCTAACGG
>Ga0207695_10011583_pt1 | contig 10665 bp, 10 predicted proteins | sample KBSC54metaG_FD_184354 | JGI IMG/M metagenome (GOLD analysis project Ga0207695, IMG submission 184354) | Corn rhizosphere microbial communities from Kellogg Biological Station, Michigan, USA - KBS C5-4 metaG (SPAdes) (version 2) | ecosystem: Host-associated > Plants > Roots > Rhizosphere > Soil... | reverse complement strand
AGGGTTTCAAGCGAATGGGGCTACTTCCACTCTAGCAGATTCAAAACGGGCCCCCGCCAGCCTGGGGTTCACTCATAGTGCCACCAAAAGCAAAGGCCGCACCCACCGGATGCGGCCTTAGTCTAGTTCGCTGTCCCCTTGTTTACTCGTCCACTCGTCCCCCTGTCTCTAGAACGGGTTGAGCTTCCCGAGACCCTTCTTCTTTTTCTTCTTGCTTGACGACTCCTCGTCGAGGTCAGCCTTCGTCTTCTTCTGCTTCTCAGTGACGGCTGTCTGAGTCTGTCCGGTGCCGGGTCGAATGTCGTTGACCTGGTCCGGAGCGTCGGCGGGCTTGTCGACTGCCGGAAGCGTGTTGTCTGTAGGACCGACTGACTTGACCAGCGGGCTCGCTCCAGCCGCTGGAGCGCCGTTGCCGGAGTCAGCGGCCGGGGTGGCCGTCGAGTCGCCGTTGGGAGCATTCACGATCGATACCCCAACGCCGGTTCCACCCGAGGGTGCCGACATCTGCAGCGGAGCCGTTGAAGGCTGATCGCTGCGCGGTGGCTCATTGGGACCCGTGGGGGTGACGGCGCTCGGCTCGGCAGGCTTGCCGGCATTCGTCGCTTCGTTCACCATGCTGGTTTCGGCCTTGCTCACGTCCGGAGCGATGGTGCGCTTCGGATCCTCGAGAGAAGGTTCGCCGACGTGCGCGGACTGCACGACCGTCGGACCGTGCTTGATGACACCGAGGATACTGTCGGTGAAATGAAGCGGGCGCTGGCTCTTCTGCTCGGCGTCGCTTTCGGCAACGGCGGCGTCGCTCGGCTCAGGAACCGCGCGGTTCATGGCAACAAGTCGATCGCGGGCGTCCTCAACGTGCGGCGCCATCGGATAGCGAGTGATCACCTTGGCGTATGCAGCCGCTGCCTTGTCTTCAAACATGGTGTGGAGCCGCTCGCGAACGTCACCCTTCATTCCGGGAGAGATCTGGATAAGGTGAGCCTGGCCCGCATACGCGTCTCCGATGGCCAGCCACGCCTGATCGCTCTTCGAGTAGAGCGGGTAGGTATCGACGACGGTCTGCAGACGCGCGATGGCTGCAACGTAGTTCTCTTTGCCCTCGTAGTAGATGCCAATCTGCGTCTCGCGCTCGGCCATGACTTCCTGCACGTCGCGAAGCTTCTGCTTGGCGCGCGGAATGAGCTTGGAGTCGGGGAACATGTTGATCATGTTCCGGTACTCGCGCTCCGCATTCTCCGCGTTGTTGAAGTCGCGATCGGGCTTCTCCATCTGCTGGTAGTAGATGTCGCCGACCTTCATCTGTGCTTCTGCGGCTTCAGGGGAGTTGGGGAAGAAGGTGATGAAGTCCTTGTACTCCGCTTCGGCCTGCGTGAGGGCCGCGGTGCCGCCTTCTTTGAACCAGCTGTCGCCGACAGCCAGTTTGGCGCGCATCCGGAACTCGGAATCCGGGTAGGTGTTGAGCATGGTCTGGAGGTCGAGCCGGGCCACGTCGTAGCGCCCCTTCTTCATCGCGATCATAGCCTTGTCGAAGAGCTCCTTATCGGGCTGCTTGGACTTCACGTTGGCCAGTGGATTTGCGCTTAAATCCTGATTCTTCTTGTGCTTGGGCTGTTTTTCTTTCTTGGCCTGGGCCGTTACGCCCGAGAAGGCCAGCGATGCCAGCGCCAACACAGTCATGGTTCTCGACAACCGGTTCATACCACCTCAAAATGCGACAGGGAAGTAGCTGCCGCTGTTCACTGATTTCGGAAAAGATCTACTCACCAGCAGCTTTGCGAGCCGCAGCCAGCAGGTCACGGGCATCGCGCTCTGCCTGGCCCGCGCCGAAGACGGCGTTCCCGGCTACCAATAGCTCCGCTCCTGCTTGGACGACCTGGGCAACCGTGTCGTGAGCCACCCCGCCGTCGACTTCGATTTTAAATGCAAGGCCCATTTCTTGCCTGAGCTGGGCGAGGCGGCGAATCTTGTCGAGAGCGAACGGGATGAACTCCTGCCCGCCAAAGCCAGGGTTCACGCTCATGATGAGCACGTGGTGCAGCATGGGCAGAATGTCTCGAATGAGCTCGACACGGGTAGCGGGATTGAGGACGACCGCCGGCTTCATGCCATGATGCTCGATGAGTTGGAGAGTGCGATGAAGATGGCGGCAAGCTTCGTAGTGGACGCTGACCCAATTGGCTCCCGCTTCTGCAAAGGCCGGGATGTACTCGTCGGGATTCTCGATCATCAGGTGGCAATCGAGCGGCAGCTTCGTGGCCTTGCGAAGGCTCTTCACAACGGGGGGCCCGATGGTGATGTTGGGCACGAAGTGCCCGTCCATGATGTCGACATGAACGACGGTGCCGCCGCCGCGCTCGGCTGCGGCTACCTCGTCGCCCAGTCTCGCGAAATCTGCAGACAAGATGGATGGAAGAAGCTGAACCATGCGGCTTTGATGCAATCCTCTCGTGCAGGATCTGTCCCGAGAAGTGTATCAGTCGAACATGTGCAGGGAGCTTTGTTCGAGCTGTTTACGGCGGTCGGACTCGATAGCTTTGAGCAGGATGCGGCTGCGCGCGCGCATCGCTGGAGTTCCGGAGCGGGCTGCCATTCGGAGCAGGTCGAGGACATCGGGGAGCGAGTCAGGGTCTTGGCGAGTAAGATCCGCCATTGCGTGAAGAGCACAGGTTTTTACGATCGAGCTTGGATCGTCCAGCCAGGTGTTCAGAATACTGGCGATGCGGCGGCACTCGGGCACAGTCAGCTCCAGGCGAGGGATCGTGAGAGCCAGGTTCCAGCGGACCTTCTTCTCTGTTGTTTCGGCTAGCAGTCCGATGAGAGCTTCCTTCCAGCGCTGCGCCTGGTGAGGGCGGTGGCGGGTGATGCGCTCGAGTGCGTCTGCGGCGCGGCTGGCAATGGCGGCGTCTTCGTCGAAGATGCATTCAATAAGTTTGGAGAGCCCTGTGGGACGGCCTTCGAGGAGCTCAACCACTTCCCACACACGGCCCGGATCGAGCAGTCGGCCCGTAACGAGCATCTGGCGAATGGTCTCGGATCTCAAACTGTGCTTTTCTCCGCACATACGACAGAACTCAACAATGGATTAAGACAAACTGCTGTCACAGATGCTGGATCATTACCATGAAGGCTGACCATATAACTCGAAGCAGAATAAACCCGAGAGTTCCAAGTGCTATCTCCTTTTTCTTCTCGGCGAATGCAAGGCAAGCAAGGCAGAGCAACGCGCAAGTCATGAAGAGATAAGGCCGCCCTTCGGGTTGAAACAACGAGAACGACAGGGCGAAACCAAGAAGTCCACTGAAACCGGACAGGATAAGAAGAAAGGTGTCCTTCGTGGAAAGCGGGAAGTCGGGCTGGCTGTGCTGAGAGCTGGGATTCATGATGTCGACAGATCCTCTCACTCAGATTTAGTCGCGGTTAGCTTCTTAGCGGCGACGCGCCCCGCCGATCGCAGCAGAGTGCGGACAGGCCAGTGGCCCTCGTCATCGGGGAAGACTACTTCGCCTTCGCGCTTGACCTCAGGACGGTAGTACCAGCGCTTGAGCAAAGCGAGATGGGCCTGGCGGGTGACTGAGTTTGGCAAATCCATCGGCTTGCCTAGTTCCTCGATCACAGCTTCTATTCGCGCCTCAAGCATCGTCCGCTGAATCTTTGGGGCGAGCGGGTTCTCTGATCCCTGACCCCTGATCCCTGACCCCTGCTCTTCCGGTACAGGTTCGAGCGCCATAGGTTGAGCGAAGAGAGAACTGGAGCCGGACTGCTCGTTCTGGATGCGCATTCCGATGGTGGAGAAGGGAACCGGACCACGGAGCCGGCCCTCCTCGTAGAGGAAGACCGCAACCTCATCGGAATTGGCAGAGGCTTGCAGGATGGCGGCGCGCAGCTTACTCATGGGCTGCACGAGTTCTGGAGCGAGCGCGCGGACCGCTTCGACCTTCTGCACCTGAGCGTGGAGGGCAGCGGCGTCTTCAAAGGCGAGGTCTTCGGAGGCTTTGTCGCGCTGGGTGCGGAGGGGGACGAGCTTGCTCTCGCCGCGCGTGGCAAGAAAATCCTGCACGGCACTGGACTCTCCCGCGTACTGGTCCTCGGTGCAGCCCTTGTAGCAGGGGGCGAGACACATCTTCATCTCGCTGTAGACGCAGCCGGGGTGGCTAGGGTCGGGGTGGAGATCATCTGTGCAGCGGCGCAGGAGAAAGAGCTTGAGCATCTCTTCGGCGAAGCGCTCGGCGGCGGCTCGGGAGGCAAACGGGCCGTAAGCCCAGTCGGCTTCGCGCTGGCTTGGCTTGTTGGTCACCGTAATGCGCGGATAAGGATTGCTGACGAGAAAGCGAACGAAAGCCGGAGCGCGGAGGTGCATTCGCTCCAGCGCCTTAGGCCCATAAGTCTCTTCGAGCATCGCGAACTGCGTGAGAAGCGATTCGAAGTCGGAGCCGGTGAGATGGTATGCGATGCGGCGGACGCGTCCGGCAAGTTGGAGCCGCCGAGGATGATTCGGTGAGGGCTGCAGCAGCCGTTCAAGCCTGCCCCGCAGCTTCGGCGTGCGGCCGATGTAGGGTTCGTCTTTGGCTTCGGATCCGTAGAGGGCGAAGACGGCTGGGGCGTGGGGCAGTTGCGAGAGGGATTCCTTTGGATTAGACGGATCGAAAACAACCTGCTGCATCGCTCTATGTGAAGTATCTTTCAATGGCGATCGACCTCTGGCGGATCGAGCATCCTCGCTTGATACAGAGCTAATTTCCTTGCTCGAAGATTTCGCGAGCCGCTTCCGCAATCTTCTCAAGGTCCATGACCATGGCTCTACAGAGCGAACACGTTTTGAGATGAGGGTCTCGGTACACTTCCTTCTCGTCCTTTGCAAATCGCTCAGCTAGGCTTGCCTGAAACTTTTCGCATCCCACAGCAGCACTTTCGTGCTCATTTGTCATGTCTCACCTCAGGCACCCGCAATCGTCATTCCATCGATCCGGATCGTCGGGGACGCCACCGAACCCCGGAAGACGAGATCATTTCCGATCGCGGTGATGTTCTTCAGCATTTCGCCGAGGTTCCCGGCAATGGTGATCTCTTCGACCGCATGGGTGAGCTGACCGTTCTCGATCCACAATCCCGCGGCCCCACGTGAATAATCTCCGGTGACGATGTTCGTGCCGAAGCCCATCAGGCTCGTCACGTAGAGCCCAGCCTTTACCTCGCCGATGATCTGTTCGGGGGTCTGCGTGCCGGGCTCGAGGTAGAGGTTGCCCGGTCCGATCCCCGGCGCGCCGGCGAGTCCGCGCGACGCATTGTGCGTGGACTTCATTCCCAACTTCCGCGCGGCGTAGGTGTTGAGCATGTAGTTGCGCAGAACACCGTTTTCGAGCACAACAGTGCGCCGGGAGGGCAGGCCCTCTCCGTCAAACGGCGAAGTTCCGTACCCCCCAACGCCCGTGGGCAGCAGCATCGTGTTGTCGTCGATGATGTTCAGCGTCGAAGCGCCGATCTGCTCGCCAAGCTTGCCGGCGAGGAACGACGCGTGCCGCCAGATTGCATCGCCCGAGGCTGCTTCGAAGACCGAGCCAATCAGAGAACGGGCCACTTCAGAAGAGAAGACGATCGGAACCCGCTGTGTCGGGATTCGTCGCGCTCCCAGTCTGCGAATCGTCCGGCGCGCGGCTTCCGCACCCACCGATTCAGGCGATTCGAGATTGGCCATCCGCCGAGCGCTCGACCACCATCCATCGCGCTGCATGTGTCCATTCTCGTCTGCGGCGAGCGGAGCGGCAGACACCCCTGCATAGCTTGACCGGTAGCTTCCGACAAAGCCGCGTGAGTTCGCCAGGACCTTCATGCCCGTGGCTGCGTCGAAGCTGCCGCCATCGGAGTTGGTGATGCGCTTGTCGGCTGCAAGAGCGGCGGCTTCGGCACGCCGCGCCATCTCAATCCGCTCCGGTCCTGGCAGTGAATACACATCCTCAAAATAAAGGTGCAGGTCTTCTTTGACGGAGCCGAACTCTTCCGTTTCAGGCAGGCCGACGAACGGATCTTCTTCCGTGACATTGGCCAGCGCCATTGCTCCTTCAACTACCTGGCGAATGCCGTCTGCAGTCAGATCGCTTGTCGATGCGGATGCAGTGCGCTTGCCGAGATAGACGCGCAAACCGAGCGCACGCGAGCCAGACTCTTTCAGCGTCTCTACCTGTCCCATGCGGACATTGACGCTGAACTCATCCCCTTCGCGGATCACCACCTCAGCATCACTCGCACCGGCCTGCATCGCCTGCTTCACCAGATCTGCTGCTAGGGATTCAAGATCGAGAGTTCCGGAATTGAGAGAGGTGCCGGCCTGGAGCGTACCTGCATCGGACATGAGTCAACCTTAACAAACTGCGCGAGCGCCGCATCGGCCGGAACAGCCAATCAGTACGCATGAAGGATGGACAAGCGGACGATCAGCGCCCCGTTCCACCCACGGTCATCCGGTCCAGCTTGATCGTCGGCATGCCGACACCAACCGGGACGCTCTGGCCGTCCTTGCCGCAGGTCCCGATCCCTTCATCCAGCCTCAGATCGTTGCCCACCATCGACACGTACTTCAGCGCCTCGGGCCCGTTGCCGATCAGCGTGGCATCCTTCACCGGCGCCGTGATCTTGCCGTCTTCAATCATGTAGGCCTCCGACGCCGAGAAGACAAACTTGCCGTTGGTGATATCCACCTGGCCCCCGCCAAAGTTCACGGCGTAAAGCCCATGTTTCACCGATCGCAGGATGTCTTCAGGTGCATCCTCTCCAGCCAGCATGTAGGTGTTGGTCATGCGCGGCATGGGGATGCAGTGATAGCTCTCGCGCCTGCCGGAACCGGTATTCGCGGTGCCCATCAGCCGCGAAGAAAGCTTGTCTGTGAGATACCCCTTGAGAACGCCGTTCTCGATCAGCACCGTCTCCTGCGTTGGCGAGCCTTCGTCGTCCACATTGAGCGATCCGCGCCGTCCCTGCATGGTGCCGTTGTCGACGACCGTGACCTTGGAACTGGCGACAGGGCGGCCGATCAACCCCGAGAAAGCCGATGTTCCCTTGCGATTGAAATCGGCTTCGAGACCGTGGCCCACAGCTTCGTGCAGCAGAATCCCCGGCCATCCGGGGCCGAGCACCACCTGCATCTCGCCTGCCGGCGCGGGAATGGCTCCAAGCTGGAGAATCGCGCCGCGTGCGGCTTCCTGCGCCAGGTGCTCAGGGCTTTTGCTGCCGGTGAACTGCTCCAGTCCCGCGCGCCCTCCACCTCCGGCCGAGCCTTTGGTCGTCGCCTGGCCGTCCTTAGCGATCACGAAAACATTGAGTCGGCAGAGCGGCTGGGTGTCGCTGGCGATGGAGCCGTCAGACCCCGCGACCAGGATTCGGCGCAACTCCTCACTGTAGCCGGCTCGAACCTGCACCACCCTGTTGTCATAGGCGCGTGCCGCGCGATCGGCCCGCAGAATCAGTTCCAGGCGTGCCGCCAGATCAAGATCAAACCCTCCAACCGGAACGGGGTAGAGGTCGCCCGACCTGGTTTCGGTAAAGCCTTGAATCGGCTGCTTCGCCGGGCCCGCGGCGATGAGGGCGGCGGTCTTCGCCGCGTGCAGCAGCCTGTCCGGATTCAGGTTGTCGGTATAGGCGTATCCGGTGCGCTCGCCGGAGAGGACGCGAATGCCGCACCCAGTGCTGGTCCCGGTGCTGGCGGATTTCACGATTTGCTCGTCGACGCCGAGCGAGGTCGATGTCACCGACTCGAAGTAGAGATCGGCGTAGTCGCCCCCAGCGGAAAGCGCCTCGCCCAGGCAGCGCTCGAGCAGGCGCTCGGTGATTCCAAATTTGTCGAAAAAGTAACGTCTGTGGCTCGGCCTCGGGGAGGTTTCCGGTAGGTTCATCACTCTCTCCAGTTTACGCCCATGAGGGATATCCCGCGGGCTGACACGAATCGTTTCCTCACTTGATTCATCGGGGCTTCGAGCGCGCTTCCATAATCTGCGTCGTGCTACATTCAGGCCATGAAAAAGCTAGTTGCTGCTGCGCTCCTGGTTCTCGTATTCGCTGCTCCTGCCTTTGCCGCGACCACGCATCATCACCACCATCGCCACCATCACCATCGCAAGGCTTAGCTTCCCGCTTCGATTCAAGGGACCTGCCGGCCGTCTCACTCCATCGAACGACTGGCCCGTCTGCAAGGTGGGCCAGTCCCGCTCCGCCCACACCGTTTCCTCCCGGATGCCCCGGTGACCTCGGATACTATCCGCCGCCCCGCTCTCGTGCTACATTCCAGCCATGAAGAAAATCGCAGTCGCCGCGCTAATGCTTGCCGTGTGTGCCGCCCCGGCATTCGCCCGGCACAAGAAGCCGCATAAAGACCCGCGGGTGATCGATCATCCCAAAGCCTTCCACCAGAAGAACCCGCACCTGAAAGAGATACAGAAACACAAGATGCCCAAGCACGACGGCCCCAAATAGAACCGCAGCACCCAAACATGGCAGAGCTGGACGATCTTCGTTATCCCATTGGCCGTTTCACCGCCCCCACTTCGTCAGAGCCGGCGATGCGGGCCGAGCAGATCTCCATCCTGCGTTTGCTTCCTGGGAATATTCAGGCTGCTGTGAGCGGGATGAGCCACACCCAGTTGGATAAGCCCTACCGCGAAGACGGCTGGACGGTGCGCCAGCTTGTTCACCACATTGCCGACAGTCACGCCAATGCCTATGTTCGGACGAAACTCGCCCTGACCGAGGATTGGCCGACAATCAAGACCTACGATGAAGCGGCCTGGGCTCGCCTGCCAGACAGCACACTGCCGATCGACGGGTCCATTACGATGATTTCTGCATTGCACGAGCGCTGGGTGGCGGTTCTGGAATCTCTGTCCGAAACCGATTTCAAGCGCGGCTACAATCATCCGGAACTTGGGCGTCAGGAACTCAGCAGCGTCCTTGCCATGTACGCGTGGCACTCCCGGCATCACACGGCGCACATCGTGAATCTTCGCCAAACTATGTCCTGGTAGCCGAAGTGTCAGCGGGCCTCGATTCACCGTCAGCCACGAAACTCGCAGAAACCCTCGAAGACTATTTAGCCTCACATCCAGCCGCCGCTTTGCTTGAGGACGGCCGTGTTCTTTTTGATATGCGGCTGGCCAGGTATTCAATCACGGAGTCGCACGGGCGCTGCCTGCTGCAACTCTGGAGTGAAGAGCGGAATATCGTACGCACGGTGCTTGAAATTCAGCAGCGCGCGCATTGCCTGCGGGTGATGACGCGGCGAATGGGAGCGCCAAAGCCTCAGGCACTGGAGCTTGTTCCCACCAGCGACCGCCGAACTCCGACAGCACGTGACTCCGCGAGGCGGAACTACCAGCGGCTTCTCGAGCAGGTTCTCACCCGAGGGTTTCTCGGAGCGAGGGTCGAAGGGCTCCGTTCTGCGATGGATCTGGAGCATAGCTTCGGACCGGCGTATGTGCGCGGTCGGCTGCTTCGCGGAACGGCTGCGGATGCGGTGATCGGGATCAGCCAGGCGGAATCGTCAGCGACGATCGACGGCATTTTGACAATCGGGATCCTGTGGCTCGACTACTGCCGCCAGAAGGCGGATGCGCGACGGCACTTTGGTGGATTGAAGGTGATCGTGCCTGCCGGAACGTGGCGGACGACTGCAGAGCGCATGGCGTGGCTGAACGGCTCTGCGGCCGAGTTTCAGTTGTACACCCTGGACGAACGTACTGAGGAACTGGACCTCATTGACTTTCGCGACAGCGGCAACCAGACGGCGCGGCTCGTGCATTCGTTCTCCCCTGAATCGGCGCTGGAGCGCTGCAGTGGCGGGATCGGCAGAATCATGGCGCTTCTGCCGGACGGCGCTGAGCCTCGGGTCGAAATTCGTCCGCGGTCGGCGACAGAAGTTGGTCTTCTATTACATGGGCTGGAGTTTGCGCGCGTGCGGCACGGGGCCTCGGCCCACTCATTCGCGCAACAGGAGGAGATCTCCTTCGGTGCGGGAGCGAACGAAGCCCCACTAACGGCCGAAACCGAAGAACTTTGCCGCGAACTCTGCACCAGGCTCTTCGCGGGCCGCCACCCAGGAGGCACTCACAACGATCCGCTCTTCAGGATGCAGCCGGAGCGATGGCTCGAGTCAGAATTTCGCATGCGCCTCGCCGAACTGGTTCCGATGCTGCGGGGCGAGAGGGTCTACTCGCAAGTGCCGGCGCTCTCGTGCGGCGATCGCGGGATGCTCGACCTGCTTGCCGTCGATCGGAACGGGCGGCTCTGCGTCATTGAGCTGAAAGCCGATGAAGATCTGCAGCTTCCGATGCAGGCGCTTGACTACTGGATACGAGTTCGCACGCTCAATGCCGACCGGCAGCGCACGCCCATGGGCGACCGGCTCCTATCGGCGTTCGAACGCTCAGGCTACTTCCCCCGTATTGAGCTTTCAGAACTGCCCCCACGTCTGATCCTGGCAGCGCCTGCTCTGCGTATTCACCCCGCGAACATGCCGGTGCTGCGTTATCTCTCGGCCGAGGTCGATTGGGAGTTCATCGCACTCGGAGAGCACTGGCGCAACGAGCTGAAGATCGTGTTTCGCAAACGTTCTGCTGATTTGAAATAGTCCTATCGGTCTGCCGAACTGGCGCTTTCCAAACAGGCGCATTCCTCCAGATCGGC
>Ga0207695_10011578_pt1 | contig 10669 bp, 10 predicted proteins | sample KBSC54metaG_FD_184354 | JGI IMG/M metagenome (GOLD analysis project Ga0207695, IMG submission 184354) | Corn rhizosphere microbial communities from Kellogg Biological Station, Michigan, USA - KBS C5-4 metaG (SPAdes) (version 2) | ecosystem: Host-associated > Plants > Roots > Rhizosphere > Soil... | reverse complement strand
GGCCGACTACCCGCAACCGGCGCGTCTTCGTTCGTCACGTGGCGCCGCTGGACGAGCCGATCCGTCCGGACGTCGTTCGCAATACGGTGCGGCAGGCGTATCGGCGCTGCGGGCTGCCGTACACGCGGGTGCACATCCTGCGCCACACGTTGGCGCGCCGGCTGCTGGAGACCGGCGGCACCCTCAAGGAGGTGGCCGACATGCTGCGCCACCGTGCGCTCGACACCTCGATGATTTACGCCAAGGTCGATATCGGGCGGCTGGCTGCCGTGGCGATGCCGTGGCCGGGGAGCGTGGCATGAACCGCAGCCCCTCGATGCAGGCCTCGGTGCAGCGCTATCTCGAAGAACGCCGACGGCTTGGCTTCGCGCTGAAGAGTCCAGGCACCGAGCTGATGCGATTCGCCCGCTTCGCCGATGCCAGGGGGCATCGAGGGCCGCTGACGCTCGAACTGCAGCTGGACTGGGCGCGCGAGCATGTGGCACGAACCGGCCCGGTCACGGCAGCGCGCAGGCTCGAGATCGTCCGACCCTTCGCCGCCCACTACCGACAATTCGAGCCCGCGACCGTGGTGCCACCGCCGTTCATCCTCGGTCGCGGCCATCGACGGCTGGCCCCTCACATCTACACCGACCAGGAGATCGGCGATCTGCTGGATCTGTGTGGCCGCATGACGCCACAGGGCGGCTTGCGCCCCTTGACCTACAAGACGCTGTTCGGGCTCATCGCCGCGACCGGGCTCAGAATCTCCGAGGCATTGCAGTTGCAGGTCGCGGACGTCGACCTGCCGGCCGCGACGCTGACCGTGCGCCAGACGAAATTCCACAAGTCGCGCTGCTTGGCGCTGCATGCCAGTGTCGTGCAGGCCCTGTCCGAGTACCTCCGCGTGCGCCAACGGTTCGTCGGCGGCGCGGGCGACACGCCCGTCTTCGCCACTTCGACGGGCCGCGCGCTATTGTCGAACCGGGTCCACAAGGTGTTCGCCCGACTGCGCGATCAACTGGGGTGGCGTGCTCGCGGCGAGCATGCCCGACCGCGCATCCATGACATGAGGCACACGATGGTGGTCCGGCGCGTTCAACGTTGGCATGAAGCTGGCGTGTCGATCGACCACGCCATGTTCTGGCTGTGCACCTACCTGGGCCACGCCACGATCTCCGCCACGTATTGGTACCTCACCGGCACGCCGGAGCTGATGGAACTGGTGGGCGCGCGGTTCGAGCGCTTCGTGTGGCAGAGGGCGGATCATGAGTAAGCCGATCTCGCCCAGCTTCGCGTCGCTGGTGCAGGAGTTCTTCACCGACTACATGACGCAGCAGCGGTCGCTCAGCCCGCAAACGGTCGCCTCCTACCGCGACAGCTTCGTGCTGCTACTGCGCTTTGCCGAGCGGACCCTGGGCAAGCCGGCCTGTGCTGTCGAGCTATCGGATCTCGAGCCGAAGTTCATCGCGAGCTTCCTGGATCACCTCGAACGCGACCGCGGCAACTCGCCGCGCAGCCGCAACATCCGCTTGGCGGCGTTGCGCTCGTTCCTGAAGTTCGCCGCGCGGCGTGACATCACTAACCTGGGCGTCATCGAGCAGGCGTTGGCGGTGCCGATGAAGCGCTTCGACCGCAAGATGGTGGGCTTCTTGACGCGCGAGCAGATGCTCGCGGTGATCGACGTTCCAACCGTCACCTGGCTGGGTCAACGCGATCACTTGCTGCTGACGCTGATGTTCAACACTGGCGCCAGAGTGTCGGAGATCATCGGCGTGCGCGTGGCCGACGTCGTCCTCGGCCCGACGTCGTGCGTCCGGTTGCACGGCAAGGGGCGAAAGCAGCGCTCGCTTCCGTTGTGGAAGGCAACCGCCCGCGAGGTGCGGCAGTGGCTGCGTGTGAACCCGCAACTTCAGGCAGACTCGTCACTGCTGCCGCGGCGCGACGGCGAGCCGATGACGCGTGCCAACGTCTCCCGGCGGCTTGAGCGCGCAGTACAGGCAGCGACGATCAAGCGCCCCGAACTCGCCAAGCTGACCATATCCCCGCACCTGGTTCGTCACTCGACCGCGATGAGCTTGCTGCGGGCGGGCACATATCCCAGCGACATCGCTCTGTGGCTCGGACACGAGAGCCCATCGACAACTCACATGTACGTCGAGGCCGACCTTGCGATGAAAGAGCGAGCCCTTGCTCGGCTGAAACCGCCGGCGGTCAAGCCGGCTCGGTACCGACCGCCGAAGGGGTTGATGCAGTTCCTGCAATCGCTGTGATCATGCGAAGCCGCGGCGCCGCTGTCGCGGCCCTTCTTCGAGGGGAAACACGCCCGGCGTCGGGGTCGAGTTCGCATAAAACCGCGGTTCGCATTATTCGCTTCATGCATAAATGAGCGTGAAGCGAAGAACTGGTTGTTCGTCGGCAGCGAGCTCGCCGGCCAGCGTGCGGCCATGGTGATGAGCCTGGTGCAGTCGGCCAAGCTCAACAAACTCGACCCTTGGGCGTACCTGCGCGACGTGCTGGCACGCATCCACAGCCATCCGGCCAGCCGCATCGACGCACTGCTGCCGCACTGCTGGCGGCCGAGCTGATCGACCGAATCGGCGACCAACAGCTACTGTCCGCCCGCGGCGGCCCGGCATCGTTCCGACTTCCTGGGGTGACGTCAATGTGGCGTCGCTGGACGCTCACGAGGCAATAGACGACTGAGTTGCTCGTCCGCATCAAACTGTACTCAGCCGTGTACCGAGGGCCCGCCTATTACCGCATTCCGACGTGCGCGAATCAGCAGTGAGGGTACCCTCGGGGTCGGGAAGGTACTGCCGTGGGTGTCCGCTTTTGCCCGCCAGACAGGGCTCCGCTGATCTTTCGCCCGCCGTGCGCGCCCGGCCAACCCATGAGCTCGAGTTCCATCGCGCACGGAGCGTCAGCGGTCGACTTCGTCAGACGAGTCAGCGAATATTTGAGACAGCCGTTGCCCCAGTGCGTCAAAGGCTCGAGCTTGGTCGGGCTCTCGGCGGTCACGAACGTAAATTCGCCTTACCTCACTTTCGATCACGTGATTTAGACATTCGTCGATCACGTCGCCGCTGACGCCAAGTTCTGCCATGAGCGTTGCGGCAGTCCGTCGGAGGTCATGCGCCGTCCATCGTCCTCCGGGCATTGACAGGCTCGTTGTCGCAGAGGTTCTGTTCCTCAGCCGACGAGCCGGCTCACGTTGGCGATCACTCAGTTGCTTGCCAAAGGCCTTGACACCCTTTGGCCCGACACCCCTTGAATTGGGAAAGACCCATGGAACTGCATCAACTGATCTCCGGTGTGCAACGCGAGCAACGGACAGCACGTTGAATTGGCTCAAAGCGAAATCGCTCAGATGTATCGTATGTTCACGCTGGGTTTTGGTATCTAGCAGTCTCCATTTGCGCGCTCGGGTATCGACGAACCCCAGTTTCGCGCCTCGCGATTCGGCTTCCAGCCTAAGGCGCGGCAGGTTGTGCTCGGCATCTACCCAGGCAGCACCCATGAGTTCCCCAATCCGTACACCCGTCGAAAGGATGAGCCAAAGTGCAGCTACGGTGCGAGGGTCAAGACCTGAAGAGGGGAGGGCGGCGGCAAGGCGATGCAACTCGCTCATGGACAACACCCTACTACGTAACACTGAGGTCCCCCCAACGTCGCGTTTTGCGACTGTCTCCAGCGGATTGCGCTGGATGATGTCGCGCGCGAGAGCGAAACGAAACATCTGCTTCAGATCCGTAAAGAGGACGTTGGCCGTCCTTGCTTTTCCCTCAGCCTTCACCGAGTCAAGAATGGCCAGCAGCTCGGCCTTCTTGATTGTCTCCACCGACTCGTCACCCAGGACCGGGAAGACCCGGCGAGCGAATTGGTCGCGGGTAAATTTTCCTCCGTCTTTGCGTCCAACGCGCTTGCCATCGGTCCGGATTCGGGGCTGAAGTTCCGTGGTGGCCCAGCGATCAAAGAGCGCGCGCAGGGTGATTCGATTTTGCTCGGCGAGGCGGGCGGCCTCCGCGGCGATTCTCCGAGCCTGAATCTGTTCTTCACGGTGCGCGCGCGGATCGATGCCGTGGCGACGCATCGCCCACAATCTCTCGGCCTCATCTCTTGCGCTGGCAAGCGTCTTGTGCGGATAGCCGCCTAGAGCCGGCGCCGCGAATCTGAACACGACCTAAAGTGGGCCAGGCTGCTCCGCTGGGCGAGGATAGAGCCCGATGACAGGAGCAGAAATCATGAGCAGAAGACCTCGCCGCAACCACTCAGCGGCATTCAAGGCCAAGGTGGCGCTGGAGGCGGTCAAAGGCGACAAGACGATCGCCGAGATCGCGCAGAAGCACGACGTCCATCCAAACCAAGTCACGGAGTGGCGTCGCCAGCTGCTCGAGCGTGCGGCTGACGTATTCGCGGGCAGCGTCGCGAGTGCCGAGCCGTCGCCGGACCTGAAGGAACTGCACGCCAAGATCGGGCAGCAAGCGCTGGAGATCGATTTTTTAGCCGGCGCGCTCACCAAGGCGGGATTGCTGAGCGCAAAGCGATGATCGACCGTGAACATGAGTTGCCGATCAAGCGGCAGGCCGAGCTGTTGAAGATCAGCCGCGGCACGGTGTACTACCACCCCGAACCGGTCAGTGCGGAGGATCTGGCGCTGATGCGGCGCATCGACGAGCTGCACCTGGAGCACCCGTTCGCCGGTAGTCGGATGCTGCGCGACTTGCTGCGGTTGCAGGGCATCGAAGTCGGCCGTCGCCACGTGGGCACGCTGATGCGCCGCATGGGGATCGAGGCGCTGTACCGCAAGCCCAATACGAGCAAGAGGAACCCGGCGCATCCGGTCTTCCCATACCTGCTGCGGGACCTGGAGATCGCGCGGGCCAACGCGGTGTGGGCACTCGATATCACCTACATCCCGATGGCGCGTGGCTGGGTGTACCTCGTGGCGGTGCTCGACTGGCACAGCCGACGGGTACTCGCGCATCGCGTGTCCATCACGATGGAGGCCGACTTCTGCGTCGAGGCGCTGCGCGAGGCGGCCGCCCGCTACGGCCCACCCGAGATCGTCAACACCGATCAAGGCAGCCAGTTCAGCAGCGCCGAGTTCGTCGCCGAGGTGGCACGCATCGGCGCGCGCCAGAGCATGGACGGCCGCGGCTGCTGGCGAGACAACGTGCTCGTCGAACGGCTGTGGCGCAGTGTGAAGTACGAAGATGTCTACCTCAAAGCCTACGACAGCGTCGGCGCCGCGCGAGCCAGTCTGGCCGCCTACTTCGCTTTCTATAACCAGTGCCGTCCGCATCAGTCCCATGACGGAAGCACACCGGACATGGTCTACTTCCAGGCGCTGCCGCCAGTGCGCCAGGCCGCCTGAAGGGTTGAACCATGAGTACATGGCCCAACCGGGGGGGCGCCTCCGGCGCGGCCTGGCAGGGGCCTGAGAAACAACATCAAACCGCAGCCTGTCCACTTATCTCAGGTCGGGTCGTGTTCAAACGAGTGGAGCCAGCTCTGTCATCCTGAGGTACCAGTAGCACGCGCTCTGTCTCCGACGCAAGTAAAGGCCTCCACCGTCCGGCAACTCCCGGTTTGTCGGCGGCCCCTCCGCATACCGTTTGACTTCGATCGCAGTCAGTCGCTTCGTTCTTGCAGTCCGTGGCATTTCATGCTCCCCAAGGCTTCTGTCGGCGTGCGGGCGACGGAATGGGCGACGGAATTATGCCGGATTGAGGGAGAACTGAACGGAAGCTGGTAGACTCTGTGTGTCGCTAACATATTGATTATTAACGACTATTTTTTCTTCGATGGTTTTCGGTGGACGTCGGTGTACGATAGGGCGAATGCATGGGGTGCAAGGGGTAGCGAGTTCGAATCCCGCGGTCCCGACCAATGAAATCAATGGGTTAGCTCTCACAAGGAGCTAGCCCATTTTGCTTTCTGGCGGTCCGCGTCCTATCGGCGTCCTAAATCTAGCTAACCCAGCGCCGCTTCGAGACCGACCTGGGCGAGCAGGCACGGGTCGACTGGGGCCAATTCACCGTGCGCCTGGGCACCGAGCGCGTCAAGGTGCACGTCCTGGTCATGATGCTCGGCTAGAGCCGCCGCGCTTATGCCGAGGGCTTCCTTCGCGAGCGCATGCCCGACTTGCTGGCTGCGCACGAGAACGCCTTCGCCCATTTCGGCGGACGCTGCGAGACGCTGCTGTACGACCGCATGCGCACCGTCGTCATCCGCTCGGCCGCGGACGCCACCGGCCGCAGCCTCCACAAGCTCAACACCGCCTTCGAAGCCTTCGCCCGCCATCGGGGCTTCACGCCGCGGCTGTGCTAGCCGTATCGAGCACACACGAAGGGCAAAGTCGAGTCGGGCGTGAAGTACTCAAGCGCAACTTCGCGCCGGGCCGGGTGCTCCACGACCTGGAGGACTTCAACGCGCAACTGGCCGGTTGGCAAGCCGAGGTCGCCGACCAGCGCATTCACGGCACACGCACCACGCACCAGCGGCCGATCGCGGCCTCGCGGTGCGGCGCGTCCGGACCCGTGCCGTGCGGATCACGCCAAGGCCGCGATGGGCGCGGACCTGGAAGCACCTCGAAAGGACTTCGTCATGAGCACCATCGGCACCTTCACCGCTTCGGGCAACGGCTACACCGGCACCATGCGCACCCTGACCCTGAACCTCAAGCTGCGCTTCGTGCCCAACGCCGAGAAGGAGCGCGACAACGCACCCGTGCCTCCTCGGTGGCCTGGGCATCGTCGCCACTCGCGTCATGGAGCTGATCCTGCGCTCGTGGGAGTTGTGCCAAGATCTGACCGATCTCTTTCACGAATCTGCAACTCGATCCAACGGCGACGTCTCTCTGATCGAGTAGGCCTCGTCCGCCTCTTATGAGTCAAAGAACATGAACCCAATCAAGCTTGTTGCAATCGCTCTAATCGTGGCCGGCGTTCTCGGGCTTGCCTATGGCGGTTTCAGTTATACGAAGGACACCACGGTCGTCAAGCTTGGGCCGATCGAGATATCCGCAAAAGAGAAACAGACGGTCAATGTCCCTATGTGGGCTGGCATCGGCGCCATCGTGGTCGGCGGGCTCCTGCTCGTATTCGGTGGCAGGAAGGGGTAAGAACAGCAACCAGGGCGCTGCGCTCGCCCCCAGCGTGATCGCCGCGATCAGGCATCGCATCTCGCAGGGTCTGCTCCAGAGATATGGAACTGCACGATCGGCGTGCGTCCCTTGGGCGCGTCGGCGCCACCACGAAGAGAAACGAGCGCTCACGACACAGCGGTAGCGGCGCCCGGGCTCACCAGCTCACGGACTTGATCCGCACCTGGGCGGCCGCCTTCGAGCGCAGCGCGCTGCGCTGCACGCAGAAGCCGAACGCCGTCTTGCTGCGCGCGCGCACGGTCTTCGTATCGGCCATCGGCTCGACGGCGACGATGCCGCTCGTGCCGGTGATGGTGCAGTTCCACGCGTCGCCGAGCGCATGGCCGCGCAGGTCGATCGTCATCCGGGTCCAGTCGATGTCGGCCTGGTCGCTCGGATTCTCGAGGATCACCTCGACGCAGAACCCGGCCTGGTCGCTGTAAGTGGTGCGCGTCGCGGCCTTCAGCGTGTAGGTGCCGGCGGGCACGCCTGCCCCTGCGGCGATGGTCTTCTTCGACGAGTAGCTCGCGTCCGCGGGCGCCGGCAGCGTGACGGACGCCGGCCGCAGCGTCGGCGCGCCGGGCGGGCCGGCAAAATGCGGCGCGAGCCAGGCCATCTTCGGATCGTCGACCGCATAGTCGCCGCTCGGGCAGAGCGTGAAGCGATAGGCGCCCCACCATGCTGGTGGCCCGTAGGCCCACCACGACCAGCCGGTCATCACGTCGGCGTTCGCATCGAGGTAGGCGAGCGCATTCGCGACGGCGCTCTCCGCGCCGGGCGCCGCCGCATTCGCGCCGAACTCGCTCAGGTGCACGCGCAGGCCGCGCGGCCGCGCCCAGTCGACCACCGGCTGCAGGCGCTGGCCGATGATCGCCGGGTCCGCGATGTCGTCCGTGCCCCCGCCACCGTCCGCATCGAAGTAGGTGTGCACGCTGACGACGGCGTTGTTCAGCGGGTCGTTCAGCCGGGCCCAGCCTGCCGCATTGGACAGCTTCGGTGCCGGGCCGCTGTCGTATGCGTCGTCGTTCCACGATTCGGGCTGGCTGAAGCCGTTGCCGGGCACGAAGATCAGGTTCGCCGCACCGGCGCCGCGGATCGCGTCGATCGCTGCCTGGGCCGCGCCGAACCACTGCGCGGTCGACATGCCGTTCGGCTCGTTCATCAGGCCGAAGCCGACCAGCGCATTGCCGCGATGGGTGTCCGCCAGGCGGCGCCACAGATCGGCGAAGGCCGCATCGGGCACCGCGGGCGAGCCGACCAGATCGCCCTTGTAGCGCGCGAACTTCGTGTACTCGCCGCCGTGCGGCTCGATCAGCACGCTGATGCCCTTGCCGCTGGCGTAGCCGATCCGGTCGCGGAGCGCCGCCTCATAGGTCGGATCGAACGCCTGGTTCAACTGCGGCTGCAGGATCTCCCACGAGAACAGCAGCCGCACGAAGCGCACGCCTTTCGAGTCGAGATAGTCGATGTCGCGATGGGATACCCACTGGTAGTCCTGCCCTTCGACTGGTGCCCGGCCGGCGGCATAGGCCCACTCGCCGCCCGCCAGGTTGACCCCGCGCAACGATGTACTCATGATCAGCGATCCCGGCTGGTGGAACGATGGCGACGGGTCATGCATGGCCCGGTGCGCATGGTCTCACAGCCGCGGCGAGGCGTCAGTAGGCCCCTTGGACGAGATTCGTCGGCCGGCCGGCGACGAAGTTTTCGACGTTGTCCATCAACTGATCCGAAAGCGCTTGCTGCGCCTCGTTCGAAGCCCATGCCACATGGGGCGTGAGGATCACGTTGGGGCGCGAGGCAGCGCGCATCAGCGGGTTGTCGGCTGACGGCGGCTCGCCATCGACGACATCGAACCCTGCGCCGTCGATGAGCCCCGCGTCCAGCGCCCGCACCAGATCGGCTTCGTTGACAAGACCGCCACGGGCCGTGTTGACGATCAGGGGTTTGCGCTTCATGGCCTCGAACTCGGGCATCGCGATCATGCCGCGCGTGTCCTTCGTCAGCGGCGAATGCAGCGTGATCACATCGCTGGTTTCCAGCACTTCCTGCCAGGATGTGTACAGCGGCCCGAGGCCGCTCTTGCCCTTGTGAGCGGCGAACAGAGGCACCATGCCGAAGGCGCGAGCGAGTTCTGCAACACGCTGGCCCAGCACGCCTTCGCCGATGATGCCGAGCCTTGCGCCGCAGAGGTCACGGATGGGATGGTCGAAGAAGCAGAACTGCCCCGATTCCTGCCAGCGGCCGGCGAGCACGGCTTCGCGATAGGCCACGATGTTCCGCCGCAGCGCGAGGATGAGCGCGAAAGTGTGCTCGGGCACCGTGTTGACGGCATAGGAGCGAATGTTGGCCACCGCGACGTTGCGCGCCTCGCAGGCGGCCTTGTCGACGCAGTCGGTCCCGGTGGCCGCCACGGCGACGAGGCGCAGTGCCGGTAGCCGCTCCAGCGTGGCCGCGGTGATGGGCGCCTTGTTGGTGATGGCGATGCTTGCGCCCTCCAGTCGCGCGGCCACTTCGTCGGGCGCGGTTTGCGCGTACTCCACGTACTGATGCTCGAAAATCGGTCGGCGCACCTTGATCTGCGGCGCGACGGTCGCGCGGTCGAGGAAAACGATCTTGTCCACGATGTCTTGTCGCTCCATCAGCTTCGAATCTGCAGCAACCGCTTGGCCTCGGCGACGACCGCGGAGGGCACGATGCCGAAGTGCTCATACAACTCGTCGGCCGGTCCCGATGCGCCGAAGCCGGGCATGCCGATGAATCCGCCGTCCTCGCCGAGATAGCGGTCCCATCCGAAGCGCACTGCGGCTTCGACTGCCACGCGGACGCCGGACTTCGGCAGAACGGATTCGCGATACGCCCTGTCTTCTGCATCGAAGCGTTCGCAGCAAGGCATCGACACCACCGCGGTTGCCACACCCTGGGCTTCGAGCAGCTCACGCGCCTTCAGCGCGATCGCCACCTCCGAGCCGGTGGACATCAGCGTCACCTTGCGCGGGCCGCATTCGGCCTCGGCCAGCAGGTAGGCGCCGCGGCGCGAGAGGTTGTCGGCTTCGTGCTTGCACCGAACGAGAGGCAGCGCCTGCCGCGCGAAGACCATCGACACCGGGCCGGTGCGATGCTCGAGCGCGATCTCCCAGCACTCGGCCGCTTCCACCGCATCGGCGGGGCGCATCACCAGCATGTTGGGCATGGCGCGCAACGAGGCCAGTATCTCGACGGGTTGATGCGTAGGGCCGTTCTTGCCGACGCCGATCGAGTCGTGGCTGAATACGTACTTCACGGGCAGGCCCATCAGCGCAGCCATGCGCATCGCGGGGCGCTCGTAGTCCGAGAAGGCGAGATAGGTCACGGCCAGCGGGATGACGCCGCCATGCGCGGCCATGCCGTTGGCCATCGCGCCCATCAAGTGTTCGCGCACGCCGCAGTGCACGTAGGCGCCGCTACGGTCGTCGGCGGTGAAGGCGGTCAGGCGACGCTTGTGGCTGGTCGGGGCTTCGAGATCGGCGCAGCCGACCATGCGTTCGGGCAGCACACCTGTCA
>Ga0207695_10011573_pt1 | contig 10671 bp, 18 predicted proteins | sample KBSC54metaG_FD_184354 | JGI IMG/M metagenome (GOLD analysis project Ga0207695, IMG submission 184354) | Corn rhizosphere microbial communities from Kellogg Biological Station, Michigan, USA - KBS C5-4 metaG (SPAdes) (version 2) | ecosystem: Host-associated > Plants > Roots > Rhizosphere > Soil... | reverse complement strand
AAGAGCCGATCTGGAGCTCTGCGATTTCGTCGTTGCTCCAATTGATGGTGAAGCCGAGATCGGCATAGAACTTCTTCGAAAGTCCCGCATCCCTGGCGGGAACGAACGTCTTGAGATCGACGACGGTGCTCGGCAACATTGGCTTCTCCTCGCGGCGCCCGGCGCCGGCACCCGATACGCCGTGCCGGCGCTGCGGCATCGCCGCGACACGTCAAGTCGGCGTTCGAACGCACGCCCAACCCTCACGCTGCTGAAATATGCGACAACAGGAACGACGGGACGCGATGCATGATACCGGTGCGTTGCAGGGATTGTCAGGTCGCCCCGGACGCATCGATCGTGGCGCAACACGGCCCGGGACCCGCAGAGGGAACCGTTCCTCATGGCGTGCGGATTCACGTGGGGCCCCTGGCGCGAGCCGGCCGGTTGCGAACGGAAGCATTCTGTCTTGCGGAGAACGCCGGCCCTGTCCTGCAATCGTACCCGCGGCAAACGTTCAAATATCGCCGAGCCACTCGTGTTGCGGGTGGCAGCACTCCAGTGCCTGCGCCAGCCAGGCCTTGGCGTCCGGCCCCAGTCTCGGCAAGACGTTCCTGAAGTCGGCACGGTCATCGGCCCGCAACGATTTGGCTTTGTAGAGAAGTACGACCTCCGGACACAAATAGGGAATGCCGGTCCGCGAATGCCGGGTCATCCGGCCCAGCGACATCGACACTGCCGCGTTTCGACGGAACAGCCATCGGTCGTCCTCGGCTTCGTTGAAAAGAAACTCCAGGCGCTCCACGCCATTTTCGGCGTAAATTTCGTGGGTCGGCAACTCGAGATATTCCCGCTCATGCCAGGCAAAGCGGACGCTGCTCACGACCTTGGTGAAGCGCCAATCCGGCAGATGACGGCGAAGGACGTCCTGATCGCGCCGAAGCACGGCGATGTCGATGTCCTGGTGCGCCCGCGATGGATGACCCAGGTGCAGATCGATCGCCCAGCCGCCGGCGACCCACCACGCTCGGGGATACTCGTGCATCAGTTCGCGTACGCGTGACAGCATCGATCGCCGCGTCAGGATCGATGCGCGCCGCGCGGCGGCGGCGGCGGCTCGAAGTACCGGCAGGCGGCCTTGCGATTCGTGCGCCCGCCATCTTCCGGGCAACTGCTGTGGCTAGCCACGTGGAATGATGTTTATCGCCTGGATCCTGTTGCGATACTTGCTCATCAGCAGATGGACGAAGTCGCCGATTATCAGGCTCGGCTTTCCCTTGCCACGCGTAATGACGCGCGCCAGCAGCAGATTCGTGTTTGCATCCCACTCGAGGTTGATTGCTCCGCGCCGATCAGGCTCGGTGCTGTGCACCTTGGTCCAGCCATGCGAGCGTCCGCTTCGTTTCTGCTCCGAGACCCGCAGCAAGTGCCGGTCGAGACGCCTGCTCTTGGAGATGGCGTCGCGAAGACTCGGACCTCGGGTGCAGACCACCTGGATGAGAATCTGCATGACTGCCTCGATCGTTGAAAGGACGTCGGAACGCTTGCGGAAAAGTTGCTGCTAGCGCCGCGATGCAAGCGCCCAGATGCACAAGGCGCCGGCGCCGATGACGGCAACCCCGGAGAACCAGACCGGAACGGCAACGGGGCCAATCTGCACGGGCCATTGGTTATACAGACGGATCGCCTGCAGGATTGCGACGGCACCAAAGACGATGCCTGAAACGACTCTGTAGTTGTCACGCATGGAGTGTCTCCCGATTCAGGGCAGGCGGCGGCAGCCGGTGCCGGAATGGGAGACCGCGCCGGACGCCGTATCTGCGTCACTGCCGTATTGTACGAACGGCCCGCCTGCAGCACGAATGCGACCACCGCAAGCACCGCTCCGACGCATGGTGCCACGACGCGGTCTGCCTGGCTGCCCTGGGCCCAATGCCGGGCGGAGCACCAGGCGTCGTGACGCCGAGCCGCTTGATGGTCGCGCAGGCCGTCGCAGAAGTCTGCGCGACCGACTTTTCATGCCGCACTTCCCCGCGCCGCTTCTGCCTCGACGCGCCGCCTCATGTCGGCGCAGGCGACGTGAATGAGCTTTTTCAAGGCGACATCGTCGATCGGCTGGCCGGGCCGAAGCTTGACGTGCCGCATGAACCTGCCGGTGCCTTCGAGCAGGCCCTCGGCATCAGGCAGCTCGGCGCCGCGAAAGAAGCCGACATTCACGTGATCCCTGAACGCATTGACGTAACCGAATGCGGCATCTGCGATGCACGCCGTCGGATGGCCGTCATGCAACAGCTCCCGAACGTCGTCCCCGCAGGCACGCATGACCTCGAACCAGCGCCGTGCAATCGTCCCCAGCTCCCCGGAATGCTCGCGCATCCAGATCTCGATGGATGGTTCCCGCTCGACAGAACCGTCAAACCGCAGAAGTCGGCTCATTTCGATGCCTGCGCCAGGTGACGACTGGCCCGCCACGCCGAGCCGGCCGTCCGGTTGGAGATGAGACGCGTCGCGCCGTTGAACACGAACGCTTGCGCAACGTCGTCCGGTGCGCGGATCACCGCTTGCGCGAACCCGGAACGCAAACGAGCGGGAACCGAAGATAGGCCAGGTTCGCTCGAGCGCGTGTCAGGCGTCATCGCCGAGCCGCTCCCATGGCGCCACCGGCCCCGGACAGGGGCGAAACAGCGGGTGGCATGCAGGCTTATCGAGGCCGCGCCACTTGTCGAAGTCGGCAGGACTTCGCACCGACAGTTTTTGCAGCAGATGCGACCACTCGAAGCGGATTTGGCCCGAGGCGACTGCAATGGGTTGCACCGGTCGCAGCGGCCCGATCTTGCTGCGGGCAAAGTCGTAGCCGCGCGATACCGACTCGGCATGCACGGCGGAGAGATACGCGTTGATGGCCAGGCGAGGGGTTGCATGAGCGCTGAATCGTTCCAGCTGCGGATGATGCCTGTAGCCACGTGTCTTGCCGCGCAAGACGGCCTGTGCCAGCAATCCCTCACGCCACAACGCCACCAGTCCCCTGGCATCCAGATACCTGGGATGCAATGTCCAAAGACGCATGCTCTTGCGGTGCCTTATGTCAGGGCCGGCGCGCCGCGCACCGGGTCATCGCGACGGCGCAGCACCGACGTCATGAACGAATCGCCACGCGCCTGCGCGAAGTCTTGCCGGCGCCGGTCATTGGCCCGCCGGCGGTTGCCAAAGTTCCACCTTGTTTCCTTCCGGATCGATGACCCAGGCAAATTTCCCGTATTCCGAATCGTCAACCTTCTCCAGAACATTGCAGCCTTCTTCGCGCAGGACCTTGACCAGGCCATGGAGGTCCTCCACGCGGTAGTTGATCATGAACGTTGCAGTGCTTGGCGCAAAATGATCGCCTTGCGCCGAACCGATCGACCAGACGGTCGTGCCGGCCACAGGCGTGCCTGCATCGTCGGTCCAGGTGAAAGCCGTGCCGCCCCAGTCCTGGACATCGATGCCGAGGTGCCGGCGGTACCAGGCCTGCAGCGCCGGAGCGTCCTTGGCCTTGAAGAAGACGCCGCCAATGCCAGTGACTCGCTTCATTGCAACCTCCGCGACGGGTGGTGAGGGAACGTGTATTTTTTCGCGACCCACGCTGGCGTTGACGCGGCCGCTGCCGCGTGAGAATACCGCAGACTGCCGCCGCGGTCCGCTCGGGCGAACGATCCAACCGCTCCTTCCCGGCCCGAGGGATTTCGTCGCGGCCGAAACGAGCGCTGCTTCGGAAGGCGAACGTCTGGCATCGGCGCATCGACGCTGCAGCTGGACAAAGGTCCGCCAGCGACAAGTGCAGGCTCGCACGCGAAAGACATGCGTGATCCAAACGCTTGAGCCGCCTGAGCCGAGCGGCGGATGCAGGCGCATGGAGCCGGTGGACGACGTCCGCGCGGCGGAGTTCAGGCGCTGTCGGAACCGCCGCTTTTGACAATCGGCGTGATTCCCTTGTCCTCGAACCACCTATTGTCATTCCATTCGGCGCCACCGCCGTATGCGTTGTAGTTCACGGTCAGTTCTTCGTCCTGGACGATGTCGCGAACGGCAATGAAGCGAAGCGCCTTGATTCGATCGTCGGCCTCGTAGCGCATGTTGGCCGGATTGTTGTGGTTGTACAGGCTTCCGTAGCCCAGGGCGATGGCAGTCAGCGACCCGACCTGCCTGGTGACGAGGTAACTCCAGCCAAAAATGATGCAACCGACTTCCGGAGGAAGATCGCTCGCCACCTTGTTGACCACGACGACCGGGCAGATCTCGACCGTCTCTCCTGCCTTGAAGCCGCGCGACGCGAACACCCCGCGACCGCTCGCAGTGCCGGTATCCTTCACATACGCCAAGGGGGGATCGATCTGCATGCTGGGAGTGAGGCTGATGGTTGAACCTGGCGGCCTCTGCCGCGGTGCGTGTGAGATTACCGCGGTGCATCGCAGCGGTCCACTTGACCGCGCATGTTGATCGCACGGTCAGGCGTGCGCTTCCGTCTTCAGGGATCTTGCGCGGTCACCACGCGCAACGTGGCGTCGAACGTATCGCGCGTCTGCGCGTCCGTTATCCGTTCGGCGGCTGCCTTTGCCTCCACGCAGTGGCTGGCGTATGCCGCGGCGTCGCCCTGCGCAGAAGCGACGTTGGCCGCCACCGCATGGGCAAATGCCAGTTCCCATGGCGCACAGTCCTGCTGCGTGAAGTGCGGCAATGATTTGTCCAGGTAGTGCGCTGCCGGTTCCGGCAACTTCAGCAGCGCGTACACGTGAGCAAGCAGCTGTGCGGCACGGGCCTGATTGACGGGCGTGCCGGCAATTTTCCAGAAATACATCGCGGCATGTGCCGCCTGCAGCATCTCCTCGTCTTCCTCGGGCGAGCGGCGAAGCATCTCGGCGAGCGTCCACGCGCGGTTGTTGGCCTGGGAAGCCAGGCGCCTTTGCCAGAGCGCGACATCCTCGGGAGTTGGTTTTTCGGCCATGCATCAAGACCCGCGCAGGTATCCGCGCCGCAGGAATAACGGTGCCGCGATACGCGCAATACTACTGCAACGTCCGGCAACAGTCCCCGCGTCCCGCGAACCTTGCCGCGCATCGCATGGTGTCATCGCAATCCGGTCGCGCTGCGCTTGAACGAATCGTCAGGGCTCATCGTCCGGTTCGTGGGCAAACGAACGGGCGCCCGACGGAACGACGACACCCGGCAGCTTGCTCGAGATCCAGATGTGAACGGCGTGGCCGAGGTCGACCGGTGAATCCAGACTTCCGCCCTTGATATTGAGCGTGTCGGGATGCCCGGTGCTCTGATGCCACAGGCGCGAGCCGCAGACAGGGCAGAATGCGCACTCGAGCGTGTGCCCCGAGGCGGTTTGGCGCGACCAGTAATGTGGCGTGCCCTGCAGCAGGCGAAGCGCGCCTCTGGCCACCGTAAAAGAAATTCCAAAGGCCGAAGAAGACTGCTTCCGGCATTCGGTGCAGTGACACACGTAGACTACCAGCGCATCCTTTGGCACCGCATAGCGAATGCCGCCGCATTGGCAGCTACCTGCCTGCTCCCCGGAATTCAGCGATATCGTTTCCAACGTGAGCCCTAACGCCCGGGTCGGGCGACCGCTGTCGCGCATTGCCTGCAAGTACCGCAGATCGCCGCGGCGCTGCGCTGGAACGAATGGACAGGCGATATCACTTGCCGCCCCAGCGCCAGTGCGAAGGCTCGCCCGTGTACCAGCAGACAAGGGCGAGGCAGGCCACCAGAAAACCGACCAGGACGTAGAACATGAGGAGTCCGGACCAGGGCAACACGAACAAGGCGGCGGACAAGACAAGCGCAACAAAGATGCCCAGAACGAGCCAGCCTTGCCAGGCGATCGGCAGGCCCCAACCCCAGCCATAGCGCTTGGCGGGAAACCAGTAGTGCCGCACGGGATCCATGTCGACCTCCTTTTTCTTGAACGGTTGGTCCTTGCCAAGTGGCGAGCACGACGCCTGCTGCCGGGGTTGCACGGCGAGCGCCGCCGTGCACGACAATCCAGCGCCACCGCCACCCAGTCCGCTTGATCGAAAGTCAGGCGGGTTCCTGCTTGAGGAACTCAGTCAGTGTCGCGTAGCCGATCACCGCCTGATGATAGCGCAGGACATCTCACCGCGGCGCTCACGGCTGCCGAGGCGATGGCCACGATCAATACGGCGGCTACGCGGCGAGGATTTTCATGACGGGTGACGCTCGAGGCAAGCGGCCGCTGCAGCAATGCCCAACGGGCTGCCGCAGCCCGTCCGCAGCGATCCGCTCGAGCGAATTGTCAGCAGTCCGCTGGGCGAATCTGCGCTTCTTCCCCGAAACCGCAGACAAGTTCGTATTTGCGACCCGGCAGAAACTCGAACGTGAGTACCGATCTGCCTGCATTGGATTCGCCCGGACATGAGTACTGAATGGTGCTGTGACCAGCAGCAACATCAGTCGAGACTTTCTGCCCGTATCCAAGGTCTCGCCCGTCTATGGCTTCAAGGCCGTAGACGTAGCCGTCCAGAACCTGGGTTTGCGAACTGAACGAAAGGGTCGCGGGAGGATCTTGTTGCGTGGCCTGCCCCGAAGGTGTGGCCGACGCCAGAATAGCGGCAAATGCGACAGTGGAGATGACCATTGTTTACCCCCTTATTGAGACCCAAGTTGATCACAAGATCGCGATCGACAGCAATAGTTCCAAAAATTTGTGCTCGCCAGTCAATGGCGCTCGAATGCAAGGGTTCGACCGCCAATGTTCGAGCCCGGCTCGCGACGGATGCCCCATGCATGCCGACACCGCTGCCGTGGTTGGATACATGAAACCCATGCATGGATGCGCGCAACCCATGCATGGACGCACAGACCCCATGCACGGATGCGCGGAACCCACGCATGGATGCGCGCAACCGAAGCATGGATGTACTGACCTGATGCATGGATGCGCGGAACCCATGTGTGGACGCACGGACCCCATGCACGGATGCGCGGAACCCGTGTATGGATGTATTGACCCGATGCGTGGATGCGCGGAATCCGTGCATGGATGTATTGACCCGATGCGTGGATGCGCGGAATCCGTGCATGGATGTACTGACCCGATGCGTGGATGCGCGGAACCCATGCATGGATGTACTGACCCGATGCGTGGATGCGCGGAACCCGTGCATGGATGCACTGACCCGATGCACGGATACGTAGACCCCCTGAAAGAACGCACGGAACCGCATTGTGGGTGGTACTTGCGGCCTGACGCTTGAGCCAAGCGGCCGCTGCCGAGAAGCGCCCGGGTGGGGACATCGACTTGCAGCGCTCCGCCTGACCGAATGGTCAGGCAACAACTGCGTTAACCCAGAATCCGGGGGTTGAGCTGCCACACCGAATAGTTGAGCGCAGACGCAAAGCTGACCCACAAGAGATACGGAACGAGCAGCGCTCCGGCCCAGGGCCTGATACGCCAGAACAAGATGACCGTTGGAATCAGCAGGGCCAACAGCGCCACGATGTCCGCGAAAGCCCAACCACCGCGGTGCCAGGCGAAAAAGAGCCAACTCCACAGGCCATTGAGCACGAGCTGCCCCAAGAACAACATGAGTGGAGATTTGGCTGCGCGAAAACCGCCAACGCGCCAGACCAGCCATGCTGCCATGCCCATCAATGCATATAGAACCGTCCAAACGGGCCCGAATATTGAGGGTGGTGGCGACCAGCCAGGACGAACAAGTTGCATATAGAACGGACCCGCAAGGACCGATGCGGCGGCGCCAACAGCCGCAGCGCTGAAGACAGCAACCAGCCAACCGACAAGACCGGCAATCTGCATTTGCTTGGTAAGTGTCGCCAAGAGAACTCCGATTGTTGCCTGATGCTTGAATCAAGCGGCCGCTGCTGATCGTCGCATGATAGTACCTGAGTCCGTGGCGGCGGTTCGCCTGAACGAATAGCTGGTAGTGGTCCAGTTTGAAGAGACCACTACCGGATGGTTAGGCGCGGCCGCCAAGCGTAGTCCTGTGGACCAGCCAAGGCATAACAGCGAACAAACCGAGCATGACGAGATACGCAGCGCCAGAGATGGGGTCTCTGGCGGCGACATATTCGGTTAGCGATTGCTTCAGTACCAAAGTATTGAGCAGCAATTCGGCTGCCAGGAGCAGAGCGAGCGCAATAAACCCCACGCTGAAACGAACTGACGCACCGGCGGGCAGGCGATAGCGGGCGACGGTGTAGCGCGCGCAGAGCAGCACAGCAAAGAACATGAACGGCATTTCGAGCAACTCGGCGTACCGAACGCCGAGGCGCGGTACGAGAAGAAGGACTCGGATCGAGCCGAGAGCGAACCCAGCGCCAAAGACGAGCGCGAAGTAAACAAGCCCAGCTCGAAATCTGCGCATGCTTGATGCCGAGGCTGATGCTCGAGCCAAGCGGCCGCTATCGACCGCTGCCGGATAGTACCGCAACCCGTCGCAGCGGTGCGCTTGGACGAATAGTCAGGGTGCACCTGCGCGCCTGCGCATGGCCGCCAAACGGCTGACGAGAGCCCAAGCCAGTATGCACAACACGACGACGATGACGGCAAGGGTGAACCCAAGCCAGATGGAACCGCGTCCACTTGCGAAGTTGAGGGCAAGGTTGCCAGCAAGTGCAATGGACAAGGGAAGCCAAGCTGCAGCTGCGGCCAATGTAGCCAGGGCGATAGCACGAAACGCCGAGCCACGCGAGCTGAGAAGAACCGGAACTGCGGCAGCGGAAACCAGCACAATTGCAGCAAGAGCATTGCCGGCGGGCAGGCCGCCCGGTAGCGCGAACTCGAGGTAGCTCGCGCCCGACACGAGCGATGCCAGCGAAATTACGGCTAAGGCGAGAAGAGATAGAACCGCAAGGCCATTCATTGTCGCAATGACGTTGGATGTGCAGCCTACGCTTGAGTTAAGTGGCCGCTGCCACAGTGCATGTCAGATTAGCGTGGACTCGCCGCAGCGGTCCACTTGACCGAATGGTCAGGCCTGCGATTACTTTGCCGGTGAGGGTGCTGGCGCAGGCACTGGAACGGGCAATATGCTCGCGACGCGCCACCCGTGTGACGTTTTGACAAGCGTTTGATTCATCAGAAATTGCGTATCGGGTGCAGGTTGGCCTGGTGCCCCAATGTTGAACACAATGGGGACAAACAACTGCGCTGACTTGTCGGATAGTGCCACGACCTTGAGATTCGAGGTATCTGGTGTGAGCTTCCACGTCCCTTGATACATCGTTTCAAAGCGCTTCAGGGCGGCGTCGCGCCCCCAAATTGGGGTGCCGCGGGTAACCCAAAGGAAGTTTGGCGAATCCAGCAGGAGTTCGCGCACAGCAGAAAGGTCGTGCGCGTTTTGAGCAGTGACAAAGCGATCAAAAGTGGCCTTCACGTCGCTGCTGGCGTCGGCCGACGCGTGCCCAGCGGTGAACATCAATGTAGCAGCAAGAGTTGCTGAAATGAGCGCTTTCATTTCTTTTCCTCCCGTTGGCGTTGAGATGGGTAGCAGGCCTAACGTTAGACTTGACGCGCCGCGCGGGGCGCTGGGTTATCGCCGCGACACGTCACGGTCGCGTTGAACGAATAGTTAGGCACCGCTGTTCGCCGTAGCCTTGAGATATAAGCGCTCGTTGACCTCCCAGGTTAGCCAACCGAAGCCAGCGCCACAGACGAGCCAGATGAGCGCGGCAACAAAGACGCCCTTCAAATTCTCTGGGCGTTTGTTGATGAAAAAGGTCATGACCACGAACATTGTCAGACCCCAACCAAAGACGCCGGTTTGAAGGATGTAGCGCGCCTTGCCTCCTTCGCGCTTTTTCTTCCAACGCTCGATCGCCGCAGTACTCACATAAACCCACTCCGTAGGTGCCTAACACCTGAATTAAGCCGCGCCGCGAAGCGGCGTCGGCTTGAATGAATAGTTAGGCCTCGCCAGCCGCACTTGACTTCTGAGCATTTCGCTGAGAATTCATAGACAAGTACAAAAACGTAATCACGGTGGGAATAATAAATCCCTTTAGATATGAGAGCGGATGTCTGCCATCCAAGAAACGGAACGGGAGATCGAAGAAGAATGCCCAGTAGTGTGTCGCTATCAGCGCTGAAATTGCGACCCACATTCCATACAGGCCAAATTGCCTATTCAAGATCACAAGAATTAGGCTAAAGATAATCATCATGCGAAGTATGGATTGCGCGTTCTCAAATAGGGGGTGTGTATTTCTGCTCCCGCCACCGTACAAGTCGGTGCCTGAGCCAAAATATAAGTCGAAGAGAGTGTAAGTATGGTAGAAAATGAGAAGGCCGGCCAGCGCGCAAATGACTAGTCGCTGTACTGGAAAGTGTCTGCGGACGAGCTGAATTATGCGCATGATTGACGGACACCAGAGTGTGAGTTCGAGGCCTAACGCTTGAGTTAAGCGGCCGCTGCTGGCCGCCGCGAGATAGTACCGCAACTCGTCGCAGCGGGGATCCTCAACCGATTTTGTTTGACACCTGCTAGTTGGGTTGAACGCAGCGTACTGCTTCGAAAGCGACGGGAGAATGGTGTTCGAGACTGGTGTGGCCTCGGTGATGGTTGTAGTAGTCGAGATACGTAGCGATGACGCGGCGCAACGCCGCGTCAGTGCGCACGCAGAGCTGTTCGTGCAGTTCGTTCTTCAGCGTATGGAAAAACGATTCCA
>Ga0207695_10011566_pt1 | contig 10677 bp, 9 predicted proteins | sample KBSC54metaG_FD_184354 | JGI IMG/M metagenome (GOLD analysis project Ga0207695, IMG submission 184354) | Corn rhizosphere microbial communities from Kellogg Biological Station, Michigan, USA - KBS C5-4 metaG (SPAdes) (version 2) | ecosystem: Host-associated > Plants > Roots > Rhizosphere > Soil... | reverse complement strand
GTCGGGCAGCGTTCCCGTTTCCGCGAAAGCGCGCCGCAGCCAGGTCGCATCGTTTCCCTGGTCGATCGTCTCCGTCAGTGCGGCAAACGCGTCCTGCGAATCGAGCATCTGCGCGTGCGGCGCGAGTAATCGGAGCGTCTCGCGCAGATCGTCGGCGAGCGGACGCGCGCGCCCGGTTGCCCCGTCGATCAGCGTGCCGGCGAAGCCATGGCGGCACGCCTGGAAGCGGTTATGACTGTGCGTCAGATAAAGGTCGGGCGTGATGTCGATGGTGCGCTCTTCCCACAAGCAGCGTGCGAGCGCCTGTGCGAACGCCGCGATCTGCGCGGCGCGATCGACGGTCAGCGGCGTGTCGCAGACGCGGATCTCGACAGTGCCGTATTCGGGCTTCGGCCGGATGTCCCAGTAGAAGTCCTTCATGCTCCCGATGATGCCAAGCCCGAGCATGCGATCGTAGTAGCGGTTGAACTCGGTCCACGAGCGCACGAGCGGCATCGTCCCCGAGAGCGGGAACGCATTCACGATCGACAGGCGGGACGAATCGAACGCTGTATCGACGCCCTGGTAGAACGGACTCGACGCCGCGAGCGCGATGAAGTGCGGCAAATAGCGAACCAGCGCATGCGAGAGGTAGATCGCGTCGTCGGCGGTGGCGCAGCCGATGTGCACGTGCTGCCCGAACACGGTGAACTGCTTTGCGAGAAACCCGTATTTCTCGGAGACGGCGAGAAATCGCTCGGTCGGATAGATCTTGCGATCGCTCCATTTCTGAAACGGGTGCGTGCCGCCGCCGGCGAGCGCCACGTTCATCTTGCGCGCATGGCCGGCGAGCACGTCGCGCGTCGCGCGCAATTCGGCGAGCAGCGCCGGATAATGCGTGTGCACCGAGGTATTGATCTCGATCATGCTCTGTGTAAGCTCGGGCTTGAGCTCGCCCTGCGGCGCGTCGCGCGTGCATCGGCGCAGCAGGTCGTCGGCGTCGGGCGCGAGATTGAAGTCTCGCGTGTTGACGAGCATCAGCTCGAGCTCGAGGCCGAACGTCAGCGCGGAAGACGATTTGAACGGAAGTTCGGCCATGATGGGACGTAGCGTCAGTCGCGCGCGCGCGGTTCGCCTTCGCCGGCGCGGATCAGCGCGTAGCGCGTCGCGATCGGCCCGAGCAGATGCAATATGGCGATGCCGGAGACGACGATTGCCGCCAGCTCGGCCCCGAACTCGGGTGCGATGTCGTAGATCGGTTGCGTCATGCCGATCGCGAGTCCGGCCATCGGCGTCAGCGCGAGCGCCAGCGTCCCCGCCTGCCGCATCGAGACGTGCGCCGGCCACGCGAGCGCGTACAGTGCAATCGCCTTGCCGACGAGACGGACGATGACGAATGCAAGGCCGATCCAGGCGACCGCGCCGAACTGATCCGGCCGCAGCGTCGCGCCGGTCAGTACGAACAATGCAACGAAGAAGAGTTGCGCGGCGCGGCCGAATTCGACGTCGATCAGCCGATGCTGCCGATCGAGGTTGCGCGTGCATGCGCCGAGCACCAGCAGCGCGAGCAGCACCGATAGCCGCGCGATCTGCGCAGCACCGACCGTCGCGACGATCACGCCCACGGCGAGCAGGAATTGCGGCACCGGCGACTTGCCGAGCCAGCGTGCTGCCAGCGTCATCAGCACGAACGCGATGTAGCCGAGCAGGAACGAGCCGGCGATCAGCCATAGCGCCCGGGCGATCGGATTCCATGTCGCGCCCCACGTGCGCGCTTCGATGAATGGCAGCAACAGCGTGATGCCGATCGTCGCGATGATGTTGTTGAGCGCGACGTGCCAGAGCATGCGCCGCGTCACCGGTCCCTCGGCCTTCAACTCATTGGTGACGAGGAGCACGACGGCGGGCGCAGTCGCGATTCCCACCATCGCAGCAACCGCAGCCTCGAGCATGTCGATGTCGCCGACGAAGCGCAGCAGCGCAAACATTGCGATGAACGACAGTGCACTCTCGGCGAGCCCCATCGGCAGCAGCCACCGGTCATGACGCGCCCATGACAGGTCGAGCCGACGGCCGAGATCGAACACGATCAAGCCGAGCGAGAATTCGGCAAGCACGCGCGACTGCGCGAGCGCGGACTCGCTGAGCCAGCCGAGTACCCCGGGGCCGAGCAGGAAGCCCGTCGCGATGTAGCCGGTGATGGCCGGCAGCACGCGCGTCGTCGCGGCGAGCCTCCCGCCCGCGAGCCCCGCGAGCAGCAACAGTCCGAAGATCAGGAAGCTGTTTGCGGCGGGCGGCCAGGCGGGGAGGAAATCGGGCGCGGTCAGAGGTGGACCCCCACGCTTGCGGCTTTCGCCGCTGCGCCATAAATCGGTGTCGGAGGTGTAATTCGCGTCACAGGTTCGGCCCTTCGCGAATGCCGATGCCGCGAATTACACCTCCGACACCGATTTATAGCGTCTTGGGACGGCCCGGCGACGCTCACGAAGGACCGCAGCTTACGGCAATATTTTCTCGCCGGCCATCGCGAGCGTCGCCGGGCCGTCCCAAGACGCTATAAATCGGTGACGCTCACGAAGGACCGCAGCTTACGGCAATATTTTCTCGCCGGCCATCGCGCCGCGCTTGCGTTCGGGTCGCACGAGGTCCTCGCGCGAGACGCCGAGCCACATCACGAGCGAGGCCATGACGAGCGCCGACGAGTAAATGCCGAAGCAGATGCCGATTGCGAGCGCCAGCGAGAAGTGATGCAGGGTTTCGCCGCCGAAGAAGAAGATCGACAGTACCATCAGCAGCGTCGATCCGTGCGTGATGATCGTCCGCGACAGCGTGCGCGTGATCGCGCTGTCGATCACGTGCGTGACGCTGGCCTTGCGCATCTTGCGGAAGTTCTCGCGGATCCGGTCGGCGATGACGACCGACTCGTTCACCGAATAGCCGAGCACCGCCAGCACGGCGGCCAGCACCGGCAACGAGAACTCCCACTGGAACAGCGCGAAGAAGCCGAGGATGATCACGACATCGTGCAGGTTGGCGATGATCGCCGCCACGGCGAAGCGCCACTCGAAGCGCAGCGCGAGGTAGATCACGATGCCGATCGAGACCAGCAGCAGTGCCAGTGCGCCGTTTTCGTAAAGCTCCTTGCCGACCTGGGGGCCGACGAACTCGACGCGCCGCTGCGACGCGGACGGGTCGTCTGCCTTGAGCGCGCCCATCACGCGCTCGGAAAGCTGCGCGCTCGACAACCCCTCCTTCAGCGGCAGGCGGATCAGCGCCGTTTCCGAGCTGCCGAAGCTCTGCACCGAAAACTCGCCGAGGTTGAGCTTGTCGACCGCGCTCCGCACGCGCGGGAAATCGACCGCGTGGCCATAGTTGACCTCGATCACGGTGCCGCCGCGGAAGTCGACGCCGAGATTCAGTCCGTAGATCGCCAGCAGCACGACGGCGGTCACGAAGGTGATCAGCGAGATGACGTTGAACACGAGCGCGTGCCGCATGAACGGGATGTCGCGCGAGATGCGGAAGAACTCCATGGTGACCTTGCAGGTAGGGTAGCGGTTGGCGTCAGGACTTCGCCATCGCGGCGTCCGGCGTCGGATGCCACGCCTGGCCGACGGAGATGTGCTCGAGCTTCCTGCGGCTGCCGTAGATCAGCGCGACGATCCCGCGCGAGACGAAGACCGCGGAGAACATCGACGTGAGGATGCCGAGCACGTGCACGACGGCGAAGCCGCGAACCGGCCCCGAGCCGAACGCGAGCAGCGCGATGCCGGCGATCATCGTCGTCACGTTCGAGTCGAGAATCGTTCCCCACGCGCGCTCGTAGCCCGCCTGGATGGCGGCGTGCGGCGTCGCACCCCAGCGCAGCTCCTCGCGGATTCGCTCGTTGATCAGCACGTTGGCGTCGATTGCCATGCCGAGCGTCAACGCGATCGCCGCCATGCCGGGCAACGTGAGTGTCGCCTGCAGCACCGACAGGATCGCGATCAGCAGCATCAGGTTGATCGACAGCGCGATCGTGGAGATCACACCCAGCAGCATGTAGTAGACGCAGATGAACGCGGCCAGCACGAGGAAGCCGTATTTCACCGAATTGAAGCCCTTCTCGATGTTCTCCTTGCCGAGCGACGGACCGACGGTGCGCTCCTCGACGATTTCCATCGGCGCCGCGAGCGCCCCGGCACGCATCAGCAGCGCGATGTCGTTCGCTTCGCGGGTGTTCATCTTCCCGCTGATCTGCACGCGGCCGCCGCCGATCTCCTCGCGAATCACCGGCGCCGTGATGACTTCGGCCTTGCCTTTTTCCACGAGCAGGATGGCCATCCGCTTGCCGACGTTGTCGCGCGTCACTTCCTTGAAGATCCGCGCGCCGGTGCCGTCGAGGTTCACGTGGACGGCGGGCTCGTTCGTGCGCTGGTCGAAACCCGACTGCGCGTCGCTGATGCGGTCGCCGGTGAGCACGACCTGGCGGCGCACGAGGATCGGCTCGCCGTTGCGATCGGTATAGAGATCGCTGCCGAACGGGACGGAGCCGGTGCGCGCCGCCTCGAGCGCACCCGGATCGTCGTTGACCATGCGGATTTCGAGCGTTGCCGTGCGACCCAGGATGTCCTTGGCGCGCGCGGTGTCCTGCACGCCGGGCAACTGCACCACGACGCGGTCGGCGCCCTGCTGCTGGATGATTGGTTCGGAAACGCCGAGCTCGTTCACGCGATTGCGCAGGATCGTGATGTTCTGCAGGACCGCGCCGTCCTGGATGCGCTTCTGCGCTTCGGGCTTGAGGCCCGCGAGCAGGCGCAACTCGCCGCCCCCCGCATCCTGCTCGCGCAACAGGAGATCGGGGAATGCATTCTGGATTTCGTTGCGGGCGCGCGAGCGCTCGGCCTCGTCCTTGAAGCGCAGCACGACGTTCGAGCCTTCGCGCCCGACGCCCGAGTACAGGACTTTCTTCTCGCGCATCAGCGAGCGGATGTCGGTCGTGTAACGGTCGGCGGCCTTGTCGATGGCGCCTTTCATGTCGACCTGCAGCAGGAAATGGACGCCGCCGCGCAGGTCGAGGCCGAGGTACATCGGCAGCGCCCCGATCGACGCGAGCCAGTGCGGCGACGCGGAAAACAGGTTGATCGCGACGATGTAGTTGTCGCCGAGCTTCGTCTGCAGCAGGTCCTTCGCCTTCAACTGGGTGTCGAGGTCGTTGAAGCGGATCTTGATGCCGACGGGGTCGAGCTCCGCGCCGCGATACGGGACGCCGGCCGCCTTCAGCGCTCCCTCGATGGAGTCGAGCAGCGCATTGTCGATCTTGACCGTCGATTTCGACGACGAAACCTGCACGCCCGGAACTTCGGGGAAGAAATTCGGAAGCATGTAGAGCAGGCCGAACGCCAGCGCGATCGCGATGACGATGTACTTCCAGAGCGGGTACCGGTTCATCAGGGCCTAAAGTGCTTTGATGGTGCCTTTCGGCAGCAACTGCGAGATCGATCCGCGCTGTACGACCATCTGCACCCCGGGCGCGACTTCGATCGTTGCGTACTGCTCGTCCAGCTTGACGATGCGGCCGAGGACGCCGCCGGCGGTCACGACCTCGTTACCCTTTTCGAGCGACTCGAGCATGGCGCGCGCTTCCTTCTGCTTCCTCTGCTGCGGCCGGATCAGCAGGAAATAGAACACGACGAAGATGGCGACCATCGGCAGGAACGTCAGCAGCGTGTCGCTTTGCGACGTGGCGCCTGCCGCCTGCGCGTAAGCGGGGGAAATCAGCACGAAGGAGTCTCCGGTTGTGAAGATGGGTTACGCGAGACTGCCGGCGCGCTTGCCGGAGAGCCGGGGCGTCGACCGATCGGGCCTCGAGCCCGGTACGGCAAGAAATTCAGCCGGCTATTCTAGCAGCCCGCGCGGTTCGCGCTGACGCTCGGCGGTGAAGCGCGCGACGTATTCGGGAAGCGTCCCGGCCGCGATCGCCGCGCGCAATTCCGCCATCAGCGTCAGGTAATAGTGGAGGTTGTGGATCGTCGCGAGGCGTGCGCCGAGAATCTCGTTGATCCGCTGCAGATGGTGCAGGTAGCTGCGCGAGAAATGACGGCAGGCGTAACAACCGCAGGTCGGATCGAGCGGCGCTGCATCGGTCCGGTGGCGCGCGTTGCGAATGCGGATGTCGCCGTGGCGCGTGAAAAGCCAGCCGTTACGCGCATTGCGGGTGGGCAACACGCAATCGAACATGTCGATGCCCGCGCAGACGCCGGCGACGATGTCCTCGGGGGTGCCCACGCCCATCAGGTAGCGGGGCTTGTCCTCGGGCAGGCGTGGCGCAGTGTGGGCGAGCACGCGCAGCATTTCCTCCTTGGGCTCGCCGACCGACAAGCCGCCGATCGCGTAGCCATCGAAGTCCTGTTCCACCAGCGCCTCGCGCGAGGTGTCCCGCAAGTCGTCGTACATGCCACCCTGGACGATGCCGAACAGCGCATTGCGATTGTCCGCATGCGCGGCCTTCGAGCGGGCGGCCCAGCGCAGCGACAGCTCCATCGAAGCGGCGGCCTCCGCGCGCGTCGCCGGAAACGGTGTGCATTCATCGAACACCATCACGATGTCGGCATCGAGCGCGCGCTGGACCGCCATCGAAACCTCGGGCGTCAGCAGCAGGCGGTCGCCGTTGATCGGCGAGGCGAAGGCGACGCCCTCTTCGCGCACCTTGCGCAATGCGCCGAGGCTCCATACCTGGAATCCGCCCGAGTCGGTGAGAATCGGCCTGTCCCAGCCCATGAACCGATGGAGCCCGCCATGCGTGCCGATCACGTCCGTGCCCGGGCGCAGCCAGAGGTGGAACGTGTTGCCGAGAATGATCTCGGCACCAAGGTCGGTCAATTCGGCGGGCGACATCGCCTTGACCGTGCCATACGTGCCCACCGGCATGAATACCGGCGTTTCGACGCTGCCGTGCGCGAGCGTCAGATGGCCGCGCCGCGCCGCGCCGCATGTCGCGTGCAGCGTGAATTGCATTGGAATCGAAGACCGTTCCGCTGAGGCCTTAGCCGGACGTGAAACGGCGCCCCGTGGTGATTGTCGGCCGGGTGAGGCGAAGGCGCGATCGTTCGCGCAAGATGGCCAACCCGCACGCCAGCATCAGACCCGCCAACAACGCGAGATGCCATTGCGTCAACGTCGGAATCGGACTGGGACGGCAGCCGGTCGCGCCATAAGCGAACGCATTGGCCCAGACGCGATAGAAGTCTCCGGCGAAGTCCGTTCCGAAGGTGCCGAAGGTCGCCAGCACGCCGTATTGGGGCGCGATGCCGATCTGGATAAGGCAGGACGAGCCGTTTGTTCGGTACGCGATTGCCGGATCGGTCAAGCCGCGCGCATTGGGCTGCGCCCAGGCGGCGACAACCACCGTCCCCGGCTTGGCCTGATTGCCGCCGGCGTAAGGTCCCGGATTGCCGCGCAGCGCGGCGAGGCTGGTCACACCCTGTGTCAACGGATGCGGCACGATCGTTGCCGGCGCAAGCGTTCGCACCGCATACGACGTCCCGACGCCGTCGGTCGTATCGGGGTCGATCGTTTCCAGCGTACCCCATCCATGTGGCGTCGTCGTGCCGCCGGTCGCGTCGCTGCGGTCCTGATCGTAGAAAGTGCCGAGGACCACGGCGCGGCCGGCGTTTGAAAACTCCGCGACGCGGTTGCCGACGGCCGTCGCGTTGGCGAATGTCGTGTCCTCGAAGAGCAGAACGACGTCGTAGTTGGCGAGCAACGTCGCGAGCGGCGGGACACTGGACGAGACGTCGATGCCGGTGAAGACGTCGCCCACGATCTTGACGCTGAAGTTCGCGGCTGTTTCGGCGGACCATGCATCCGACAGTATGGCAACGCGTGCCGCGTGCGCCGTCGCCGAGAAGATGCAACCGACGACAATGGCCGCAAGAACGCGGAGCGTCACTGACATTTGCGAAGTGCGCCGGCCGCGCGACAAGTCCCACGACCGCTGGATTGGAATGGCCGAAGCGTAGCGGACGAGTTTCGTTTTGCCAATCGAAAGCAAGGAAAACGCGCCCCGGCGCTCGAGGCTTTGTTGTACTTCCTGACGGGCGGCGCCGTAATGTCGCCGGACAGCGACATTTCAATACTTTTGGCGAGGTGTGGCCCGGCGTGCCTTCTCGTCGCGGCGAGCGGGCAATTTATCCATCGCGCGCACGCTCGAGCACCATCGCGTCGCCATAGCTCATGAATCGGTAGCGATGCTCGATCGCGTGCGCGTATGCGCGTCGAATCGCGTCATGACCGCCGAACGCGCTGGCCAGCATCAGCAGCGTGGATTTCGGCAAATGGAAATTCGTCAGCAGGCGATCGACGACCCGAAATCGATAACCGGGCGTAATGAACAGCGCGGTTTCCGACGCGCCCGGATGAACGTTTCCCGCGTCATCGGCGGCCGACTCGAGCGCCCGCAGGGTCGTCGTGCCGATCGCAACGACGCGTCCGCCGCGCGAGCGCGCCGCGTCGATGGCGTGAGCAGTCGCCGGCGGAATCGCATACGACTCGGCGTGCATCCGGTGCTCGGCGATCACGGAGCTTTGCACCGGCGCGAATGTACCGGCGCCGACATGCAGCGTGACGAACGCATGACAGATTCCGCGCCTGGTGAGCGCATCGAGCATGACCTGGTCGAAGTGCAGCCCGGCGGTCGGCGCAGCAACCGCACCAGGATAACGCGCATACACCGTCTGGTAGCGCTCGGCGTCTTTCGCCTCGGGGGGATGCGTTATGTACGGCGGCAACGGCACTTCGCCGTGCCGATCGAGCCAGCGATGCAATTCTCCGACGCCGTCGAACTGCAACGTGAAAAAGCGCCCGTCCCGCGCGCGCACCGTCGCGCGCGCACCCGCGGCGAGTTCGATCGTGGCGCCTTCGCGCGGTGCATGGCTGGCCTTCAACTGCACGATCGCCTGGTCGACACCGGAGATACGCTCGACCAGCAACTCGACGTCCCCGCCGGTGCTTTTGCGCCCGCGAATGCGCGCGTTGATCACGCGCGTGTCGTTGAAGACGAGCAGATCGCGCGGTTCGAGCAGCGTGGGCAGATCGGCGAAGCGCAGGTCCTCGAGGTGCGGCCCGTCCACGTGGAGCAGGCGGCTTCCCGTGCGCTCCCGCGCGGGGCGTTGCGCGATCAGGCCGGCCGGGAGGTCGTAGTCGAAGTCGTCGAGCGTATAACGCTTTTGCATGCGCGCCGCGATTGCATCGACGCGGTCGCGAGTCGCGCGCCGCCGTCCGCATCGGCTTTATGCCTGACTGGTGCCGGGAGAGGGAGTCGAACCCTCACGCTGTTGCCAGCGGCGGATTTTGAGTCCGCTGCGTCTGCCATTCCGCCACCCCGGCCGTCGCGCCGGTGAGTCTTCCGGCGACTGCTGAACGATGATTATCAGGCAAATCCTGTGACGCCGCGAGGCCGAGACGCGCGTTCCCGAGCGCCGAGCTCATATATGAAGCAGCGCGAGGGCGCCAATCGCCACCGAAATCGCCGCGGCCCCGTACGACACGTACTGCAGCCAGCGGCTGCGTGTGAGCAGCGTGATGGCCGCCAATGCAATCGCGATCTGAATGAGCGTCATCGCCTGCGCGAAGCGGTGATGGACGTGCATCGATGCTTCGCTCCTCGCCTCGGACTCGGTCGATCGTCTTTCGAGCGCCTCGGCCTTTGCCATGATCTCCTGCTTTTCCTTGCCGTAGCGCTCGGCCTCCGACCGGAAGCGCGTGGCGTCGCCGCCGGTTGCCAGCACGGCGCCCAAATCCGCGAGATTCTGCTTGCTGCTCTTCGCCTGATAGAAATTCCACTGATCCGACGCTTCGGTCTTGCGGATCGCGGAATCGTTCTTGAACAGCAGTGCATCGTTCTGCGTCGCGCCCACCATGTAGCCGAACAGCGCGCCGATCGTCGCGAAAATCGCCGTCATCACGGCGATTCGCGCCGAAAACGGATCGCCCGAGAGCCCTGCGTGCTCGACTTCGTGATCGTGCGGGCCATGCACGTGGAATTCATCCGCTGACATTCGCTTCCTCCCCGCAGTCAAGTATCGTGGCGTCGCTCGTACGTGACGAACGCGTACGAAAAGCCGCCGGCGCCTTCCTGCAACCGCGGCACGCGCGCCGTTTCGCGCCATTGCGCGGGATCGAGCGCCGGGAACGTTGCATCGCCGTCGAACGCGCGCGCGATTTCGGTGACGAACGCGCGGTCCGCGAACGGCAGCGCCGCCCGATACAGTTCGCCGCCACCGATGCAGAACGCGGGCGAAGGATATTCGATTTCGAGCAGCGCGTGTTCGAGCGACGAAGCGACGGTCGCACCGATTGCGATGAAGTCGCGCTGACGGGTGATGACGATGTTCTGCCGGTCAGGCAGCGCGTGCGGCAGCGATTGCCAGGTACGCCGCCCCATGAGGACCGCATGGCCGGTCGTGAGCGCGCGAAAGTGGCGCAGGTCCTCGGGAAGGCGCCATGGCAGCTTTCCGCGGCGCCCGATCACGCCGTTTTTTGCCACTGCCGCGATCAAGGCGAGCGCCGGATGCATCAGATATTGGCGGCATGGCGCGCTGCGCGCGGCGGCCACGCCGAATGCTTGCTCGCCGGGAATGTCATAATCCGCCGATTGTAGCCAGCCCGCCCGCCTTCGCACCTGACGCGTGTATTACCCGCGCTCGTTCCTCAAGTTCA
>Ga0207695_10011565_pt1 | contig 10677 bp, 10 predicted proteins | sample KBSC54metaG_FD_184354 | JGI IMG/M metagenome (GOLD analysis project Ga0207695, IMG submission 184354) | Corn rhizosphere microbial communities from Kellogg Biological Station, Michigan, USA - KBS C5-4 metaG (SPAdes) (version 2) | ecosystem: Host-associated > Plants > Roots > Rhizosphere > Soil... | reverse complement strand
TTATACCGTAGGTTCTGAAGACCAGGCCGTCGATTCCTATCCGATCGCCAGTGCGGGCTTGTCAGGCTACGATCTGGCCGACCCCTCCCAAACAGTTCCAGACGCCCATCCCAATTTCGGACGACGCTCATGTAACCTCCAAAACGCAAATTTCCAGCATCGATCCCCACAAAGGATTGCTAGCTAGCCCTTCCCTGGGGGGTCTCATGCGAGCTTTGAGCGGGGAGATTCGACTAGAGGTACAGCTTCTTAGGGTCCGCTCACAGAATCATCTCCCAAGAGGCTCGAACTTAAACTTCCAATTCTTGAGTGTTGGAAGTACACTGCTAGCCGATCCACAGAGAAGAACGGTTTGAAATGTGAGGCCCCATCATGAGTCTTTCGGTGCGCCGCGGAATGCAACCTCATTCAAAAAAGCTGAGACTAACCTTATAGATTCGAGCGAACTCTTTCAGCTCGATGAAGTCGACGCGTCGTTCCCCGGATTCGCACTTGGATAAGAACGATTGGGGCTTTTCAAGAGCCGCGGCTGCGTCAACCTGGCTCAGGCCAGCCTGCTTCCGAGCGTCCCTGAGACGCCTTCGGAACAGTGCATATGCTCTTTGGTAATCACGGCTCTTCAGGTGGCGTGCCTCGCAGACGCCACTTGTTGTAAAGTCTCGAGCCGTACTATCCCAAAATAGGATATTCTATTAGAGACCGGATAGTTGCCTTTGCTCCGGAGCGAGGCGCCCGGCCGCTCGCTTCTTGCAAAACACCCCACGTACCGACGGGTCGTGATCGCATGAGTTCGGATGCACTTCATTTTCTCGATGCTGTGCGAGACGAGGCGAAAGAGAGCCACGCGGGCCCACGTTCGCAATCGCAGCGGGCTGAACAAGCTCCTAATCCTCTCTTCTCGCAAAACGACGTCACCGATGAGTCCCTGCTGATCGAGACCGCCAAGGGATCGAAAGAGGCCCTTGGACTGCTTTTCCGCCGATACCGGCAGTCGGTATTGAGTGTGGCGAGCCGCATACTCAGGAATGGAACAGAAGCCGAGGACCTCTGCCAGGAAGTCTTCATCCTTTTGTTTCAGAAGGCGAAGCTCTTCAACCCGGGGAAGAGTTCGGCATCCTCATGGATCATTCAGGTCGCCTACCACCGCGCGATGAATCGCAGGAAATATCTAGCACATCGACGACACTACGATGCTCTTGAGTTCGATGAACAGCAGATCGCTGACTCCCTGCGCCCCATGATTGACCAAATCACCGCCCGGAATCTCCTGAGCCGCCTCGGAGAACAACTCTCAGACGAGCAGCGGAATACTTTCGAGCTCCATTTCTTCGAAGGCTACAGCTTGCGAGAAATCGCCGAAAAGACAAACCAGAAAATCGGCAATGTCCGGCATCACTTCTACCGGGGGCTCGAGCGGCTCCGCTCGAACCTGCTCCCGATAAAAACTCGTAAATGAGAGAATTAGCGCGAAAACGACTGCCGAGCGCAGCTGTCCCTGTGAATCCTCAGCTTCATGACGAGTTCGTTGCACTCTGTGCCCTTTACTACTCAGGCGAGATATCGGAGCAAGAATGGGCGCTCTTGCAGATTCACATGGCCTACTGCAACTCTTGCCATCAGAGGTTTCTCGATTATCACCGAATCACTTCCGATGTGATTCCGGCCATGGCCGCGGCAACCTCTTCGGAGCCCCTCTACGCGCCCGCGCAGTCTGCGACGACTCTCGAAGCAGCCGAACAACAACTGATGAGCCGGCTTGAGTCCATTCGTTTGCCGGCGGAACCGCAGACGCCTAGGCGACCCAGCTGGCGCTCGCCCGGGGCCTTGATTGCGGGCGGCGCTTTGGTTCTCACCTGCGTCATCGGCGTGGAACTGGTTCGGATGGAAACTCGACCGGACGTGAAAACCACTCAATCTCCCGCTCAGCCGCCCTCTCTCCCGGCCACGCCGGTTGCGCTCGCTCAGGATGTCGAGCAGGCATTGAAGCGATCCGAGCCACAGGTCGCCTCTCTTGAGCAACAGGTCTCGGCGGCGGACGGCCGGCTCAAGCAAGCGAGACTCACCATGGCCGGCATTGAGAAGCAGCTCGAGTCAGAACAGAATGCCGAGAAGCAACTGAGCGGAGAAAAGGAAATGCTGAGCCAGCGGCTTGCCGCCGCCCAGACAGAACTCGGTTCGATGCGCAACAAATTGGCATCGGCCGGCAAAGATGCGACTCAGCAGGCTACCACGACTGCAGCTCTCGAAACCCAGGTGAGGGAACTTAGGACAGCTCTCGAGGAGAAAGATGTCGCGCTGAGCGAAAAGGATCGAATGCTCGCTCTCGACAAAGACTTCCTCACTCACGATCGCGATATTCGCGACCTGATTGGCGCCCGCAATCTCTATATTGCGGATATTTTTGACACCAACGAGAGCGGCAAGACTGCCAAACAGTTCGGACGCATCTTCTATACCAGGGATCGTTCCTTGATCTTTTATGGCTTCGATCTCGATAGTCAGGCGGGTCACAGGCAGGACGTCTCGTTCCAGGTTTGGGGAAGCGGGAGCAATAGGCCGAGCCCCGTGAGCCTGGGCCTGTTTTATCAGGACGATAGTCACAAGCGGTGGGTGCTCCGGTGCAACGATGCCAAGTCGCTGGCTCGCCTGGACATGGTATTTGTGACGATCGAGCCGCCAGGCGGAAGTCCTAGGCCCACCGGCAAACAGCTTTTGCGGGCGTATCTGCAGATTCACCCCAATCATCCCTGACCCCGACTCGACAGCCTTCGCCGCTTGACTTCTGCCGTGCCAGAGACCGTCCTCTCGCTGGTGCTGGAAATATCGGTCAATCCCTTGCCGCCGTCGATGCTCCTGTGATCGCAGGGGCCATCGGCTTCCGTTGGGGATTCTGGTCTTTTGGAATCCTGCTCGCGGTTTGGCTGGTCATTTTCGCGACCGCCGCAGGAAATGCCCCGAGACTCAGTTCTCCTAAAACGCTCGTCGAGACGCTGCGCCCGCTTGAAGACCGCCGGAGTTGGGTGTTGAGCCTCTACTACTTCCTTACGTTTGGTGGCTTCGTGGCGATGGCGATCTATCTGCCGATCTTCCTGACCGAGATGTTTCATCTGACGCCCCAACGAGCCGGATCAGAACCGCAGGATTTGTTGTTCTGGCCACGGTGATGCGACCAGTCGGCGGGACATTGGCAGACAAGGTCGGAGGAGCCAGTATCCTGAAGTGGGTCTTTCCGGTTGCTGCGATCATGGCCATTTTCATGGCATGTCCTATGATTGTGACCTTCAGGATTGGCGCTCTCGGAGTAGCAGCGCCGGCGGCGGTGTCCAGCGTGATCTCTTCTGTTCTCTCAACCGGTCGTTTTCCCGTAGGCCTAGGCAGACAGGTCTCTGGTGCGGATGAGAACAGTGCCATCCGCTTCCGTGTCGCCCGCCAGATATTTCGTTCGCGCGTGTTGCTCGATGGCCTGACGATTTTCGGTAAACACTTCCAGTTTGTCCCTGTGGTCGCCTTTGAAGTGATCGTCAAGGGCTTCCCGGCTGATCGCGCAGCGAATGCGCGTTTGGCCGTCCTGGCCCCAGAAGGCGACGACGGCGCGGTCGAAAACGTATCTCGCGTCCGGCTCCGGAAAAGCAAGGTCGTGCTGTTCGAGCGACCACTGTACGCGCTGCGCGACAAAATTCGTGAACGGGTTAATGTCCATGTCGATGCTGGCGCGATCGAGCCCGGCAAGATAGACGGCGCGATCCTGAACGCGGATCACCGTCCACGGATAGCCGCCCGAGGCCAGCATGGCGTTCATCAGGAATCGGGCCATGCGCCCGTTGCCGTCGGGGTAAGGATGGATGTAGCCGAACAGCCAGTGCCCGAGGACAGCACGGACCGCGGGCTCGGTCTCTTTCTCTATCAGGTCGAACAGCGCGGGCATCGCATCGCGCACGGCTTCCCAGCGCGGCGGGACATAGCGTGAGGTGCACAGATAGACGGCATCATTGCGGTAGCCGGCGAGCGCTCCTGCCGATATCAAGCCCGCCGCTACGCATGGCTCGAACAATTCGCCGTACCAGTCCTTGTGAGCAGTGCGGACCAGCGCGCCGGGATCGGCGCCCGCGATGATTTCTGCCACCGAGGCTTTTACGTTCTGGAATGCCTGCCAGTAGCCGCGCGCCGCCAGCGCGTCGCGGTTCTTGCGATCATCATCGTGGTGTTCCGGGTTCCAGTCGCCGCGCTGCACTCTTTCGACCAGCGCCGGCGTCACACTGTAGCCTTCGATCGATAGGGAATGATAAGCATCGCTCTTGTAGATATCGTCTACAAAGCGCAGATACGCCTGTCTGTTTTTCGGAAGCCCGGGCGCTTTGGGGAAATTCGCGATGACGGCATCCCGCATCGTGTCCCACATCGCCTGGATACGGCCGACGATAGGCGCCACTGCCGCCGGCAACTCGCCAAATGTCTGTTCCGGCGCGAAGGGATCGGATTCACGTACGTCGTAGCCGGCCCTCTTCATTGTCCTGACGATCTCATCCGCCATCTCGGGCCTGCCGATGCGGCGCAATGCGCCCGCGATCTGACCCGCCTTTACCGTGCGACCGCCATCAAGAAGGTGGCGCAGCAGGTCGGAGGCATCTCTTGTGGTTGAGAGGACAACTTGGGTCTCAATCGGATTGCGGGTAAAGAACGCCTCTGTCGCTTTCACCAGAGCCGCCGCCGGCGAAAACAGGCGCAGGCCGTTCCTCACCGAGACGTCTGCCGGCGCCGTCATATACGCCTGCTTCAAGTCGTACAGCGAGGTGCGGAACAGCAACTCCATCGTGTGATTCGTGCCCTTGGGGCTGTACACGACCACCTGTGTCGGGATGACGGTATTTTCAGCGTGCAGGAGAACCGACTGCTCGGGAGACAAATGCCACTGTTCTCCAAAGCGATCATTGCAATATTGCGCGCAGAATTCCCAGAACGAGGCGTACCAGGGTGTGCTATCGCCGGCGCGCGCGCTCGGGCTGGATGAGATAACCCAGCCCTTCATGACTTCCTGCAGGAAGCCATTCTGTAGCAGCCGTTCCCGATGCGTGCGGCTCAGGTCGTCGGACCGGAACACCCGGCGGCCGCCCTTCTGGAGCTCCTGAAGGGCCCCCAGAGAGTCAGCCAGTTTTTCGTTGGGCGCGGGCATCATAAGGACCAGTCCTCTCGGATACATACAAGCTTTTTATGTTGTACGAATACAAGCATATCATGTCGTATCGATACAAGCAAATAATGCTGTATGTTCACAAGCATATCATGCTAAATACATAAGTAATATGAGGTAATGCTAACTAGAGGCGGGTCCGAAAACACAACGCCGGAGGCCTTCTTCAGTACCCGCCGAGATCACCCGGCGATGGGTGCTCAGGCCTGAACGCCTGCCTGTTTCGCCTTGCTCTGAGAATCCCGGTCGAACCAGTCGGCTAATTGCGAGACAAGGCGCTCCGCATCCTCGACACTCTTCAGCCTGACGCTGCACTGCTGCCGGCCGCGCTCGCTGTAGGAAAACTTGTTCTTCAGACCCATGCGAATCTCCTCTTCCGGGACATTCGTCACTTCGTAGACGACCCGGGGCCACATCCAGATATCCAGCTCCCCCTTCGGCGTCTCGAACCGGGCCGGCGCTACCGCAATGCCGAAGATGACGCGTGGCTTTTCGTTCAAATCTCTCCGCCAATAGCGATACGAACCACTGTGCCCACGTCCACGCTGCTCTGTAACCCACTCATCGACCGCCATCCTGCGGCATACCTCGACGAGTGCCGCATTGCCGCGCTCCGTGGCGACTGCCAGAAGTTCTTCGCCGGTGATTGCGCCGTCGGAGTCGCCTTCCTCGTCGCTCTCCGTTTCAGGCTTCGTCTCCTTATCGGCAAACAAGGCATTGAATTCCTGCTCCGGCAGGCCGAAGAGCTTTTCGGCATTCTGCCGGATCTTCTTCCCCCGCTGCTCGATCATCGCCTCGAAATGACCAGGCTCCAGGTCATCCCATGTAAGCAGCCGTTCTTCAAGATCCTTATCGGAGTAAGACGGAATATTCCTGCCAGGATTCCGGAACCATTCATGCGGCGCTTTATCCAGCTTGTTCAGGTTGTCGACGCCGCGCAGGAAGTGGAAATTCGCGTAGTGATTAACCGTCTCGTACGGATAGCCTGACTTCTCCAGCCGCGATTTGGGAAAGATGTGGTCCCGCTGCAGCTCCTCGGGATTGCGATCGAGAGTGATGCCGCCATGCGCGATGTTCAGGGCAAGATCGAGATGCTTCCTGAGCAGGTCATCGAGCGACTTGACCCCGTACTCGCGCTTGACAAGGGCCACCAGCTGTTCCAGCGGAAATGAACTTGCTGCCGAGACCTTGTTTTTGGCGAAGGAGCCCATGCGCGCCTCAGCGCCGCTGAAGACGCCGCTCATGATGGCGAGGTAAATGCCGAGAACAATCTTCCTCTTGTCGCCGTTGGACAATTGCTCATGCTGTGAAAGAAACAGCACGAACGGGAGCAGGGAATTGTGGCCGCCGCGGAAGAAGCGTTCCGAATGAATCTTGCAGTCGTCCTGCAAGATCACGCCGAGCATCTGCCACGCTCTTTTCATTGTGGGAATGTGCGCCGGCAGTTACTTCGCTAGTTGCTCAAGCTGTTTGCGATCATTCACCAGTTTATCGAAGCGCGTCTCCGCGCCTTCCGCCAGAAGCAGGCTTTTCAGCACATCGTCCCGCGTGAAAACGAATGGTCGCTTATCGTTGATTTCCGGGACGATCGTCTGAAGCTCCGGCTGAATATCGTTCCATGTCAGATCGAGCAGGCTCATCAACAGGTCTGACTTTTGAAGCACCAGCCCGCCGGAGTTCACGCGAACGAAAATTTTCAGAATCTCTTCCACCGGCGTGACATGCGACGAATCTTCGTCGACGGTTTATCACCTGCAGCGATTTGGCGTTGCCGAGAATCAGCCTACCGGATCGATGAACTCTCGCTTGCGCAGGTGATGGCGTTTGCCGCCACCGACGATCATGCGGCGCAGGACCGCGGGCTCGCGAATCTCTCGGAGTGGAACAGCGATCCCGACACGATCCGCGGCGTCGTTACTGAGCACGAGATCGCGGCATCTGACCGGCGCATTCAGTTCGTCACGCTTGCCCCCTACGAGCGGCCGGGCGGCGCCGTTCGCCGGGATCTGTTCCGCGCGGACGAGGACGGCATCTTCATCCTCGATCCGATCCTGCTCGACCGTCTCGTGACAGAGAAGCTCGAAGCCGAAGCCTCTAACGTGCGGGCCGAGGGCTGGAAATGGGTCGCGATTCGCCCGTCCTTCGAATACAGCGACTGGTCCGACTACGGCCGCCGGCATGAGGAACCTGTTCCGCTGCAGCCCGAGCAGGAAGCCGAATTCAACCTGCTCGTCATGGAGCAGGAGAAGCTCACTGACCTCGACGATCTCGACGAAACGCAGCAGGCCCGCTTCGACGACATCGAGCGCCGCATCGACGACCTTGAATCCGGCGAGACTTGCTTTCCGGCCGAAATCCTGGCCATCGCCGGCGCGGTCGTCTATCTCGATCCCGACGGTACTCTCGGTGTCCGCCGCGGCCTCATTGCGCCCGAGGATGCCGCAGCCGCCGACACAGCCGGCGACGATGCCGACGACGCCGCCGATGATGATGGCGCCGGTGACGGTGACGCCGACGCTGACGCCCTGCCCCACAGCCTGATCGAAAGCCTGACCACGCATCGTACGGCAGCCCTTGCGGTGACGCTGTCGCAGCAGCCGCATGTGGCGCTTGCGGCGGTTGTGCATGCGATGGCGTTCGATGCCTTCTACGGGGCACCAGGGCGATAGCTGCGTGAGGGATTCCTCGCAGTGGGCTTCGCTGAAACTCGCCGACGGCTCGAAAGCACGCGAGCTTCAGGAAACAAAGAGAGACATGGCGCGAAATATCTGCCCGGCAATGCGGAAGCCCTGTTTGCGTGGCGCCTTGAGCAGAGTCAGGATCGGCTGCTTGATCTCCTCGCCTTCTGTGCCGCCTGAGCGTCAATGCGGTGCAGGCGAAGATCGACCGGCCGGATAGCGAGCGGCTTGTGCATGCGCAGGCTTTGGCGGATGCGCTGTCGCTCGACATGGAAACGTGGTTCACGCCGACCGCCGGCAATTTCTTCGGCAGGCTATCGAAAGACCCATCGTCGAGACCTTGCGCGAAGCGCGCGACGGCGCGGTCGCGCCTGCCTGGCTGAAGGGGAAAAAAGCCGATCTTGCGAACATCGCGGAGCGTGAGGTCGCCAATACCGGCTGGCTGCCAGCGCCGCTGCGAAGCGCGGCCTAACCGCTTCGCCAGATGGCCCGCCTCACGGCGGGCCATCGCGTGAGGCGGTTTCATGGAGCAATCTGTTCTTGTTTTGTTCTTTTCGGCATGCTATCGGAGTCGGCATGACCGTATGGCCTTATAACTTTCCGCCGCCTGAAAACCCGCGCGCCGCGCCTGTCGGCGCTGATCACACGCTGGATCGAGATACAGTGCTGCAAGGGCATGGTTGATTATCCGGTGCGGCTCCTGCTCAGGCGCCATCCCGAGAGCGCGCTCGGCGATGCTGTCGGGAAGCTGCGCTGCTCGAAATGCCGGGGCGGGCCGCAGGAGGTATGGCTGAAGCAGGTGCCCAACCGGAAGCCCTGCATGGGATCGCCGCCAGGGTGGTCGGTGCGGCTACTGTGAGCGGATATTCGATAGCTACCAATTGTTCGGGCGTGTCCGGCAGTGCCGGCCGGGCTCTACTCGCCCGCATGCGCAGGACTCCCGGAGCCCCGCGGGTCTCCGCCCTGCGGGTGACGATCCCTCACGCTGCCAACCCTATTCCGTTTTGCGCCCGCTTCGATAACATCTGTCCATGTCCGTGAGCATCGAACAATTGCGGCGCATGGCGGTCGCACAAAGCCTCTTCCCGCCGACGACGCTGAAGCGCGCGCTACATCGCCTGCAATTCGTGCAGGCCGATCCGATCCGTGCGCCTGCCCGCGCGCAGGACCTGATCCTGCGGCATCGGGTGAGCGACTATTGCGCCGGCGACTTAGAGCGCCGCTACGCGAAACTCGGGGTCGAGGAAGACTTCTTCATCAATTACGGCTTCGTCACGCGCGAATTGCAGGCGCTCATGCATCCACGGTCGCAGAGTGGCGTGCCCGCGGCCGGGTGCCTGCCGTGGCCTGCGGCGCGTCGCAAGCGCGCGCAGATGCTGCTCGATTTCATTCGCGAGCGCGGTCCCGTCCACCCCAAAGAGGTTGACGCGCACTTCGCGCACGGCAAGGTCCAGAATTACTGGGGAGGACAGTCGAACGCCACCACGCACTTGCTGGACAACATGCACTACCAGGGATTGCTGCGGGTGGTGCGCCGCGATGCCGGCATCCGCGTCTATGCCGTGCACGAGCATGCGGCTGTTCCCATGAATCCGACGGCCCTGCGGTTGCGGCTCGACGCCCTCGCCGACGTGGCGATCAGCGTTTACGCGCCACTGCCGCTTTCATCGCTTCGATTCTTGTTGCGCCGCCTTCGCTATGCTGTGCCACAGTGGAGCGACGAGATCACAGCCACCATTCAACGCGCAGCGGATCGGCTGGCGCATGAGCAGGTGGACGGCGTCGCGTGGTACTGGCCGACGGAATGGAAACGGAAGGGAACCGATGCCGATGACAAGGTCCGGCTGCTGGCGCCCTTCGATCCGGTTGTCTGGGACCGCGACCGGTTCGAGCGCCTCTGGGGCTGGGTCTACCGCTTCGAGGCTTACACGCGGCCCTCCAAGCGCGTTCGCGGCTATTATGCCCTGCCGCTGTTGTGGCGCGATCGCGTCATCGGCTGGGCCAACCTGGCGATGAAGAACGGCAAGCTTGAGGCCGAATTCGGCTACGTGGAATCCGCGCCGCGCGACCGGGTTTTCCGGCGCGAACGCGATGCGGAGATCGAACGTATGAACATCTTCCTTCGGAGCTGCTGACCTCGCGTTTCGAACACGAACTCTTCGCCCCGCAGTTCTCCTTTCGGTTGTTCATCAAACCGCTCATTGTCGCCGGTCCGCCGGCGGCGTCAACGGGCGCCCTCGATAAATAGTGCGCTGAGAAATGTCTTCATCTCTTCGTGCACGCTGAGGATGCGGGGCAGAGTATTTCCCCAGGTCAATTGCGGCCTGTTCTTGATTGTTGCGTCCAGATCCTTGCACAGCCGGGCCATCCCAGCCCATTGAAAAAATCCTCCGCATGCATCCTTCTGAGCGCAGGCGCGCACCTTAAAGACCCTTAGCGCGTAGCAGTCCTTCATAGCCGCCCCATCCGGCACCCTGATCAGAAGCGAATTTCACGGTTGCAACTGACCAGGATGAATCCGAACTCTATCGAGCGGAGCGCTTGCATACCTGCAACCCCGGTATAGTCGCTTGGTATCGCGAGCGTAGCAACGAATTGAAGACGGCATAGAGCCCCCTCCCCTTGATATCCGCCTGGCTTCTGCCCGTCGCGGCGCCCCCAAGGGTAAGTCCTAGTTGTTCCGCACTTTTGTTTGTGCAACATTCATATCCCCATGAGTCTGCATTCACCTCGCGGCCCCTTGCTTGACTCCCTCCGAGAGTTTCTGCGGAAGATGGAAGCCGACCCAGGCCCGAAAACCGCCAATTCTGC
>Ga0207695_10011555_pt1 | contig 10681 bp, 8 predicted proteins | sample KBSC54metaG_FD_184354 | JGI IMG/M metagenome (GOLD analysis project Ga0207695, IMG submission 184354) | Corn rhizosphere microbial communities from Kellogg Biological Station, Michigan, USA - KBS C5-4 metaG (SPAdes) (version 2) | ecosystem: Host-associated > Plants > Roots > Rhizosphere > Soil... | reverse complement strand
TCAGGCATTGGGCCAAATGTTCTTCGATCAGGTGGCCGGTGCATTTGAGTTCTATTAGGATTTGGCCTTCTACCCAGGAGGTCGGCTGTGTATTCTCCTACGGAGCGACCCTTGTAGATTACCGGGTAGAGCTCTTTCGTAGACCTTTTCTAAGAAGCCGGGGCCTAGTGTGGTGGAGACTTCCATGGCTGCTCCTATGCGTTTGATTAGTGGGATTTGGGAGGAATTTGCTTATGTTTTATTTGGGATTGGATTTGGGGCAGAGGGTGGATCATACGGCTTTGGCGGTGGTGGAGCGACTGGAGAGGGCTCGTCCTTATGGGGAGGCGGAGTATGAGGGGCTGGCGGTTCGGCATGTGGAGAGATTGCCGCTGGGGGTGCCTTATCCGAAAGTGGTGAGTTATGTGAAGGCGCAGGTGCGGGGGCCGGAGTTGCGGCAGCAGTGCAAGGTGGTGGTGGATGCGACGGGGCTGGGTGCTCCGGTGGTGGAGATGCTGCGCGGGGCGGGGTTGGGGTGCGAGATTTTGGCGGTGACGATTACGGGCGGCGAGAAGGAGTCGGCGGCGGGACAGGGTGCGTGGAATGTGCCGAAACGCGATTTGATTGCAGGGTTGCAGGTGTCGCTGGAACTGGGGGAGATCGAGATGGCGAAGGGGATTCCGGAGCTGGGGGCGCTGGTGCGGGAGTTGATGGACGTGCGGGAGAGGTCGTCGGGGTTCAGGCGGTCACGGTGGGGAGCGGAGAGGAGCGGGCAGCATGACGATTTGGTGATGGCTTTGGCGCTGGCTTGCTGGAATGCCAGGAGGGTGGTGGGGAAGGTTGGGTTTCGCGGGGGGCGATTGTTTTAGCCCAAGGCGGACTACAGCACCAAATAGCCAAACGGCAGGACAATTGATACAACCGAGGGATGTCCCCGATGTACAAACGAGTATCAGCTTGAAAATCGCTTCTTTGCTCACTGAGCAGCCCAACCCGGCTTCCGCCGGGATCGATAAACTTTCCACGGAGGAAATGCTGCGCGTCATCAACGAGGAAGACCGCAAGGTCGCCGAATCGGTAACTGCCGAACTGCCGAACATTGCGCGCGCCGTGGATGGCATTGCGCGGGCGTTTGAGAGCGGCGGGCGGCTCTTCTACATTGGCGCGGGCACCAGCGGGCGGCTTGGGGTTCTGGATGCTTCTGAATGTCCGCCCACCTTCAGCGTGCCTGGAGACCTGGTGCAGGGAATTATCGCGGGCGGCTTGTCGAAGGTGACGACGGCCACCGAGACAACAGAGGACGACCCGGCGATCGGGGTTCGCGATCTGCAGACTCTCGGCTTTACTTCAGCCGATGTGCTCTGCGGAATTGCGGCGAGCGGTCGCACCCCTTACGTGCTGGGCGCCATTGCCGAAGCGAATCGCCTGGGCGCGCTCACCATTGGGATCAGCTGCACGCCGGATTCGGAACTCAGCCGCGCGGCGAAGATCGCCATCACGCCCCTGCCCGGACCGGAAGTAATCGCCGGTTCGACGCGTCTGAAGGCCGGCACGGCAACCAAGCTTGTACTAAACATGCTCACCACCGGCACGTTTATTCGACTCGGATATGTTTGGGGCAACCTCATGGTGAACGTACAGCCGAAGAATTCGAAGCTGCTCGACCGCGCGATTCGCATCGTCAGTTCGGCGACGGGCGTGCCGCCTGAAGATGCGGCACGGCTGCTGTCTGAGGCCGGGAATAATGTCCGCGCGGCCATTGAGGAGAAAATGAAAGCTAATGGATAAATTCGTCATTCAAGGCGGCACGCCGCTTCAGGGTTACATCCCGACCAGCGGAGCCAAGAACTCCGCGCTGCCTGCTCTCGCCGCCGCCCTGCTGACCGAGGATCTGGTGGTGCTCGACCGCATTCCGCGCGTTCGCGATATCAGGACGATGGAGCGTTTGCTGGTCGATATCGGGTCCGAAATTTCGGTTGATGAAGAGCGCGTGTCTATTCAGACGGCGAAGATCGTATCCCCGGAAGCGCCTTATGAGCTTGTGAAGACGATGCGGGCGTCAAGCCTTGTATTGGGACCTCTGGTGGCGCGTGCCGGCCGCGCGCGCGTGTCGATGCCCGGCGGATGCGCTATTGGAGCACGCCCGATCGATTTCCATCTGTCCGGGCTCACGCACCTTGGCGCGACGATTTCGCAGGAACACGGCTACATCGAAGCCGTCGCGCCACCGAACGGGCTGAAGGGCGCGAACATTTCGTTCGACCGGATTACCGTCACAGGGACGGAAGACATCCTGATGGCTGCCGTGCTTGCAGAGGGTGAGACGGTCATTAGTAACGCGGCGCGCGAGCCCGAAGTGGTGGATCTCGCGGATCTGCTGGTGAAGATGGGCGCGCGCATTGAAGGCGCGGGCACCAGCACGATAACGGTGCGGGGAGTTTCGAAGCTGCACGGCGCGACGCACGAAATCATTGCGGACCGGATTGAGGCCGGGACGTTCGTAGTGGCGGGCGCGATCACCGGCGGCGACGTGACGATAACGGGCTGCGTGACGGAACACCTTGCCGCGCTGCTCTCGAAACTGTCAGAAGCGGGCGTTCATATTTTGACGCCCGATGCCAACACCGTTCGCGTCCGGGCTGGCCGGGCATTGCTTTCGGTGGACATGACTACGCTCGAATATCCCGGGTTTGCGACCGACTTGCAGGCGCAATACATGGCGTTGATGACGCAGGCGGACGGAATCTCAATCGTCACCGAGACCATTTTCGAGAACCGGTTTATGCATGCTCAGGAGCTGATGCGAATGGGCGCGAAGATCAGGCTGGACGGGAGCAAAGCTATTGTTGCGGGCCGCAGCCAGTTATCCGGCGCCGGCGTGATCGCGAGCGATCTGCGAGCCAGCGCCTCTCTGGTGCTGGCGGCTATGGTGGCGCGCGGCGAAACGGTTATCGATCGTGTTTATCACATCGATCGGGGATACGAGAAGATCGAATCGAAGCTCTCCGCGGCGGGCGCGAATATTACGAGGGTGGAATAGATTTTTATGCAGCATACAGCAGGATTTCTGGCGTTGATTGCGGATGCCAAGTCGCGCGTTAAAGAAACGGATCCCGACGGGTATAAGCAGATGCTGGCTGATGGCCGGGAGCACGTTCTGGTGGATGTTCGGGAAGACCACGAGTTTGCCGCGGGTCATGTGAAAGGCGCGGTGCATCTGAGCAAGGGGATTATTGAACGCGATATTGAGACGCGGTACCCGGATAAGAACACAACACTGGTTTGTTATTGCGGAGGTGGCTTTCGATCCGCTTTGGTGGCCGATAATTTGCAGAAGATGGGATATTCCAATGTCATTTCGCTGGATGGCGGATGGCGGGCGCTAAAGGGGTCCGGGCTTCCTTTGGAATAGGATGGCGCCTCGCGTTGCGGCGGTGATATCGATATTGTCACAATTCGGGCTATGCCGGTGCCCCGGCTATGCCGGGCTATGCCGGGCATTACAGTAGGGGGTGATGAAGCTTGGATTTGTGAGCGCGATCGTTCCCGACCTTTCTTTTGAAGAGACCTTCCACCTGGCGAAGTCCATTGGCTATGACAGTGTGGAGGTCATGTGCTGGCCGGTAGGGCGGGCGGACCGTCGATATGCGGGCGTGACCCACATCGACGTAAATACGCTCGATCAGCAATCTGTTGACCGGACGCAACGGGTGGTGGCCGAGACCGGGGTGGCGATCAGCGGGCTTGGGTATTACCCGAATGCGCTGACTCCCGACGGCGCGGAATCTAACGCCGCGCTGCTGCATTTGCGGAAAGTGATTACCGCGGCGCGCGTTCTGGATATTAGGTTGGTCAATACGTTTGTGGGACGCGACTGGACCAAATCGGTGGAGGAAAACTGGCCGCGCTTTCTCTCAATCTGGCCGGATATGATCCGTTTCGCTGAAGATAACGGGGTTCGCGTCGCGATTGAAAACTGCCCGATGCTGTTCACCCGCGACGAATGGCCTGGTGGAAAGAATCTGGCAATCAGCCCCGTAGTATGGCGGCGCATGTTCGACGCGATTCCGAGCGCGAGTTTCGGCCTGAACTACGATCCCTCTCACCTGATTTGGCAGCAGATGGACTACCTCAAACCGATCGCGGAATTTGCAAGCCGAATATTCCATGTGCATTTCAAAGATGCGAGAGTGGATCGCGAGCGGCTGGACGATGTGGGAATTCTCGCATATCCCAATGATTTCCACACACCGAAGTTACCAGGATTGGGCGAGATCGACTGGAGGGCCTTTATCTCGGCCCTGGCCGCGACGGGATTTAGCGGGCACGCCTGTGTAGAGGTGGAAGATCGGGCTTACGAAGGTACGCTTGAGCTGCGGAAGCGCGCGCTGACCGAGAGCTACGTACACCTGCGCGAGCTTTATTCGCCTTTGGCCGCGTGACCGATACTGGTAATGTTCTGACAATTCAAAAACCACTCTTTCCTGTCCTGGCGCTGATCGCCTGCGCGGGTTTCGCCTCCGCCGCTACTTTGAAGGGCATCGTGGTGGATCCTTCCGGCCGGCCCATCCCCGGTGCGCAGGTTGCAGCGTTCGATCCGGTCGGCATCATCACGGAACAGGTCACGGCGGATGAGGGACAATTCGAGATTTACATATCTCCGCTGTACGAAAACGTTCAACTGCGGGTAGCGGCAAAGGGTTTTCAAACGGTCACTGTGCCGATGGGAGCGTCGCGCATACAGCTTGCGATCGCACCGGTTTCCGATTCCGTGCGGGTGGTTGGATCGGCACTCGACATTCCGGCCTCTCAGCAGGGTTCCAGCGTGAGCGTGATTTCCAGCAAGGAGATTCGCGAAAGGAACGAGCCTCTCGCGGTAGATCTGCTGCGCCAGATTCCAGGAGCGATAGTGGCGCAGGACGGATCGAGAGGCAGCGTGGCGAGTCTGTTTGTCCGCGGCGCCGATTCGAAATACAATCTGGTGCTGCTGGATGGCATTCCGATCAACAGCTTCTACTTCGGCGGCCTGTTTGATTTCGCACACATTCCCTCGGATTTGATCGAAGAAATCGACGTGGCTCGCGGGCCACAGTCCGCAGTGTATGGATCGTACGCTTTGGGGAGCGTGGTGAGTTTCAAAACACGGGCACCCGAAAACGGAGCGGCGCTCGATTTGGTGGCCGAAGGCGGCACTCACGCGGAGAATCGGTTTGCGCTTGGCGGTTCGGGCATGATTTGGAAAAATTGGGGAGTGGCGGGTTCTTTTTCCAGCCTGAACGACAACGGACCGGTTCAGAACAGCGACTACCGCAACGACAATATCTTTTTGGCGCTTTCGCACCACTGGCGCACGCAAAGCCTGTTTGGGTTCGGAAATTACAATTCGAACGACGCGGGGCAGCCGGGTCCGGTGGGATCGAATCCCAAGGGCTATTTCCCGGGGATCGATTTGGTGAGCCGGAGCCGCAATGACACATCAACTTACGGCGCCCATTACCAAACCGAGCTATTCGACCGCATGCGAATGGATTTGACCACGGGTTTTTTCCTGAACAACAACTCTTACCTGAGTCCTTATGGATTCAGTTTCAATAAAGACATTCGGGGGTATGGAGAGGCGCGGTTTACGTACACGGTGAATGGACATTGGAGCATGGCGGGCGGTTACGCGTTCGACCGCGAGGAGATGCGGAACACGTTTCTGACGACCTCGAATTCCGATGGCTTTCTGCTGCGGCGCGATAACGGCGGAGTTTACTGGGAGAATCACGTTGCGTTTGGGCGCCTGTTCATCAATGCCGGGCTGAGGGAAGAAATTTATCAGACGCCCTTTGTGCCTGGCGACAGCAATGGCTTTCCCCCGCGGCCCAACTTTGCGCAACGCACCGATACGCGCCTGAATCCGAAGATTTCGGGAGCCTATTCGCTGCCTTCGGGCCCGCGTGTGCATGCATCGTATGGAACGGGCATCCGTCCCCCGGGTGGGTCAGACCTGGCGTTCACGGATAATCCTGCTTTGAAGCCGGAGCGAACCACAAGCTATGACGGGGGCGTGGAGCAAAGGTTCTTGAAGGACCGGCTGTCGCTGGATGTGACTTGGTTCCGCAGCCGCTATCGCGATCTGATTGTACCGTTGGGCGGCTCGCTGACTGTGCTGTCGAGATTCTCAAGCGACAACATTGCAAACGCGCGCGCGGAGGGAACGGAAGTGAGCGGGCAATTCCGACCCCTTTCGTGGATTTCCGTCTCTGGCAGTTATACCTGGCTTGAGACGAAGGTTCTATCGCTCGAGGGGGGCGCGGGTCTGGTGCAGCAGTATTACACTCTCGGGCAGCCGTTGTTCCGCAGGCCAAAGCACTCCGGATCTTTTGTGGCTACATTTCACAAAGGCAGGCTGGATGCAAATATCGTTGGGAACGCGCGGGCGCGCACGCTGGATGTGGAACCGAATTACGGGGCATCGGGCGGGGCATTTAACAATCCGGGGTATCGGGTGGTGGGCGTGAATCTGAACTGGCGGGTTCGCGGCAATATGACGTTTTATGCAAACGTTCATAACGTATTCAATCAGAGGTACGAAGAGACGTACGGCTTCCCCGCCCCTCTGCTGAACGTTGTGGCGGGCGTGAAGTGGAGCCTGGTGCGGGCCAGATAGCGAGATGAGCGAATCACGATTTTCCGATCCCCGCCTGTCAATCACGCGCGTTTATACGCGGCGTGGTGACGATGGCGGGACATCGCTTGCCGGCGGTCAGCGAATCGCGAAAAACCACATCAGGATTGAGGCTTACGGCACGGTAGACGAACTGAACAGCTTTGTGGGTATTGCGAGGGAGTCGATCAGCGAACTCGAAGGGCGGACGCCGGCGCTGGCGGAATTGGGTTTAACGCTGCTTCGCGTGCAGCATGAGTTGTTCAACGCGGGTTCTATTCTCGCGACTCTGCCGGAGGATGTGCATCCCAAACAGGCGCGCATTACAGCAGCGGAAACCACTCAACTGGAACACGAGATGGACCGGATGAACGAGAGTTTGCCGCCGCTTCGCTCCTTCGTGCTGCCCGGCGGGTGCAGGCTGAACGCGGAGTTGCATGTTTGCCGGACGGTTTGCCGCCGCGCCGAACGTCTTTGCGTCACCCTCGCGGCGAAAACGGAAGGCGACGTGAGCGAGGTGGTCCGGTATCTGAACCGGCTTAGCGATGCATTTTTCGTTTGGAGCCGCTGGGCAAGCCATCAGTTGAATGTGCCGGAAACGCTGTGGGACCCGAATCGCGCGGCCTCTGCAATCAAGCTCTAATCGGTCGGTCGCGGGGCGATTGCTGAGGAGTGCGGGTGCCAGGGTCGGCAGATGAGCGGCTATGGCCTCGCGTCTGGCCCTGTGGCGCTGACCGGGGGCGCAGCCGAATGCCGGGCTTATCCCGGGATCAGGTCGGTCGCAGCCGTTGCCTCTGGTCAGCGACTCACGCGACTTCTGCCATGGGCTGCCGGCGGCGGATTTTGGGGAGGTGGGAATCGCGCGGTTTTTGTTAGGCAGCGGCCCACTAATAACTAAAGAGTGTCTCCAAATTCATTGCTTGCGGTAGTAAAATTCATAGAGCCGCAATGAAAAAGACCTGGAAGCGCGCGCTGATATGCGCGGCAATCGCCCTTGGAAGCGTGTTTCTTACGCTTCTTATGGAGAATGTGCAGTTCTTTCGAGGGGTAGACCTGAAGGCGCAGGATGCGCATTTCGTCATTCGCGGAACCAGACCCACCAAGAACATCACGCTGATTGAGATCGACGACAAAACCAGAAGCCAGTACACAGAACCATTATTTTTCTGGCAACCGCATTATGCAGATGCCATGCGGGCAGTGCTGGCGGGCGGCGGCAAGGTGATGCTGATTGATAATGCGTTCCTTATCAACGTCAAAAAATACGCTCCCGACAACGATGCCCTGTTGGGAGCGGCTTACGCCGAGGTTGCTCCTCAAATGCCGGTGGTGTGCGCGTTTGTTCCGGTCTCGGCTGAGGACCAGAAAAAAGAAGAGGTCATCGTTCCGATCAATATGCTGGCATCGGTCTTCGGCCTAACCGCCTTTCCGAACCTGACGGCGGACGATGACGATTTCATCCGCCGCCAGGAACTTATCGAACAGCCGAAACCCGATCAGCCTGTTGAGGGACTCACCAGGGGACTGGCGCTGCGGGCGGCCGAGAAATTCCTGGGCAAAGACGCGGAATTCCACGACGGGAAGATGTATCTCGCAGGCCGCGAAGTGCAGATGGATTCCCGCCGCAGCATGACCATTAACTACGCGGGCCCCGCCGACACGTTTCCCCGTGTGTCTCTCTTCGATGTTATTGAAGCATGGCATGCCGGCAACCAGTCGCAGCTCCAGAAGTGGTTTAGCGGAAAAGCGGTCTTGATGGGAACGGACGATCTGGGCGATCGCCGGGCGACACCTTTCTACACGGCGTTCGCCCAGAATGCAAAATGGACCACGCCTGGTGTGGAAATCCATGCCAACGTGCTCAACACGCTCCTGACCGGAGAATTCCTGAAGCCGGTTCCGGATTCGGTGGGACTGCTGACCCTCTTGCTGACATCAATCCTGTGCGTGGCCGCGATTACCGCATTCCCCGGCGTACCGCACACCGCGATTGGCTCTACGCTCGTACTCGCGGTTCTGTTGATTGCTACCCATCTCGCCTTTCGCGCCGGATGGCTGCTGTCCACTTCCCAAGTGATGCTCTCGTTCGCCTGGGCTCTGTTGGGCGGCGTCATTTACCGCTTTGCAACGGCGGAAAAAAAGAGCAGTTTCTTCAAAACTGCCGTGGCGCTCTTCGTGGGACGGCAGGTGGCGAGTTCACTCGACGAAAAACAAGAGTTCGAGATGACCGGCAAGCGTCAGAAAGTAACCATTCTGTTCACCGACATTCGTGGTTTTACGGCATTCTGCGAATCCAAAGACCCGGCTATTGTCGTTGAACTGTTGAATACGTACATGTCCACCATGGTGTCGATCATCGTGAAGAACGGCGGCCATGTGAACAAATTCATCGGAGACGGTATTCTTGCCGTGTTTTCCGACGACGACCCGGGCGCCAAGCCAGGGGATCACGCTTTGCGGACGACCATCTGCGCGACCGAAATGGTGGAGCAGGTGATCGGCGAATTTAAAACGGGAGCGGGTTATCATTCCGGAGAAGTGGTTATCGGAAACGTGGGGTCTTCCGACAAACTGGAATTCACGGTTCTGGGGAATACCGTGAATCTTGCGTCCAGGCTGGAAAGCCTCAACAAGGAAGCAAGAACGCGATTGTTAATGAGCGAAGAATCGCTTGAAATGTTAGGGGGGGCCATCGACACTGTGTACCTAGGTGCGGTGCCGGTAAAAGGGAAAACCGAGAAGATGAAGTTGTTTTCCGTAACATCGCTGTTCGACGAAGCCAGACTGGCGGAGATTCGCGCGGAGCATCCGCAACCCGCGAATATGCCGGGGGCTGGTTCGCGGCAGCAGATGGAACCGCAACCGGAAGCTCAGGTGCAAGTGTGATCAGGAAGGTCTCGTTCGGCGTAATTATTGGGTTTTCATTGAGTTCGGTCGCTCTGGCGGCGGTCCCGCGGGAAGAGCCGGTGGGGTTGGTTTTGGGCGCGGGTGGGGGGAAAGTGCTGCGCGCCAATACCGAAACGGCGCTCGCCGCGCGCGCCGGCGACATTCTTTTCGCGGGCGATTCACTGCAATCTGGCGGCTTGCCGACGAGCTTCTTATACTGCCCCACCAAGACCTCTCAGATTCTGGAACAGGGAGAAGTTCTTCTGGATTCGAAGGCGCTGAAAGGCAAGGGCAAGCTGGGCGTTTCGAAGCCGGTAAATGCCTGCTTTCTGCCACAGGTGGTGCGCGTCGCCGTCGCCAGCCAACAGCATTATGGGGTGAGTATGACCCGCGGTTTGGCGAAACCGGAGGGCGAGGTAATCGCATTCGATGCGCTTCCCGCCAACGTAAGAACGGATCTGGCGCCCCTTGAAGCGGCGCTAAAGCTGAATCCAGCCGATACGCAGTCCATTGTGGAGGAAGCGGCGGTATTCGACGGCGCCAAGCTGGAAGCGAACGCGCTCGCAGCCTACAAGAAGGTAGCCACGCAGTGGCCCGATGCGGTTTGGGTGCGGGGGCGGATCTTCGAACTTGAAGAGAGCCTCGCCAATGAGGCCGCTATCAAGGCTGCCGCGATCTCTCCCGATTCGAAAACGTTCGCGATGATCGTCGGCGTTTCCGAATACCAGAAATTGCCGAAAGATTTGTGGTTACAATTTCCGGGCGCCGATGCAAAATCTTTTGGCGACTATCTCGCAAGCCCGCGGGGCGGTTCGGTTCCGGTGGATCAAATGGTGGTTCTGACGAATGAGCAGGCAACGACCGCTGCTCTGCGGAACGCCTTCCAAACGTTCCTGAAGGCTCGCCCGGGCAAGAAAGATACGGTATTTATCCTGCTCGCCGGCCACGGAACGGTGGACAGCCGCGGCGCCTATATCCTGACCTATGACAGCGACCCCCAAGACCTCTCGTCCACCGCTATGCCGATGACTGAGATTCAGCAGCTGGTGGAAGAAGAGCTCTCGAAGGTCGGGCGAGTGGTGTTGCTGGCAGATGTTTGCCGCGCGACCACCATCGGCAACATCAAGAACGGCTCGATCGGCAGCGTGGTGGAAAAGTTGGGTG
>Ga0207695_10011550_pt1 | contig 10683 bp, 9 predicted proteins | sample KBSC54metaG_FD_184354 | JGI IMG/M metagenome (GOLD analysis project Ga0207695, IMG submission 184354) | Corn rhizosphere microbial communities from Kellogg Biological Station, Michigan, USA - KBS C5-4 metaG (SPAdes) (version 2) | ecosystem: Host-associated > Plants > Roots > Rhizosphere > Soil... | reverse complement strand
CGGAGACTCTGAAGTAACCATATCTACTGAATTGTCTGTAGATGCATTATCAACCACGATAACTTCGTGCGGAATATTGCGCGCGGCCTTTTGCACCGACGTTAGCGCGAGGCGGAGCCCATTACGGGAATTGTGATTAATCAGGATTACGGATAACTTCATACTTGCCTACTTCGATAGTGAACTTTCGTATGGAATACGTGTAGCGATGGATCGCCCGAGGGTGATCTCATCAACATACTCCAGTTCACCACCAAAAGCTATGCCACGAGCTATGGTAGAAAGGCTAATGTTGAAATCTTTTAAGCGTTTGTGTAAATAAAAAATGGTGGTATCGCCTTCCATTGTGGCGCTCAAAGCAAAAATCACCTCTTTAACTTCGTTTTCTTTGATTCTAGCCACTAAAGTGTCGACTTGCAGGTCGGAAGGGCCGATTCCGTCAATTGGTGAAATCAAACCACCCAAAACGTGGTAAACACCGTTATATTGGTCAGTATTCTGTATAGCCATTACGTCACGTGTATCCTCTACTACACAGACAGTTGCGTGATCGCGCTTGTGTGAGGAACATATTTCACATACCTCCTGGTCGGAGATATTATGGCAGACCCGGCAAAACTTTATTTCATTTCGTAGTTTAACGATACTGTCGCTAAATTTCGCTACTTCCGTCTTGTCCTGGTTTAGCAGGTGCAGCACCAGACGCAGGGCAGTTTTTTGTCCTACCCCAGGCAATTTGGCAAACTCTGCCACCGCATTCTCCAGCAACTTTGACGAAAAATTCATTTTGCGAAGTTAATGAATAGTCGGGAAGTCCGGAAGTCTGCATAAGTCGGAAAGAATGGATGATTTAATGCACATTTTGTTTTTTATCTATAAATTGCCAACAAGAAATCCGAACAGGGGTGTCATATTGAGCCTGTCGAAGTATGAGGGCAGGCCTTTACGCCATATCCTTCGACAAGCTCAGGATGACAACGCACAACGGTGTCCGGGCTTCTTATATTAAACATAAATCTATGTCGCCACTAGTACTTTTATGCTTTATCATCGGTTACTTCCTCGTATTGCTTGTCATTTCCTGGCTAACATCCCGTAAGTCATCAGACAACGACACCTTCTTTGTAGCGAACCGTAACTCCAAATGGTACCTGGTGGCGTTCGGAATGATCGGTACTGCGCTGAGCGGGGTTACTTTTATATCCGTTCCGGGTAAAGTTGGCGCCCCAAGTGGGGATCAATTTGCCTATTTCCAATTTATACTGGGTAATGCGGCTGGGTTTATCATTATCGCAACCGTTCTACTACCGCTTTATTACCGGTTAAAGCTGACATCCATCTACAGTTATATAGAACACGCTTTAGGCACATGGAGTTATAAAACAGCTGCGGGTATATTCCTGATCAGTCGCACCATAGGCTCATCATTCCGGCTTTACCTGGTGGTGATCGTATTGCAAAAATTCATTTTCGATAGTTATCATATCCCTTTTGCTGTGACGGTGTTGATCTGCCTGGTGCTGATATGGTCGTATACCTTCAAAGGTGGCTTAAAAACCATCATTATTACAGATAGTTTGCAGACTTTGTTTCTCGTATCATCTGTATTCCTGTCATTATTTTTTATGTGCCGCAGCCTGAACATGAGCATTTTTGAAGCAGCGGATGCGATTAAAAACAGCAGTTACTCAAAGGTTTTCTTTTTCAATGATTTCCTGAGCAGCCATTTTCATTTTAGCAAGCAGTTTTTGGGCGGGATATTTATCACCATTGGCATGACCGGTCTCGATCAGGACCTGATGCAGAAAAATCTGAGCATGAGCAATATCAAAGAAGCTCAGAAAAATATGTTCAGCTTTACTACCGTATTCGTTATCATCAATATATTCTTTCTGAGCGTAGGCGCTTTACTTTATATCTATGCAGCAAAATACGGTGTTACTGTCGCCAAAACCGACTATCTCTACCCTACTATCGCATTAAAATATTTAGGGGTGGTTCCGGCGGTGGTGTTTATGCTTGGGTTAACTGCAGCTACATTTGCCACAACAGACTCGGCTTTAACCGCATTGACCACTTCCTTTTGTGTTGACTTTTTAGGCTTCACCAAAAACAAAGACATCAACAGTTCCAAAATGGTAAAAACCCGGCATGGGGTGCATATCGCCTTCTCTGTGTTGATGCTGTTGACTATCGTGGTGTTTAATGCTATCAACAACGATGCGGTAGTGAGCGCCATTTTCAAAGTGGCATCTTATACATACGGACCACTGCTTGGCCTTTACTCGTTTGGCCTGTTTATGAAAGGCAGACAAGTGGCCGATAAACTGGTTCCATTTATTTGCGTGATATCTCCTATCGTTTGTTATATCCTCAGTACCGACTCAGCAAAACTCCTTGGTGGATATGTTTTCGACAATGAGCTCATCATTGTGAACGGATTAATTACTTTTGTGGGGTTATGGCTCACCTCATCGCGCAAAAGCCAATAACGCAACATTTACCCTATTGAATACGAATAACAGGATATGACTAGTGAAGATAAAATAAGACAGGCTTTTGAAAATAAGAACTGGCAGGAAATAAAAGTTACCGACTCGTGGCAGATATTTAAGATTATGGCCGAGTTTGTGGATGGGTTTGAGAAACTGGCTAAAATAGGTCCGTGTGTATCCATATTTGGTTCGGCACGCACGCATAACGATAGCAAATATTATAAACTGGCTGAAGAAGCCGGGCGACTACTAACTGAACGCGGTTATGGTGTAATATCAGGCGGCGGTCCGGGTATTATGGAAGCTGCCAATAAAGGTGCTTACGAGGCTGGTGGTAAATCTGTGGGATTAAATATCGAACTGCCATTCGAGCAGTTTCACAATAAATATATCGATCGCGATAAGCTATTGGAGTTCGATTACTTCTTTATCCGCAAGGTGATGTTCATGAAGTACTCCCAGGGCTTTATTGTATTGCCCGGAGGTTTTGGTACGATGGACGAATCATTCGAGGCGATCACCCTGATTCAAACCGGCAAGATAGCGCGCTTTCCTATTGTATTTGTAGGACTTGATTATTGGGGCGGATTATTCAAATGGGTAGAAGAAAAGATGTTGGCACAGGAGCATAATATCAGCCCCGATGATTTGAACCTGTATCGCGTAGTTGATACGGCCGAAGAAGCCGCCGAGCACATTTTCCGTTTTTACGAAAAGTATGTTTTGAAGCCGAACTTTTAGGATGAAGAAGATACCTGTTATTGTTGTAATTTCAGCTATATGCGGTTTCTTTTTTATTTTATGGGCTATAGGCAGACTAACTCACATTATAGATATTTATACTATTTCAAGCGGGTCAAGCGCTCCAACATACCAGCCCGGAACGCTCGTTTTTGCTTCAAAATTAAAAACACCTGACAGAAATACTTTTCTCAGCTTTTATACAGACAAAAAGATCATTTACCTGTCTCGCTGTATAGCAAAAGGCGACGACGTGATCGAAATAAAAGATGCTGTAGTTTATTTAAATGGGAAGCGACTGGATGAACCTTATGCATGGAATGAATATTATATCAGTCAAAAACAATACAATACGGTAAGAGGATACATCGAAATCAATAAAAACCCCATTCAGCCAATAAGTGACTCAGTGTATGCTGTGAGTTTAACAAATGATGAATTAAAGCAATATCATCTTAATTTAAAGCCGTACGTTACGTCAAAAGGCGTGGTTGACCCTGAACTATTTTCTGGCTTTAGATATTTAAAGTCAAACGTAGACAATTTTGGACCTGTAAGAGTTCCGGCTGATTGTTATTTTGTTATGGGCGACAACCGTCATAATGCATTAGATTCCAGGTATATTGGTTTTATAAAAAATACCGATCTAATTTCTACGGTAATACGGTAATTCGAATTAAAACCCATTTTTAAATCTTATTCGGTTTTTTTGCAAGCTCTATCATTGCGGTCACTTCATCTAATAACTTATTTGGTGTAGCTGAGCCTCCGGTGAATGTAAAGCGGATATTACCTTTCTTATCAATAATAATTTTTGTAGGGATAGCATTGATATTATAAAGCTGCCCAACTTTCGTGTATTTGCTTCCTGAAAGTTTTTCGTCGAGCAGAACATGAAAGTCATAATGGTTATCCTTTATAAATTTTCTAATATCATCTGTATAGTAATCGCCTGTCTCCCACAAGTCGACAAATAAGAACTTTACATTGGGGTTGTTTTTATATTTCTTGACAGCCAATTGCATTCCGGGAAAAGAAGCTTTGCATGGCATACACCATGTGGCCCAGAAATCCAGTATAACAACCTTTCCTTTTAAATCTGCCAATGAAACCGTCTTCCCATTTAAATCTTTCAGTGAAAAAGCAGGCGCAGGCTTATTGATCATTTTTTGAGACAGGTCAGCCTTCAACTTACTCATTGATTTATAATGCTCGCCCGGTATTGTATCGATATGAATTGTAGTTTTAAATGTTGCCGCAGCCAGTTGAGGCCACAAAGCCATATAATCCTTCTGGTACTCATCGCTGTGTTGCGGATAAAGCAAAAATTCCTTTTTATACAATTCCGCCCCTTTTTTTATATCCTTAATCACTTTTGCATACTCCGTTCCCAAACCGCTGGAATAGAAATAGGCTTCTGATGCATAAGCACCTACAACAGGCCTCTTGTCTTTATAAACTGCATATAAATATCCCGCATCATTGTTATTATCCACTTCTTCGCCTGAACTGATCTTTACAAAAAAAGCCTTTGCCGTCTTGTCTGCAACAAATTCACCTTTTAACGAATTTCCGTCTGGCTTTAAATTAATATTGGATACCTGGAATTTTTTATAATCCATAAAGTACACAGAAGCCTTAATTGCCTTTTTATTATGCAGAAAGGCGCTTGACGGATTATAATTGAAAGTTATCTTTTCGCCTGCTTCAGGGTATGAATCGGATAGTTTAAGACGTGCTGCAGGTTGTGCATTTACAAATTGAATGCAAAGGATATTACTTATGATAAGCAAAAATTTCAGGTTCTTCATTTGATGTACTATCTTCAATTAGCTTAAAACATTTTAACGGTTTTAAATGCTATATTGGCGAAGTTATTTAAAAATAATAACAGGGCTTTAAACATTCCGGTGATTGGGGATGTTGTTTATTACCCATTATGAGTATAGAACCTAAGACCAAAACATCTTCTGCGTTAGGCTTTATTTTTGTCACCATCTTTATTGATGTGCTGGGTCTGGCCATCATTATACCCGTTATCCCTAATCTGCTTAAACAACTTAGTGGCGTTGACTATTCAGTAGCCTCAGAAATTAACGGCTGGCTTACTTTCACTTATGCTGCCATGCAGATCCTGTTTTCATCGGTTATGGGAAACCTAAGCGACCGGTTCGGCAGGCGCCCTATCCTACTTATTTCACTATTAGGCTTTAGCATCGATTATACTTTTATGGCCTTTGCGCCAACGGTTTTCTGGCTTTTTATTGGACGCACAATAGCCGGCATAACTGGTGCTACCATGGCCACAGCAACCGCCTATATAGCGGATATAAGTACAGGCGACAAAAGAGCCACAAACTTCGGCATAGTGGGTGCTGCTTCGGGGTTAGGATTTATAATTGGTGTAAGCGGCGGGGCATTCCTGGGAGATATCAATATTAAAATACCCTTTATGGTTGCCGCAGGCGCTGCATTATTTAATGCGCTTTACGGTTACTTTGTTCTGCCTGAATCTCTGGATAAAGAACATCGGCGGCCATTTAGCTGGAAACGTGCAAACCCGGTTGGTTCGTTTATTCAACTGACAAAATACAAAACCTTAATTGGTTTGGCTATAGCTTTCACGCTGGTTTATATCGCTCAAAAAGCGGTTGAATATCAATTGCCTTTTTATGTTTATGAGAAATTTCAATGGTCGATGCGCAGTGTGGGCTACCTCGGACTCTTTATCGGCGCATTACTGATATGTATACAGGGCTGGTTGATCAGGCATTTAATACCATTGTGGGGATTAAAGCAAACTATTATGATAGGCTTGATCTCTTATGGTGCAGGGTTGGCACTCATCGCATTTGCTGTTAAGGGATGGCAAGTGTACCTCTATATGGTTCCGTATTGTTTTGGCGGTATCTCTGGCCCGGCATTGCAGGGATTTATCACAAGTAAATATGGCGCCAGTGAGCAGGGTGAGCTGCAAGGTGGATTAACGTTGCTATCAAGTATAAGCCTGGTTGCCGGACCTTTGTTAATGGGGTATAGCTTTAAATTCTTTACGCATAAAGAGTCTTCCGTTTATTTTCCCGGCTCACCTTATATACTTGGGGCGTTGCTGATGCTGATCAGCATTGTACTGGTTCTGAGAAGCTTCAAAAAGGATACTAGTCCAACCCACTGACGCCGCCCGAAATCACGAATTTCATCATATCGGCAGCGCTCTTGTCTATCAGTTTTACTTTTTCTGCCGGGATGATCACCACCTGCCCGGCGAATGAATAAGATAGTGGGAAATAAACAGCCACATCTCCCGGCAGGCCTATTTTAGCCAGGTCTTTTTGCACCAGGAAACCTATCTTTTTTAACCCAAACTCATTAAGCTCAACCAATACAGGTTCATTAAACTTTTTCTCATCACCTACAAAAGCCTCGGTAAGGTCTTTAATAGATGAATATAGAAACTTGAAAATTGGTAGACGGTTTATCCATCGATTAAGCCACTGTTTGATAGGATCGGTGATAACATTGGTTACCAGGATACCCACAATGAGAATAATAACCAGCACATTCAGAATGCCTAATCCAGGTATGTATATAGGCTGACCTTTGCTGTCTGTCAGAAAAATCCCGCTTAAGTTTAAGGATTCATCAATTTTTGCGACTCCCCAGAATATTAAAAAGGCAGCCGCACCAATAGGCACTACTATAATTAGCCCTTTGATAAAATAATTCAGTAAGGCTCCGGCAATTTTTTTCATGGCAGTAGTCAGTTTCTACTCGTAAAAGTACACTCTTTTTACCCTTTGCGAAATATTGGTCAGTATTTCATACGGAATGGTGCCGATCTCACGGGCAAGTTCCTCAATAGTCAAATAGTCGTTGAATACGATTACGTCGTCTCCTTCGCGTACATCCACATTACTCACATCCAGCATGGTCATATCCATGGATATGTTGCCCACCGTCGGCACTAATTTGCCTTTGATAAGCATTTTGCCCACTCCATTGCCAAATGCACGCAGATAGCCATCCGCATAACCAATACGAACCGTCGCTACTTTGCCATTATGTGCTAATTTACCGTTTCTGCTATAGCCTATCGTATCGTTCGCCGCCACTTTACGCACCTGCGATACACTGGTTTTCAAAGTTGCAATAGGCTGTAAAATACCCGAACCTGTTGGTACGGATGCATCAATACCATACAAACCTATTCCCAGCCTTACCATATCATAATGCGCTGATGGCCAGCGAATAATACCCCCGGTGTTAGATATATGCTTGATCACTTTATACCCAAGCGCCTTCTCAATCCTGGTAAAAGCTTTCTCAAAACGCTTGATCTGCTTTTTAGTGAAATCATCATGTTCCGGTGCATCGCTGGCTACCAAATGGGAGAAAACGGATTGCACTTTGATAAATCTATTCTCTTCTATCAAGTCACAAAGTGTATCGATATCCTGTTCCTCAAAACCCAACCGGTGCATACCGGTATCGATCTTAAGGTGCACCGGATAATTGGTCAGGCCATGCGATAACGCATATTTCACGAACTCATCCAATAGGTTAAAGCTGAATATCTCAGGCTCCAGTTTATATTCCACCAACTTATCAAATGCAGATAGTTCCGGGTTGAGTACCATTATAGGCAACGTAATTCCTGCTTGTCTTAAAGCTACCCCCTCATCAATATAAGCTACCGCGAGGTAATCTACCTTGTTATACTGAAGCATGTTGGCCACTTCGAACGTCCCACTACCGTAGGAAAATGCCTTCACCATAGCCATGATCTTTACACCCGGCTTCAGCTTCGATTTATAAAAATTGAGGTTATTAAGCAACGCATTCAGGCTGATCTCCATCACCGTCTCATGCGCCTTTAGGCTCAATGCGGAGCTGATCCGCTCAAACTCAAAACTCCGTGCTCCTTTTATCAGGATAGTTTCGTTATCAAAATTGAGTTCGTTCAGGTGCTTAAGTAAAGTATTGGTATCCGGGTAGAAATGTTTCTTCTCCAGCGTAAAATAGTCTTTATGGGCGGACAATGCCTCTCCTACGCCCACAAACTTATCCATCTTTTTGCTTTTTATCATATCCGCCACCTGCCTGTACAACACATCTTGCTCCAAACCCGACTGATAGATATCCGAAAGGATCAATGTTCTCGTCGGATGCTGATTTTGCTGATTCAGGAAATTCAAAGCGATCTCCAGCGACTGCACATCAGAGTTATAAGAATCATCTATTACTGAACAATCATTAATACCGTTTTTCAACTCCAGGCGCATGCTGACAGGGCTTAGGCGCTCTATCCGTTTATCAACCTCTACCGGACTGTAGCCCATGGCCAACATAGTTGCCCAGCAAACTATTGCATTCTCTATAGAAGCTTCGTCCATGAAAGGAATCAGGCATTCAATTTCCTTACCCTGGTATTTGGCGCGCAAATAATAATTCCTGGATATAACAGTCTCCGCAAACACATACAGATCGGCCTGGTTAAATCGCCTGCTCCAGCTAAATCGTTTCTTAACAGGAATATGCTTTTTATAATCCACCAGCTGATCGTAATTATGGATCAATAGCTTGCAATGCGTAAATAGCTTTAGTTTTTCGAGTACTTTTTCCTTGCGATCCTTAAAGCCCTCATCATGTGCCGTACCAATGTGAGTCAATATTCCTATTGATGGTTTGATGATTGCTTCAAGCCGTTCCATCTCATTTACAGTGGAGATACCGGCTTCGAAAATTCCCAGATCATCCCTGTCGGTAATCTGCCACACAGAAAGCGGTACACCTATCTGCGAGTTATAGCTCTTGGGGTTACGAACGATGGTTTTATCAGAGATCAGTAATTGATACAGCCACTCTTTTACAATGGTTTTACCGTTACTGCCTGTTATACCGATCACTTCTAAATTAAATCGACTGCGGTGATACGCGGCTAGTTTCTGCAATGCATCCAGCACATTATCCACCAGCAGAAAATTAGCGCCGGGCATTTTGATGTCGGTTTGATGCGTTACTACAAAGTTGCGCACACCGGCCGCATAAGCTTCGGCAACAAACTCGTGTCCATTGCGTCTGCCGCTTAATGCAAAGAACAACCCTTCCGACGCGTTAGTAATGCGGCGACTATCGGTTAGCAAAACGCTGATGGTATCATCAGTTTCGATAACGCCGCCTGCATTGATGATCTGCTGTACCTCACGGATAGAATAACGGTTGCTAAGCATGCTACGAATTTGCTTATATTTCTGCCAATAGAAGAATTTTTAACGAATTTTGGCACTTGATGGACCAACCCAAGCCTACCCCGATAATCGACGAAAAAACAGCACTGGACAAAGCCGAGCATTACTGCGCCTACCAGGAACGCTCGCAGCAGGAAGTCCGCGATAAATTATATGAATGGGGACTTCATAGCTCGCAAGTGGAAAACTTGATAGTGCAGCTCATCCAAACTAATTTTTTGAACGAGGCGCGTTTTGCCAATGCTTATGTACAAGGGAAATTTAACCAGAAAGCCTGGGGAAAACAGAAGATAAAACAGGGTTTGAAATTCAAAAAAGTATCTGATGTATTAATAAAAAAAGCGCTGAACACAATTGATGATGACGATTATTTAAGCACCCTTAAGCAGATACTGGATAAAAAAGCAAGGCTTTTAGGCGAAAAAGACCCTTTTAAAAAGAGATATAAGCTGCACCAGTACGCTTTAAGCCGGGGATATGAGAACGATATCATTTCTGACATTTTGAAAAACAGCGAGTTATAGCTTTTTTGCAAAAATTTTGTTTTTAACACTTGCGGAATATTCTTTTCTGTCTATATTTGCACTCCGCAAACGCGATAGTGACTTGCGAAATGCGAAAGTAGCTCAGTTGGTAGAGCACGACCTTGCCAAGGTCGGGGTCGCGAGTTCGAATCTCGTCTTTCGCTCGAATCCCTTCCACAAGAAGGGATTTATTGTTAAAAGGTTAATTACCACGCTCGGGTGGTGGAACTGGTAGACACGCAGGACTTAAAATCCTGTGCCCGTCAAAGGCGTGCGGGTTCGATTCCCGCCCCGAGTACAAAAGCTGATCGAAAGGTCGGCTTTTGTTGTTTTAGCGGTAAGAACCATGCCCCAAGTCAAAAGTGTTACATGCCGGCAAATATTAAAGGTCGACATGTATATTTGCAAAGCTAAACCAATTGTCATATGACTTCATCACCACAAAATTTTGAGGAGTTTACAGATCAATGTCTTGAATATTTAATGCCTTTGCAGGATGAGTTCATGAAGTTGTATGATATTGATAGTTATGAAAATTGGTTTTATGATCACGGTATAGGTGCTTTTCATTTTAAATCTGATGACGGAAGAAATCTTTACTTCAAATACGTCGATGTAGGATCATTTTCTACCAAAGCTAACACTTGGAAATGGTCATGGGATAATAAAACCACA
>Ga0207695_10011549_pt1 | contig 10683 bp, 10 predicted proteins | sample KBSC54metaG_FD_184354 | JGI IMG/M metagenome (GOLD analysis project Ga0207695, IMG submission 184354) | Corn rhizosphere microbial communities from Kellogg Biological Station, Michigan, USA - KBS C5-4 metaG (SPAdes) (version 2) | ecosystem: Host-associated > Plants > Roots > Rhizosphere > Soil... | reverse complement strand
CGCCGACCGTGCCGCGACGGCTCAACGGCTCGCGCAGCCACCAGGCCGCGAACAGAAGGATGAACACCGACGAGGTTTCGTTCAAGACCGCAGCGACCGAAGCCTTGGTGTATTTGTAACCGCCAAGCCACAACAGCATCGAAACACCCTGTCCAACGACCGCCGCGAGCGCCAGTGTAGGCCAGTGCAGCGGCTTGCGCCCGTGCATCAGCTTGCGGGTCGGCAGCAATTGCCGGAGCTCGCCGCGCAGTGCGGCGATCGCGAACATCCCCGCGATGCCGCCGCACATCCGCAGGCCAGTCACCCAGAGCAGCGGTTCGCGTTCGAGGATCGGCTTGACCAGGACGATGCCGACCGCCATCAGCGCGATCGCGGTGATGCCGAGCAGAGCGCCACGCCGTTGCGCGGCGGCATCGATGCCGCGCCAACCCGTTGCCGGCCGCGCGACCAGCAGCACGCCCGACGAGACCAGCACGAAGCCGACGCCCTGCATCAGGTTCAGGCGCTCGCCGAGGAATGCGAACGACAAGGTCAGCACGAACGGGCTGTAGAAATTCCCGATCACGCCCATGCGCCCGGCGCCGACCGCATTGAGGGCGGAGAAATACAGGGTGTCGGCGACCGCGAGTCCGAGCAGGCCGCTGAGCAGCGACAGCGCGATCTGCACGATGCCCATCTGTGGCGGATGCGCGGCATACAGCCACGCGACCACCGGCAGCAGCATGGCGAATATCAGCAGGTTCTTGAGGAAGTTCAGGGTCAGCGGCGGCAGCGATTCGCCAAGCTGCCGATACAGGATCACGCCCGATGCCCAGGCCGCGGCGCTGCCGATCGAAAGAATTTCGCCGAGTCCGATCCGCATGCGTCACGCCAGTCAAAGCGTGATTATCCGGCATTGCGCGTCGGGCACGCGAACCGCGTGCGAGGCGGCGCTTGCGTGCCGCGGCGATCCAATCCAGTCTGCGCGCATGTCGCAACCAGCCATTACCGACGCCGCGCCGATCGACCCGCCCGACGGGCTTGCACGCAACAGTTACATGGATCGCATCGGCTTTGTCGTCGAACTCGCGACCCGCCTGCATATCTATGGCACCACGGCGCAACGCCTGGAAGGCGCGGTCAGCGCGGTCGCGCAGCGGCTCGGCCTGCGCTGCAATCCATGGTCGAACCCGACCGGAATGATCCTGTCGTTCTCGGACGCCGACGATGCCGACGATTCGCCATTGCTCGACACCACGCAGGTGATCCGCCTCGAGCCCGGCAGTACGGATTTGCGCAAACTCTGCGCGGCCGACGCGATCGCCGAAGACGTGCTTGCAGGACGCAGCGATCTGGCCGCTGGTTCGATCGCACTGCACGCACTCGATCGCCCGCCAGGGTCGCGCGCACGCGCGCTGGAAATCCTGAGTTACGGCCTGTCGGCGGCATCCGTGGCTGGGTTGCTGCGCAGCGACTGGGTCGATATTTTCACCGCGGGCGTGATCGGCGTGTTGATCGGCGCATTGCACGTCGCAGGTTTGCGACGGCCGCGCGTGCAGGAGGCCGAGGAGGCGATTGCCGCGCTGGTGGCGACGTTCCTCGCGGCTGCGGTAGCGACGTTCTGGTTTCCGCTCACCACCAAGACCGTGGTGATCGCTTCGATCATCGTGTTGATGCCCGGCATGATGCTGACCAATGCGGTGTCGGAATTGTCGAGCCAGCACCTCGTATCGGGCACCGCGCGCTTCGGTGGCGCGCTTGCGGTGCTGCTCAAGCTGGCGTTCGGTACGGTTGCGGCGATGCAATTCGTGAGGCTGCTCGGTTGGCATCCGCAGGAAGCGATCAGCCATCACGGGCCGCGCTGGGTGGAGTGGGTCGCATTGATCGTGTCCGCGTATGCGTTCGCGGTGCTGTTCCGCGCGGATCGTCGCGACTACCTGATCGTGATGTTGTCCGCATGCATGGGCTACGGCGTGACGCGCTGGGCGGGCGCCGAACTCGGCAACGACGCCGGCGTGTTCTTCGGCAGCGTGGTCGTCAGCGCTGCGAGCAATGCCTACGCGCGCTTGAGCAACCGGCCGGGCGCGCTGGTGCGGGTGCCGGGTATCGTCCTGCTGGTTCCGGGCAGCGTTGGTTTCCGCAGTTTGACCTTCGTGATGGAACGCGACCTGATCCTCGGACTGAATACCGCGGTGGCGGTGCTGACGGTATTGGTGGCGCTGGTCGCGGGGGTGTTGTTCGGGAACCTGTTGATTCCGGCACGACGTAATTTGTAGAGTTTGATAAGAGCAGCGAGAGACGGGGCATCCTGCCGCCGTTCGCGCGCAAACGGCCGTGGCAGAGCCACGACTCGTTTGCCGGATGGGGTATCGGACGTTGCGAGTTGTTGGCGAATAAAACAAAACTGATTCGTAGAAACAAAAAACGCCGGCACGAGGCCGGCGTTTTGTTTTCCACTGCGATCCGGTATTACTTGATCGCAAAATCCTCGAGTTTCTTGCCCTTGGCGATTTCCGCCGCCAGCCAGCGTGGTTGCTTGCCGCGTGCGGCCCAGGTTTCCGCCGCATTCGCCGGGTTGCGGTACTTCGGCGCGACCTTGCTGCCGGCCTTGCTGGATTTGCGGCCCGCTTTCTTGGCGGCCTTCGCGGGTTTGCTGGAAGCGGCCGGCTTGGAACCACCATTACCGAACAGTTCGGCGATCGTGTAACCGGCCTCGCGTGCTATCGCGTTGATGCGTTTGCGTACGCCGGCGGCGGGTTTGCGTTTCTTGAGTTTCTTCTGGCGCTGGTTGGCCTTGGCGATCAGCGCGGACAGTTCCTTGGCGGAAAGGGTTTCGATATTGATCGACATATTGACGAGCTTCCCTTCGGTAGTAGTGGCGATCCGGAATGGCCGGTGCCAACGATATTAGTCCACAACCCGCGCCAAAACCAAACATTACCGCGCGGTCACGAAATGGTGTTAACCGTGTGCGGCACGAAAGCGATCAGGCCGACCGCAATCGTGCGAACAAAGCCGCGCGATCGAGGTTTTCCGATTCGGCTGCATTGCGTGCGCGATATTCAAAGGTGCCGGCGGCAAGTCCGCGTTCGGAAACGACCACGCGATGCGGAATGCCGATCAATTCGATATCCGAGAACATCGGGCCCGGACGCAGGCCGCGGTCGTCGAGCACGGCCTCGATGCCGGCTTCGTTGAATTCGCGATACAGCGCTTCGGCGGCGGCGCCGACGGTGGTATCGCCCTTCGAGGCGATCACGCAGACCGCCACTTTCCACGGCGCCATCGGCTCGGGCCAGAGAATGCCCTTGTCGTCGGAGTTCTGCTCGATCGCGGCCGCGACGATGCGGGTCACCCCGATGCCGTAGCAGCCCATGAACATCGTCTGCGGTTTGCCGGTGTCGTCGAGCACGGTCGCTTTCATCGCTTCGGCGTAGTTCTGTCCGAGCTGGAACACGTGGCCGACTTCGATGCCGCGCGCGATGCCGAGCGTGCCCTTGCCGTCGGGCGATGGATCGCCGGCGACGACCTTGCGCAAATCGACGACGCGGGTGATGCGTGCATCGCGCTCCCAATTCGCGCCGGTGCAATGCGTGCCGTCGGCATTGCCGCCGCAGACAAAATCCGCCAGTGCCGCGGCGCTGCGATCGACGATCACCGGAATGGAATCGGGCAAGCCGACGGGCCCGAGGAATCCTGGTTTGGTTCCCGTCGCGGCGATGATTTCTTCCTCGGAGGCCAGTGTCGATTCGCCGGGCAGCTCGGCGAGTTTCGCGGCCTTCACTTCGTTGATCTCGTGATCGCCGCGCAGGCACAGCGCGACCAGGCCTTTCTTGCCGCGCACCAGCAAGGTCTTCACGCATTGCTGCGGCGACACTTTCAGGAACGATGCGACTTCGTCGATGGTTTTCTGCGTCGGCGTGTCCACGCGCGTCAACGACGCGGAAGGCGCGGCGCGTTCGCCGGCCGGCGCAATGGCTTCGGCCATCTCGATATTCGCTGCGTAATCGGAGCCGTCAGAGAAAGCAATCGCGTCTTCGCCAGAATCCGCGAGCACGTGGAATTCCTGGGAGGCATCCCCGCCGATAGCGCCGCTGTCCGCGCGTACCGCGCGGAACTTCAACCCGAGGCGCGTGAAGATGCGCGTGTAGGCCGCATGCATGTTGCGGTATTCGCGCTCCATGTCCTCGGGCGTGAGGTGGAACGAATACGCATCCTTCATCAGGAACTCGCGCGCGCGCATCACCCCGAAGCGCGGGCGGATCTCGTCGCGGAACTTGGTCTGGATCTGGTAGAAATTCACCGGCAGCTGCTTGTAAGACTGCAACTCGTTGCGCGCGAAGTCGGTGATGACTTCCTCGGCGGTCGGCGCGTAGCAATACTCGGCCTGCTTGCGATCCTTGATCTTGAGCAACTGCCCGCCGAATTTTTCCCAGCGTCCGGTTTCTTCCCACAACTCGCGCGGCTGGATCGTCGGCATCAGCAACTCGAGCGCGCCAGCGCGATTCATTTCCTCGCGCACGATGGCTTCGACCTTGCGCATCACGCGCAACCCCAGTGGCGACCAGGTGTAGAGACCGGCGCCCAGCTTGCGGATCATGCCCGCGCGCAGCATCAGCCGATGACTGGCGATCTCGGCATCGGCGGGAGTTTCGCGGGACGTATTGAGGTGGAATTGCGACAGGCGCATGCGGACGGCATCGACGGGAATGGATCGGCATTGTAACGGGACGCGCTTGGCGCGCGCTTCCACCGCACGCGGACACGCGCGGATTCAATGCGCCGTCGTCTTGGCCTTGGATGCGGAATCGCTGTCCGACATCGGCACGATGTTCTGGTTCGGATCGATATGCACGATGCTGAACTTGCGGCCGGCCGGCGGATGATCGGTGGTGATGTTCACCACGCCATGCGCATCCACCCATCGATAGAGCGTGGGCCCGGCATCGGCTTGCGATCCGTGGTGCCCTGCGCCGTGTTTGTCCGGATTGTCGGGATGGGCAAGCGAATCGTCAGCTGGCTGCATCCACCAGATCAATCCGGCGCCAATGGCGAGCGCACCAAGCGCAGCCCATCCCCAATGCAGTTGCATGCGCGATCCCGGCCCGTCATCGCGGCACTGCTAGTCGCAGTACTGCGACACCTGCTGCTTCGCGTGGGCAAGCTCCGCAGCCCGCTGGTCGGGCGTGACCTGTGCGGGCTTGCCGGTGCCCTTGGTATCGATGGGCGCGGTCGGATTGTTGGTCAGTGCCGCCACGTTGCTGCGGGCGGTATCGCAATTTTTCAGTCGCACGGCCAGGTTCGGCGATGGTTTTGTCGGCGCGGCTGGCGTGGGTGGAGCTGCCTGCGACGTGTATGTTCCCGGCGTCGACGGCGACGGGACCGATTCGCCCGACGGGGTAATGGTTTCGTATTTCTGTCCCGGCGGCGGCGTTTGCGAATAATGCGACTGACCCTTGGCGTCCTTCCACTTGTAGACCGGGTCGGCGGCCATCGTGTTGGCGCATGCGAGCAGCCCGATCACGGCCAGCATCAGGAACATGGACGACTTGCCCGCGAACGGGGCGGCAAGGGACTGGTTGCGCATACGGCCTCCGTGGCACAGGCATGTTTGCAGGATGGTGGCTGCGGGCGTAGTGGCGCTCCGGAGCCCAGCGGCTACACTCTATCCTAATCGAGATCCCATCGAACAAGGCCAGCCCATGGATGACATGCCCAGACCGGCCCCCCGATCGCGCGGAATCTACCTGTTGCCGAACCTGTTGACCACGGGCGGCATGTTTTCGGGTTTCTACGCGATCCTCGCCGCCGCGAGCGGACATTTCGAGAGTGCCTGCATCGCGGTTTTCATCGCCGCGATGTTCGATGGCGTCGACGGCCGCATCGCGCGGCTGACCGGCACCAGTACCGAGTTCGGCGTGCAATACGATTCGCTGGCCGACCTGGTGAGTTTCGGCATGGCGCCGTCGCTGGTGATGTACCACTGGGCGCTGTCGACCCTGAAAATCGATGGCGTGGCGATTGGGAAGGCCGGGTGGTCGGCCTCGTTCCTGTATGCGGCGTGCGCGGCGTTGCGGCTCGCGCGCTTCAATACCCAGGTCGGCGTGGTCGACAAACGCTGGTTCATCGGCCTGTCGAGCCCCGCGGCGGCGGCAACCATGATGTCGTTCGTCTGGACGATGGACTTCCTCGGTTACAGCGGCGAGGAGCTGCGCTATGTAGCGTTGGTCCTGGTTGTCTGCTCCGGCCTGCTGATGGTGAGCCGTTTCCGCTACACGAGTTTCAAGGGCGGCCGCGCGAATCCCTCGCCACCGACCGAGCGCGTGCCGTTCATGCTGCTGCTGGGGGTGATCCTGGTCATCGTCGCGGTTTACATCTATCCATCGGTGCTGCTGTTGGCGATCTCCTGGCTGTATGCGCTTTCCGGCCCCGTGACCTGGGCCTGGCACAAGCTGCGCCGCAAGCGTGGAACGGGGCAGGGCGCGGCATGAACGCGGCTTGGTCTGACGAACAGGCGCGATGCCTGGATGCGCTGGGTTTCACGCTGTATCGATCCTCGGCGACAGTCGCGAACGTCGCCGTAGTGGATGCGCGCGATCCGTTGTTGCTGGGATTGTTGCGCGCGGCCGGCATCGATCCGACGAGTTGCGATCCCGCGCGAATTGCCGATACGGGCGACTGGCTGCGCGCGCAGCAAATCCAGTCATTGGCGCAACTGCGCGACGACCCGGCCGCGAAACGCACGCTGTGGCCGCGCCTGCGCGCATTGCGTCGCGCACGCACTGGCCCATGAACGCCGCAGTCGCACCCTTGCCTCGCCTGCGCGTGCTGCATGCGCGCGACCTCGACGCATTGATGCGCATCGAAAACGCCGCCTACGAGTTTCCGTGGACCGAAGCGATCTTCCGCGACTGCCTTGCGGCCGGTTACGAATGCTGGGTGCTTGAAGAGGCCGGTGCATTGCTCGGCTACGGCGTGCTCAGCGCGGCGGCAGGGGAAGCGCACGTGCTCAACGTCTGCGTCGCCGTCGAATACCAGGGGCGTGGGCTAGGCCGCCTGCTGGTGCGCCGCCTGCTCGACCTCGCACGCTGGCATCGCGCGACGCAGGTATTCCTCGAAGTGCGGCCGTCGAATCCGAACGCGATCGCGCTCTACCACTCCGAAGGTTTCAACGAGATCGGTCGCCGAACCAACTATTACCCGGCGAAGAAAGGTCGCGAAGACGCGATCGTGATGGGCTTGGAACTGTTGCCGCCGCAGCGTTGAGCCTCAACTATTTCCGAGCCGTTTCAGCTGGTCGTGCAACGCATTGCGTTGAGCCGACCAGTCCGTGAGCCGCGCGCGTTCCTGAGCGACCACGGCAGCCGGCGCGTTCTGCACGAAGGTTTCGCTCGCGAGCTTGCCTTCGCACTTCTTGATCTCGATCTCGACGCGCGCAATTTCTTTCGAGAGGCGTGCGCGTTCGGCATCGAGGTCGATCAGGCCGGCGAGCGGGATCAGCAATTTGAGTTCGCCGATCAATGCAGCGGATGCGGGCGGTGCTTGCGTGGCCGATTCCAGCCATGCGATCGATTCGATGCGCGTCAGGAACTTGAGTTGCGCATCGAAGCGCGCCATGCAGCCGCGGTCATTGGCATCATCGCCTTGCACAAGCAGCGCGACCTGTTTCGACGGCGCAACATTGAGTTCGCTGCGGATACGGCGCAGCGCGCTGACTACCGACTTCAACCATTCGATGTCGGCTTCGGCGGCTGAGTAGTCAACGGACAAATTCAGAAGGAAGGAATCCTTACTCGTCGTATTCGGATAAGTCTGCGTGCTGATGCTGCTTCCGACGATGCCGAGCTTCGGAGCGACGTGCTGCCAGATTTCCTCGGTGACGAACGGAATCAGCGGATGCAGCAGCCGTAGCGTTGATTCGAGGACGTACAACAATGTATGCCGCGTCGAATCCGCTGCGTCACGGTCGTCGCCTTGCACTGCGGGCTTCGCAAGTTCGAGGAACCAATCGCAGAGCGTGTTCCAGGTGAATTCGTACACGGCCTGCGAGACAAGGTCGAAACGATATGCGGCGAATTGCGTTTCGACTTCTGAAATGGTGTTCGCGAGCTTGGCGAGGATCCAACGCTCTGCATCGGTCGTCGGCTGCGGCGCGCCGCTTGCCGAGAATCCTTCGCAATTCATCAGCACGAAACGCGCAGCGTTCCAGAGCTTGTTGCAGAAATTCTTGTAGCCCTCGCAACGCGCGAGATCGAACTTGATGTCGCGGCCATGTGTCGCCAGCGACGCGAAGGTGAAGCGCAGCGCGTCGGCGCCGAACGCGGGGATGCCGTCGGGGAATTCCTTGCGCGTGGCCTTTTCGATCTTCGCGGCCATCTGCGGCTGCATCAGGCCGGAGGTGCGCTTGGCGACGAGGTCGTCGAGCGCGATGCCGTCGATCAGGTCGATCGGGTCGAGCACGTTGCCCTTCGACTTCGACATCTTCTGGCCGTGCGAATCGCGCACGAGGCCGGTGATGTAGATCTCGCGGAACGGCACTTCGCCGGTGAAATGGTCGGTCATCATGATCATCCGGGCGACCCAGAAGAAGATGATGTCGAAGCCGGTCACCAGCACGTCGCTCGGCACGAACTTGTCGAACCCGCGCGCATCCATCAACGCCTTGTCCGGCCAACCCATCGTCGAGAACGGCCACAACGCCGACGAGAACCAGGTTTCGAGGACGTCGTTGTCGCGCTTGACGTTAAAGGCATCGAGTTGGCCGGACTCATCCGCTAACTGAGGATATTTCTTAAGTAGTTCTTGCTCGTCACGTGCGACAAAAACATTTCCGTCTTTGTCATACCAAGCTGGGATGCGATGGCCCCACCAGAGCTGGCGGCTGATGCACCAATCCTGGATGTTGCCCATCCAGTGACGGTAGGTGTTGATCCAGTTCGGCGGCACGAATTTCACTGCGCCGCTTTCAGCCAACTCCAAACCGCGCGCACCGAGGGTGTCCATCTTCACGAACCACTGGTCGGTGAGATAAGGCTCAATGATTTGTCCGGTGCGGTCACCGCGCGGCACTTGCAGCTTGTGCTTTTTGGTTTCGACCAGCAGATCGGCTGCGCTCAAATCGGCGAGCACGGCTTTGCGAGCTTCATTGCGGTCAAGTCCACGATACGCGATAGGGATTTGATCAACAGTTCCAGAAGGCCAAATGTCGGCCGCGAAAATGACTTCACCGGACTTAAGACTGCCGTCTTCAAGAATGTGCGCGGTTCGAGAGTGATCGTGCCAACGACTCCATTTGATTCTGGCATCTGGCGTGAAGATATTGATTAACGGCAAGCCGTGTCGCTGCCCAACCGCATAGTCGTTGAAGTCATGCGCCGGTGTGACTTTCACGACACCGGTGCCGAACTCTCGATCCACGTAGTCGTCGGCAATGATCGGAATGACGCGACCCGTCAAGGGCAGCGTCACCGTCTTGCCGATCAGGTGTGCGTAGCGCTCGTCTTCCGGATGCACCATCACCGCGGTATCGCCGAGCATCGTTTCCGGTCGCGTTGTCGCAACCACGAGCGATCCGCTGCCATCGGTCAATGGATACGAGATCGACCAGAGGAAACCATCTTCTTCCTCGCTGACGACTTCGAGATCCGAGATCGCGGTCTTCAGCACCGGATCCCAGTTCACCAGCCGCTGGCCGCGATAGATCAGCTTCTCTTCGTAAAGTTTGACGAACGCCTCGACCACCGCTTGCGACGGCATCGGGTCCATCGTGAACACTTCGCGCGACCAGTCGCCGGACGCGCCGATGCGGCGCATCTGCCGGGCGATGGTATCGCCGGATTCCTGTTTCCACTTCCAGACTTTTTCGATGAACTTCTCGCGCCCGAGCGAATCACGCGTCTCGCCTTTTCCTTGCGCGGCAAGATTGCGGTTCACCACCATCTCGGTCGCGATGCCGGCGTGGTCGGTGCCCATCTGCCACAAGGTGTCGAATCCGCGCATGCGGTGATAGCGGATCAGCGCATCCATCAGCGTGTGCTGGAACGCGTGGCCCATGTGCAGGGTGCCGGTGACGTTCGGCGGCGGCAGCAGGATCGTGTACGGCGTGCCCTTGCCGCTGGGCTTGAAGCAGCCGCTCGTTTCCCACTGCGCGTACCAGCGCGTCTCGAAACTCTGCGGTTCGTAGCTCTTGTCCATTGCGTGACGCGCCTTACATGTCGTGTTTGTTGAGTTCGAATCCGCGCGTCTTGTATTCGCGCCAGCGCTGGCGCTGCGGTTCGCGCGCGGACTCATCCGCAGGCACCACTTCCAGCACGCGATCGCAGGGCAACGTCACCGCTTCGTCGCGCAGGTTGATGATCAGCGATCGTCCCGGCGCATCGTTTTCTGGCGACGCGATCAGCACCGGCGCTTCCTCCTCGTCCTCATCCATGCCGACGATCTGGTGCGGGATGTACGCATCCGGATCGAATGCCCACAACGCATCGTCAATGGCTTCGGCCTGCTCGACATCGCGCGCGAGGATCAGCGTCGGCGAGCCGGCGTCGTGCGCCTTGCGCGCGAGTTCGCAGACCAGCAGCAGCGGATCGTCGCGGAAGCGCGGCTTGGCGATCAGGTAGAAGTCGGCGCGAGGCATCGATCAGGCGGTGCGATCCAGCAACCACTGGCACAGCATGCCGACCGGACGACCCGAGGCGAGGCCTTTCT
>Ga0207695_10011548_pt1 | contig 10685 bp, 9 predicted proteins | sample KBSC54metaG_FD_184354 | JGI IMG/M metagenome (GOLD analysis project Ga0207695, IMG submission 184354) | Corn rhizosphere microbial communities from Kellogg Biological Station, Michigan, USA - KBS C5-4 metaG (SPAdes) (version 2) | ecosystem: Host-associated > Plants > Roots > Rhizosphere > Soil... | reverse complement strand
TCTTTTATTCTATAGAACGAGAATTGTTGCGGTTTCTGATTCCACTGTTCTTCTTTGTCTGCCCCGGTTAGGAATATAGCAAAGCGCTGGGTTTCGGTATATTTATCGTCCTTTACGCTATAAACTTTGCCAAATTCGTACAACTTCAAGTCTGTTTTCCTTCTGTTCTGGTTGTAGGCGATGGCTTCCAAACCAGAAAACAGCATGCTTTGGCGCATCACGTCCAAATCGCTGCTCAAAGGGTTCAGGATCTTTACTGCTGTATCCAGGTTGCCTGAGTAGGCCGATTTGGTTAATGAATTTGACAATATTTCATTAAAACCATTCGCACTCAATATGTCTGATATGGTATTCTGCACGTCATCCTTTTCAGGGCGCATCGAAGTATTCAGCGATGCCCTGATTTGCGTTGGAATTTCGATATTGTTATAACCGTAGATACGCAGTATCTCTTCAATCACGTCCACTTCACGCGTCACGTCAACGCGGTAAGGGGGAACTTTTAAGGATAAACCTTCTTCCGATTCGTTAACGATCTCGATATCCAGTGCCTTGATGATCGATTTGATCTCCTGGTGCGTAACCGATTTACCGATCAGCCGGTCAACATTCTTGTAAGTAATATCTACCTCAAACGGTACAACCGGGTTCGGATAGATGTCAGATATCTCAGATGATATCGTTCCGCCGGCCAATTCTTTGATCAGCAATGCGGCGTACTTTAAAGCAGCAACCGTAACATTAGGGTCAGTGCCGCGCTCAAAACGGAAAGAGGCATCTGTTTTTAAGCCATGCCTTTTTGATGTCTTACGTACCCAAACCGGGTTAAAGTAAGCGCTTTCGAGGAAGATGTTTTTAGTAGTTTCTTTCACGCCAGAACCAACTCCGCCAAATACCCCAGCGATGCACATCGGCGCCCCGACGTTGTTGATCATCAAATCATCAGCTGATAATTTGCGTTCGACTTCATCCAACGTTTTGAACATGGTTCCTTCAGGACGGGTGCCAACAATCACTTTATCACCCGTTATCGCATCAGCATCAAAAGCATGTAATGGCTGACCCAGCCCATGCAGCACATAATTGGTTATATCGACAATGTTATTGATCGGCCTTACTCCGATAACACTCAGCTTTTCTTTTAACCATTTAGGTGAATCTTTTACTTCGACCCCTGAAATAGTTAGGCTTGAATAACGAGGACAAGCCATAGCATTCTCCACCACCACCTCAATCGGTCGATTGTTATTATCTACTTTAAATGCTGAAAGATCTGGGTTATTAATATGTGTTTTGATGAAAGCAGCAATATCTCTCGCAGTTCCTAAATGGGAGGCAGCATCGGCACGATTGGGTGTCAGGCCAATCTCGTATAAGTAATCGTCGGTTATTTTAAAGTAATCTTTTGCCAGGTCGCCTATCGGAGCATCTGCATCCAGCACCATAATACCATCATGCGACTCGCCTAAACCGATCTCGTCCTCAGCGCAGATCATCCCCTCAGATTCTTCACCACGAATTTTGGATTTATTGATTTTAAATGGTTCGCCTTTGATCGGATAAACAGTCGTTCCAACGGTGGCCACAACTACTTTTTGTCCGGTCGCAACGTTTGATGCGCCACAAACTATCTGCAATTCTGCACCTGTACCTGCATCTACCTGCGTGATCTTAAGTCTATCCGCATTCGGGTGCTGACGGATATCTTTCACATAACCGATCACTAAACCTTCCAGACCGCCCGGGATAGCCTGTACTTTTTCCAGGCTTTCCACTTCCAGCCCGATGCCGGTCAGTATCTGTGATAGTTGCTCAGGAGTTTTATCTGTATCAATAAATTGTTTAAGCCAATTATAAGAGATTTTCATTATAGCAAAATGATAATCGGCAAAGATAGGATTTTGATTTACGATTTCGGATTTACGAATTACGATTTAACAGCCTGGTCAAAAATTTCTAGATCAATCCAAAATCGTAACTCGATATCTAAAATTCAAGCAGGCTTTCATCGCCAAAACTGTAATATCCGGTGTCTCCGATAATAAGGTGATCAAAAATTTGAATATCTAGTAACCGGCCGGCTTCGGATAGTCTTTTGGTGAGACTTATATCCAACTGACTTGGCTTTAAGTTGCCTGAAGGATGATTATGGATCAGGATGATACCACTGGCCTGATGTTGTAGAGCGATATGAAAAATGATCTTGGGATTGGCCACGGTGCCTGATAATCCGCCTTTACTGATGAGCTCTTTGCCCAAAATTTTGCTTGAACGCCTGGCAATATGATCCAGAATTCTTCGTGATTCAGATCGACCAGGATGGCGGCGCATTAGGTTATAGGCGTCTTTGCTGCTCTATATACTTTCAACCGTTTTTACTTCGCTATCATCTCTCCTTCTTCCAATCTCTAATGCAGCAATAATAGAAATTGCTTTAGCCTCTCCTATTCCCCTGAAATTGGAAAGTTCCTGAATTGATGCTTTAGCCAGTCTGTTCAAATCATTGTCGTAGTGATGAAGAATACGTTTGCTTAATTCTACGGCTGTTTCAGTGCGGCTGCCTGAACCGATAAGGATGGCGATGAGTTCAGCGTCGGTAAGGGCACGGCGTCCCTGCATACTCAATTTTTCGCGCGGACGGTCTTCTTCGGCCCAGGCTTTAATGCTGATCTTTCTTGATAAGGTTTCATTGTGTCAGAACCCGAATTTCCGGAATTCGTAAATTTACAGAATTATAGGTGCATAAATAAGAAAAATTCGGCCAATTCCTAAATTCCAAAAATTCGAGTTCAGACAAACAAAAAAATAGCGATGAGTTCTTCACCCATCGCTATTCTGCGTATAATTAAATCCTAAGATTATTTTAAGCCGTTAACGAATTTAGTCAGCTTTGATTTATTGTTCGAAGCTTTATTTTTGTGGATCACGTTTTTCTTAGCTAAACGGTCGAGCATAGAGATCACCTTTGCTAAAAGCGGTGTAGCCTCAGTTTTAGTAGCTGTGCCTCTTAATTTTTTGATGGCGTTTCTGGTTGTTTTAGCCTGGTACCTGTTGCGCAGACGCTTCGCAGCATTTGCTCTGATCCTTTTTATTGATGATTTATGATTTGCCATTTTAGCTAATTATTCGTTTTTATTTAAGGACTGCAAATATATGACGAATATTTCTTATTGTCAATTGGTTTTGTAAAAAAGTTTGTTTCTATGAAGTTGTATTAGTTATACTGGTTGTATTGGTTGAAGTAGTTGGAGATATTAGCTAAAATCTTTAAATATGCATAATCTCTAAAATGCAATGCAATTCGAGATAAACCAATACCATTAAAACAACCAATACAACCTTATCAATATGAATAGTTTAGAGGACCTGGAAACATGGCAAAAATGCAGACAATTGAGAAAAGACATTTCCATGTTGACCAAACAATTTCCAACTGAAGAAAAATATAGATTGACTGATCAATTGATCAGATGTTCAAGATCAGTTACAGCAAACATTGCAGAAGGTCATGGCCGGTTCCATTACCAGGATGATCTAAAATTTTGCAGAAACCCCGGGGATCATTAAATGAAATACTAGACCATCTAATTTGTGCTCATGATGAATCACTGATTAGCAATGAGAAATTGGCAGAACTTAGAACCAAATACAATGAATGCCATAGATTATTAAATGGATAGATGCAGCCAAATTTGAATAAACTGATCGATAAACCCTTATCAGTTCAAGCAAAGAAAATGATGCAGCGGGAGGCAGCTTTGTATAGAATAGGGAAATTACCGGAAAGCAAATAAACCAGCGGTGTTACTTTTAACAGTAGTAACGATATGAACGGAAGTAACGATGTAAACAGGGTTAACGGTATGAACAGGGTTAACGGAAGTTAACACCCGCAATAGTTAATTTATTTAACTGCTATAGCGTAGCGGTTTTCTTCTTCCTGCGATTATTGATACCTGCAATAATTGGTGGCAGTATCGACACCAAAATGATAGCTATGCCGATAAGAGAAAAGTGTGCTTTAAAAAATGGCACATTACCCAATAAAAAACCTGCAAACAGGAACAGGATGATCCAGGATACACCACCAATAATATTGTAAAGGCTATATCTTAAAAAAGGCATTCTGCCCACGCCCGCCACAAATGGCGCAATGGTACGGATGATTGGCATAAAGCGACTAATGATGACCGCCTTACCGCCGTGCCTGTCAAAAAAAGCCTTCGTATCCAGGTAATACTGCAGTTTTAATATTCTGTTATTTTCTTTGAAAACTTTTGGTCCCAGGTAATTACCTATTAAATAATTGATTGTGTTGCCAACAAAGGCAGCGATGATCAATATAACAGCAAGCAGATAGATATTCAAGCCCGTGTTTCCTCCCGCTATCAGTGCACCGGCCGCAAACAACAGTGAATCACCGGGCAGGAATGGCGTTACAACAAAACCTGTCTCAGCAAATATGATCACAAATAATATCAGGTAAGTTAATGCGTGATACTGGCTAATGATATCGGCCAGGTGTTTATCAATGTGAAGGATAAAGTCTATCAGGTGCTTTATGATTTCCAAGGGCTTAAAATTTTGGCAAAAATATAAATAAAACCGGGATTACTTGTTGGTAATAAAACCAGACCCGAAGGCCAAACTATCTGTGCGATTAGCCAAACCATAACAGTAAAGAGTGTATATCCTGCCGTCCTGTATCGTGACATTCGGTTTATCGAACACTACGTTGGACGAACCGGTCTGGTACATTTTAAAATCATAAGACCCAGCCGTCAATTCGATAAATTTGGTCATTGTTTTGAATGGCACCGCTGCAAAAGCAGTGGAATCGTTGGCTGTTACAGTGATCTGTCCAAGGTTATTTGGCGAAGCGTTCACAAAACGGACTTTACCCTTGCCTTGAGCAGGTGCAGAACTGGTATCGGCAGTAAAAATGGTATATATCGTATCTCTATTAAGCCCCATCAGCATCAGGGTGTACCGGGTATTGGGCACCAACACCACATTATTCATTGATACAAGATTAGCACTCGTTACAATGGTACCCGGTATTAACGATGTGCCTGTTCTGATCTGGAATGGGTTGGTAACGGAAGACAGATAAAAATAGCCTGACGAATTAGGGTAGAAATAAGAAGAAGTATTAACTTTTTTATAATCGATCCATAAGTCAACTGATCCAATACCTTGATTTAGATTTACAATCTGGTATTGAATTTTCAATACCGACGCATTAGAATTAGTACTTTTTCCGCATGACGAAATAAAAGGCACGACAACGAAGATCAATCCAAAGAGGGAGAGACAAACCAACAATCCCTTATTATTCCTTTTAGACATTTGTATTTTTATATTAATTGGGTTTAAATCCGACAGTAAAACCCGTAGTACCAGGAGTACCCAGTGTATAAATAGTATAATTGGTTCCGGAAGTTAAACTAACACTATCCTTATATATAGGTGTGCTTGAACCAGTACTAAATATCTTAAGCGCCGTCACTCCGGTAACACTTGCATCCTTGTATAAATTCACGAGGGTAAAATCAGAATAACCTTTGAAAGGCGTATTGCCGGACACAGTAGTGTTCCCAAAAGTCATATCAAGCGGCCCCGAACCTGGTGATGAATTTACAAATCTTATAAAACAAGTGCTATCAACAGCAGCGCTGGCTGTTTTGAAAACATCAGTTGTTCTGAATGCGTCATCGGCTTTCTCATCTGTAACAAATAGCGTTTGTTGTAAACTGGTATCTTGTATGGTTATGCTAAATAAATTTTTGACAATGCCTGTGCTTACATTGAACGGCTTTTTTACTTCATAAATTTGCTGGCCCCTGGGAACGCTATCGTACCTGGTAAAATACCCGGGTAAAATGGCAGAAGTTGTATTAAGGCGACTGCCGTTCAGGTAAATATTAACGGTATCTGGAGATGCGTTGACTACACTCAATGCTACTTTATGTATAAAGGTTGGCGCATCATCGTATTTCTTTTTGCAGGCGGCTAACCCTAAAATCAAAGCAACTACAAACAATGCCGATAACCTGATTTTCATTTGCTATATAACTGCTTATACTCAGTTTTGTTATTGGGTTGAACAAAAAAGTCCGGCTTTTGCACCGGACTCTGGATTTGGATTTATAATTTAAGTTTACAACTTAAGCATAACTATTAAGCATTACCGGCATTACCAGCATCAGCACATCTTCGTTCTCATCACCGTTTTGCGGTAATAACAGCCCCGCACGGTTTGGCGTAGACATTTCCAACAACACTTCTTCACAAGCCAGGTTTTTCAGCATTTCAATCAAAAATTTTGCATTAAAACCGATCTCAATGTCCTCACCATCATACTGACAGCTTAAACGTTCGTGTGCTTCATTCGCAAAATCAATATCTTCTGATGAAATATTCAATTCGCTTCCGTTGATCTTCAGCCTTACCTGGTGGGTTGTTTTGTTTGCATAAATGGCCACACGGTTAAGTGAGCTCAGAAATGCTTGTCTGTCTATCGTTAGCTTATTCGGATTATTTTTCGGTATAACTGCCTCATAATCAGGATAGCGCTCGTCAATCAAACGACACACCAGGTTGATATTGCTAAATTTAAAGAACGCACTCGTGCTATTGTACTCAACAGACACATTGATGTCCTCTGAGGGAAGAGCCGATTTTAACAAATTTAAAGCTTTTTTTGGTAAAATAAAAGATGCTGTGCTTGCAGCTTTTGCATCTTTTCTGCGGTAACGTACCAGCTTGTGTGCATCAGTTGCTACGAATGTCAATGATGAAGTTGATAGCTGACAGTAAACACCCGTCATAGCGGGGCGCAATTCATCGTTGCTTACTGCAAAAATGGTTTTATTGATAGCTTCTGCCAATACCGAAGCAGGCAGATTTACGGATGATGCATTTTCAACCACCGGGATCTTAGGGAAATCTTCACCATTTTCGCCGCTCAGTTTGTATTTACCGTCGCCGGCGTTGATCTCAATAGCAAATGTAGTATCGTCAATATTGAAAGCGATAGGTTGCTCGGGTAATGACTTCAGCGTATCCAGCAAGATACGCGAAGGGATGGCAATACGGCCATTCTCCTTTGCCTCAACCGTTAAGGAAGTGGTCATGCTGGTTTGCAGGTCCGTAGCCGAAATAGTTAAGTTTCCTTCCTTGATCTCGAACAAAAAGTTTTCCAGGATTGGTAAAACCGTACTATTGCTTAACGCGCCGCTTACCGATTGCAATTGCTTCAATAATGTAGACGTTGAAACTATAAATCTCATATATCTGAATCGTGTTTATCAACCAAAAGTATAAATTTTAACGGGCATACTTTCGCCTGCGAATATAATGTTGAAAAATAGCAAATATTAACACAAAAGCCAAAGGGATAACATTATTTATCACCTGCCAGTACAGTTTTTCGCTACGTATTCGCGGCCTGTCTAGCAGGCGTAATTGTATCTCTTTGGTACGCAAACCGATCAGGCCCGAATCGTCGGTCATGTAGTCAGCAATATTCAACAGAAAGTTTTTGTTACCAAAGCTCTGTTGGGTATAATGATCATAGCCTAAAGGAAATGGAGAGCCATCTGAACCTACCTGGTTTTTGAACACATCGCCATCGCTGATCACGATCATTTTGGTTGGTTTGCTTTCAGTGAGCGATTCTACTTTTTCATTCAAACCTTCCGGCGCAGGCCTGTTCAGAAAGTCAGATTTAATCTTACCCTCCAGTAATACAGCAACCGGCTTGGTGTTGCTTTGGAAGTCCTTCGGTTGAGGCTCCTGTTCGAGCATTTGCAGCGAAAGCAGATATGGCGTACTGAATTTTTTGTTGTAAGGCGACGATGACAACAACACTGTCTTATTCACACCTTTTATTGCCAAAGTATCAATGGTGCTGATAAATTCGGTATGGATCGCATCCAGGTTTTTCACTATCGGGTGCTTTGATAACGGCATGATCAGCGGATAAAATAACCATGGCACATTTTGTATCTGCGCCTGTCCGCCTACATTGCCTGTAGCCACCGGGATTTGCGAACAGCTGATATCAGCAATCAGATCGTAATTGATGCGGACACCGTAAACAAACAATTGATCGTCAAGGTTCAACTGCTTGTTAAACGCCAGCTGCTCCCCGCCATGCCCGCGAAGGCTATCCAATTCAGCGCTCACCTGGTCGATTGACCATAACACCCGTCCACCGCGCATGATATACTGGTCGAGCTTAAATTTTTCTAACTCGGTAAACGGTTTATCCGGTTTGGGTATAACTAACAGTTTTACTTTTTCTAATGCAGCAAACGGGATAGTCGTCAGATTCACACGCCCAACGGTAAAACCTTCGGACAGAGATTTCATGGCATCATTCAACTGCGCGTCGGTCAGTTCATGATGGCCTTCGGTAAAGCCAATTTCCGGCTTGCCGCCTGTTGTTACTTTTTTTATGGCCGAAGTAAAGGCATATTCCAGATTTTGGATCGAATTGTTCAATTGCTCTTCCGGAGATAAGCCGATACGGTTCAACAGCAACTTAACCGGGATCTCTTTATCGCCTGATGAAACCACAGCATAAGGAATGATGAGTTTTTGGGTCAGCCCATTATCTGTTTTTTCGCTCAGGTTAGTCGGCTCTATCCCTTTCTCGCTCATTGCCTGCAAAGTTTGCTGCTGCTGATCGCTGGACTGCCCCTTTAGCGGATCAACAAAGTCAAACTGAAGCTTGGCGTGACTGTATGCTTCCAAATCGTTCAGCATATCTTTTGTGGCGCTTCTCAGTCGCTTAAAAGCTGCCGGGAAATTATCACCTTCCAGGTAAACAGTCACTTTCACATTTTTTGGTAAACTATCCAGTATGCCGCGACTAATCTTTGATATGGTGAATCTCTTTTCTTTGGTAAAATCAAAACGGGTGAAGGCTAAAGATGAAATGATCGCGACGGCAACTATAAAAGCCAGGCCGCTGATCAACCCTTTTCTGTCAGCCGTTTTTTGGCGTTGTATTTTGATCACCAGCAGAGTGCACCAGATAAAAAAGGCGCTCAGGCATACAAAATAACCCAAATCGCGGGTATCCAACACACCCCTGCTTACCGATTCATAATGCGCGGTGATACCTATATTCTGCAAGCCCAGGTTTTGTAGCGATAACAATGAGCTTAACGAATCAAATCCACTATAAAAGAAATAAGAAAGGAAAACAGCTATAGTAAAAGCAATGATCTGGTTTTTGCTGACAGACGAGGCAAACAGGCCTATCGCCGCAAAACCCGATCCCAGTAAAAATAAGCCGATATATGAACCTATTACAGCGCCGGTATCAACGTTCCCCGGCGGGTTACCCAGGCTATAAACCGAATAATAATAAACCAACGTAGGTATAAGGGCAAAAAGCACTAATAACACGCATGCGAAAAATTTACCCAGGACGATCTGCCCATCAGTCAATGGGCGGGTAAGTAACAATTCAAATGTGCCTTCCTTGCGTTCCTCGGCTAATGAGCGCATCGTTATAGCCGGTATCAGGAACATAAACAGGTATGGAGCCGTATTAAACAGGCTGTCCAAACTGGCATAGCCATAGTCCAGAATGCTCGAATCGGGAAATACCCATAAAAACAAACCTAATACCAGTAAAAATACGCCTATAGTAACATAGGCTACCAGCGAACTGAGGTAAGAAGTAATTTCTTTCTTTAAAATGCTATACACTATAAAATACGGCTGATGGCTGCCGAAATTACAATATTATTCGGTAAAGGGAAAAGGGTTATTGTGTTGGAAGGTTGAAATGTTGGAAAGTTGAAAAGTTAGTGTCAGTTACAAACCGAAACGGTAGGCAATGTGAATTGCCGTTTGTCTTACCTGGTTGGCCCAATCCTCATAACGGAAGCTGATATCAATGCCATTTTTTTCACCAACCGGCGCGACAAAACCCGGACCTATTGAGAATGCAAAAACGCTGTGTTTATTATAATTTGTTTCAATGGCAGTACCGGCCTCACCTTCGGCATACACACCGCGGTTGAAAAAGTATCTTACCCCTGCCTTTAAAGGAATGAATACGGCAGCACCGGGAGTCCGCGATGAATTGAACAAATTGCTTTTATAAAACATGCTGGTAATACCACCTGTCAGGCTCAAACTTATCGGCGATGCAATAGGCAACTCAAACTTGGCCGAGGCACCCGTACCTATATTAAAAACACTATTGGCAGGTATGCCCAATTCAAAACCGGCGCTGAACGCTTTGGTGATCGTAGTTTGAGCAGATGCTTTAAAAAAGCTAAATAGAAGCAACAGAATTACTAATTTTTTCATTCAGGTAAATGATTTTGGGTAACGAAAGTACATATTCGGCATGAGAAACAAACTCATCAATGATTACATAACAAAAATGTTATCCAGCAAAAAGCCCTGTATGGCATATACAGGGCTTCGTTTTAAGATCATTAAATTTTTACTGAAAGCTGTAAGCAAGGCGTAATCCGATCTGACCTATAGAGCCATTTTTTGACCATCCCTCGTAGCGTACACCGACCTCGAAGCCGCCATTAGCAGCGTAACCGATACCGGGTGCGTAGACAAATGCTGTCCCTCCGCCATCCTGAATGAAGGCAGCGCCTATTCCAACCTCACCAAAGAAACCCGTTGTTCCGTTGAAATTATAA
>Ga0207695_10011545_pt1 | contig 10687 bp, 8 predicted proteins | sample KBSC54metaG_FD_184354 | JGI IMG/M metagenome (GOLD analysis project Ga0207695, IMG submission 184354) | Corn rhizosphere microbial communities from Kellogg Biological Station, Michigan, USA - KBS C5-4 metaG (SPAdes) (version 2) | ecosystem: Host-associated > Plants > Roots > Rhizosphere > Soil... | reverse complement strand
ATATCAAACTGGTCTTTTGCGGTAACATTGTAGGTATTGTTATTAACCTTTATTTCTGCAGTTTTCTCGGCGGTATTAAAGCTAACTACTTCAACGTTGTACGATTGCAGGTTATTAATAACGTGATAGGCTGATGCATTTAGCGGCTGTACATCCGCATCTATTTTGCCGCCATTTATCAACAGGCCTTTGCCGTTCTGGTCTACGTCGAAATTGTATTTTTCGTTAACTTTTACCTGGAGCATGGGGTTGGAGATTAGTGATTGGAGATTAGTTGAAATTTCGAATGCAATTTAGCAAACAAAATAAAAAAACAACGTAATCAATTACAAATCAGTGCTTGTTATTGTGTAAGTACATACTGTATCATGTTTGCACCCATTTTAAGGGCCTTCACGCGATTTTCCTGGGTATCGTTGGCATAAGTGCCATAATCTTCCCAGCCGTTGCCTAAATCGCACTCATAGGTGTAAAAGCATACCAGCCGGCCTTTGTAAATCAGGCCAAAGCCCTGCGGGCGCTTGCCGTCGTGTTCGTGTATTTTTGGCAAGCCATTTGGGAACGGGAATTTCTGATGATAAATGGGATGATTCAGCGGCAACTCCACAAAATCAAGCTCCGGGAAAACCTTTTTCATTTGAGGGCGGATAAACTGGTCTAGCCCATAATTATCATCGATATGCAGGAAGCCGCCGCCGGTTAAATACTTACGGAGGTTACGCACATCCTGGTCGGAGAAGATAACGTTGCCGTGCCCGGTCATAAAAATAAAAGGGTAATTAAATATCTCGGCGCTGCCGGCTTCAACCACCTCGTCCTCTTGCTGAAAATTAGTTTTCAGGTTGTCATTGCAAAATTTTATCAGGTTTGGCAATGCGGTACGGTCGCCATACCAATCGCCGCCGCCATTGTATTTAAGCTTGGCCATTTTGTAGGTTGGCGCATTGAAGCTGCTGATAACAGCTACCAGGAAAAAGGCACAGACTATATAAACAGTTTTCTTCATAAATATATTACCCGTGTTACCCGCCCTTTTGTCGTCCTTCATTGCGTTCAGGAGGCGAAAAAGAAGAATTCAAATATATCAAATTACCTGTTCAAAAAATTCACTTCAAAACAAGCTTCCAGTGCAGCCGTCTCAGTTCTTAAACGGCTTTCGCCTAAAGTTATGGCTTTAAAATCGTTTTTTAACGCGTCAGCAATTTCAGCCGGGGCAAAATCTCCCTCGGGGCCAATCAATATCAAGTAGTTGCTCTGCGTTTTTAACCCATCCTTCAAGCTTACTTTTTCGCCGGCATCGCAATGGGCTATAAACTTCTGCCCGCTAAATGGCTTAGTCAATAATTGGTTAAATGTCAATGGTTCGTTTAAAACCGGGTGATAAGCTTTGATGGACTGTTTAATAGCCGAAGTAATTATCTTATTCAACCGTTCAACCTTTGCCTCTTTACGTTCGGACCGCTGGCAAATAATCAACGAAATTTCATCGATCCCAATCTCGGTAGCCTTTTCTAAAAACCATTCGGTACGCTCGATATTTTTTGTGGGAGCAATGGCAATGTGCAGGTAATGGTTACGCTTGTTAAACTCAGTTGTAACGGAATTTATTTGAAGAATGGTTCTTTTTGGGTGTGGGTCCAATATACTGGCTGCGTAAAGACCGCCTTTGCCGTCAATTAACTGCACCTCGTCACCCTTCTCCAAACGCATCACACGTATGGCATGCTTGCTCTCCTCCTCGTTCAAAAAATACTGAGGGTGCGCTGGGTTGATGCCGGGGGTATAAAAAAGTTGCATATTATTTGAGGCGAAAGGTTAAAGGCGAAAGCCTAAGTAATACCTTCTTTTCTCTCTTTATCTTGACTCTTGGTTCTTGGCTCTTGGCTCTAAATCAGTGTAAATCCACCGTATCTTCCTCACTTATCAGCAGCTCAAGCTTAACCGACTCAATGTTTTGGTCAGATTTTTTGAGCACGGTGATATTATATCCGTTTGATTCTTTCTGTTCGCCTACATCGGGAATTTTACCGAATATATCGCCCAGCCAGCCGGATACGGTATCAAAATCGCCATCTTCGGGCAGGTCGTGCGGCAGGTGGCTATTTACATCGTAAATTGGCGCAAGGGCGTTCACTATAAATTCGCGGTCGTTTACAACTTCAACTATTGGCTTTTCCTCATCATACTCGTCCTGTATCTCACCAACCAGCTCTTCAACAATGTCTTCCAATGTAACCATGCCGGCTGTGCCGCCAAACTCATCGGATACAATAGCTATTTGTATGCGCTTTTGCTGCAGCTCGGCCATCAGATCATTTATCTTTTTGGTTTCCGGCACAAAGTACGGCTTACGGATAATGTCTTTTAGAACGATCTCTTCGCCACGTGCAAGCAACGGCAATATGTCCTTTGCGTGAACTATGCCAATAATTTTATCTATAACATCATCATAAACCGGCATGCGCGAATAACCTTCCGAGATAATCGTCTGCACCAGTTCGTCGTGAGGCGTATTTATATCTACCCCTGATATTTTAGTACGGGGCACCATGATGTTCTTAACCACACGCTCGTTAAAATCAAACACGTTTTGTATCAATTCATGCTCTGATGAGTCGAGCGCGCCGGTTTCCTTGCCCTGCTCCAGCAGGTATTGAAGTTCTTCTGAACTGTGGTGCGCCTCACCGCCTTCCACCTGCTTTATGCCCATCATTCTCAAAATGGCAGTGGCAAAGTAGTTTAAAACCGTAATTAACGGCCTGAACATGATAAAGAATACCTGTAACGGTGCCGAAACCGCCAATGCCGTTCGCATCGACCGCTGTATGGCTATATTTTTGGGGGCAAGCTCGCCGAATATGATGCTGATAAAGGTGATAAATATGAAGGCTACTACATGGCCAATATTTATAACGAGGTGCGAAGTAATTTCGACCCCGCACATTTGGAATACCCTGAGCGCAACATTGGTAAATACCCCCTCGCCTATTACACCCAGCGCCAGTGACGCTATGGTGATGCCCAGTTGCGTTGCCGCAAGGTAGCCGTCGAGGTTACCCATAATGTTGCGGGTAAGCCTGGCCATCCGGCTGCCCGATTTAACTTTAAGCTCTATCTGCGAACCACGAACGCGTACCATAGCAAACTCAGCGGCCACAAAAAAGCCGTTGAGTAACACCAGGAAAAAGGTTAGAAAAATATATAAACCGTTTATTTCATGTTCAGGGTCCATACATTATTTATTGGTAAACCGGAAAAGTAGACTTATACAATTCCAAACTCTCGTTTATTACTTTATGCGCATAACGTACGCCCAACAAGTGTTCAATGGTTACGTTTTTGCCTTCCAGCTTTTTGTAGTCTTTAAAAAAACGTACAATTTCGGTCATGGCATGGGGTGGCAATTCCACAAGGTCGTTTATGTAGTTAACCGACATATCGTTTTTTGCTACCGCGATGATCTTGTCATCCTGTTCGCCATTGTCAACCATGTGCATTACGCCGACCACTTTCGCTTCAATAATCGACATCGGGAAAACATCGATTGAACAAAGCACCAGGATATCAAGCGGATCATGGTCGTCGCAATAGGTTTGTGGTATAAAACCGTAGTTTGCCGGGTACATTACCGACGAAAATAAAACACGGTCTAACTTTAAAAGTCCCGACTCTTTGTCAATTTCGTATTTAGCCTTTGAGCCTTTTGGTATTTCAATTATTGCGTTAACAATTTCGGGAACATTATCACCAGGCGAAACCTGGTGCCAGGGATGTTGTGTACTCATTTAATTTTCATTTAACTCTTTAACACTTCGTTTGGTTACCATTTGTTTGATAAAAGCGATAACCAACGGAATTGTTGTAATTATTATCAACCCGATTATGATATACTGCATATAATCCTTTAACTGTGGGAATCTTCTGCCTAGGAAATAGCCACTTAAAGTGAATGTACATACCCAGGCAAAACAGCCGATAAGGTTATAAATCGTAAATTTTCTAAGGTCGACTTTAACAACACCTGCAAAGATAGGTGCAAAAGTTCTAATTATTGGGAAAAATCTGCCTAAAACCAGCGCCATGCCGCCATATTTTGTGTAAAAATCTTCTGCAAGCTTTACATAACGCTGTTTAAAGAACAATGAATTGTTTTTATTGAACAATTTTGGCCCCGTTCGGTAACCAAACCAGTAGCCGGTATAGTTGCCCAAAACGCCCGCGGCAATAAGCGAAAGCACAAGGGTATAGATAGATACGTCGAGCTTGCCGCTTGAACATAAAAGGCCCGACATAAACAACAGGTAGTCGCCCGGTAAAAAAAAACCGAAAAACAGCCCCGTTTCAGCAAATACAACAATAAGCAAAAAGTAAAACCCCAGGCTTATGATGGATTTAGCGTCAGTTAAATTTTGAAGGTGTTCCCAAAAATTGTCCATGCACTACCTGTAAAACTACAAATATTATGTGAATTTGTAATACCTGTGTTACATAATTAAAGATGAGATAGGTGTTTGGTGGAATATGTTACAGAGGGATGAAAATTCTCGTATCTTTAAATTATAGGTTGGCTGGCATAATTGCAATTAATCTGTCAATTCCTTAACCTTATAATGATAGTATGTTAAAAAATATACTAAAAACCGGCTTCTTACTTTATTTAACCAGCCTGCTTAATTTACCATTGTACAGCCAATCAACTAATGTTGGTTTGAATTCTGTTATCGGGAAGCTCCAAAAATATTCGGTTAATAATGCTTTAGAAAAGGCTTATCTTCAATTCGACAAGCCCTATTATGTGGCCGGCGACACCATTTATTTTAAAGCCTACGTGACTATTGGTGCGCAACATAAGCTTTCGGCACTAAGTGGAATATTGCATGTGGATTTGATCGGCCCGGGCAATAAAATAAACAGGACAATACAATTACAGGTCCTGGCAGGCACCGCATGGGGCGACTTTGCCCTGCCCGATACACTGAAGGGTGGCAATTACCGGGTAAGGGCTTATACCAACTGGATGCGCAATGAGGTTGAAGATTCTTTTTTTGAACAAAGTATTCCTGTTGGGACAACAACCGCAAAAAAGATAGCGGAAAGCGGTGGGTTTAGTGATAAAAAACAGAACACAAAAGCTGCAATAAATAAAGCAGCCATACAGTTTATGCCCGAAGGTGGTAGCCTGGTGGCCGGTAATTATTCAAAAATAGCCTTTAAGGCGATTACCGCCGATGGTTTGGGAACGGACCTAAAAGGAACAATTATAGATGATGCCGGGGCACCGGTTTGCACATTTGCTGCAGCACATTTGGGTATGGGCGCTTTCAATTTTGTGCCCGAAGACGGTAAAAGCTACAAAGCCCAAATAACCTATGCTGATGGCACAATAAATACAGTCGCCCTTCCACACAATACAAAAACTGGTTATACCCTCAGCTTGAACAATACTGATGCCGACACCATAAGATTAAGGATAACGGCAGGCAAGGGAAGCCCTATGGATAAGTTGAGCCTGGTGGCACAATCAGGAGGTATAATTTACTATGTTGCAGAAAGTCAATCCGGCAATAAACTTTTTTCGGCTGTAATTCCTAAAAGTAAATTCCCCACAGGTGTAGCGCAGTTCACACTGTTCAGTGCTGCCGGTGAGCCGTTAAACGAACGGCTGGCCTTTATTAATAATAACGACCAGCTTAAACTGGCCGTGGCTGCAAAAGAAAGCTACGCCCCAAGACAAAAAGTGGAGATAAAGCTTAACGTAAAAGATAAAAATAGTACACCCGTAACGGCAGGTAGTTTTTCGGTTTCGGTAATTGATGAATCAAATGTACCTGTAAACGAAACCAGTGAAAATACTATCCTGGCTAACCTTCTGCTCACTTCCGAACTGAAAGGACTGGTAGAACAGCCAAACTATTACTTTACCAATGTGAATGAAAAAACGAATGCCGACCTTGACCTTTTAATGCTGACCCAAGGTTACAGGCATTTCAGTTGGAAAAAGATATTAAGCGATGAGCAGTTGCCCGCGACATACCCATACCAGCCTGAAAAATCGCTGGCAATATCCGGCAGCGTAAAAACAGGTGGAAACAAACCTGTTGCCGGGGCCAAAGTAACTTTATTCACCAAGTCGGGCGGGCCGTTTTTAACAGATACCCTTACAGATGCGGAGGGTAAGTTTACTTTCCCTGGTTTAACATTTGGCGATAGTGTAAAGTTTGTAGTACAGGCAAAAGTGGCGAAAGGACAGAATAACCTGGTACTTAACCTTGACAGTGCAGCAGCACCAGCCACAATGAATTTTATAACCACAACGGCCCCAAATTTGCTTGCAGACACATCAGCCTACCTGGCAAACCAGCGGCTGTTTTTCCAGGAGCAGCAGAAATACGGGATTAACAAACATGCGGTAATGTTAAAAGAAGTTATAGTAAAAGACCGTAAAATTGAACCGGTGCGACATTCAGAAAATCTTAACGGATCGGGCAATGCAGACCAGGTCTTGACAGTTAAAGAAATAGAAAAGATGAACTGCGCAAGACTTACAGACTGTCTGTCTGGTGTACTAACCGGCATCATATTCAGAGGCGGATTACCTCTGAATCAGCGGGCGCACCAGGCTGTTATGTCCGTAATACTTGATGGCCTGCTTTTAGATGAGGAGCAAGCTGATCGGGAACTTAATATGCACCTTCATGCAGACGATATCGAAGGCATTGAAGTAATAACCGGCCCTCATTATGGTGCCATATACGGGAGTTCAATGGCAAACGGGGGCATAATTATAACTACAAAAAGAGGCAGAAAAATCAATAATTATGAGCGTTATGCTCCTGGTGTAATAACCTTTATGCCCAAAGGTTATTATAAAGCACGGGAGTTTTATTCACCACAATATGATAACCCAAAAAGCAATAAACAAATGGCCGACCTGCGCAGTACCATTTTCTGGAAACCGGATATCGTTACCGGCAAAGATGGCGTAGCCTCATTTGAATATTTTAATGCAGATAGCAAAGGGACCTACCGCGTTGTTATCGAAGGTATTGATGCAGATGGCAATTTGGGCAGGCAGGTGTACAGATATAGGGTGGAGTAAGTCAAAACTATTTTTTAGAACGTCTTCCACCCGCTAATAATCTTGCACACCGGTCATGCAGCATCGTTGAATTCCGTCTCTTCCTTAAAAAAATCTCGAAATCAAGCTTGGGTAAACCCCGATTAGAATGGTAACGATCGCCGAAAAACCAAGCACCAGTTTATAATAAACGGGCACCACCAGTTCGGTGCGCTCAGCATCGCGGAAATACATGGCCACTATAACCCTGAAGTAATAGAAAATGCTGATGATGGCATTAACGACTGCCAATATCACCAACCATATTTGTGCACTCATCAAAGCCGATGAGAACATGTAGAATTTACCAATAAAACCAGCGGTTAACGGAATACCCGCCAACGAAAGCATGGCTACGGTTAACACCAGTGCCAGGAATGGGTTCTTTTTAGCCAGGCCGTTAAAGCTTTCGAAACTATCACTGCCCTGTTGTTGCTGCACTAATATCAGCGCACCAAATGCGATGATTGAAGCGATAGAATAAGCAGTAGCATAAGTTAATACCGAACTCCCCGAACTTGCACCTAAGGCAACAATGGCAAACAGCAAGTAGCCCGCGTGCGATATGCTTGAGAATGCCAGCATGCGTTTAAAGCTATGCTGATAGAGTGCAGTAATATTTCCTATAAAGAGTGTTACAATCGTAATTACTAAGAGTACCGGTACCCAAAAGTCGGACAGTGGCGCAAAGCAGGCTGAAAACAAACGCAGAAACGCAGCAAAACCGGCTGTCTTAACTACCGTCGACATGAAGGCAGTAATTAGCGTTGGTGAACCTTCATACACATCAGGTGTCCAGAAGTGGAAAGGTGCGGCGCCTACTTTAAAGCAAAGGCCAACTATAATCAATAGTACCCCGGTATAAAACATTGGGGTTATATCTTTAGCATGCGGATGGTCGAGTACCCAATCGCGGATAGTTTCTAAACTGAAAGACCCGGTTGCACCATAAATCAAAGCTACTCCAAACAATAAAAAACCGGTCGAAAATGCACCCATCAGGAAGTATTTTAAGGCAGCTTCGTTTGAAGCGAAGTCGCTCTTTTTTATACCTGCGAGTATGTACAAGCTTACCGACATAATTTCGATACCGATAAACAGCATGGTAAGGTTATAAAACGATACCATTACAATAATGCCCGCCAGCGAGAACAGAATAATGGCGTAGTACTCGGCAATGTGATTGCTTATCTTTTCGAAATAGCCCCTTGATAAAAATATAATCAGGATGGTTGATATAATAGTAATTGCAGAAAAAGCGATAGAGAAGTTATCGAACAACATCATGCCACTATAAATTGGCACTGCGCTGCTATTCCATTCGGCAACTGCAAAACCCAAAGCCGCAAGTAAACCAATAACTGTAACCGGTAACAAAGCTTTTTGAGCCTTGTATAAACCTAAATACAAAAGCACTAAAGGTAAAACGGATATGATGATTAAAGTATTCATTTATTTTAGTTGCGGAAATTTAGGGTACACTACATTAAACAAGTGGGTAACTGATGCTTCTGATATATGAAGTATCGGCTGCGGATAAATCCCCATTATTATTATTAAAGCACAAATAATTGATAGCACCAGGGTTTCCGACCCGCTGATATCAGTGAAAGTAATGGTAAGATCGTTTGTAGGACCGTGCATTACGGTTTTATACATGCGCAACATATAAACCGCACCAAATATCATAGTTAAGCCGGCGGCGCTTACCATCCACACGTTCCATTGAAAAACACTGCTCAGCAATAAAAACTCGCCAATAAAACCATTGGTTAACGGCAACGCAACTGTACCAAGTACTATAATTAAAAAGGCTGTCGCAAATTTGGGGGCATTTTTGGCGATGCCGCCAAGGTCGCTTATGGAGCGTGTGCCTAAGCGCCTGCTGATAATATCCCAGATAAAGAACATACCAACTACGTTAATACCGTGGCTCAGCATCTGTATCATAGCACCCTGTAAACCTTCTATCGTCCAAACAAATATACCGGCGGCAATAAGCCCAACGTGTGCAATTGAGGAATAAGCTACCAGGCGCTTGCCATCGTTTTGCTTAAACGCGATGATTGATGCGTAACCGATACCGATAACAGCCAGCATGATACACATGCTTTCCCAATCGAAAAATCCGAGTGGTGCGTTTGGTATCATCCAGCGGATAACTCCATAGATACCCATCTTCAGCATAATACCGGATAGTAACATTGTACCTGCTGATGGCGCTTCAGTATAAGTATCGGGCTGCCAGGTATGTAGCGGGAACAGCGGCATCTTAATAGCAAACGCTAAAAAGAAAGCCCAGAAAACAAATGCCTGGTGATGTACATCAAGTCCTAATTTATAAAACTCGAAAATATCAAATGTCTTTGCCGGTGTTTGCAGATACAGGTAAATGATACCCAGCAGCATAAACAATGAGCCGGAGAAGGTATAAATGAAAAACTTAAGGGTAACCTTAATACGGTTTTCGCCGCCCCATAACGAACAGATGAAGTAAATGGGTATTAATGCAGCTTCCCATCCCACATAAAATAAAAATCCGTCTAACGCGGTAAATACAAGCAATAAACCGGCTTGCATAAACAGCACCAACGCATAAAAGGCACCGGCATTTTTATACTGATGTTTGTAGGTAGTTAATATAATAAGCGGAACCAGGACGGTAGTGAGCAACACCATCATCATGCTGATGCCATCGATGCCTGCACTAAAGTAAATACCGAATTTAGGTATCCAGGGAACGTCAATACCAAACTGAACACTGGCGTTGGGTACAAATTTTGATAAGAAGAACAAGGCTACCGCCAGCTCGGCTACCGAGAAAGTTAATGCCGCATGTTTAGCCGCATCGTTTTTAAACAATAGAACAGCAAGGGCTGCAATTACCGGCAAAAAAATTAAAATACTAACCGTCATTTTATGTTGTAAACGCTAATCGTTCGTTATGCTTTAATTAAAATGTACATCAATATCGAGATGATGCCAACCACCATCATAAATATATAAAACCCTACGTTGCCTGTTTGCAGCAGGCGCAGGCCTTTACTTGTTTCAATAGTTCCCCTGCCAAGGCCGTTCACCAGGCCGTCGATACCCAGGCGTTCAACCACCTTGTAAAAGAAAACCGATAATGCATCCAGCGGCTTGCGCACAATGGCATCATACAATTCATCGATATAAAACTTATGGTATGAGATGTCAACCAGTGCGGGGCGTTCTTCGCCATCCTTAGCCGGTACGTGTGCATTTTTAATGTATTTAACATAAGCATAAACCAGGGCAAGCAATGCACCGCCAACTGATATGCACATTAAAGTGATCTCCATGCTTTTTGAGAGCTCTGGCGCAACCAGCAGATGGGTTGATTTTTCGAACACCGGCGCTAAAAAATGCTCCAGTTCGTGGTGACCGCCCAGCGCTTCAGGAACGCCGATAAAACCACCGAATATTGATAATATCGCCAATACAACCAATGGGATAGTCATTGATGCTGGCGACTCATGTAAATGATGCTCCTGCTCATGCGTGCCGCGGAATTTACCGTAGAACGTAAGGTATAGCATTCTGAAC
>Ga0207695_10011541_pt1 | contig 10690 bp, 4 predicted proteins | sample KBSC54metaG_FD_184354 | JGI IMG/M metagenome (GOLD analysis project Ga0207695, IMG submission 184354) | Corn rhizosphere microbial communities from Kellogg Biological Station, Michigan, USA - KBS C5-4 metaG (SPAdes) (version 2) | ecosystem: Host-associated > Plants > Roots > Rhizosphere > Soil... | reverse complement strand
CTGCATAGCTTCGTCGGTGGTGATTGTGGTCTTTTTGTCCCACTGGTCCGCTGTAACAATTCCGACGCCGGCCATACTGACAACTGCCACCAAGGCAATTCGTTTTAGGTAATTTGTCATTGTCCTAACTCTCCTTTTCCTGCAGCCGACTTCCGTGCCGGGCTACGTATTTGTTGGGGCAACTGTAGGGCCATCTATTTTCAATGCCAAAATGCTTGATTTTAGGAGACTTTAATTGGATGAAAACGACGAATACAGTCTGGGCTTATGAACAAGGCAAATACTTCTGAGCACTTACTGCTCGATGGCAGTCTGTAATATTTTAGGTGTGAAGACTTGAACTACGGAAAAAAGAACCGAGCAAGAACGCGAAGTCCTTGCCCGGGAGGCTTCTACCGGCGCGAATGTGTTTCTTCGGGCATATTAGTTAGCCATTCGTTAGCCCGAGTCTGAGCGTCTTCTTTCTTGATGCCATAACGCTCTTGCAACTTTCCTATCAGCTTATCCTTCGAGCCACTGATATATTCGAGATCGTCGTCGGTCAGCTTTCCCCACTGCTGTTTTGCCGAGCCTTGGAGTTGTTTCCACTTACCTTCGATTTGGTCCCAATTCATCGGAGTGTCCTTTCTCTACTGTGGACCCGGCCCGAAGTGGCCGGAGTCCACCGGTCTAGTGCAGTCGAAAGGCCAGATTAGAGGATGAAAGAATTTAGGATACTGAGAGAACCCGTGGCGTCTGTGCAGGCGCTCCGTCCGAGTCATCAGGTTTAGGAACATCAGAACGCGAAGGCTTTCTGCTCGGGATCTTTACTATAACCCGGTGTCTGCCGCCGTCGTCTTTAAGTTGGAGAGCATCCTGGATTGCTTCCGCGGCGCCGTCGACAGCCATGACGGTAGCCGTGATAGAAGCATGTTTCTGGACCTGGATTTCGTAGACTGCGGAACGATAGCGGTAGGTGATTTCGAAGCCAGGCCAATCCTCCGGGATGACCGGACGTAGCGTCAGCATCTCCCCGCGCAGACAGAATCCCAATACCTCCTCGATCCAAACTCGATACATCCATCCGGCGGAACCGGTATACCAAGTCCAGCCACTCTGTCCTACTCTTCCGATGGCGCACGATACATCGGCTGCTGCGACATAGGGTTCGCCGCGATATTCATCCACCTCATCCGGATTGCGACTGTGTTCCACCGGATTCATCATCGTCAAGAGGCGTACGGCAGCATCTCCTTCCCCGAGACGGGCCAGAGCCATCGCCATCCAGAGTGCGCCATGAGTGTATTGACCTCCATTTTCGCGGAGCCCCGGAGGGTAGCCCATGATATAGCCTGGATGCGGCTTTGAATGATCGAAGGGCGGGGCAAAGAGGCGCACAAGTTTATGCGTATTATCCACCAGAATGCGTTCGGCGGATTCCATGGCGCGCCGGACGCGGACCGGTGACGCTTCAGCAATTACTGCCCAGGATTGCGCGATGGAGTCTATGCGCGCTTCCGCGTTGGCATGGGATCCCAAAGGCTCTCCGCTATCGAAAAAGCCGCGGAGATACCAATCGCCATCCCAGGATGAGGACTCGGTTGCCTCCTTGAGCGCCGCTGCGCGTCTACGCCAATCTGCAACCGTCTGAGGTTCCTTGGCTTCTATCCAAGAGGCAAAAGAATCCACGACCACGCACAGAAACCAAGCGAGCCACACACTCTCCCCGCGGCCCTCTATCCCGACGCGATTCATGCCGTCATTCCAGTCGCCGTTGCCAAACAAGGGCAGACCGTGAGCGCCCAGCCGCCATCCGCGCTCAATCGCCCTCCGGCAATGTTCCCAAAGCGGAGCCGTCTGATTCGAAATCACAGGCGTGAACAGCCGCTCATGCTCATGTTCTTTCAACGACTCACCTTCGATAAAAGCGACACTTACGTCCAGAATCTCAAGGTCGCCGGTCACGGACAGATAGTGGCCTACAACATAGGGCAGCCACAGTAAATCATCGGAGCAAAGGGTTCGCACTCCTGCGCCAGTATCCGCGTGCCACCAATGCTGCACATCTCCTTCGAGGAATTGCCGGGCGGCCGAACGCAGGATATGAGCACGTGCTATCTCGGGCCGCGCATAGACGAAGGCCATCGAATCCTGCAGCTGATCGCGGAAGCCGAAAGCCCCGCTGGATTGGTAAAACGCAGAACGGCCCCAAAAACGGCAACTTAATGCCTGGTAGGGCAGCCAGCGATTGAGCAGAAAATCCGTTGAGAGGATGGGTGTGTGCACTTGCAATGCGCCCAGCGTCGACTCCCAGCTGTGACGCGTTTCCTTTAGCGCGTGATCAACTTGACTCGGAGTCTGGTAACGGCTAATGACCGCACGCGCTTCCTCGGCGCTCGTAGCTTCGCCCAGAAGAAACACGACCTCGGCCTGTCCCCCACGATCGAGCGATATTTCCAACTGAAGCGCGGCGGCTGGGTCGAGGCCTGCGCCCGTCCGGTTGTCCAGACGCGCTCGTTCGAGTACGACGGGATTGGCCGTCGAGCGGTTGCGCCCCAGGATTACCGTCCGATCGCCTGAATACGACCCGGCGCGTGGGCTCGCTGCCGCAAATGCGAGCTGATTCGGTTGACTGCCGTTCCAGGATTGCCGGGCGAACAATGCGCCGGACTCCTGATCGTAAAGCGTACGAATGTGAAGCTGCTGATCTTCACGATTTGCCCCCAGGACCCACTCCACAAAATAGAGGACGGTAAGCTTCCGCCGCCGGGACGAATCATTTCGCAGCCGCAGACGGCACACTTTGACCGGGTCTCCGGTTCCATCGTCGTGGAGCGGCACGAATACTGTGAGTTCTTGTCCAATGGCGTGGCTGTTATGCTCGAACACCGTATAGCCCTGGCCATGTCGCGCGCGATAAGCATCATTCTCGCGAATGGTTTGCGGCGTCGGAGTCCAGCAGGCACCGCTCTCGTCGTCCCGCAAGTAGAGCACTTCCGATTGCGGATCGGTGACGGGATCGTTGTGCCACGGGGTGAGTCGATTGGTCTGACTGTTGTCGTGCCAAGTGAATCCCAGCCCACTCTCGCTGACGAGGGTGCCGAAGTTCGAATTGGCCATTACGTTTACCCACGGGGCCGGAGTCTTGCCAGTGGGGCTCAAATAGATTGCATATTCGTGGCCGTCCTTAGTGAATCCACCCAGCCCGTTAAAGTAGGGCAATTCGAGAAATGGTAAGGGGACAGACGGCTCTTCCGAAGCTGTGCCGCTGTGGATAAATGCCGGCAGCTCGGGAGTTTTTCCGACAGTCGCCAGTTGCTGCTGCAGCGAGCCGCGAGCGCCGCTTAGAACCACCGCGGAGGCGGCTAACAGCAAATTGAGGTGTTCTTCGGCAATGGCGTTCCAGTCCCGCAGAAAGACTGCGCCCCGGTTCCCGCCTGGGGTTTGAGAATGCGCGTCGATGAGGCGTTGCAGTTGGTGGTGCAGCGGCAGATCATAGCTTGGGCTCTCCTGATTGAGAACGATCAGGTCCGCGTGGAAACCACGCATGCGCCAATACGTGTGGGCCAACAACAGCTCGCGGACCAGCGGCAAACCACGAACGTCGGCGACGATTACCGTCAGCATCGGCAGGTCGCCCGAAATTCCATAACCCCAGAGGGCGGATTGCCCCAGATGGTTTCGTTCCAGCCGCACCGCGGGAATTCGAAGTGTGGCATTGGGATAGAGAAGATTACTCGCGAGTTCGTTGAAGCGGTGAGCTTTCGCGGCACCAATACCGAGGTAGCGAAACTCCAGCTGGCTGCGGGTCCACGCCATCTCAAAGGCTCGGGAGACCGATTCTGGACGCCGGTATTTCGCGGCCAGCGTCAGCAAATCGTCTCGAGAATTAGCGATCAGAGTGACCAGCACAAACTCGTATTGGGTTAGGGGTTCGAGTGTGGCGCGAAATCGCAAACTGAATATCGGATCGAGCACGATTCCAGCAGAGTTGGAGAGTGGCCGCCGCAACGCTTCCGCAAATTCGACGGGGTTGCTGCGGCCGATAAATTTGGCCCGATCGGTTTCCGATTGGATCCGCCCGGTTGCGCCTACCAAGAAGTGAGCGGCCCACACGGGCGCTTCGTCCTCCGAACGCCGGCGCCGACGGGCAATTAAGGTGTCGTCGGAGGTTCGCTCGGTTTCGATAAACATTTTGGCGAACGCCGGGTGGGCTTTGTCAGCCGCATGCGGAGCCAATGCCAACTCACAGTAACTGGTAAATTCAAGAGGCCGGTTGCGAACCGAGCGGTTGGTCACCTTAACGCGACGCAGTTCCACGTCGTCCTCGGGGGCCACCGTCATCTCCATCACGCTTTCCACCCCAAACGCGTGACGATGAAATTCAGCGCGATCGGCAGAGAAATGTGCGGCACAGGAACCGGCTTTGCCGCCCACCGGCTTCGAGGTCGCGGCCCAAAGCGCGTCCGATCGCGTATCGCGGATGTATAAGAAACTGCCCCACGGATCGAGTGTCGTATCCGAGCGCCAGCGGGATAGATCGAGGTCATTCCACCGGCTGTATCCGCCTCCGGAGTTTGTCACCATGAGGGAAAGGCGGCCGTTTCCATAGAAGTGTACTCGCGGAACAGCAGTCGTCTCTTTCCAGATACGCTCTGCGGGTTCCTCGGGCGCGGCTGTTCGCACTTGAGCTGGAATTGCGGGGGTGCTTTCCAAGGAGAAGCCCCGCAGCGGGATACGCTCAAACAATACAGATTCCACCGCACGAATGCGAAGATCGGCATGAAAGCGGCGCTGCATAACCCCGCGATGTAGAGTGTTATCGAGAGCCACCAGACTCATTCCCTGGTGATGGGCCATGTAAGCGTAAATCACGACACCGCGTTCACCGTGGCGCTTGGCAGTTCGCGTAAAGTCGATAGCCTCATAAAACCCCATAGGGCCGACCAACCCGAATTCTTCAAGGTACTTCAGGTTTCCGAGAGCTGCGGCCGGCTGAATCGGTAGCGCCAGCAAGGTCGAATAGGGTGAGATCACCGGCCCTTCTTCTTCGAGGCCCGGCTTCAAAGCAAGCTGAGGGACGCCGAAAGCTTGATACTGGTAGGTTTGATTGGCGTCCAAGGCGCTGTAAGCGGATTCGGAAATACCCCAGGGAACCTTCATTTGATTTCCGAAATCGATTTGTCGTTCTACGGCGTCGAGGCATGCATTCTCCAGCAGCGAATTTGCGAAAAGGCGCGTGAACAGCACCGGCATGAGATATTCGAATGCTGTGCCGCTCCACGACAACAGAGTCTGCCCGCTAGCGGAAGCTGTGCGCGGGCGCCCCAAAGCGAACCAATGCTCTACCGGAACATCGCCTTTGGCCATCGCCACCAAGCTGGCCAGGCGCGATTCGCTCGCCAATAAATCGTAGTGGCTGGTGAATTCATTGGGGGCGCCCAATGCGTAGCCAATGCCAAACATGCGGCGCTCTTTGTCATAAAGGAAACGCATGTTCATACCGTCTGCCATACTCTCGGCGGATTCGGCCAGATGGCGCAAGTTGGCCACGGCCCGGGCGGCGTTGACGCGAGCCTCTTGATACTCCGTCGCGAGTTGTTTGAGCCACCCCGATACTTCCGAGGGCAGCCCGGGATCAAGCTGGCGTGTCAGAATTTCATCGACCGGACCCGAATAGCCCGAGGCCAATGCATTCAGAGAAGGAGTCATCCGGACGGCGCGCCGCCGCAAGCGGCCTACATGCTCTCCTAGGACCCGCACGGCTGTCTCGGGGGCGCGCATCAAAGTCTCCATCCATTTGAGATAGAGTTCAACGGTTTCGATCCAGCATCTTAACTCGTATTCGAGCCGCCGCGCCCAATAGGAGACTTCCTCACCCGACTGTATGCTCTGCAACTGTTCGAGCGGCGCGAAGGACAGCCGCAGCCGCCCGATCAATGCATATCCTTCGGCCTTCCCCCGTAACAACCTGCGGAGAGCGTTAAGTTGGATAGCGGCCGGCGAATCCGATCCGGAGGCTTCGCGCAAAATGGACAGGGTATCGTTCAGCCCCCGTAAACACTGATGGCCGAGCAACGGCGCTCGAATCGTATCGTGGCATCCTTGTTCCAGCACCCAAAGGCATGCGAGTAAATTGCCGCTGTCCACCGTCGAAACATAACGTGGCGCCAATGGTTGCAGGGTTTGCGTATGGTACCAATTCAGCAAGTGACCCTCGTGTCGCTCCAGGCGGTCGAGTGTGTCCATCGTTTGGGAGCAGCGGCGGCAGAAGTCGTCCGGCGTTAGGTATCCAAAATCGCGCGCAGCCAATGCGGAAGTCAACCACAGGCCGATGTTAGTCGGCGAGGTGCGAGGGGCCACCTCGATATGCAACGACAATTGCGAATTGTCCGGCGGGAGCCAGTTCATCGACGGACCTACGAGGTCATCGAAATAACGCCAAGTTCGGCGTGCGAGAGTCCGCAGAAACGCGCTGTTCGCACTTTGAAAGCGGTAGTACCGTCGGTCGCGAACCGGATGGGATAGCCACTGCATGAAGGCGGGCGAGAGTGCCCACAACATCAGGAAAACGGCAGTCGGAGCGAAGGCACCCTTCATGCGCATGACGATCATCAGGAGAATTGAACATCCGGATACCACCAGCATGTGGCGCATCGTGGAGGTGAAGTGCGAGTGAGCGTTAGAAGTATTATCGGCGGTCTGCCACTCCAGCAGATGGTGACGGCTGATCCAGCGGCGATACGTCACGCGCACGATGGCATCCAGCGAGAGCCAGGCTTGATGCGGAAGAAAGGCTAACAGGACGGCTGCACGAATGGCTTCATCGAAAGCCCCACGCCATCCCTGTATGGAACCTTGTAAATATCTTGCGAAACGCTCAAACAATGGCGCGACCGCGGGAATTGCCACCGCTAGACCCACCACCAGACTCCAAACACCGGGAGCCTTGAATGTCAGCCAGCCGAATAGCAACAACAGCAAAGATGCGCTCGGAACCAGACTTCGCCGCAAATTGTCGAAAATCCGCCAACGATTGATCGTGCTTAGCGGATTCCGCTCCCAGCCGCCCTGGGCGGACGGAACGCGCCCTAACATCCAGGGTGCAATCTGCCAATCCCCGCGAATCCAGCGATGCTGACGCCTGCTGTAACTGGCATAGTCGCACGGCATGTTTTCGAAAAGCTCAATGTCGCTTGCGAGGCCGACTCCGGCGTAAGCGCCCTCAATCAAGTCATGGCTCAAGAGCGTTTCGGGTGGGAAGCGGTGTCCGGCACTCTCGCGGAAGGAGCGCACGTCATAGATGGCCTTGCCGTGAAAGATGGCTTCTCCAAACAAATCCTGTTGGGCATCGGAAACCGTCTGGCAATACGGATCGGTCCCGCTGGTATCGGCAAATACTCGGGTGAAATGGGTGGCCGTTGCGCCCGGCAAGGAAATGCTGACGCGGGGCTGGATGATCCCGAATCCACGTTTGGGGACTCGCGTGATTGGATCCAGAATCACACGATTCAAGGGATGGGCGATCGTTTCAATCATGCGGCGCGCAGTGCTCGGCGGCAATTGCGTATCCGCATCCAAGGTAATAACGTAAGGAACGGGGAGCGGCAGCTGCCCTATAGTCTGGATGTAAGGGTCGCCTTCGCCGCATAAAAACGCATTCAGATCCTCCAGCTTCCCGCGCTTTCGCTCGCGCCCGATCCACCGCCTCTCACTTTCTGACCACACCCGAGGCCGGTGAAACAGCAGGAAGCGTCCTCCGGAATAGCGCTGGTTGAGCTGTTCGATGCCCTGCTGAGCTACGGCCAGAACTTCCGCGTCGCCGAATGCATCGGCTTCCAGAGCGTCGGTGAAATCCGAAAATAGACTAAAGAATACGTTAGGCTCAGGATTCGCGAGGAAACGAACTTCCAACTTTTCCACTTCCTGCCGCACTACTTCCGTACTCGACAGCATCATCGGTACGACTACTAACGTCGCATGATTCGCAGGGATTCCATCCTTGAAGTCCAGCTTGGGCAGGGGATCGGGCGGCAGCAGAGAAATAACTAGTGCATTGATTACCTGGACCGCTAATTCGCTGAGCGGGAATATTGCCAGAGTTCCCAAAGTGACTAGCGTGCCAGCTTCGTGCAAACCGAGGGCCCAGGCGAAAGTCAGCGATAGCGTCAAAAACGACGCCGTTAGGCCGATCAGGCATCCAAGATAAAGAGGTGTGGCATTACGTCGGAATGCGCGCATACTGCGGATCCGAAAAGGCGGCCGCGCGCCCGCTTCGCGTTCCAGCTCGGCAATCCCATCTGCCAAAAGAAAATAGGACGCCGATGTTGCTTCCGGCCGTGTCGATTGTTTGGCAAGCGAGACGGCGAGTCTGGCAACCTCCAATTCTGTAGTCTTACTGTGCCTGGCAATTTGTTCCACCATTTTCCGGGAACGATCGCGGGTAGGAAAGTCGCTCGACTTATGGGTGCTGTCTTTGCTCAACTCGGCCTCAACCAAGCTGGTGGCTTCAAAGATTTTTGTAAAATCAAGCCTGGCTAATGCGCGGAGGCTTCCGAAGGCGTTGGCGATCGATACACGCTCCGCGGACTCGCGATTGTGTTCGCTTCGAACCACTTCTCCTAGCGGTTTGCCGAGCCGTGCTTCGATCCACTGCTGCGTCGGCCCTAGTGCCCGATCTTCGTCCTGTAACTGTTCAATCAGACAGGTTGCGAAATATGGTTCGCCGCCAACCGATTCCGATTCGAGCTGGCGCAGAGTGCGCTCGAAGGCTTCGGAGTCTCGCCGCGCACCTGCGGACAGTCGATTGGCCCAGAAGTAGGCGGCTTCTCGAAGCTGCTGCGCATGGTCCACGCCGCGGACCAGACAAGCCAGTGATTCGATCAGTGACAGACGCAGCAGCAGGGGGAATGACCATAGTTCGGCGATCGAAAGCGTCGTCCACCGTTGATATTCAGTCAGGGCCTCGGAAATATTGGCTTCGTCCAATACATGATCGGAATATTGCACCAGTTCGGCGGCCAATTCCGAGACAAATAGATATCCATACTGCCGGGCATGCACTCGCACATGATCGCGGGGCAGGGATCTGCGAATGTCCGAAATGCCGGTGCGAATCAGGTAGGCGTTGTCCAACAGCCACTCAGCCGAGGCAGTCAGAGTATGATCCAGACGCGCCGCTTCGGCCAGGCTCTGGCGGACGGCAATGAGGCGAGTCTCACTATTGCGCAAGCGCTCCAGGATTTGGTCTCTCAAGAGCGGCGATGGGTTGCGGCGCTCCGAACACTTCCGCGCCATTTCCGCAATCGACATCGCGGCGGCGGGCGCGCGGATGGTTCCGGCGTACGAAACATGTTCAGTGAACATGAAGATCGAAGGCTCGCCGGTCGCGCGGAGGGCCGTGACTACGGATTGAGTTTCTGTGGGTGGCGCGGCGACCAGGACGGCCTTTTCGCCGTCCAGCAAGGCGGCGTATCGGCCTAATATTGAATGCGGTGCTGGTGTGGCACCCGCGGTCAATAAAAGTGTTTCGCGCCGCCCGCTGATTGCCTGTACACTTCGGTCGGCTCTTTCAGCTTCTTCGTCGGAGGAATAGATCGCGACAATGATTCGAATCGACTTGCCGGCCATGAGTCCAGGCCGTTTAGGCACCGCCACGAATCGCTCGGGTCAACAGACAGAGAAAGAATAGAAAAGAAAATAACACACTTGCTGTGACGGCCGGTACGATGGCAGCCTTTCCGAACCCCATCGTCAATGGGCTGCATAGTGCAAGCATCGCGAAGATCGTCAACCATCCAAGCATCTTTTTCTCTCCGTTTCGCCGTTGAGCGGCTAGTGCTGTTTAATCCGTTGCCGGCAGAAACCTAGGGCAGGATCTGACTCGGTTAAACCATTCCTGAATGTCAGGGCAAGTTCAGTGCCACGTTCCAAATAGAAGAAATCGGAGACAATAACGTGATCTTTGCACCTCGTCTCGGCAATTCTGACAGTTCTGCGATGCAAAAATTGCACTGTGCGAAGTCCCCGAGAAATCGTCTCAGTGAGTGCGCGGAAAGAAAAAAGCCAAAACTTGCCGCGAAGTAGGTTTAAACCACCCAACCGGACATATTTGGAGATTGAGATGCAATAACGGATCTTATGAATGTTCAAAGGAAGCCCTCGAGATCGCAGCAGAGTTGGGAGGAGGAGCCCAAGGGGTCGGGAACGCTCTCGTGGATAGCCGATGAGTTGATTGGGATTCGCGATCTGGAAGAGCGGCTATGCAGAAATTTAGCATCACGTACGTCGCCAAATAAGCGATTCCTGATCAGCGGGATCCAAGATCTGAACTCGCGTGTAGAGCTTCTTGATCGGGCGCTCGATGACTATAATGTGGCCCGGCAAACCGTCTAACCGTGCGGTGGTGAGTAAGTCTAGCTTGACTAACAATCTCGACGGCAGCAGCAAAATGAGCAACCAGGAATGACGGATCTAATGAATCCTGGCTTGAGTCTAGGGCGGGTTTTGGTCGTTGACGATGACGCCGAGTTGGTGAATGACTTGGCGCACGCGCTTTCGGGTCAGGGGTTCGAAACAGCCACAGCAGGCGACGGAGAACAGGCCCTCGAAAAGCTCGAATCGTGGTCGCCGGACGTCATTATCACCGACTTGGTGATGCCGAAGCTGGATGGTTTTGAGTTATTACACACGCTTCGAGAAAGAGGCCAAG
>Ga0207695_10011540_pt1 | contig 10691 bp, 8 predicted proteins | sample KBSC54metaG_FD_184354 | JGI IMG/M metagenome (GOLD analysis project Ga0207695, IMG submission 184354) | Corn rhizosphere microbial communities from Kellogg Biological Station, Michigan, USA - KBS C5-4 metaG (SPAdes) (version 2) | ecosystem: Host-associated > Plants > Roots > Rhizosphere > Soil... | reverse complement strand
GCGGGATCCGGCGGCGTACGGACCCGACGCCGACCGGTTCGACGTGACCCGCGACGAGCGCGTGGAACTGCTGGCCTTCGGCTACGGACCGCACTACTGCCCCGGCGCGCCTTTGGCCCGGCTGGAGGCCGAGATCGCGCTGTCGCGGCTGTACGAGCGCTTCCCGGACCTGGAGATGGTGGTCGGGGAGGAGGAGCTGGTGTACTCGCACAGCTTCGTCGGGAACGTCGTGATGGAGCTGCCGGTGCGGTTGGGAGCGCCGGGCAGGTAGGCCGGAAGAACTCACTAGACCTGAGCAGGAAGGTCCCGCATCGGCCCTCGGCTAACCATTCCCGTTCCGCTCCGGCAGGTACGGCTCCAGCGAGTGCGCGAGGTTCGGCAGGGGCATCGACTGCAGCCAGATCTGGCCGGGGCCGGTGAGGGCCACCAGGAACAGGCCGTCGCCGCCGAAGACCTTGTTGCGGACGCCGGGGACCGTGGTCATCGTGAACTGGACGGAGGCCTCGAACATGCCGATGTGGCCGGGGTGGACCAGCATCTGCTGGCCGGGGCCGAGGTGATAGGTCGACAGCTCGCCGGAGAGCTCGATCCAGGCTCGGCCCTGGCCGTCCAGGCGCTGCAGGACGAAGCCCTCGCCGCCGAACAGGGAGCGGGTGAACGTCTTCTGGAAGGCGACTTTCATGGTGATGCCTGGTGTGGAGGCGATCCAGCCGTGGCGGTGCACGATCAGCGGGGCGTGCGGCTGGACGTCCACCGGCATGATGTGGCCCGGCACCTTGGAGGCGAAGGCCAGCAGCGCGGTGCCGTTGCCGGTGGCGTCGTAGCGGGTCATGAACAGGCCGCCGCCGCCCGCCACGCGCTTGAGGCCGGCCATCACGCCTCGCGCGCCGCCGGAGTTCGTGGTCTGCGACATCCTCACGTTCGGCGACATCCAGGACAGCTCGCCGTGCGGCGAGATGATCGATTCGCCCGGGCTGAGCAGGAACTCCAGCACCGGCATCGTGGTGCCCTTGATGTTGGCTTGCATCAGCCGTCTCCCCCTGCCCGAGTTGTCATGGGGATTCACCTCGCACGCCAGTGCGCCTCCCCGTGCACACCTTAGCGACCGGCAGCCCCCGGCAGCAGCAGCCGAGACTCCGTGATACCGCCGTGTAGCCACCGTGAATCCAGCCGCGCCTAGCGTCCTCTCCGAAGCCACAAGCGAAGGAGTACGACGATGGCGACAGCCGGCAAAGCCGTGGAGGCGATCGGGCTGCGGAAGGACTTCGGGAAGTTCCGGGCGGTGGACGGGATCGACCTGGAGGTGCGGCAGGGCGAGATCTTCGGCGTGCTCGGGCCGAACGGGGCGGGGAAGACGACAGCGTTGCGGATGCTGGCCACGCTCCTGCCGATCGACGGTGGCCGGGCCGAGGTGTTCGGCGTCGATGTGGCCACAGAGCCGCATCGGATCCGGCAGTTGATCGGCATCACCGGGCAGTACGCGTCGGTCGACGAGGACATGACCGCGACCGAGAACCTGTGGATGTTCGGACGCCTGCAGGGCCTGCGCTCCGCCGATGCCCGCGCCACCGCGCGGCGGCTGCTCGCGCAGTTCAGCTTGGAGGAGGCCGCCGACCGGCCGATCGCCCAGTTCTCCGGCGGCATGCGGCGGCGCCTCGACCTCGCCGCGAGCCTGATCACGCGGCCGCCGCTGATCTTCCTCGACGAGCCGACGACCGGCCTGGACCCGCGCACCCGCGGCGAGATGTGGGACACGATCCGCGGCCTGGTCGACGAGGGCTGCACCGTGCTCCTCACCACGCAGTACCTCGACGAGGCCGACCAGTTGGCCGGGCGCATCGCCGTGCTGGACCGGGGGCGCAAGGTCGCCGAGGGGACACCGGAGCAGCTGAAGGCCTCGGTCGGCAACTCAACCCTCCAGCTGCACCTGGCCCCCGGCGCCGACACCGAGCAGGCACGCCAGGTCGTGCTGCGCGTCGCGGGCGCGGAGCCGGTGCTCACTCCGGAGTCCGGCCGCATGAACGTGCCGCTGGACACCGCCGACCTCGCCGCCGACGTCCTCATCGGGCTGCGCCAGGCCGACGTCTCGATCGTGTCGGTCAGCGTGTCCCAGCCGACGCTCGACGAAGTCTTCCTCGCCCTCACCGGCCACGGCGCCGAATCCGGTGAAGACGCTTCCCACGGCGGCGCCCCCGCCGACTCCGCCACCACCACCCTGGAGCTCCTGTGAACCTCACCTCCCCGCCCGCGCCCACGACGACGGCCCAGGCCCACGACCAGACCCACGACCAGCCCCTCCCCCACCGCGTCGACCCCGCCGCCGCGGTGGCCGCCGCCCGGCCGCACGGCACCCCGGCCGAGGTCCTCGGCCAGACGCTGGTCATGGCCTGGCGCGCACTGAAGAAGATGCGCCGCAACCCCGAGCAGTTCTTCGACGTGACCGTCCAGCCGCTGCTGTTCACCGCGATGTTCGCCTACATCTTCGGCGGCGCGATCTCCGGCGGCGTGAAGGCCTACCTGCCGGTCCTCATCCCCGGCATCGTGGCCCAGACCGTGCTCACGACCTGCATGGCCACCGGCGTGCAGCTGCGCGAGGACATGGAGAAGGGCGTCTTCGACCGCTTCAAGTCCCTGCCGATGGCCCGCATCGCCCCGCTGGCCGGCCCGATGATCGCCGACCTGGTCCGCTACCTGATCGCGGCCGGCTTGACCTTCGTCGCGGGCCTGCTCATCGGCTACCGCCCCGGCGGCGGCGCGCTCGGCGTCCTCGGCGCGATGCTGCTGGCGATCATCACCGGCTGGTCCCTGGCCTGGATCTTCACCTGGCTGGGCACCATCTCCAAGAGCGCCAAGTCCGTCCAGGGCTTCTCGATGCTGATCCTGTTCCCGCTGACCTTCCTGTCCAACGCCTTCGTGCCGGTCCAGACGCTGCCCGGCTGGCTCGCGGACTTCGTCAAGGTCAACCCGGTCTCGCACCTGGTCTCCGGAACCCGCGCGCTGTCCAACAACGGCACCATCAGCGGCGAGGTCGGCTGGACGCTCCTCGCCTGCGCCGTGGTGGTCCTCGTCTTCGCACCGTTGTCCACCCGCAGCTACCGCAAGCACCTGTAGCAGAGGCCGAGCCGCACGAAGGCATCAGTCTCCTGATACACCTGTTCCATCAGCCAGCCGCAACGCCGCCTTTCGCGCCTCGGCCAGCAAGTCGGTCGGCCGCCGGTCGGCGTATGCGGCCCGCAGCTCGTCCAGTCCCCCGGGCAGCGCCTTCTCGGCGGCGTCCGCGACCCGCTCCCACGCCGTCGTCGGCAGCATCCGGTTGTACGCGAAGCGGTCGGCGAGCGCGAGCAGCCGCAGCGCGTCCGGCACCGGAGCGGCCTCACGCAGCAGGCCCCACGTCCCCATCGCGAGCAGCAGCAGACCGGCGGCCGGGTAGTCCAGGCCGGCGTTGCCCGCGGTGAGCACCCGGACCGCGTTGGCCCGGCAGTCCGCGAACAGCGCACGGCCACACGCCTCGTCGGCCTCCGCCGCCGCGAACCAGGCATGTGCGTTCAGGGCCAACGCGTCGCCGAAGAAGGTCCACAGCTCGGCCCCGCTCCATTGGACCTCGGAATGCTCAGGGCTGCGCAGCCGGGCCGAGCACTCCCGATACAGACGCAGCCCGTCTTCGGCGTCCCCGGAGGCGAGCAGCAGCTCCGCGCGGCAGATGTGCCGCATGACATCCGCGCTGAGCAACGTCACGCGCATCTGGATGCCGTCGATCCGGGTCAGATGCTCCCGCGCCTGGTCGAGCCGTCCTTCGCCGATGTCGCAGAGCACGAGCAGGGCGCGCAGTTGGGTCTCGTCCTCCTTTGCGCCGAGCCGCTCCATCACCGGCAGCGCCGCCAACGCATGGGTGACGCCCGCGGCACGGTCACCGAGCTGCATGGCCAGCTCCGCCAGCATCGCGTGCGGCATCGCCGTCGCCCACGGCCCGGCGTCCGTGCCGGCCAGGCCGAGCGCGCGCTCAGCGGAGGTCAGGGCCCCGACGGGATCGCCCTCGTTCTCGCAGTGGCGGCTGAGCCAGAGATTGGCGACGATCGCCGTGTGCCGGTCCTCCCCCGCGGCGAGTTCGGCGAGCCGGGCGGGAAAGGCCTCATCGACGTCGGGAGCGCAGGTGAGCAGCACCTCGACCAAAGCCGCGACGTAGGGATCGGTGCCGGTCGCCGGGCCCAGCCGGCGCAGCAGGCCGAACAGGTCCGGCTCCGGTTCGCCGGTGACCGCCAGCGCGTTGTTCACCGCGATGGCAACGGCGGCCCGCGCGGTGTCGGCGAGCTCCGGCGGCGGCGTCCAGTCGCGCAGCGTGTCGCGGGCCGCCCGGCTGAGAACCAGCACCCTGATGTGCTCGCCGCGCATCGTCCACAGGGTGCCGAGCGCGGCGAGCAAGTGCACCAGCGAGTCTTCGTCGCCGTCGGCGATCGCCCCGCGCAACTCGTCGGCCAGGTTGGTCTCCTCGGCGCCGAGGGCGTCGATCGCCGCGAACTGCCCGTCGGCGCCGGCGAAGCGCGGCCGCTGGTCGGACACGTACTCGACGGCCCAGCGGCGCAGCGCCGCCTGAGCCCCGGCCTGCTCGCCGGCGTCGGTCAGCCGCATGCGGCCGAACTCGCGCACCGTCTCCAGCATCCGGTAGCGGACGCCGGCCGGGCTTTCCCGGACCGTCAGCAGGGACTGGTCGACCAGTCCTTGCACGGCGTCGACGACGGCGGGTCCGAGCACCGATCCGGTCCCTGATCCGAACCCTGATCCGAACCCTGATCCGGGCCCCGATCCGAGCACCGGCCCGAGCACCGACTCGGCAGCGTGCAACGTGAAGCCGTCGTGGAACAGCGCCAGCCGGCGCAGGGCCTGCTTCTCGGCCTCGTCGAGGAGGTTCCACGACCACTCGATCACCGTCAGCAGCGCCTGATGCCGGTCCGGCGCGCTGCGGTCGCCGCCGCGCAACAGCGCGAACCGGTCCTGCAACCGCCGGTCGATCTCCTCGACCGCCATGACCCGGACCTTGGCGGCGGCGAGCTCGATGGCCAGCGGCAGGCCGTCGAGCCTGCCGACGATGCCCTCGACGACCTCCTCGTCCAGCCGCGCGTCGGGGCGGGCGGCCAGCGCACGCTCGCCGAACAGGCGCACCGCGTCGGCCGAGCCCAGCTCGCCGAGCGGATAGACGCGCTCGGCCGCGATCGTCAGCGGCGCCCGGCTCGTCGTCAGCACCCTGAGATCGGGGGTCGCCGCGACGAGGAACGCCACCAGGTCGGCGACGGCGGCGACCAGGTGCTCGCAGTTGTCCAGGACGAGCAGACTGGGCACCTGGCCGAGGTGCTGAGCGATGCGCGCCCTGGAATCAGCGCGCTGCCGCGCTGTCAGGATCCTGCGACCGCTGACCGAATCGCGCACCCCCAGCACGGATCCGACCTCCACCGGGAGGTCCTCGGCGGAGGTGACGCCGGCGAGCTCGACGAAGTAGACCGCCGCCTGCTCCGCCTCCCGCGCCATGACCTGCGCCAGCCGTGTCTTGCCCAGACCGCCGGCGCCGATGACGGACACCACGCGCGAGCCGGCCAGCGCGGCCCGCAGCCGGGTCACGTCGGCGTCGCGGCCGATCAGCTCGGTGGCGTCATAACGCAGACCGAGGCGTACCGGGCGGTCCAGGGCCAGCAGCGCACGCTGCACGCGCTGGAGCGGCTCGCCGGGGTCGGTGCCGAACCGGTCGCGCAGGTCGCGGCGGTGGCGCTCGAAGCGGTCCAGTGCCGCGGCCGGGCCCCGGACGGCGGCCTCGCTGCGCAGGAGGTCGGCCAGGAGCGACTCGTCATGCGGGGACTCGGCGTGGGCCGCCTCCAGCGGCGGGAGGGCCTGCGCGTGGGCACCGGTCCGGCTGGCGGCACGGGCCACGACGACGCGCGCCGCCGCAGCGTCGGCGGCTGCGGCTCGGCGGATCTCGGCGAGGGGGCCGGGGTCCTCGTCACCGGCCGCTTCGGTGGCTGTGGCCAGGCCTCCCGTGGCCAGACTCCCTGCGGCCAGCCCTCCTCCGGCCAGGGCCAGAGCCTGCTGCGCGAGGTCGGCCGCGCGCGCAGCGTCGCTGTCGAGCACGGAGGCCGCAGCACGAACCAGGCCGGCGAGCCTTGCACTGTCGACCTCCTCCGGCGCGACGCCGAGCCGGTAGCCGACGCCGTCGCGCACGATGACGTCCGGCCCACAGGCGCTGCGCGTCCGCGACACCAGCACCTGCAGGCTCTTCACGCTGTTCGCGGGCGCCGCTTCGCCCCAGACCAGCTCGACCAGCTCCGTGGCCCCGACCGGGCGGCTGCCCCGCAGGGCCAGGGCCGCCAGCAACGCCTGCGGGCGCTCCCCCACGACGGGGACACCGTGCCAGCGCACGTCTTCCAGGAGGGTCAGCGCGATGGTCACCGGCCAAGTCTAGAAGCGCGGCGCCACGCGGGTCCGGCGATGGTTCCCGCGACGGCGCCGGCTCGAACTGGCCGGCGGTCTGGAGTGGTCTGGAGTGGTCTCGGCGGTCTCAGTGGTGGTAGGTGAAGTTGTACGTGGCGCTGTTCAGGTTCCCGGGCCCGACCTTGCCCCCGAAGCTGACGTCCACGTCGTACACCGGCGTGGACTTGCCCTGCAGCGTGGCGCCGTAGTTCTGGTTGGGGGCGCCGTTGAAGCCGTTCTCGATCTGCTCCGGCGCCAGGCCCAAGGCCGGGGCGTCGGCCAGCAGGTCCGCCTTGAGCTGGTCCATCGTCGTGGCGGTGGTGGTGAAGCTGGTGCGCTGGGGCTGGCCGACGCCGCGGGGGTCGGAGACGGTCTTGCTCTCCGAGGTCGACGTCACCTCGGTGACCTGGCGTTCGATGACGCCGCCGGGCAGCTTCAGGCGGACCGCCAGGGTCTTGCCGGGCTCGGGGTTCAGGTCCGTGCTCGTATACGTCGGGAGCATCGCCAGGTCCTCGCGCGAGGGCGCGCGGGTCAGGTCGATCGAGACCACGCCGTCGTGCTCGATGCGGTCGCGGACCGGGTTGTGGTAGATCCCGAAGTTGAAGGCGTACTGGACGTCGACGTGGCCGTCGGCGGCCGGGGGCTGCATCGTCACCGACAACGACAGCCAGTCGCGGACCACGCTGTAGTCGGTCCCGACCTGGTAGGAGCTGCTCGGGGCGACCGGGATGCCCAGGACCGCGGCGTCGGCGGCGATGGCGTCCCGCGCGTCGGCGAGCTTGCCGAAGGTGCGGTTGACGACCAGGTCCACCGGCGGGCGCCGGTGGTCCGGGTCGTCGTTGATCAGCGGGTTTCCGCCGTCGGCGCTGACGATGTACGCCGGGATGCGCACCGTGCCGGTGGACAGGATCAGAGTCGTGTCGATCGGCTGGCCGTCGGCTGTGGCGAAGCCGCTCTGGTAGGCCACGAAGTTCTGGTTCGCCGGATAGCCGAGCTCGGCGCGCGAGGGCGCGTGCCGCAGGTCGATGGTCAGCTTGCCGTCGTGGACCGCGGTGCCCGGCGCGTGGGAGCCCCCGGCGGTCGGCGGGGACTCGGCGCCGGAGGCGCCCGAGGACGTGCTCATGCTTTTACAGCCTCCCAAGGCCAGGATGACGCACAACAAGAGTGCTGCGGGACGTGCGGTCACAGGTTTCACGGTAACCGCCATCGCTACCAGGGGACGTCAAGACCGGGGGTGAAATGATGGTCGAGCTTGATGCCCCAGTCCTTGTACAGCAGGTCCTCGGTGATGGTCGGCAGGCGCGCCGACAGGCGCTGCTGATCGATCCGGTCCTGGACCGGCGTGGCGACGATCTGGCGGGCCAACTCCGGGTTCTGTTGCAGGAGCTTCTGGTAGGCCGGGAGCGTGTCGTGCGTAACGTAGTCCCAGCGGTCCTGGGCGTTGGTGATGTTGAAGTCCGGCAGCGGGGTGACCACATGCACGCCGACGGTCTCCTTGCCGACGACCACCGGGATGTTGACGTCGCCCCCGAAGGTGAGCGGCCGGTACTCGCCGGGCGTGTGGGTGCCGGGGATGGACGCCGCGCCGACCGTGGTCATCATGTAGGTGAAGACCTTGCCGACCGGTCCGTCGTGGTTGTACATCTGGTTGTACTGGTCCTTGATCACGACGTTCTGCTCGCGGTAGAGCAGGGTGCCGTTCGCGTCCATGATCTGCTGCGGCGTGCTGTGCGGGTTGGCGATGACGTGCCAGGCGTTGGCGGTCTTGTCCGGCGGCACGTCGCCGGGGAACAGGCCGGCCTTCTGCATCTCGTCGATGTAGGCCGTCTTGTTGTTCGGCGGCCCGGCCAGGTACGCCTCGTGCGCGGCGGCCTGGTCGAAGAAGATGTGCTTCTGCATCCCCAGGAATTTGCTCTCGAAGAACTGCAGCTCGTTGGCGGTCAGCTGGCCGCCGGCCGAGGCGAGCATCTGCAGCTCCGGCGGGAGCGACTGGCGCACCTCCGCGGGCAGGCCGTTGAGCTTGGTGGCGAAGTCCTGGGCGAACTTGCGGAACATGTCGATGTCCATGAACCCGCCGGCGAAGGAGGGCCCGATCATGTTCGCCATACCGGCCCACTGGAGCTCGGGGTGGTCCAGGAACAGCTTGCCGTAGTAGGTGTAGACGGCCTTGATGTTGACCATGTTCGGCTCGGTGCCGGCCTGCGGGTCCCACTCGTTCAGGTCGATGCCGGCGTGCTGCGCGGCGGTGGCGACCCAGTACTGGTCGAGCAGGGTCCGGTACTGCTTCGGGTCCACGCCCTTGGCCCGCAAATCGTCCAGGACGGCCTGCAGGACGCCCGGATCGATCGGCAGCTCGGGGTTGACGCCGCCGTTCTGCTCGCCGTTGCCGTTGGTCAGCGGCAGGTTCAGGACCGCGGACTCCACGGTGGCGGGGTTGGTCAGCTGCGACAGGAAGCCGCGCTGCTGGGCGTCCAGGTCCGTCCAGTGCTGGTTGGACACGCCGTCGCCCTCGGCCACGGTCTTGATCTTGCGGGCGGCGGTGGAGGCGCTGGTGTCGTGCAGCTGGGCGGCCTCGTTGACCTTCTTGACCGCCGCCTCCCACTCCTGGGCCGCGCTCTGGTACTTGCTCCAGTTCGGGTCCGTCGGCGACATCGGCTTGGGGCTGGGCGTGGTCGGCGCGAAGGGGACCATGGCCCCGCTGAAGGGCGCCCCGACGGCCCCGGCCGGGTTGTAGGTGTAGCCGATGGCGGCGAAGTCGTCCTGCGCGGTCTCGCTCTGGCTCAGCGCGCTGGTCGCGTTGGCCTGCGCGTGCTCGAGGTCGGGGATGTAGGCCTTCAGCGCGTCGGCGGCGGTCTGGTAGCGCGAGACGATCTTGGCGAGCTCGGCGGCGAGGTTGTCGCAGCGGACCTTGAACGCGGTGCCGGAGTCGGAGTCCCAGAACTCGTCGATGCACAGGCCGGTCAGGGTCTTCGACACCGACGCGGCCTGCGAGGCTATCTTGCTGTACGCGGCCACGTGCGCGGACAGCGCGCCGGAGTCGCCCTTGGCCGGATCACCGTTCGGGCACAGCGGGAACCACTTGTCGCCGCCGCCGCCCGGCCCGGCCCTCATCGGGGCATCATCCGGCCGTGAGGCGGCGGGGGCGGAGTCTCCGCCGTGGTCAGCGCACCGGTCGCGGCCTTGGCCAGGTCGGTGTCGGTCGAGCTCAGGGTGCCGGCGACCGCCTCGGCGACCCGGCCCAGATCGAACAGATCGCTCAAGAGATTCGCCTGCCGGATCGTCCAGTTGTCGGAGAACTCGGTGAGGGCTCCGGCCAGGTCGGCGGCACCGGCCTCGGCGGTGAAGTCCCCGACCGGGTAGTTGAAGGCCTCATTGAGCTGTTGTGCCAAGCCGTGGAGCGTTCCCGTCAGATCCTGGATCGCTTTCAGATCGGCTCTGAGATGGCTTCCCATCATTCACCCCGTGTGATCAAGCTTATATAGATCAGACCCCTGAGCCCGGGAGATTAGCAGTGTTTCGGCTCTGGCGTAACAGGTTCGATGGCGTACCCTGCCCAGGGTGATCCTCGAAGCCGTCTACCTGCTGCCGGCCGCGATCTGGACCGGCTCCATGACGTACAGCCTGGCGGTCGTGCAGCCGCGCAGCGCACGGTTCTTCCACGACGACGACCAGCTGGAGGAGTTCCTCACGGTGCTCGCGCACGGCAACCGCTGGCGGGTGCTGGCGATGGCGGCGACGCTGATCGTCAGCGCGGCGGCGATCATCGCGGTGTGCCCGTGGAACGGAGCGCGGGTGGTGTACGGGATCGCGCTGGCTTTGGACGCGGCGGCGACTGGTGTCTTCGTGCACGTCTCGTGGCGGCATTGGCCGGCGCGGGTGTTCGCGCTGCCGGAGGAGCGGCCGGAGTTCCGGCGCAAGCTGCGGCTGAGCGCTCGGGCGATCCTGGGGCTGGTCGGGACGGGGTTCGTGCTGGCGCTGGTGGCGGGCGTGGTGCGCGGCTAGTGCGGGTGGTTGTCGCGGGGTCGAGCGGGCTGATCGGGGGCGGGCTCCGGGCCGCGTATCGGCGGGACGGGCACGAGGTGGTGCGGCTGGTCCGGCGCGCGGCTCAGGGTGCTGACGAGGTGCGGTGGGATCCGGGGCGGCCTGATCCGCGGCTGGTGGAGGGCGCCGACGCGGTGATCAACCTGGCTGGCGCTCCGCTCGGAGATCGGCGGTGGAACGCCGCCTATCGCGAGGTG
>Ga0207695_10011539_pt1 | contig 10692 bp, 7 predicted proteins | sample KBSC54metaG_FD_184354 | JGI IMG/M metagenome (GOLD analysis project Ga0207695, IMG submission 184354) | Corn rhizosphere microbial communities from Kellogg Biological Station, Michigan, USA - KBS C5-4 metaG (SPAdes) (version 2) | ecosystem: Host-associated > Plants > Roots > Rhizosphere > Soil... | reverse complement strand
CGAGATGGGATTTCTGGGCATGACCCTGCCCGAAGAGTTTGGCGGCAGCGGCCTCTCCTACACCTGTTACGGGCTGGTGGCACGGGAGATGGAACGGGTGGATTCCGGCTACCGCTCTGCCATGAGTGTGCAGAGCTCGCTGGTGATGCATCCGATCTTCCAGTTCGGCAACGACGCACAGAAGAAGAGGTATCTCCCAGCCCTGGCGCGCGGCGACATTATCGGCTGTTTCGGCCTCACCGAGCCGGATCACGGTTCCGATCCCGGCGGCATGGTCACCCGCGCGGTCAAGGACGGTACGGGTTATCGCCTGAATGGCGCAAAGATGTGGATCACCAATTCCCCGGTCGCCGATATCGCGGTGGTCTGGGCCAAGCTGGACGGCAAGATCCGGGGCTTTGTGGTCGAGCGTGACACCCAGGGTTTCTCCACGCCCCGCATCGATGGAAAATTCTCACTGCGCGCCAGCGTCACCGGCGAGATCGTGCTGGAGGATGTGCATGTGGCGGAAGACGCCCTGCTGCCAGGCGCTTCAGGATTGTCCGGACCTTTCTCCTGCCTGAACCGCGCCCGCTTCGGCATTGCCTGGGGCGCGATGGGCGCGGCGGAAGATTGCTGGCACGCGGCCCGCGATTACACCTTGGACCGCAAGCAGTTCGGCCGCCCGCTCGCCGCCAACCAGCTGGTGCAGAAAAAACTGGCCGACATGCAGACCGAAATCGCCTTAGGGCTGAACGGCGCGCTCAGGATGGGACGCATGATGGAGGACGGCACCGCCTCTCCGCCGCTCATTTCCATGATGAAGCGCAACAATTGCGGCAAGGCGCTCACCATCGCCCGCGAAGCCCGCGACATGCTGGGCGCCAATGGCGTCTCCGACGCTTACCCGGTGATCCGGCACATGATGAATCTGGAAGCGGTCAACACCTATGAAGGCACGCATGACGTGCACGCACTGATTCTGGGGCGGGCCCAGACGGGACTGCAAGCTTTCCAGCAGGAGAAGGAATGACCGCGATCAATCCTGTCACCGATCTGGACCGGGACGGCGCGGTCGCCGTCATCACCTTGAACAACCCGCCGGTCAATGCGCTGTCGGAAGCGATGCGCGAAGGCCTGATCGCGGCACTGCGCGAAGCGGAAGCCGATAGCGCTGTCCAGGCGACACTATTGATTTGCGCCGGCCGCACCTTCATCGCGGGCGCCGACATTTCCGAATTCGACAAGAATCTGGCCGGCGCCAGCCTGCGCGATGTTCACAATGCGATGGATGCAGCCGGGAAACCCATCGTGGTGGCGATCCATGGCACGGCGCTGGGTGGCGGGTTGGAAACGGCAATGTGCGGTCATTACCGGGTGGCGGTGCCGTCGGCAAAGCTGGGGCAGCCGGAAGTCGCGCTCGGTCTTGTTCCCGGCGGAGGCGGCACGCAGCGGCTGCCGCGCCTGATCGGGATTGAAAAAGCCTTGGAGATGGTGACGGACGGCAAGCCGATTTCGGCGGCCGAAAGCCTGGTGCTGGGATTGCTGGACGCGCTGATGCCGGAACAGGAATTGAAGGACGGTGCACTGGCGTTCACCCGGCAATTGCTGGCGGACGGCAAAGGCATTCGCCGCACCCGTGATCGCGACGAAAAAGTCACCGGCGTTTCGCCGCAGATATTTTCGGATTTCCGCAACAGCCACAATTTCCGTGGGTTCGAAGCGCCCGGCGAAGTGGTCAAATGCGTCGAAGCCGCCACCACCATGCCGTTCGATCAGGCGCTGGATTTCGAAAGTCGCGTCTTCCTCGCCTGCAAGGATTCCTTGCAGAGCAAAGCGCAACGCTATGCCTTCTTCGCCGAACGCAAGGCTGGAAAAATTCCGGGCATGGCCGACGACACGCCAATTTTGCCCATCGCCAAAGTGGGCGTGATCGGCGCGGGGTTGATGGGCGGGGGCATCGCCACGGTCTTCGCCAATGCCGGCTTGCCGGTGACGATCGTGGAAACCGATGCCGCGGCACTGGCGCGCGGACTGGACGCGGTGAAAAGCAATTATGAAAGCAGCGTCAAGCGCGGCCGTATCACGGAGGATGAGGCGCGTGCGCGTTTCGCCCGCATCACGGGCACCCTGGCGCTGGAAGACCTCGCCGACCGCGATCTGATCGTGGAAGCGGTGTTCGAGAATATGGATGTGAAGAAGGGTGTCTTCACGCGGCTGGAAAAAATCGCCAGGCCCGGCGCCATCCTGGCCAGCAACACCTCCTATCTGAATATCGACGAGATCGCCGCCGTGACGTCCCGCCCGGATCATGTCCTGGGGCTGCATTTCTTCTCGCCGGCGCCCGTTATGAAGCTGCTGGAAATCGTGCGGGGCGCCAAGACCGCCGACACGGTTCTGGCCACGGCGATGAAGCTGGCCAAGGGCGTCGGCAAGGTGGGCGTATTGGCGGGAAACGCCCACGGATTCATCGGAAACCGGATTCTGTCCCAGCGGCAGGACGCGGCCAACCGGTTGGTGCTGGAAGGCGCCTCGCCCTATACGGTCGACAAGGTGCTGACCGGCTTCGGCTTTCCCATGGGCCCTTTCGCCATGGCCGATCTGGCCGGGCTGGACCTGGGCTGGAACGCAGCCACATCGCATGGCGAAACTTTGCGGGACGTCTTCTGCGAAGCCGGACGGCGCGGTCAGAAGACCAAGGCCGGGTTCTACGACTATGACACGGGGCGCAAGGCGTCGCCCTCGTCTGTCGCCGAAAAACTCATCGAAGATTTCCGCGCCAAAAAGAATGTCACGCCACGCGCCATCCGCGAGGATGAAATCCGCGAGCGGTTGCTTCTGCCCATGATCGATGAAGGGGCCAAGATATTGATGGAGGGCAAGGCCAGCCGCGCCTCCGATATCGATATCGTTTGGCTTTATGGCTATGGCTGGCCCGCCTATCGGGGCGGCCCGATGTTCTATGCGGACAGCATTGGTCTGGACGTGGTGATCGCGGACCTCAAAAAGTACGGGTACACGCCCGCGCCGCTGCTGGAACAGCTTGCGGCAAAGGGGCAGCGGATTTCCGATTTCGCCTGAGGCGTTTCAAGCCCGCGCCGCGACGGCTTCGATTTCCAGCAGGAATTCCGGGCGGGGCAAGGCCGCGACCACCATCATCATCGAGGCGGGGCGCGCGTCGCCCAGCATCCGGGCCCGCACCTTGGCATAGGCGGGAATGTCTTCCGCCCGCGTCAGATATTGGGTGATCTTGACCAGATCGCCCACCGCCATCCCGGCACGGTCCAGCATGGTCAGGATATGCCCCCAGGCCAGCTCCGCCTGGGCGGTGATATCGCCCGGCAATTCGCCCACCGCATCCATGCCCGGCGTCCCCGAGGTGAAGAGCCAACGTTGATTCGGCGCCGCTTCGACCGCGTCGCTATAGGTGCCGATCCGGGCCGCCACGCCGATATCGTGAATTTTGTGCGTCATGCTCGCCATCCTTGAGGAAGTTGCAGTCAAAAACGTCCTTCCAATGCTGACAAGCGGAGAAACTGTCAGTTCGCGCATTTGACCATGGAGTCTTTGCGCCGGAACCCGGAATGACTTAAAATCCCAGGCGGGAGAAGGCGTTATAACCAATCATATATCACGCCCCCAGCCCCGAACAATCTAGCGGAGTGAAAGCGATGGTCACGCTTCAGATCAACGGTCAGCCTCATACAATCGACGCACCGGACGACATGCCGTTGCTCTGGGCGCTGCGCGATATCGTCGGGCTTACCGGCACCAAGTTCGGCTGTGGCATCGCCCAATGCGGCGCCTGCACCGTGCATGTGGACGGCAAGGCGGTGCGCTCCTGCATGCTGCCGGTCGGCGCCATCGGCAACCGGGCCATCACCACCATCGAAGCGATCGGCGACACGCCCAACGGCGCCAAGATCCAGAAAGCCTGGCTCGACATCGAGGTCGTGCAATGCGGCTATTGTCAGTCCGGCCAGATCATGTCGGCGACCGCCCTGCTCAACCGCACGCCCAATCCGGACGATTCGGATATCGATGCCGCGATGGCGGGCAATATCTGCCGCTGCGGCACCTATGTGCGCATCCGTCAGGCCATCAAGAACGCCGCCAAATCGGCCTAAAGGATCTGTTGATGTCGATGTCTTCGAAATCCGGCACTGCCGGACTGTCGCGGCGCAAGTTCCTGCAAGTGGGCACCGCCGCAGGCGGCGGCCTGATGCTGGGTTTCCAGGTGGGCGGGGCGCTCGCCCAGGCGCCCGCGCCCAAGAAATATGTCCTCAATCCCAACGCCTTCATCGCCATCGCGCGTGACGGCAAGGTGTCGTTCCAGATTCCGCAGGAAGAAATGGGTCAGGGCGTCTACACCTCACTTTCCCAGCTTCTGGCGGATGAGCTGGATGTGGATCTGGCCAATGTGACGCCGCTTCCCGCGCCGCCCAGCGACGCGCTGTACGCCAGTCCCCGTTCGCGGCGCCAATCGACCGGCGGCTCGACCTCGATCCGCGGCTTCTACACGGCCCTGCGCGAGGTGGGCGCTTCGGGCCGCGCCATGATGGTTCAGGCCGCCGCCCAGCAATGGGGCGTGAGCCCCGCCTCTCTGCGCACGGAAAATGGCCAGGTGATCGACGACGCCCATGGCGGACGCAAGCTGTCTTATGGCGAGTTGGCGCCACGCGCAGCGAAGCTGCCCGCGCCGCAGGAGGTGAAGCTCAAGGCCGACAAGGACCTCAAATATATCGGCAAGCCGGTCAAGCGCCTGGACACGCCCGAGAAAGTCAACGGCAAGGCGCAATACGGCATCGATGTGCGCATGGAAGGCCTGAAGGTCGCCGCCATCGCCGCCGCGCCCGTGGTGGGCGGCAAGATTGCCCGTGTCGATGACAGCAAACTCAAAGCCATGCCCGGCCTGCAGCTGGTGGCGCTGGACGATCTGGTGGCCGTGGTAGGCCCCAATTTCTGGGCTGCCAAGAAAGGCCTGGACGCGCTCGCCATCACCTGGAATGACGGCGAAAACGCCAAGATCAATTCCGCCGATGTGTGGCGGGATCTGGAAAAAGGCACGCAGCAGAAAGGCGCCGTCGCCAAGGAAGAAGGCGATGTCGAAAAATCCCTCAAGGGCGACCGTTTCGACGCGGCCTATGAGATGCCCTTCCTCGCCCATGCGCCGATGGAGCCGCAAAACTTCACCGTTCATGTGAAGGATGGTGCTTGCGAATTGTGGGGCGGCAGTCAGGTGCAGACCGCCACGGTCAAGGCGGCGGCCGACGCGCTGGGCATCGCGCCCGAGAAAGTCACCTTCCACAATTTCATGCTGGGCGGCGGTTTCGGCCGCCGGCTGGCCACCGACATGGTGACCAAGTCGGTCCGCGTCGCGCAGAAGGTGGATGGTCCGGTCAAAGTGATCTGGACCCGCGAGGAAGACATCCAGCAGGACATGTATCGTCCCGCCTACCGCAACGCGATGTCGGCCAGCCTTACCAAGGACGGCAGGATCGACGGCTGGACCCATCGCATCGCTGGCGGATCGGTGATCGCCGCGATCACCGGCGGAAAGCCGCTCAAGGACGGCATCGACGGCGATGCCGTGGAAGGCGCGGTCAACAATCCCTATGCCTTCCCCAATCAGCGCATCGAATATGTCCAGACGGAGCCCAAGGCGCTCAATCTGGGTTGGTGGCGCGGCGTTGGGCCCAACAATGCGGTCTTCGCCATCGAAAGCATGATGGACGATCTCGCCAAGAAAGCGGGCAAGGACCCGGTCGCGTTCCGCCTCGCCCATCTGGGCAACGAACCGCGCCTGAAGGCCATCCTGCAGATCGCGGCCGAAAAGTCCGGCTGGGGCAAAACCCTTCCCGCTCGAACCGCCCTGGGCGTCTGCGCCCAGCACGCCTTCGGCAGCTACATCGCCACGGTCACGGAAGTGGATGTGACCGAGATGGGCAAAATCAATATCCGCCGGGTCACGTCGGTGGTGGATGCGGGCCGCACCGTCAATCCCGACACCATCGCGGCCCAGGTTCAAGGCGGCATTCTGTTCGGCATGACGGCCGCGCTTTATGGCGACATCACGCTGAAGAATGGGCGCGTGCAGCAGCGCAATTTTAACGACTATCGCATGATGCGCATCAACGAAACGCCGCACATTGAAGTCCAGGTGGTCGCAAGCACCGAAGATCCGGGCGGCATCGGCGAACCCGGCTGTTCGGCCGGACCGCCATCGCTGGTCAACGCCATCTTCGCGGCAACCGGCGTGCGCATTCATCGTCTTCCCATCGACCGCAGCCTTCTGGCGAGCAAGAAAGTCGCATAACATGAGAAAACTCGGTATCGCGATCGCCGTCATTGCCCTCATCGCGGTGGGCTTTGCCGCCTGGATGGTGCTGATCCCCGGCCCCACCGCCTTCGCCAACGGATCGACCGTGGCGCTGGCGGACTATAAAGAGGCCAATCCCACCGGCGTTCCCAAGGAAATGGCGAATGCCGATCTGATCAAGCGGGGCGAATATCTCACCCATGCCGCGGACTGCGTGGCCTGCCACACGGCGAAGAATGGCGGCCAGCCTTTCGCGGGCGGCCTTGCCTTCAACTTGCCGAATATCGGCACGATCTATTCGACCAACATCACCCCGGACAAGGAAACCGGCATCGGCAATTACACCGACGCGCAATTCCTGGCGGCCTTGCACCAGGGCAAGCGCGCCGACGGCCAGAATCTCTATCCGGCCATGTCCTACACGTCCTACACCTACATGACCGAAGCGGATGCGCTGGCGATCAAGGCCTATCTCTTCAGCCTGCCCGCCGTGCATGCTCCGGCCAAACAGAACAAGCTGTCCTGGCCCTTCGACAATCGCGGCCTGATGGGCATCTGGAACGCATTCTACAATGCCAATGAGCGTTTCCGCCCCAACACCGCACAGAGCGCGGAATGGAATCGCGGCGCCTATCTCGCCGAAGCGATGGGCCATTGCAGCGAATGCCACACCCCCCGCAACCTGGCCTTCGCGATCAACAACCGGAAGAAATACTCCGGCGCTCTGACCGCGGGCTGGCGCGCCTACAACATTACTGCCGACAAGGACGCAGGCCTGGGAACCTGGAGCGACAACGACATCGCGACCTTCCTGTCCACCGGCCATGCTGACGGCCATGGCGGCGCGGGCGGTCCGATGGGCGAAGCCTCCGACAACAGCCTCACCTTCCTGACGGCGGGCGATATCCGGGCGCTGGTGGTCTATCTGCGCAGCGTTCCGGCCCAGGAGAGCGATCTGCCCCGCACCGTGAATACGCCCGCACCGGTCTCGCACCGCGAAGGCGTGACGGCCGGCCTGGATTCCCGTGGCGAGAAGATCTTCGCGGGTGCCTGCGCCAGCTGCCATGACTGGACCGGCGTCAGCCCGGTCAGCAAATATGCCACCCTCACCGGCGCCCGGGCCGTCAATGATCCGTCCGCCACCAATGTGGCGCAGACCATCATTGCCGGCGTGGACCGCACCACGGTGAACGGCAAGATCTTCATGCCGGCCTTCGGTACGGCCTATTCCGACGACGAGATCGCGGATGTGGCGAATTATGTCACCGCCCGGTTCGGTGCCAAAGGCGCCCAGCTGACGGCCAAGGACATCGCGTCACTGCGCAAGCAGGTCGCGCAGCAATAGCGGCAAAAGAAAAGTTGGAGCAAAATCGCCCTTGATGGCGATTTTGCTCTAGTCTCCCCTTCCGGCTCTGGCGGCCGCGGAGGGGATTTTTTTGTGATGTTGCCTGCGCTTCCCATCGGCTTCGGCCTGGTTGCCGTCACCGCACTGGCAGCCGTGGCGGCCCGGCGCACAAATCTTCCTCCCTCCATTTTCCTGGTTCTGGTGGGCCTGGGGATCGGTTTCATCCCCGGGGTGCCGCGCATCGCGTTGCGCCCGGATCTGGTGCTGACCTTGCTCCTGCCGCCCCTGCTTTATTCGGCGGGCGTCGGAATGAGCTGGAAAGGCTTTCGCGCCCATCTCAGGCCCATCCTGCTCCTGGCAGTGGGCTGCGTGCTCTTCACCGCCGCCTCGGTCGCGGTGGTGGCCCGCTATCTTCTCGATCTCACCTGGGCGGTGGGATTTGTCCTGGGCGCCATCGTGGCGCCGCCGGATGCGGTGGCGCCTATGGCCATCGCCAAGCGCTTCCCCGTTCCGAACCGGGTTCTCACCATCCTGGAGGGCGAAGGCCTGGTCAATGATGCGACCGCGCTGATCCTGTTCAGCTTTGCCGTCACTGCCGTGGTGCAAGGCGGCGCATTTTCTCCCGGCCTGGCCGTGGGCAGCTTCGCCGCCATCGTGATTGGAGAAATCTTCTGGGGCGTGGCGGTGGGGTATGTCGCGCTGCTTCTGCGCCGCCATGCACATGAGCCGCGCGTGGAAATCGTGCTGGCGATGCTGACGCCCTATGCCGCGTTCTGGGTGCCTGAAACCCTCGGCGGTTCGGGTGTCCTGGCGGCGGTCACGGCCGGTCTGTTCGTCAGCTATAACGGTCCCCGCTTCATCTCGCCCGCCACGCGCCTGCAAGGATTCTTCGTCTGGGATCTGGTGGTCTATCTGATCGAAGGCGTGATCTTCCTGCTGACGGGATTGCAGGCGGTGGTGATTGTCGATTCTCTGGGACAAGCGGATTGGATGCGGCTGGGATTGGCAGCGGTTTCCGTCACCACCGTCATCATTCTGGTTCGCTTTATCTGGGTTTTCACCGGCACCTATCTGCCCTGCTGGCTCTGGCCCAGCTGGCGCCGGCACAATCCAGCCCCACCCTGGCAGGAGACTTTCACCATCGCCTTCACCGGCATTCGCGGCGTGGTCTCGCTGGCGGCCGCGCTGTCGATCCCCTTGATGTCAGGCGCCGCGCCTTTTCCAGAGCGCGGCCTCTTACTGCTGGTCACGTTCTGTGTGATCCTCGCGACCTTGGTGGGACAGGGATTTTCCTTCCCCTGGGTGGTGCAGAAACTTGGCCTCACCGCACTGGGCAAGCGCGAAGCCGATATTGCCAAGCAGCGCGAAGTTCAGGCGCGGGTGGCGGGCATCGATGCGGCGCTGGCGCGGCTGGACAAACTGGAAGGCGCGGGCCTGGCACCCGAGACGGTGGAAATCCTGCGCCGCCGCCATGGCGACCGCCGCGCATATTTCGTCGCCGCCTGCCGCGATCTGGAAAGCGGTGAAGCGGTCGCCCGTTCCACAGCCCTGCAGCTGGAATTCCTCGATGCAGAACGCAATGCGATCGCCGATCTCTATAAAAAGGGCGCACTGGAAGACGACGCACGGCGGCGCATCGAACGTGAGTTGGATCTGGACGAAAGCCGTCTTCGTCATGCCGCGGAAAGCGGCACCAGCCGGGTCAGCTAGAGCTTGGCGCCGTGACTGCGCAGCAGCGCGGTGGCTTCGGCCACATCCTCGCGGATGCCGCGATTGAGTTTGCCGATGGTCACCACGGATTTTACCGACACCGCATAGATGCCGGGAATAGCGGGATGAACGGCGCTTACCTGATGCGCGTCGATCGTCACTTTGGTGCCGTCCGGCTGTGTCAACGCCACCTTGGCCAGATCGGCGGCAACCGTCTTATCGTCTAGCGATTGTGCGATATGGGCGATATAGCCCCGCGTTTCCGCCGGAAGCGGACGCCCGCGATGCAGGTGATCCTCGATATTGCCCGGTCCGTCATTATAAGCGGCGAACATGGCCGGATAGCCGTATCTGGACTTCAGCCATTTGAGATAAGCGGCGCCCGCCAGGATATTGTCGCGCGGATTGTGCGGATCTGTGCCCAGATGATATTGGTCCGCCATCTCGGCATAGGTTCCGGGCATCAGTTGCATGACCCCCATTGCACCGGTCGATGACACGATGGGAAGATTCTCGGCCAGCATGGTGCGGCCGCCGCTTTCCTGGCGCATGACGGCGCGAATCCATTGTGCGGGAATCTTGAATTTACGGGAGGCCTCCAGGATCAGGGGTTCCCAGCGTGTCATTAGGGCGGACGGCGACATCGCCTGTTCTTGTGCGAAGATCGAAACTTTGTCAGGTTCTGCCTTATTGATGGCCCGTTCCACCGCCGCTTCTGGCACGGCGGCGGGCAAAGATGGCGCGCGGAGCTGATGCAGCGCCACTACCATGGTCAAGGTCGCCCCACCCAGAAGCAACAGGCGCGTAAAATTCCGGGCGGGCAATGGCGCCGGCACAGCCGCAGCGCGTGTTCGCAGCGCAGTCGCAGAACTAACAAGCGGCCTTCCGTCGGACAAAGCAACCATATCCTTCAGCAAAATGGCCAGGATCTTCGGGATCGCTTCGGCCGGGGGCGCGTTAAAAAAAATGCGCCAATCTCATATGCCACCAACAGGTCAGGGCGGGCACGGGAAGTCGTATAGCCAAAAAAACGATGGAACAAAATACAAAAAGCGGCGGCGCATCCCATCGTGATGTAACTGCCCTGAAACGCTGGTATTTTCCGATCGGTGATCCGCCTAAATTCCGCGTAAGGGGCGGATCGTTCAAAACGGAACAACAGTTTCACGGCGAAGGTATATCAATTAAGGCAGCATGATGTCGTTGTGATATTGCTTCGTTGTCGAAAAGACAGCTTGGTTGCACACGGTTCAAGGCGGAAGCCGCTTTCAGATCAGAGGAAGATTTCGGAGTGGCTTTTTTGATTTCCTTGCCGCACGCCTTCAACATTTCATGAGCC
>Ga0207695_10011530_pt1 | contig 10695 bp, 12 predicted proteins | sample KBSC54metaG_FD_184354 | JGI IMG/M metagenome (GOLD analysis project Ga0207695, IMG submission 184354) | Corn rhizosphere microbial communities from Kellogg Biological Station, Michigan, USA - KBS C5-4 metaG (SPAdes) (version 2) | ecosystem: Host-associated > Plants > Roots > Rhizosphere > Soil... | reverse complement strand
TGGCCGTTCAAAAACGCGGTACCGCCGTAATAAGCCCCCATCAAGGCCGCTATTGCGACAAGCGCAATGGAAATAATCGTGATAATTAGATTTGCCATGTTGCGTCATCCTTTTGGGTGCGTATGGAGAATTTATAATATGTACAATGATTCTTATAAAAAGATAAGAAACACTAGGCATAAATAACCCTCATTACGAGTAATTCGTAATGAGGGTTATTAGTTAAAATGGACGTTTAAGCTTTTTTAGAACCGCAAGCACCTGCCTTTTTGCTGAAAGCCATGTAGGTGAGGGACAACGTAATTCCCGCCAGTACACCTTCAATAATCCAACCAAAAAACCATAAAGAGGCCAGGTTAAGGGAAATTGGCATATGAACGTAGGCACAGAAGTGCGTTACGCCCAGCAATAAACCCATATAGAAACCGAAACGTACACCTTCTGGCAGGCCGCGGCATTCATAATTCTTGCTGAAGATAACGGAAAGAATAACCCCTGTGGCAATCAGCACACCAACATACCAGCCGGATAGGGCCTGCATTTCTGCCATTGGACGCCAAAGGTTCCGAGTCATTTCATAGAAAGGCATCAGGTATTGACCGTGCCAGAAACCTTCAAACAGGAACATGATCAAGGCAACCATCAGGCCGCCGAACAGTACGACCAGGCATTTTTTCACTGGGCAGCAGCTGGATTTAGCGGGTACTTCACAAGAGGTAGGGCTGGCACAGCTACCACCCGCCGCATGGCAAGCACAGTTAGGTCCGCAATTGCAATCCGGTCCGCATTTACAGCCGGGCTTGCAGGTTCCGCCGCAGCATTCGGTTTTTTGTGTAAGTGGAATTTGGTCAGTTGAACAGCAGCCCATGTAATCCTCCCTTGGATGGTTGGCATGCCTAAACGTGGTCCTGCGACCTGATTCCGTCAAGGGGCTTAAGGAATACGGGAATATTTTTATATGAAAGTAATAAAAAAATTGCTTTCAGACTGCAGCTTATGGTAGTGTCCTCATATACTAGGAATTTCCTTTTAATTTATAATTTTAACGATGGAGGAATAAATGCAAAATTCTAAAGAAGATATGCAACATATCTATCAATCATTATTAGCTGTGGCAAATACGGTGGCGACATCTAAGGCTTATGTGCCTTTTGAGGATGAAAAAAAACGATGGCTACAAAAGAAGGCTCAAGAAGTTTTGGCTGACATGATCTTACTTTTGAGAACTAAAAGTCCTATTCCCAGACATAAAAATAATAAATTTGAAAATGAGCTATGCGCGTTGGGACTTATGGTCAGTAAAAATGACTGGCGTTTGGGGCAATCCCCGGATACAGAAGCGGCTATTTGGTTCGCTGATAAGGTTAAAGAATTGCCGCGCATAGAACGCAACCACCTAGTGAGGGAATTGAGTTTGCCTCCTTTGATGCCCATGCCTCGTCAGGCCGCAAGCGGCGTTGTCAGCAAAAATGAACAGCAGCCAATCTACGCCGTCGTGCGCATGATACCTCCAGCAAAATCATCACCGCTATTGCCTGCAGTAAAAACAACTAAATCTGCAAATCTTATATTATAGGCTGAACATGGGGCTATAATATTAACAGCAGACCCACTTACGCAATAATCATTCTATTTGCAGCCATATAATTATTACTTAGTCCGGCACAAGCCGGCGCGCGCCCGCGGCGTGCTGATGCGCACGCACAATCGTACTGTCAATCATGAGCCATGCCGTGTCGGCGTTGCAGCCAGCGTATTGAAAATCATTTGCCAGACACCCGCACGCGACCAGCGTAGAAACCGTTTCGCCACACTATACCATTTGCCATAACGCTCTGGCAAAGCGCGCCACCGCGCCCCATTCCGTCCCAGCCTGTTATTTCAAATTATTTATGTGTAAGATTATATTTGGCACGTTCCTTGCATACCTAACACCTAGAACCAGTAAACTGGTCACCGCGCTGAATCAGGCGTAAAATAGGGAAATAGGAGATCACCATGTCAGACCAGATCGATTTAATGAGCCGTTTGGAAACTCGGATGCGTTATCAAACGGACCGCCAGCAAGTTTTGACGCAGAATATCACTAACGCAGATACGCCAGGATTCCGAGCGATGGAAGTGCAACAGCCGACCTTTAAACAGGCTCTGAGCAGATTACAGCCTGTCCAGATGGCTGCTACGAATTCTATGCATTTACAGGGGGCGCCGACTTCGGCTGCTAGCAATAGTTCCGTGGTGAACCATACACCGTCCGAAGTTTATCCAACTGGGAATACGGTGAATGTCGAAGGTGAAACCCTGAAAGCCGCTAAAAATGTGATGGATTATCAATTAACGACGACGATTTATGCCGACGAAAATAACATGATGAAAATGGCAGCCGGTAAATCAAATTAATCTACATATAAAAAAGAGGCAGGGTTGCCGCCTCTTTTGATTTATTGGATTTCCGCTTTCGCGGGAATAACGTAAGATTTATTAACCATTTCCCGCAATATCGACGGAAACAGCTTCGAGACCTTTTTCTGCTTGGCGCACCAGCATTTTAATGGGTGTGCCGGGCTGCATGTCTTCGGGCATCAGGTTGGAACGTGACAGGGCGGAGCGGTGAACGAAGATATCATTCCCGCCATCTGCTGGTGCCGCAAAACCAAAACCGCTTTGCGGTTTAAACCATTTCATGGTGCCGTTGATTTCACGTTCGGACCCATCCGGGACATAAGGCTGCGAATCCTGTTGCGGCGGACCGCGGCGTGGACCGCGATTGCCGAAACCGCCATCGCGGTCGCCAAAGTCACGGCGGGGCGGACGGTCACCGAAATCACGGCGTGGTCCACGTGGTCCACCGCGATCATCGCCGCGTCCACCACCACGGTTGCCGCCGCCATCACGTTCGCCAATCGCATTGGGATCGCCGACGGAATGAATTTCTTTGATGGCAATCACTTGTTTGCCACGTTGCGCATCGCCGATTTCAACGGTCAATTCTGCGCCAGGGTACAGCGCCGGGTTGCCCGCTCGCGCCACCGCTGAAGAATGTAAGAAAATGTCACGATCGGCACCGGTCTGGCTGACAAAGCCGAAACCCTTAATCGGGTCAAACCACTTTAAGGTTACCTGTACCACTTCACCGCTGCCAGGCGTGGCAGCAAAACGATCCGCAAAACGATCCAATTGAATGACTCACTGTTAAAGTTAAATGGCCACAACATGCGACCGAGTACATTTATACCATAGGTTGACGACCCGCGCAAAGGGATTTTTTTGGCTTGGCGGCGGGTGGACGGCATGCAAAAAGATAGGCATGAAACATAAATTGACGGTTTTTGGCTTGGCGCTGGCAGCGGTTGTCATCGCGGCGGACCAGGTGAGCAAATGGTGGATGCTGCAAACCTATGGCGATGGCGGCGAAGGCTGGCTGGCGGCAACCGTGACGCCATTTTTTAATCTGGTGCTGGTGTGGAATCACGGCGTCAGTTTCGGTATGTTCGGCCAGCATGGCGGTACGGACCATGATACGATTATGCCTTATCTATTGATTGCGCTGGCGGCGGTGCTGGCAGCGGTCGTTACGCGCTGGCTGTTGCGCGCCGAAAAATCCATGGAGGCTGCCGCGTTCGGCCTGATTATCGGTGGTGCGATTGGGAACGTCATCGACCGCATTCGTTTGGGTGCCGTGCTGGACTTTTTGGACTTTCATATACGTGAGTGGCATTACCCCGCTTTTAACATCGCCGACAGTGCCATTGTGGTGGGTGCAGGCATCATCTTGTTTCTCTGGGGCGCCCGAGCTAAAACAAAAGCATGAAGCGTTTGATTTGTGCAATATCTGCTTTGCTGCTGTTAGCGGCTTGCGATGATATGAAGGAAACCGTGGGCCTGGGCCGCAACAGCCCCGATGAATTCACCGTGGTGCAAAACCCGCCACTGGCCATGCCACCGGATTTTGCTCTGCGCCCACCCGCTCGCGCTGCGAGTGGGCCCAAAGTTGAAGCCGCACCCGCTGTGGCCGCCGCGGCTGTGGGCGCAGATATTAAGGTGGAAGACGCGGGCAGCCCTGGTTTGGAAGCCTTTTTAACCCAGGCCAAAGCGGGCGAGGCCAGGGATGACATCCGTGCCACAATCGATCAGGAATCGGATGGCGTGGTGGTGAAGGATAAAGATTTTGTGGATAAATTGATGGTATGGAAAGATTCAACGCCGCCGGACCCCACCGTAAATGCGCCCGCCGAGGCCGTGCGCGTGGATGATGCCAAGGCGAATGGCGGTTTTATTTCTGGCGACGGCGCGCAGTATAATAAACCGAAACCCAAAGCCCCGCTGGAGGGAGTGTTTAATTAATAGATAAAAGGTTGTTTTAAGGCGCTGGAGCAGCAGCCTGCGGCGCGCGATGGCGACCGTACGGACTACTGTAGTACTGTTCTATACGTGTGTTATCTTGACGACGATGATTAAACGCGACTGTTAATGCTGCTCTAGCAATTTGGCTTTGAGTTTCTTTGGGAAGTTTTCTATCATCAGGTAAATCACGATCCACCATTTGAATGATCGTCCTTATGATAAGATCACAATCCCGGGTCAAATTTAAAGGGTCTAAATTTGAATTTGATTGGGGAAAAATAATTCCTTCTGCACAGGCCGCTAGAAAGGTTGATATATGGTTAGCCTGTAGTTCAAGATTAGAGGGAGTTATTTGCAGTAAATTTAAGGAGATATGATCAATACGTTCTATAGCATAACGGAGGAAGCCTAAGTTTCATGGGCGACCGCTTTTATTTCCCTCAAGTTGAGGATAATATTTTACGATCCTATCTGTAATTCCGCTAATGTACGCATGATAGATACCCTGCTGAGCATATCGATAAGCATTTATTTTATCTCGAGCGGCCCTTTCTTCAATACTAATTATTTTAAAATGATCAGCCCCCATGGTTTCCCCCCGATAGAGGCTATACTAATTCTCTCATTTTTACCACGATTTGTTAAATTCAAATATTTCTATCATGGTTATGCCCCCCAATCCAGCATATTTTGACAATATCTTAAACCTGAGGGACCGCTCCCCTAGGCAAGGCATGCATTCTTGACTAAATAATCAAACCTTCAGAATCTTGGAATCTTAATGTTTTACACCCAATCTTCCCCTGGCGAGGGCTCGCCCGGCCTGTTTCATCCGCAAAGCTTTACGCTGCCCAATGGCTTGCGCGTGGTGCTGATCGAAAATCACCGTGCGCCGATTGTCACGCACATGATGTGGTACCGCGTTGGCTCGGCGGATGATCCCGTCGGCCAATCAGGCATTGCGCATTTTTTTGAGCACCTGATGTTCAAGGGCACGGCGAAAATCCCGGCGGGCGAGATTTCGCGAATCGTCGCGCGCAATGGCGGCGATGATAATGCTTTCACCAGTTACGATTACACGGCCTATTACACCAGCATCGCGGTGGACCGCCTGCCATTGATCATGGAGCTTGAAGCCGACCGGATGGAAAATCTGGCGCTAATAGATGAGGTGTTATTCACCGAACGCGATGTCATTTTAGAAGAACGCAAACAGGTCGTTGATAGTCAACCCATGCATCGCCTGCAGGAACAAATGATGACGGCGCTACTGCCGCATTTGCCATACGGTACGCCCATTATCGGCTGGGCCGATGAAATTGCAAAGCTGGATAAAATCGCGGCGGATTATTTTTATGCGCACTGGTATGCCCCAAATAATGCGATCCTGGTGGTGAGTGGGGCGATGACAATGAATGAACTGCGCCCACTGGCGGAGAAATATTATGGTCCGCTGAAACCCAAACCGATGTTGCCGCGCTTGCGCCCCAAATCCGATCATTTGCCTGCTGCGCAGCGCATTACACTGTCCGATCCGGCGGTGCAATTGCCGATTTTGAATCTGGCCTATGTCGCGCCAAGTTATGGTTCGGCATCAGATGGCCGCATGCCTTACGCATTGGAAGTGATGAACGAAATCATGTCTGAGGGCGCAACGAGTCGCTTATATAAATCCTTGGTGATGGAGCAAAAAATCGCGTCGTCTGTTGGCATGTATTATAATCCTACGGCACTCGCGGATAGTTCCCTGATGGTCTATGCTGCGCCGGTGCCGGATGTGGCGATCGAAGACGTGGAAGAGGCGCTGCATGTGGAAATCCAGCGGGCGGTGGCGGACGGGTTTACAGAAACAGAAATCGCAGGCGCGAAAAAACGCATGATCGCTGAGGCCACCTATGCGCGCGATAGCGTGAAACATCCGGCCTATTTATTTGGGATGGCACTTACAACAGGCCAGGATTTGCAGGATATTGAAGAGTGGCCTGAACGCATTGCCGCTGTGGGTGCAGCTGAAGTCAACGCCGTCGCGCGCTTGGTTTTTAACACTAAAAATTTTGTTACAGCGGTTTTATTGCCGGAGGAACACAAATAATTATGACACATAATTTGCCTATCACCATTGTCACGTCACCCGGCGGCATCACGGCATGGCTGGTTGAAGACCGCATGGTGCCCGTAGTTTCATTGCAATTTGCTTTCCGTGGCGGCAGCGCGTTGGATCCAGCAGATAAGGTTGGCCTGGCGAATTTGGCGGCTTCGACGTTGGATGAAGGCGCGGGCGATTTACCCGCGATGGCATTTCATGGGGCGCTGGAAGATCAGTCGATTTATTTATCTTTTTCCGCCAGGCGCGATGATTTCCACGGTGGCGTGAAAACACTGCATGATAATGCAGGCGAGGCATGGCGGCTTTTGACGCTGGCGCTTACGCAGCCGCGCTTTGATAACGAAGAAGTTTCAAGAGTAAAAGAACAATTGATTTCTGACATTCAGCATCATTACGCCGATCCATCCTGGGTCGCGCAGCGCACGCTGAATAAAATGATTTATGCCGGTCATCCTTATCAACAACCTACGTCAGGGTTTGAAGAAACCGTGGCTCTCCTGACATCAGATGATCTGCGCACCTGGGTAAAGGAGCGCATGGCGCGTGATAATTTAATCGTCGGCGTATGTGGTGATATCAGCGCGGCGGATTTGGCGTCGTTATTAGATCAAATTTTTGGCGCTTTGCCCGCAAAGTCAAAACCCTTTGAGCTACCCAAGGTGACGCTAGCCGCCACAGGGGAAAATTTTACCGTAATGCGCAGTATTCCGCAAACTCGTGTCGTAATGGCGCAATCGGGTATTTCGCGTAGCGATTCCGATTGGTTTGCAGCGATGGTGATGAATTACGTTCTGGGCGGCGGCGGGTTTAATTCACGTTTGATGATGGAAGTGCGTGAAAAGCGCGGGCTGACATATGGGGTTAGCAGCCAGTTAAGCCATCATAAGTATTCAAATATCCTTAGCGTCGGCGCAGCAACTAGCAATGAAAATGCCGCCGAAGCCATCCGCATCATTAAATCTGAATGGCAAACTATGGCCAACGATGGCATCAGTGCAGAAGAATTAAAAAACGCGCAGACATATTTAACAGGTTCGCTACCGCTAGCGTTAACTTCGACGGATAAAATCGCGGACTTCATTTTGCATTTACAGACGGAACATTTGGGAATTGATTATCCTGCCCGGCGGTTAGAAAAATTAAATGCCGTGACGCGTGCAGATGTCGCGCAGGTCGCAAAGCGATTATTAAATCCTGAAGCACTGACTCTCGTCGCTGTCGGTCAACCGCAAAATCTAATAAATAGCATCGCCGCACCTGATCCAGCCCAAGGGAATCACTACCATGGTTGATAATCCGCATATGTTGCCGGTCTGGCAAAAATTGGCGCACATGCCGCCAGCCTTTGATGAAACGCCGCGCCAACATCATGCAGCTGGTCTTACACTGGATTTAACAACGGCAGGGTTTAATAACGATGCGTTGCATGAATTATTCGCCTTAGCAGAAGCATGCAATTGGTCTGGCGCGCGTGATGATTTATTATCAGGTGCGATTGTCAACACATCTGAAAACCGGCCGGCACTTCATACAGCCCTACGTGCTGCAGAAAGCAAAATTCCCGCCATTGTGCATGATGATGTTCAGGCCATTCGCACCAGCATTTACGCGGCTATTGGGCGAGTGCAAGCCTTAAGTGCAGTGGATATTATCCATGTTGGATTGGGTGGATCAGGGTTGGGCCCACTATTCTTACGCAGTTTTTTTCAAGGGTTGGCCGGTAGTGAATATCGTTTGCATATTATTATTAATGCTGACCCAAATACATTGCGTAAAATTCAAAATCAATGCGATCCTAAAAAAACCATTGTGATCATTGCCAGTAAAACATTTATGACTGAAGAAACCATGTTAGTGGCGGAATATTTAAAAAAATGGCTAGGTGACATGCGCCGCATGTTTGCTGTTACTGCCCAAGCCACGCGTGCGCAGCAATTTGGTGTGCAACCTGAACATATTATTCCAATGCATGATTGGCTGGGCGGGCGATTTAGCCTTTGGGGCGGCGTAGCTCTGCCAATTTTATTAACTTTTGGTTTAGGCTTATTTGATCAGTTGATCAGCGGCGCGCGCGCGATGGATGAACATTTTGCGGCCGCCCCGCGCGAAGAGAATTTGCCCCTGCTACTGGCGCTTGCACATGTCTGGCAACGAAGTTTCATGCATTGCAGTGCCCGTGCAATTATCCCCTATGCTGATGCTTTGCGCCATCTCATGCAATATTTACAACAATTGGAAATGGAATCAAATGGGAAGGCCGCTGCTATTCCGACTGCCCCAGCCATTTTTGGCGGTGTTGGGACAACGGTGCAGCATAGTTTTATGCAACAATTACATCAAAGTTCAGATATCACAGCGACAGATTTCATTATTGTGGATGAATTACCAGGTGAACCCGTGCTGAACGAATTCTTACGGCGCAGCGCTCTGGCGCAAAGCGCGGCCCTCGCGCATGGGGCGCCACCAGAATTTCCTGGTGGACGACCCAGTAACTTGATTTTCTTGCCAAATTTGACAGCTGGTGCGTTGGGTGCACTCATCGCATTGTATGAACATAAGGTTTTTCTGGAGGCCCAAATTTGGGGGATTAACTGTTTTGATCAACCGGGCGTGGAACTAGGCAAACAATTGGGGCGTGAAATTGCAGCTGGAAAATTGCCGCGCTCGACAGCGGCCCGGATTGACCGCTATAAATAATGTTGTATGAATTCCGGCACACATTCTCAACCGCTTCGGCCTATCAATCAGGCAGAGCTAGAAATTGTCATCGCCAAGCATGAGAAATTTTCTAATACCAAAATTGGCGGTGCCCGCGCAAACCTAAGTTTTTGTGATTTAACCGGTTTAAATTTAGCCAACCGGGATTTGGCAAGCGCAGATTTTACGGGAGCGGTTTTGGCGCGCGCGAATTTGCTGGGTTGTAAACTGGATAATGCAGTCTTATTTTCGGCCGATCTACGCTACGCAAATCTGACAGGCGCATCCTTAATAAAGGCAGACTTGCGCGGTGCCGTTTTGCGCGCGACCATTTTAATGGGAGCGGATTTACAGGATGCAGATCTGCGCGACGGCAAAATTAATGAAATGGGCCGTAATGGTGAATTGGTTGGCGGCTGGGAAAGTAGTGCGCGGCCGGTTGGCGCCGATATATCCAATGCAAATTTGACAGGTGCAAGGTTATCTGGCGCAGTTGCAGTCAATACAGATTTTAGTCATGCAATTATGCGCGGTTGTACATTGGTGCGTACGAATTTAAAGAGCGCAAATTTAACTGGCGTAGATTTACACGAAGCCAATTTGTCTGGTGCGGATTTGCGGCAGGCCAATTTGCGCGGCGCCATATTGATTGGCACAAATATGGCGATGACAGAAATCGCGGGCGCTGATTTTACTCAAGTTTTAACAGATGCGCCTGCCGGACATTCAATTCTGGAGCTGGACTTGCCTGTTTCGGAATTATTCCGACAACATGCTTTATGGGTGCAAAGTGGTGGGGGCGAAGGCCGCAAAGTCGATCTTTCCGGTTTTGATCTTCGGTCTGTTTTTCCCCTGGAAACTCCAATTTTTACGGCGATTAAGGCACCTAAGATTGTTTTGTATGGCCTAAGAATTCCCGGTGTTGAGATGCAATTCGCCCAATTTGATGAAGGCGACCTGCGCGCCTGTGATTTCTCACGCGGCGACCTGCGCGGTATATCTTTGCGTGGTGCGATGTTGAATACAAGTAACTTATCAGAGGCACGGCTCGGTCCGCTGGAGCTGGCGCCAGGCAAGTTTAAAACGGCGGATTTATCTGGAGCAGGACTGCGCCAAGTTAATTTCAAAGGTGCCGATTTATCGCGTGCCGATTTATCGCGTGCTGATTGTTCTTATGCGAATTTTACGGGTGCAGATTTACGTGGTGCAAATCTTTCAGGCGCTTGTTTAACGGGCGCAATTTTGACTGGTGCGCGATTAGATGGCGTAGATATGAACGGCGTCGCAGATGATAATGAAATGGTTCATTAATATTACATAAAGCTTTGCAGAGATTCTTATTTTCCGCTCTGCTAATTTTTTGAAATGCAAAATAATATTCCGGCACACACAAAAATAGACTCGCGCATTCAGCGGTTGCCGGAAAACATCGTCAATCAAATCGCTGCTGGGGAAGTCGTCGAACGCCCTGCTGCAGCATTAAAAGAGTTGATTGAAAATGCGCTAGATGCTGGCGCGCGGCAAATTGATGTGGAAATCATAGATGG
>Ga0207695_10011529_pt1 | contig 10696 bp, 11 predicted proteins | sample KBSC54metaG_FD_184354 | JGI IMG/M metagenome (GOLD analysis project Ga0207695, IMG submission 184354) | Corn rhizosphere microbial communities from Kellogg Biological Station, Michigan, USA - KBS C5-4 metaG (SPAdes) (version 2) | ecosystem: Host-associated > Plants > Roots > Rhizosphere > Soil... | reverse complement strand
TGGCACCGTGGGGCGGATCGAAACCGGATGGCTGAATGCCGTCGTGCTGCGCTTTAGAGTTGGGGGTCGGATAGCGCATGTGCCTCCCCTGGGTCCGTACGGTTATGCACGATCACGCAATCTCCTACATCACAAGGCCGGTTCGCCGTGTAGTTTGAAAATGTTTCTGCGATGCGTGCGGCACCAGCGACAACGGGCACGTTGTCATGAGAGTTGGCGTAATTGCCAAACGGCGGGGATGGCGGTATCCGACCCCCAACTCTAAAGCGCAGCACGACGGCATTCAGCCATCCGGTTTCGATCCGCCCCACGGTGCCATGCGGAATACTGACCACATCACCCGCACCTAGTTCGTATCGATCATCTCCAAACGATACGACGGCACTTCCATCGCGAATGAAGCGCACTTCGTCCGAATCCTGACTTGCTTCAATCGCGCCCACGGAGTCCTTTCTCAACGACAAGGTTGTATCGCCTCCCTGGTAAAGGAGGACTGGCTTCTGGATTTGTGCAAACTGGGCGGCGATATCGGCACTTTTGAATACCTCGTAGGTGTCGGCAGAAAACGCAGGAACTACGGAGCAGAAGAAGGCGATAACCAGCAGAAATCGAGCCATGTATGGCCACCTATCCCTCAAAATCATATCAGAGTAACCCCGATGGGTCATTTAAACTTCGGCACTCCCTATCGCTCCGCGGAAAAGAGTCCTTACGTAATGGTGGCGGCGTCACTGGGAGGTCCGATAGTGCGGTCTATGCTGGGCTCTATCCAAACGATATGGCCGTTATGATTCTAGTGGACGCGGCCCATGAGGATCAACAGAAACGTTTGGAGAGCGTTCAGCCGCCTGCGCTCATCGCGGAAAACAACAGAGAGGTTGCGAGCTATCAACGGTGGGAGCGGTTCCGACGGCCATTTATGTTGCACCTAGGCATCGAGAGGTTCATCATCCATTTCATGCATCAATCCGAGCAAATGCCTCAGATGTTTTGGGAGGAATACTTCTATCTTTCGCAGAAACCCGGGTTCCAGGAAACGGTCGCCTCCGAGATGCGATCCCTTCCCGATAGCTCAAGTGCTTTGAAAGCTGCAAATACGCCTCCGCCTCTTGACGTGAGGAGATTCCGAATGTCGTCGACATCTGACTGTGCCCCAAGCCTCGGAGCTGAGGGAAGATGAACCAGATCCAATGGCCTTCTTTCTGCCCGTTGCGCAATTCCGCGCATACTTGCTCGTACACTCCCTGCTGGGCGTCCACGAAGCGTTGTAGGTGATATGGATCGTTCGCGGGTGTCATCGGCTCCTTGTTTATCATTGCCGATTCCGAACGCAACCGGCATAGGCGCGCAGATCCTACCGGCCACTGCTCCGGTTGCTCTTCTTCCGCCTTGGCAAGATGGACGCAAGTTGGCGTTGTTGTCTCGCCTGCATAATGAGATTTGCATGGAAAATCGGACTGAGCCAAAGACTGCTCGACAATGGATTCGATATATCGTGGTCGCGGCAATTGCTATTTGGCTAGTGATCTGGATGCTGCGGATATCCGGCATCAACATTCTTTGAGCGAACACGATGACGATCCTCTCCGTCGATCTCGCCTCACGCCGGTACCAAGACATTGGCATCGCGGTAATTGAGTACGTCGACGGAACAGTGCGTGCTCGGTTCGTGAAACCTCATCACTCCCTTCCGAAAGGACCACCTTCCGCTGAAGTCCTAGCTGCATTCCTCTTCGGTGTCGCTGAGGAAGCCCGCTCCGTGGCTATTTTTATAGACGGCCCCCAAGGTTGGAAGCACCCGGAGAACGGGCAGGCACACTCCCGTGCATGCGAGCGGCAGCTCTTCACGCCTGGGAAGACTGGCCTGCCCGGTGCAGTGAAACCAGCCTCATGGACGTATATGGTGGAGTTCTCAATCCGTCTATTCGACGCGCTCGACGACGCTGGTTATCCGCGTCTGATCGACCTATCGGACCTATCGGATGGGAAAAGGTTAGCGATTGAAAGTTTCCCTACGTCGGCATGGAGGAGTTTGGGGCAAAAGCCGCTGATGGCAAAGTCCAGAGCGTCCGTCGGGCATGTGGAGGATCGGCTCAAGGGGCTGCGGGAACTCATCCCGATTTCACTCGACGAGCAACCATCGCATGATGAGTTGCAGGCCCTCATCGCGGGACTGGCTGGACTGCCGCTGCTAGGATTTACGACCATCGGTTATGAGTTCAGAGGGACAAAACCGGTGCGTCTTGATGGGACATGGCGCGAGGGTTTTATCGTGAACCCCACGATTGTTGCGGCGGAATGCTAATGCCCATGCCATCGCCCCAAGATCAGGTTCACTTCCTACTAAACATCCAACGGCTCCTAATGGAGGATCAGTTTACCGCGACCTATAAATACGCGCTCCTGCTGGCCTTGGCGGATCTTTCTGTCGAGGTCGGTGACGACACCGGCAACGAGCTGACCCTCATGGACAGCCAATTTTTGACACTATTGTGCCCGCGCCCGAAGGCGCGCACCGGCGAAATGAGACGGTGGTAAGAACAAGGCAAGCACTAGAAGTTCTTGCCGCCAAGTATGCTTGGATTAAGAAGCACGAGGACACGTTGAGCATCATTGTGTGGTTCCCAAAGTCGTTCGGGTGGGCGTTAGGGTCAGCGGTGGCACGCCCCGCTGCACGCGCTCCCAATAGCGAAGGCTGCTTAGATATCAACGAATCGTTTACCCCAAGACCTCGTCAGAATATCTCCGTTGCTCAGCCGGAACCGCTTGCTCCAATTCGTCAAGGTACGAAAGGAACTCGGTTTTCGATGCCATCGAAAACACCTTGGTGTCGTACGGCAAGCGCCTTGACGGCGAAGATTGAATATCCCTCCAAAGCCCGACAATCTCCCGATCCATAAACATTGCATCGCAGTAGGGGAGAAGACATGACATCGAGTCTACATCGGTCGAAAAGCCTTGAGTTGGCAGCTTTACTTGTGACGCGGCTTTCTTTGCCATGGTCGCATTGAGCGCCGATTGAATATGCACAAATGGCAGATCCAGGATTTCATCGGAAATAACGAATTCGCTTATGCGCTTCTCGGCGACCTCATGAGATTCGACCTTCGCACGGAACTTCGCAAAGAGTTCGTTAAACAGACCGATGATCGGCCCCGGCATCAAGTCGTCAATAGTTTTGGGTATCCGCAAGCCATCTTGAATTTCCTTTACTCTCTGTAGTTCCTGATAGTAGCCCCGCAAGAACTGCGTCCGCCAACCCTTTGCTTCTTGGTCACGCCAATACTCCCATGAACGTTCCGGCTGCTTTTTCCAAACGTTTTCAAACAGGTCGCTGATCCCGATATGCGTCTTGTCTCGCCAACACTTGAGGGAATCCAAATAACCGTCCGGAAAAAACGCCTTCACCGAAACGCGTATTCGGTCGAACCATATGTCCGGATCAGATTGAAGCACATCCCTGCTCGTGACCGGTGGCACCGTTGCGGCGTCATCGGCCAACAATGTATCGACGCGGTTCAATATCTGCTTGTACTTTATTACTTCATACATTTTGAAGCTGATCGAATGCCCAAAAACTTCATAAGTATCGCGCAAAGGTTCGGGGCTGCTCGGATGCACAATGGACTCGTTTCGGTGGCCATCCGAATACGGGCAGATGATCGCCTGAAGGCGCAGGAGCTTCAGCAGCTTTTCGTACAGCGCTGGGTAAAAGTCTTCCACTTTTTTCTCGCTCTTCGACATTACCAGCATCCGGTTTGAGATCACAAATTGATCCAGGTAGATGATCGTCTTCCGAACCGAAGGAAGCGTGTTGCGTGAGTGAAACCCGCATTCCGCACATCGGCAGTGAAAATCTCGGTTTCCAACGATCACGACGCCAAAAGCAATGCGCTTGCATCGCGGGCATTCTTTGTGCGGCTTACGCATAAGATCGCGCGGATCGAAGTTGAACGATTCTGACACGGAAGTTTGGTGAGCTTATTTTACGCAAACACCCCTATATGGCATCCGTCGGCATCTTCCGAACGCGCTCTCGCTTTCACTACACCTGCCGCACACCCTTCGTCGATGGCTCCGCCCACAGAACTCGTCGGAGTGTGACCTAATGTTCCGGCGGCTTTCGGAGGATAACAACGATCAGCTCCGTTTACCGCACCCATTTGCGTGCTTTCATCAGCGAACTTGGATCATCCCGTCTATACGATTCCCGAAAATGTGATCTGTGGTCGAGGGCGCTATCGCTGCTTTAGGCAAAACAATTCTATTTTTTGCCGAGTGGGTCACAGCTTACCTGCACGCTTCGATGACGCCAAACGTTTGGCAGTCCGCTTCTTCGCTGATGCCTTGGCGGCCTTCCTTGCGCGCGCAGCGCGTTCCTTCGCGGTCATGTTCTTCGCGGCAGTTTTACCGCCCAGCGCACCAGTTTTACGCGCTATCTCTGCCATCGCGGCTCGGACCTCAGGCGGAATTTTCACACTCATGCCTTCGATGATACAGCTAACGGGGTATGCTGAGCGCGATACACAAAATCGGCTTGCGATTTCACTTGACAGCTTAGGGGGTAAGCTATATTCTAAACGTGGTTCCTGATGGTCGATTCTTCAAACGAATAGCTCACAGAGAACCGAGCGGGACCGCATCGGACGCCAATCCGGCACGGCCCCTAACCACCGCGAAAGGTCAGTTTCACGATGTCTACTTCTGAATCTACCGCAACCGACAAACGGGACGTATACGCTCGCGTGACGGCCCAAATCGTAACCGCAATCGAGAATGGCACAGGAACGTGGCGGATGCCCTGGCATACCTCGGGCCGCTTTGCCTTCTCGCCGATCAACATCGCAAGCCATAAGCCGTACCGGGGGATCAACACGGTGTGTCTGTGGGCCGCTGCACAATCGAAAGACTACGAATCCGGCGAATGGGGCACGTACCAGCAATGGCAGGAACGCGGCGCGCAAGTGCGCAAGGGCGAGAAGGCAACGCTGGTAGTGTTCTGGAAGTTCGCGAACGAATCTAGGGAAACCGAAGAGGACGGCGAGCATACCGCAAGCGGTTCGCGGTTGCTGTTTACGCGCGGATACTCGGTGTTCAATGCTGCGCAAGTGGACGGCTACACTCCGAAGGCGGACGCGGACGTGCCCATGCCGGAACGCATCGCGCACGCGGACGAGTTCTTTCAAGCGATCGGCGCGGACCTTCGCCACGGCGGAAACCAAGCGTTCTATTCGCCCGCGTCCGACTACATTCAAATGCCGCCCTACGCCGCGTTCCAGGAGAGTGTGGCGTACTATTCGACGCTGGCGCACGAGTGCACGCATTGGACCGCGACGGTGGGCCGATGCAATCGCGATCTGGGCAAGCGCTTCGGCGATAACGCGTATGCGGCTGAAGAGTTGGTTGCCGAACTCGGGGCCGCGTTTACGTGCGCGCACCTGGGGCTGAGCACCGAACCGCGTGCGGACCATTCGCGATACCTTGCGTCGTGGCTGAAGGTCCTCAAGGCCGATAAGCGGGCCATCTTTACGGCGGCATCAAAGGCCCAACAGGCAACCGATTGGCTGATAGCGCGGGCTGGTGAGTCTGCACAGGTCGCCCAGGTGGCTGCATGACCGGCGCGGAGTTGATCGGCCAAATTCAAGGCACGGGGGCGGACATCGTTCCGCCCTCTCTCGACCGTGCCCGCGAATTCGCTCGGAATAGCAAGGCGCAGAACACGCTCCGGGGATACCGTTCGGACTGGCGCGATTTTTCCAGGTGGTGTGATGCGCATGGACTGAGCCCGCTCCCCGCAGGACCAGAATGCGTGGCTTCTTACATCGCAGAGTGCGCCGAGCGGCTGAAGGTCGGCAGTATTCAGCGACGGCTGAACGCTATCAGCGAAGTGCACAAGGCCATGGGGCTGGAATCGCCTACGTCCACTGGCATAGTGCGCGCGACGATCAAGGGTATCCGGCGCGCACTGGGCACCGCGACTGTTCAGAAGGCTCCAGCCGTGACGGCAGATATCCGCGCCATGGTGGAAGCGACAGACGCCGGGCTAATCGGCGTCCGCGATCGGGCGTTGATCCTGCTCGGGTTCGCGGGCGCATTCCGCCGTTCGGAGCTGGTGAGCTTGGATGTCGAAGATTGCACATTCGGTAAGGATGGTTTAACGATCACGTTGCGTCGATCCAAGACCGATCAGGAGGGTTTTGGTCGCAAAATAGGAATTCCCTATGGATCGAATCCCTCAACATGCCCGATTCGCACAACTCAATCGTGGATCGAGCACGCTGGCATCGTGACTGGGCCGATTTTTCGGTCGATCCACCGCCATGGGCGGATTCAGCCGGGCCGGTTAGCGGGGGCCGATGTCGCACGAGTCATGAAGAAGCTTGCAGAAAGAGCAGGTCTCGATCCGTTAAAATACGCGGGTCACTCGCTCCGGGCAGGGCACGCCACCAGCGCGGCCATAGCAGGAGCGTCTGAGCGGTCCATCATGAATCAGACCGGACATCGAAGTGTGCAAATGCTCCGTAGGTATATCCGGGATGCGAATTTATTCAGGGAGAACAGCGCAGGAAAACTCGGATTGTAGGTGTTGTAATCGTGCCCACAGCCTTGGGGAGTACCGAATAAACGAGGTAGGGTTCCCAGCCACGCAAAGTACATGAAACCGGAGGCAGTTACAGCCATCACGGTAGAGGAGACGCGCATAGCCCAGGACGGCAAACCGCCCGATTCCTTTGTGCGATGACAGCTATTGTTCAGAAAACCGCCCCTCTTCGGGTCCCCCTACTCTCTTGACGAATCAGAATCGGGCGTCGGCAATGGGGGCAAGCCAAGCTCTTTAAGAAAGTTATTGTGTTGAATAGTTGCCTTTTGGATTGTGTTATCGATTAGTTCCAATACGCCATGAGTCGCCGCCAGGTCGATTTCCGATTCAGCTACTGCGGTGCTGATGTACCGGGATATGTTCAGGTTATAACCTTCCTCCTTAATCCGCTCCATCGGAATTCGTTTTGAATAACGCTCCTCTTCCTTACGGAATTGGTAGGTTTCAACAATTTTTTCGATGTCTTCGTCCCGCAAGCGGTTCTGACGTTTGCCTTTCTCGAAGTGCTCGCTGGCGTTGATGAAGAGCACATCATCCGGCTTCTTGCATTTCTTGAGGACCAATATGCACACGGGGATGCCGGTGGAATAAAACAAATTGGCGGGCAGGCCGATGACCGTATCAATGTGTCCATCGATCAGCAGCTTGGTGCGCATTCGCTCTTCCACTCCGCCACGGAATAGCACGCCATGGGGCAGAATAATGGCCATGACGCCTTCGTCCTTCAGGTAATGGAAGCCGTGCAATAAAAACGCGAAATCAGCGGCAGATTTGGGTGCCACTCCGTGATTCTTGAAGCGTACATCCTCGCCAATTGCTTCAGTGGGTTCCCAGCGATAGCTGAACGGGGGATTCGCCACCACGGCATCAAAATAAGGTTTCTTGGCGGGGTTGGTCTCGCGCAACATTTCCCAATCATTGGTGAGCGTGTCGCCGTGGAAAATTTCAAACTCGGAATCCTTCACCCCGTGCAGTAGCATGTTCATGCGCGCCAGGTTGTAAGTAGTGATGTTCTTTTCCTGACCACAAATCTTACCAATGCCGTGCGGCCCCATGCGCTTGCGCACGTTGAGGAGCAGCGAACCGGAACCGCAGGCAAAGTCCAAAACACTATCCAGTTTGGTTTTCTTTCCCGTTTTCGGCTCCTGGCTGTCCAGCGTCACAATGCCAGACAAAATGGTAGAAATCTCCTGCGGCGTGTAAAACTCGCCCGCCTTCTTGCCGGAACCGGCGGCAAACTGGCCAATCAGATATTCGTAGGCATCGCCCAACGTGTCGGCGTCGGTGGAAAACTGCGTCAACCCTTCGGCGATCTTTTGAATAATCGTGCAGAGCTTGGCGTTGCGTTCTTCGTATTTTTTGCCAAGCTTGTCCGACGCCAGATTGATCTCGGAAAACAGGCCTTGGAAAGTGCTTTGGAAGGACTCCGTCTCGATATATTTGAAGGCGGATTGCAGCGTGTTGAGCAGTTCTCCATTCTGCGTGCGGGCCAGATTGGCGATGCTGGCCCATAAATGATCCGGCTTGATGACATAATGTACCTTGCGGCGCATCTGCTTCTCAAAATCAGCCGTATCATCGGGATTGTTGGCATACCAAATGGCCAGCGGCACCCGGCGGCCGTCGCCCTCGATCCGAGGATAATCCCGCCCCAGTTCTTTTTGCGTGGCCGCCTCGTAATTGTCTGACAGGTAGCGCAGGAACAGGAATGACAGCATGTAGTCGCGGAAATCATCAGCGTTCATCGCGCCGCGCAGGTCGTTGGCGATCCCCCAAAGTGTTCTGCCCAGTTGTGTTTTATCGCGACCGTTCATCATGCTTTGGGTTCCTCTGGTTTGCTCGGGAGCAATTCGCGATTGAAGGGATAAAAGTCTAGGAAATCGTCGAGAACCTTCTCGAACGACTCCTTGGTCTCCGGCAGCATTTTCGTGGGTTCGTAAAATGAGTAGTTTCCGTGGCTTAGAACATTGAGTGTCCGTCCAAACAGGGTTTCGTCCGGGTCATCCTCGGTTTTCTTGATGCACACCGAGAATTTCGGGTGCCCATGAAAGGAAGATGACTTTTCAAGAAGACTGCGCAGGGCATTGAAATGATGCGTGCATAGCTCATCAACATTGCGCGCCTCGCAAAGCTCTTTGAGCAGCGCCACGTGGTGAAAGAATGGCGTGTCTTTTGTGAAGGCCAGTTGGAACAAACCCGTTTTCTTGGAACAGGATAAAACATAAGGAGCGAATTGCTTTCGATCAATCTCCCTCAGTTCGTTCCAAAGCACATTGAAGAACAGTGAGTGGTGGGACGATAATACGGCCTTAATCGAGTGATCCTTTCTCGCCAAGAGTTGCCCGAGATGGTGACCTACTGCAATGGCGTTGCTTTCATCCAAGGACGAAATCGGGTCATCAATATAGATGTATTTCACCCACTTGTAGGGTTCGGCGCGATCCATGGCAAGCTGCGCGATGGCGAGGAAGAAGCACCAAATGAAGAGGTTTTCTTCGCCGCGTGACACTTTGATGCGGTCAACAATCTCAGTGTCCGCCCCGTTCCGAACTTCGCGGGAAAAGCTAACCTCTGAGTTTTCATAGTCAATGTTGAAATCAAAATCCGTGTAACGATTCAGGAACGGGCGGATGCGGTTCTCCAGTTCCAATTCCTTGAGACCGGAGAAAAAGCTTGATGTGGAATTGAGCTTCAACACCCGTTCTTTGTCTTCCTCCAGATCGTTATCCCAAGAAAACAAATCTTCGGTGAAGGCGTTGAAATAAAGAGTGTCCGGCGTGCCTCCTTGCTTGCCGACATCTTTGAAAACCATTGAAAGGCGCGTTTTGCCCGTGCCGTTGGGGGCATAGAGCAAAATGAACTTTTTGGGTTCGTCCACATTCAGCAACTGCTGGCGTAAATGTGCGGCCAGGGCGTTCAAATCGACAAACGGGGTTGCGCTCATGCCTCAACCTCCTCCGGCCATGGGAAAAGTTGCTGCATCAGCCCTTTCTTGTGGCTCCTGAAAGCTTCGACTTTTTGGGTTTGGGCGATGATCAGTTCGTCGAGGGATGAAAGGCATGCGGCAATCGCTTCTTGCTCGTGAACCTCGGCTGGAAGAGTAACCCGCAATTTAGCTTGTTCAGTGATACCGATATATGCCCTTGTTCCCCCTCCTGCGGCAATCTGTAAATTACATTGGAAATCATCCGTGACGAAGAGCTGAGCAAGGAAAGAATTCGATAACCTGTTTTGGTCCTTTATTCGGTAGTAGGTCACTTGGGGAGTCAGCATCAAATACGGTGTCGAAATGCCCTTCACCACAGCTACTTCGCCGACGGTTCCTTTATGGGAGAGCAGGATATCGCCTTCCTTTGCGAAACCTTTTTGCAGCGTATCCGCCAGCTCTTTGCTGATGAAGTGACAACTCGAAGTATCGATTTGGCCGTCATTGAGGTCGCTCGCCATAATGAATGGTATCCCCTTGGCAACAAAGTGCGACGACTTTGGGTGTAAGTCGCCATGGTTCCCATCCTTCGGTGGATATAAGAACCCGGCTTCGACCAACTTCCCAACCGAACTGGACAACCATTCCCCAGCGTTTTTAAATTTCGGGAAGCGGAGGCGGGGGATGGTTTCGCCATCACGGGGGAAAAGCTGCTGCATCAAGGCTCTTTTATAGGACTTGAGCGCGTCGAGTTTTTGGCCGTGGACGGCAATCAGTTCGTCCACGGAGCCCAGGCACTCGGCGATTTTTTGTTGTTCTTGAACTGTTGGGGTGAGAACCACAATTTTCGCGAATGCTTCATACTTCAAATTAAGGGTATCTTTGACGAGGCCCTGCGAGTATCGCCGGAATTGTTCGATGAGTTGCGGGGTCTTAAAATAGTATGAGAAAAGCAAACTGTGGACTTCCGCTTTGGGCTGGCAAACAGTGTATGCTGGGCTGACTAGCCCTTCCAAACCGACATATGCGCTTCTGCCTTCCCACATCCTCATTGTGTTATAGGCAATGTCGCCTGGAACAACTCTAAGGTATTTGGATTTGTCGCTATTTGAGTTGTTCTTTCGATTGCTGTTCTCCTGCGGAACTATCCCTTCTTTATCCATAAGCGA
>Ga0207695_10011527_pt1 | contig 10697 bp, 9 predicted proteins | sample KBSC54metaG_FD_184354 | JGI IMG/M metagenome (GOLD analysis project Ga0207695, IMG submission 184354) | Corn rhizosphere microbial communities from Kellogg Biological Station, Michigan, USA - KBS C5-4 metaG (SPAdes) (version 2) | ecosystem: Host-associated > Plants > Roots > Rhizosphere > Soil... | reverse complement strand
TAAGCTCGCGGCGTTCGTCACTTTCGCAGGTCCACTGGACCTGCTCACGCGCTCCGCGCACCGCTCCTCACTGCGCTATCCTTATCGAAACATCGCCGCGCTGGGCCAGAATCGCCACTTCCGTGCCCTCGCCGCTGCGACGCAGGCGTAAGTCGGCCGAAGCGCCGTCCAGATCGAGATTGCGGATACGAATCTCTTCCAGAAAGCGGGGCAGGAACGGATTGTGGAAGCGGATTTCGCGGCGCTCGTGATCGCAGGCGATCCCCAGGCAAGCTTCCAGCAGCGCGAAGGGCGCGGCGCTGGCCCAGGCCTGAGGCTGACAGGCAACCGGATATAGTGTCGGCGCCGTGCCGCGCCGGCGCGGGAAGCCGCAGAACAGTTCCGGAAGGCGCATCAGCTCCATATGACCGGCCGCGTCGAACATGCCGCCGAAAATGGCGGCGGCGGCGCGCTTGAAACCATACCGACCCAGGCCCAGCGCGATCAGGGCATTATCGTGCGGCCATACCGAGCCGTCATGATAGGACATGGGATTGAAGCGCGCCGCGTCGGACGCGAGCGTGCGTACGCCCCAGCCGGAGAACATCTCCGGCGTCATCAATGTTTCCGCCAGGCGCGCGGCGCGCTCCGGAGACGCGATGCCGCAGAACAGAACCTGGCCCGCATTGGAGCTGCGCACCCGGCAAGGCTTCTTGTCGCCGTCCAGCGCAATGGCATAAACGCCCAGATCCTCACACCAGAAACGCGCCTCGAAATTCCGGCGCAACATCTCAGCATCGTTCACCAAGGTATCGGCGCGGGCATGATCGCCCAGCATCCGGGCCAGCATCGCCGCCCCTTCCTTGGCTGCATAAACATAGGCCTGCACTTCGCAGAGCGCGATCGGGCCGGTGGCAAGTTTTCCGTCGGCGTGAAAGACGGAATCGTGACTGTCTTTCCAGCCTTGATTGACCAGGCCATTTTCACTTTCACGATAATATTCGACAAAGCCGTCGCCATCCCGGTCGCCGAACCGGTCGATCCAGCGCAGAGCCGCTTCCAGATGCGGCCATAATTCCCGGATCGTGGCCTGATCGCCGGTGCGCTGGAAATAGCGTGACGCCAGAAGAATGAACAAAGGCGTGGAATCGATGCTGCCGTAATAGCGGCCGAACGGCACCTCGCCCAGATTTGCCATTTCGCAGGCACGCGTTTCGTGCAGGATCTTGCCGGGCTCCGCATCGACACGCGCATCGCTCGCGGTGGCCTGGGTGCGGGCCAGAAACCGCAGCACGCCCCGAGCCAAATCGGGATCAATCCACAAAGTCTGCAGCGCCGTGATGATGCCGTCACGCCCAAAGGGCGTGGAGAACCAGGGCGTACCGGCATAGGGATAAGGCCCGTCCGCGGTTTCGGTGGTCAGCATGGCCAGATCCGCACCCGCCCGGTGCAGCATCCGGTTGGCCAGGGCATTGCTGCTGGTCACGGTTCCGCCCAGCCTGCTGGCGATCTGCGCCGCGCGCCGGGCCGCGCGATAGGGTTGGGAAAACGGTTCGGGAGCACCTTCCGTCGCTGCGCAACGGATGCTGAGCACGATGGAAAATTGTTCGCCGGTTTTCAGATCCAGCGCATAGACCGCCTGGTGTTCCGTCAGCCGCTCCGGCTTGGGTTCGAACCAGATTTCCGTCTGCCGGTCGATCCCGTCCAGGCCGTGATACTGGAACAGCAGCTTTTCGTCGGTCACCGACGCGGCAGCCTCGCCACGGCGCAAGCGCTGCAACCCGCGGATCTCGAACAGATCGCGGAAATCGGCTTCGAAGTTAAATGTCAGCCAGCAGCGCCTGGAATGGGCGTCGAAATTATGGATCGAGAAGCGCTCGTAACAGGCACCCTCCCAGAGGAATTTGGAGCGCCGCACGTGTAAAGTCTCGCGCGGCAGGGCGATTTTGCCCCGCTCGAAGATATCGGGATTGGACAGATCCACCGTCAGGACCACATTGTCGTTTTCCAGCGCCGATGAGAGAAACAGCGGGCGTTGTCCGTCGATCAGAAATTCCAGGCCGGAAAGATGGCGGGTGTCGCGATAGAACAAGCCGCCGGGCGTGAGCCCCGGGTCCTTCACATCGCCCAGGGCGTCGAACAATCCGAACATGTCGCCATTCTTCAAGGTGCGCGGCCAGCGCTCCTGAATGGATTCGGTCGCCTGGATATAAAAACTGGATGTTTCGTCAGGCGATGACGGGAGGGACTTGGCCTCCATGGTGCGCTTCCAAATGGTTCGGCATCAAAATCGAAAACCCGTCACGCCGCTCTGACCGCCCGGATCGGGACATCGTCGAGATCGGCCAGCCGGCGATAAATCTGGACATATTCGTGCGCCATGGCCCGGGCACTGAACCGTTCCTCGAACCGCGAACGGATCGAGGGACGGAACAACAAGTCCAGCCGCTGCACGGCCGCGGCTGCTTCCTCGCTGTTGTCGACCACAAAACCGGTGAGCCCATCTTCCAGAATCTCCGGCACCGCGCCGTGACGGAAAGCGATCACTGGCGTGGCACAGGCCATGGCTTCGATCATCACCAACCCGAAGGGCTCGGGCCAGCAGATCGGGAACAGCAACGCGCGGGCATCGCCCAGGAATTGCTGTTTGCTGCGGTCATCGATCTCACCGATGAATTCGGCATGGGGGCTTTTCGCCAGCACGGGCGCCACCATCTGATCGAAATAACGCTGGTCAACCGGATCGACCTTGGCCGCGATCTTGAGCTTCATGCCGGCCAGGCGCGCAATTTCGATGGCTTCCAGTGGGCCCTTGTCGGGGCAGATACGGCCCAGAAAAGCCAGATAGCCACCCAACCCCTCACCTTCGTAAAACTGCCGTTCTGGCAGACCGTGATAGACGGTGCCCATCCAGTTGACCGGCGGAACCGGCTTTCGCTGATGATTGGAGATGGAAACCAGCGGCATGTGAGGGAAGGCCCGGTAGATGTCCGGCAGCTCCGGCAGATCCTGGCGCCCGTGCAGGGTGGTCAGGGTTTTGTGCGCCATGCCGCGGAACACAGGGGAGTGGAAAAAATCCACATGAAAATGGATGACATTGAACTCGGCGCTCCGCTCCGCGATCCGGTCCAACATCATGGCATTGTACGGCACCGAGTTGTGGATACCGTCCAGGCGCAGGGCGCGGGGCACCACCGCCTCCAGCGTGGCCGAGGTGTGCGAATCGCCACTGGCGAATAAGGTTACTTCATGGCCCTGGGCGACCAGTTCCTCGGTCAGCCAGGACACCACCCGTTCGGTGCCGCCATAAAGGCGTGGCGGCACACTTTCCACAAGTGGCGCTATTTGTGCGATTTTCACGGGGACAGGCCCTCGGCAGCGTCCCTTTCACAACGACTTGGTAAAGCTTCCGGTTCCCCTGTTGCTGCAATTGCGCCAAAATGACGAAGAGCGATTGACGGGTTCCCGCGATTGACTCCTTATTGGCCACGCTTACTCTGAAAAGTCTCATGGCGAAGGATTTTATCGGTTATCAGGCCCTGACGGACCAGGCGTTGCGCGGTGTGGTGCGCGACGCGCTTCGCCGCATCGAAAAATCGGGACTGATCGGCGCACATCATTTTTATCTGACCTTCAAGACCCATGCCGAAGGTGTGGACATTCCCGATTTTCTGAAGGAGCAGTATCCGGACGAAATGACCATCATCATTCAGCACCAATATTGGGCGCTGAAGGTGAAGGACGATTTTTTCGAGGTCACCCTGACCTTCAAGAAGCTGCCGGCGCCGCTGCATATTCCTTTCAGCGCCCTGACCGCTTTTTTCGATCCGGGGGTGCAGTTCGGCCTGCAATTCCGCAGCGAGGGGGAAGTCAAACCGGCTCCCGGCCCCGTCATGGTGCCCACTCCGCCGCCGGAGGGGGAGCCCGCCGCCGACGCTGCCCTGCCCGCCGACAAGACCCCGGCCGGGGAGGTCGTCAGCCTGGATTCTTTCCGCAAGAAATAGTACCCCGGCGCCACATTTTCCGGGCAAAAAGGCGCCATGACCGACAAGATTCCCACCCGCACCGAAACCGACACTTTTGGCCCCATCGAAGTGGCTTCCGACCGCTATTGGGGCGCGCAGGCGCAACGCTCATTGGGCAATTTCAAAATCGGCTGGGAGAAGCAGCCCCTGCCCATCGTACGGGCCTTGGGCATCGTCAAGCGGGCCGCCGCCGAAACCAATATGGCGCTGGGTCATCTGGACCGGAAGCTGGGCGAGGCTATTGTCGCCGCCGCCCAGGAAGTGATCGAAGGCAAGCTCGACGATCATTTTCCGCTCGCGGTCTGGCAGACCGGCTCGGGCACCCAGTCGAACATGAACGCCAATGAAGTGATCTCCAACCGCGCCATCGAAATGCTGGGCGGGGTGATGGGCTCCAAGAAGCCGGTCCATCCCAACGACCATGTCAATATGAGCCAGTCGTCCAACGACACCTATCCCACTGCCATGCACATCGCCTGCGCAGAAGAGATCGTGCACCGACTGCTGCCCGCACTCAGGAAGCTGCGCAATGCGCTGAATGACAAAGCCGAAGCCTGGAAGACGATCATCAAGATCGGCCGCACCCACACCCAGGACGCGACGCCCCTCACCTTGGGCCAGGAATTCTCCGGTTACACGATGCAGGTCCAGAACGGGATCGAGCGCATCGAGCAATCCCTGCCCAAGCTGATGCAGTTGGCACAAGGCGGCACCGCGGTAGGCACCGGGCTGAACGCGCCGGTCGGTTTCGACAAGATGGTGGCCGAACGCATTGCCGCCATCACCCAGATGGCGTTCACCACCGCGCCCAACAAATTCGAAGCCTTGGCCGCCCATGATGCGATGGTATTCAGCCATGGCGCGATCAACACCGTGGCCGCCAGCCTGTTCAAGATCGCCAATGACATCCGCTTGCTGGGTTCGGGCCCGCGCTCGGGCCTGGGCGAATTGGCGCTGCCGGAAAACGAGCCGGGCTCCTCGATCATGCCGGGCAAGGTCAATCCCACCCAGTGCGAAGCGATGACCCAGGTCTGCGTGCAGATCTTCGGCAACAATGCCGCGCTCACCTTCGCCGACAGCCAGGGCCATTTCGAGCTCAACGTCTACAATCCCGTGATGGCGTATAATTTCCTGCAAAGCGTGCGGCTGATGGCAGACGCGGCGATCAGCTTCACGGACAATTGCGTGGTGGGGATTGAGCCGCGCTTGGACAACATCAAAGCCGGCCTGGAGCGCTCCTTGATGCTGGTGACGGCGCTGGCACCCAAGATCGGCTATGACAATGCCGCCAAGATCGCCAAGACCGCGCATAAGAACGGCACCACTTTAAAGGAAGAAGCGGTCAAGGGCGGTTATGTCACGGCGGAAGAATTCGACGCCGTGGTCCGCCCCGAAGACATGATCGCGCCAAAATGAAAAATATCCTCGTGCTGAGCGCAACGAAGCATGAGGTCTTCAGCTCTCGCCCTTCGACAAGCTCAGGGCGAGCATGAGTATGAAATGGCCAGCCTGAAAAAACGCTCCTTTTCCTTGACGGGTCATCGCACCTCGGTGGCTCTGGAAGAGGAGTTCTGGTCGGTGCTGGACGAAGAAGCCCGCAAAACCGGCCGCAGCCTGGCGGCCCTGGTGCAATTCATCGACGGAAACCGGGGGCCACGCCCCTTGGCCAGTGCGCTGCGCCTCCACGCCCTTGCCGTGAGCCGCACCCACATCTAACCTCGAGCGCATGATCACGCTCTATCATGCCCCCAAATCGCGCTCGACCCGGATGATCTTCCTGCTGGAGGAGCTGGGCGCGCCTTACGAGATCAAGACCGTCACCATCCGGCGCGGCGACGGCAGCGGCGCGGCCGACGACAGCAATCCGCATCCCCATGCCAAAGTGCCCGCCATCCGGCACGGCAAGGAAACCGTGTTCGAATCCCCCGCCATTGTGAGCTATCTGGCGGACGCCTTTCCGGATGCGAAGCTGGCGCCCAAACCCGGCGAGGCGGGACGCGGCCTCTACCTCTCCATGCTGGCCTATTATGGCGATGTGCTGGAGCCGGCCTTCCTTTCCAAATTCCTCAACACACCGGTGCCGCGCGGCACCGCCGGCTGGGTAGTGATGGAAGAAGCCATGGCTTTCATCGACCAGACATTGACCGCCCATCCTTACATCGCGGGCGATATTTTCACTGCCGCCGATATTCTCTATGCCACCACCTTCGGCATGTTCGCGGGCAATCCGATGATGCCCAAGCTGGCCTCGATCGATGCCTATGTGAAGCGTTGCCTGGACCGGCCTGCTTATGCGCGGGCGATGGCGAAGGACGCTTCGGCCTCAAATAGCGAAGCGATAGGCCAAAAGTAGATGGCGGAGATCGTCAATCTCCGGCGGGCCCGCAAGGCCAAGACGCGCGACGAGAAGGTCAAGGCCGCCGACGCAAACCGCACCCTGCACGGAACGCCCAAGCATTTGCGCAATCTGGCCAAGACGCGCAGCGAAAAAGCTGCCCGCGATTTGGACGCGCATAAGAAAGATTAGCGGTAAAGGTCTTTGTAGGTTTCCCGCAGCAGCGCCTTCTGCACCTTGCCCATGGCGTTGCGCGGCAAATCGTCCACGAACAACACACGCTTGGGCAGCTTGTAGGCCGCCAGCCGGTCCTTCAGCGCGCCGATCACACTCGCTTCCGTCAGCGCGGCATCAGCTTTTCTCGCCACCACCGCCGTCACGCCTTCGCCGAAATCCGGATGAGCCACGCCGATCACGGCACTTTCCACCACGCCCGGCAAACCATCGATCTCGGCTTCCACTTCCTTGGGATAGACATTGAAACCGCCCGAAATCACCAGATCCTTGCCCCGCCCCACGATCGCGACATAGCCCTGCGCATCGATCAGCCCCAGATCGCCGGTGACGAAGAAACCGTCTGGGCGAAATTCGGCCAAAGTCTTTTCCGGCATGCGCCAATAACCTTGGAACACATTGGGCCCGCGCACCTCGATCATGCCGATCTCGCCTTGCGCCAACGGACGCCCGCTTTCCGGATCGGTGATGCGGATCTCCACACCCGGCAAAGGGGGCCCCACCGTGCTGGCAACGCGCGCGCCCTGATAGGGATTGGAGGTGTTCATATTGGTTTCGGTCATGCCATAGCGTTCCAGGATGGCGTGGCCGGTGCGTTCCTGCCATTCGCGATGGGTCTCGCTGAGAAGCGGCGCCGATCCCGACACGAACAAGCGCATGTGCCGCGTCGCCTCCCGCGTCAGCCGCGCATCCGCCAGAAGCCGCGTATAGAAAGTCGGCACGCCCATCATCACGGTTGCTTGCGGCATCAACCGGAACATCGCGTCCATGTCCGGTTTTGGCAGGAACAGCATGCCTGCGCCCGACATCAGCACCGTGTTGGTGGCCACGAACAGGCCATGGGTGTGATAGATGGGCAGCGCGTGCAGCAGCACATCGCGGTGGGTGAACTGCCAGAGCCTTGCCAGGGTGCGCGCATTCGATGCCAAATTTTCGTGACTGAGCATCGCGCCCTTGGAACGGCCGGTGGTACCGGAGGTGTAGAGGATCGCGGCCATGTCGTCCGGCCCCCGCGTCACATCCTCAAATCGATCGGACTGCCGCGCCGCCAATTCCAGCAGGCTGCCACTGCGCCCATCAGTCCCTAACGTCGTGACGGGAACGCCCGCCACAATGTCTTCACGGCCCGGCGCGGCCACGAACAAGGCCGGTTCTGCATCTTCCACGAAATAGGCCAGCTCGGCCCTGGTATAGGCGGTGTTGAGCGGCAGCCAGACCGCCCCCGCTCGCGCCGAGGCCAGATACAGCGCGATTGCCTCGGGGCTTTTTTCCACCTGCGCCGCCACCCGGTCGCCGGGCTTCACCCCGAGCGCCTGCAGGGCGTGCGCCAGGCGGGCTGACAGTGCATCCAGGCCGCCATAGGTTAGAGCCCGGCCATCGGCCGTGGTGATGAAAGCGCGGTCCGCCGGGGCCGCCGCGAACTGATCCAGAAGATGCGAAGCCATAGGGGTTTGTGCGGGTTCCGGGGCCCTGCGGGCAAGAGAACAAAAGCAGGACTTTTGCGGCCCGCCCCTGCTACAATAAGGGACTCATGAGCCATCATCCCTATTCCGACCCGCTGGACGCGGCCTTCGGCGACGGCGAGCCGTCCGCCCCGGTCCCTCGCGATCCACCCTATCTTGCCGGCCTCAACAAGGAACAGCGCGAGGCGGTGGAGACGGTGGACGGTCCCGTGCTGGTCCTGGCGGGAGCCGGCACAGGCAAGACCCGTGTCCTCACCACTCGCCTGGCCCATATCCTGGCGACACGCCGAGCCTGGCCGGGCCAGATCCTGTCGGTGACTTTCACCAACAAAGCCGCCCGCGAGATGAAGGAGCGCATCGGCGCCCTAATCGGCGGAGTGGTCGAAGGCATGCAGTGGCTGGGTACCTTCCACTCCATCGGCGCCAAGATGCTGCGCCGGCATGCCGAGCTGGCGGGGCTGAAAAGCAATTTCACCATCCTAGACAGCGACGACCAGCTTCGGCTGATGAAGCAGCTGGTGGACGCCGAAGGCATCGACGAGAAGCGCTGGCCCGTGCGCACTTTGGCAGCTCTGATCGACAATTGGAAAAATCGGGGGCTGAGGCCCGACGATGTTTTTGACAGCGACGGCCAGGGCTATGCCTTCGGCAAGGGCAAACTGCTCTACCGGCAATATCAGGAACGGCTGCGGGCGCTGAACGCGGCGGATTTCGGCGATCTGCTGCTGGAGACCTTGCACATTCTGAAAACCAATCCCGACATCCTGGACGATTACCGCGACCGCTTCCGCTACATGCTGGTCGACGAATATCAGGACACCAATGTGGTGCAATATCTTTGGCTCAAGCTGCTGGCCAGCAAGAGCGGCAATGTCTGCGTGGTGGGCGATGACGATCAGTCGATCTATGCCTGGCGCGGCGCGGAAGTGGAAAACATCCTGCGCTTCGAGCATGACTTTCCCGGCGCCAAAGTGATCCGGCTGGAGCGCAATTACCGCTCCACCCCCGTCATTCTCGGCGCGGCCTCTGGCCTGATCGCCGCCAACAAGGGCCGGCTGGGCAAAACCTTGTGGACCGAGGGTGATCCCGGCGAGCAGATCCGCGTCCAGGGCGTGTGGGATGCCGAAGAAGAAGCCCGCAATGTCGCCACCGAAGCGGAAGATCTGCATCGCCAGGGGGCACGGTTTGGCGACATGGCGATTTTGGTGCGCGCGTCTTTCCAGATGCGCGAGTTTGAAGATCGCTTTATCTCGCTGGGACTGCCCTATCGCGTGATCGGGGGTCCGCGCTTTTACGAACGAGCGGAAATTCGCGATGCCATGGCTTATCTGCGCCTGATCGCGCAAGGCGACGACGATCTGGCGTTCGAGCGCATCGTCAACAAGCCCAAGCGTGGCATCGGCGACGCCAGCGTGGCAACCTTGCATACCTTCGCCCGCGCCCGGCAGATGCCGCTGTTGGCAGCGGCGCGCGAAATCGCGGAGACGGACGAATTGCCACCCAAGGCCCGCAAGGCGTTGACCGAACTCGCTGCCAATTTCGCCCGCTGGACCGAAACTTCCCACGTACTGCCGCATACCGAGTTGGCGGAAATGGTGCTGGATGAATCCGGCTATACCGACATGCTGAAAGCCGACAAATCCGCCGAAGCGCCCGGACGGCTGGACAACCTCAAGGAATTCGTCCGTTCGATGGAAGGTTTTGAATCGCTGGCGGGCTTTTTGGAACATGTCAGCCTGGTGATGGAAATCGCGCAGGACGAAAGCGGCGACCGCATCAACCTGATGACTCTGCATGCCGCCAAGGGTCTGGAATTCGACACTGTCTTCTTGCCCGGCTGGGAGGAAGGCCTGTTTCCCAGCCAGCGGACCATGGACGAAAGCGGTGTGGCGGGGCTGGAAGAAGAACGTCGCCTTGCCTATGTCGGGTTGACGCGGGCGAAACAACGCGCGCGCATTTCATTCGCCGCCAATCGCCGGGTGCATGGCAGCTGGCAGAGCGCCTTACCCTCACGGTTCTTGAGCGAAATTCCCGAAGCCCATGTCCAGACCATCGTGGATGAAGGCTTTTACGGTGGCGCCACAGGCTTCCGCGACAATGCGGGTGGCCCGGCTTTCGCCAGTACCTATGAAAGCCCCGGCTGGAAACGCGCCCAGGCCAATCGCGCCGCCGCACAAGGCCGCACCCGCCCACCCCTGATCGAGGCGCAGGCTTATTCCGTGCAGACCAGCGATCCCGAGGCTTCGCATTACGCGCGCGGCGACCGGGTCTTTCACCAGAAATTCGGCTATGGCCGGGTGCGCTATGTCGAAGGCAACAAGCTGACGGTGGAATTCGACAAGGCCGGCGAAAAGAAAGTCATCGACCAGTTCGTGACCCGGGCATAATCAAACGAGACAATATATGAATTCTTCTCCTCCGCTTTGGAAAGCGTCCATCGCACTCGCCAAGTCCGAAGCGTCCAACATGGCGTCCTTGCTGGAACTGGCGTCCGAACCCCAGGCCGTCCTGATCGCCGAGGAGCCATTCGGCGCCAATGCCGTGGTCGAAGCTCTGTACACGGAGGAACCCGACGCCGCCCAATTGTCCAGGATCGCGGGCCGCGAGATATTGGTCGAACCCCTGCCCGATCAGGATTGGATCCGGCTTTCCCAGGAAGGC
>Ga0207695_10011525_pt1 | contig 10698 bp, 8 predicted proteins | sample KBSC54metaG_FD_184354 | JGI IMG/M metagenome (GOLD analysis project Ga0207695, IMG submission 184354) | Corn rhizosphere microbial communities from Kellogg Biological Station, Michigan, USA - KBS C5-4 metaG (SPAdes) (version 2) | ecosystem: Host-associated > Plants > Roots > Rhizosphere > Soil... | reverse complement strand
CGGCCATCGATCCCCTGCCGGGCTTCGAAGAGATCAAGCCCATGGTCTTCGCCGGGCTGTATACGGTGGACGCCCACGAGCACACGCAACTGCGCGAGGCGCTGGAAAAATTGCGGCTCAATGACTCGTCGTTTTTCTTCGAGCCGGAAAGTTCCGTAGCGCTGGGTTTCGGATTTCGCTGCGGCTTTCTCGGCCTGCTGCACATGGAGATCATCCAGGAGCGGCTGGAACGCGAATTCGGCCTGGATCTGATCACCACCGCCCCGGGCGTACGCTACAAGATCACCAAGACCGACGGCGAGGTAGTCGAGATTGACAATCCCTCGCGCTGGCTGAATCCCAGCGAGATCGCCAAGGTGGAAGAGCCGGTCATCCTCGCCACCATCCTCTCCGGGGAAGAATATGTGGGCGGAATTTTGGCCCTGGTCGAAGAAAAGCGGGGCAAGCAGAAGACATTCGAGTACGTAGGCTCAACCCGGGTAATGCTGCATTATGAGTTACCGCTGAACGAGATCGTGCTCGACTTCTACGACCGCCTCAAGTCCGTCTCCCGGGGGTATGCATCGCTCGACTACCATCTCGCCGGGTATTGGGAGTCGCCCATGGTGAAGCTGGACATCCTGGTAGCGGGTGAGCCCGTGGATGCGTTGTCCATCATCGTGCACCGCGATTTCGCCTACGAACGTGGCAAGGCCCTGGTTTCCAAGATGCGCGAACTCATCCCCCGGCAGATGTTTGAAGTCCCCATCCAGGCGTCGATCGGCGCCAAGATCGTCGCCAGAGAGACAGTACATGCCATGCGCAAGAACGTGCTGGCCAAATGCTATGGCGGTGACATCAGCCGTAAGCGCAAGCTCCTGGAAAAACAGAAAGAGGGAAAGAAGCGCATGAAGCGGATCGGGCGCGTAGATATCCCGCAGGAAGCCTTCCTGGCCGTCCTGAAAGTAGGCGAAGGCAGCTGACGGCTGTCACCTAATAATGCCCGTGTAGCCCCGTCCGGAGTCGCGCAACCCGCCAATCTTTGTTGCAGGAAAAGGCAGCTTCAGGTGCTCCACATAGCAACGTGCCAGCCGGAGCACAATTCAGTATTCCAGCGCTTGACGTAGCTGTAGAATCGTCGTCTCTGGGAATGGGGCTCCTATGAATGCGACTCTGCCGATCTCTGCTCGGCCTGCGGACCACTCCTCTTCGGCTAAACCCTTTTCAAGCGTGACTGCCAGGCGGCGCCACTCCGCGCTTGTGCGCGTGACTCACTGGCTAACTACGGTTGCTTTTCTCGCCCTGCTGCTTAGCGGAGGAGAGATCTTGCTTTCGCACCCGCGCTTTTACTGGGGGGAAACCGGAAATGTGAACATGCGCCCATGGCTCAATCTTCACGTGCCATCCTCCCGCAGGGCAGTTCCCACGGGCTACGGGTACGTCCTGCCTGATCAAAACGGCTGGAGCCGCTATCTCCATTTCGAGGCGGCATGGCTTGCGGTCGGTACGGCTTTGCTGTACGGGCTATTCGGCGTGTTCTCAGGGCATTTCCGGCGCCATCTCGTTCCCACCTCTTCTGAGCTTTCCCTCAAGGAGCTGGGAACTACGCTGCTTCGACATCTGCGCTTTGAGCGGCCCGGCAACGAAGAGGCTTGGTCGTACAACGTCCTGCAGCGCCTATCGTACCTGCTGGTAATTTTCGTTCTGTTCCCGCTGATGATCTGGACCGGATTGGCGATGTCGATGGGCTTCACCTCGGCCTTCCCGCTGAGCGTTCGGCTCCTTGGAGGCCAACAGACGGCGCGCAGCCTGCACTTCCTGGTCACGATGTTGCTGGTGCTATTCCTGTTGATTCACGTGCTGATGGTGTTCGTTGCGGGATTTCGAAACCGGATGCGCGCCATGATCACCGGCCGCGCTATCCCACCGGCGGAGTGAAACTATGAACAATGTCTCTCGGCGCAAATTCATCACCACCGGACTGGCTGTCGCGGCCGGCGCATCCGGTATTGCCGCAGCTGCCAAAATCGCGCAGCATCATGGGCTCATCCCTCCCGATGCGGGAGTGCTTTACGGCCCAGGAGAAACGCTGACCTACGCAGCGCAGCGATTGTTGACGCGCCATTCCATGGCCCGTGAATTTCCCCGCAGCGAGGTGTCGACGAACCCATTCGCCAATCCAGTGGATTCGTTGGGCGATGAATTCAACCGGCTCCAGGCAGCCGGTTTTGTCGATTGGCGCTTGACGGTGGACGGTATGGTGGCGCGGCCAGCCACGCTCTCGCTGGCAGAGATTCGCAGCTTCCCCACCAGTACGCATGTCACCATGATTGGCTGCGAAGAAGGATGGACGTACATCGCCGAATGGACCGGCGTGCCGCTCTCATACATCTTGGATCGCGCTGGCGCTCTGCCGCAGGCGCGCTACGTGGTGTACCGCTCCATCCAATCGGATTGGTGGGAGAGCATCGACATGGCTGACGCCTTGCACCCGCAAACGCTGCTCGCTCACCGCATGAACGGCAACGCGCTTCCGGTACCGTTCGGAGGCCCCATGCGCCTGCGACTCCCGCGTCAGCTCGGCTACAAGAATGTGAAGTACCTCAACCAACTCACTCTGACGGATAACCTCAAAGCCTTCGGCAAAGGCTTGGGCGGTTCGGATCCCGACTATGGCTACGCCTGGTATGCGGGGATATAGGATTGCAGGGATGGGCTTTCAATTCATGCGCTATACCAAGGCGCAGGATTGGTTTGCAAACACCCAGGGCAACTTCACCTTCAACGGAGCATTTACCGGTTACGCCTAATCGCCGTACTTCCAGTTCAGGCGACGGGCATTCAATCGGCCAACTACAAACTGCCCACCTCCTACCAATACAGCGCTGGACTTGAGTGAGGTCGCGGCGCCGAAGCTGTCCTGAGTGTCTGTAGCTCGGGATGGTTAGACTGATGTAATCCCGCAGGCCAACTCGGATTGGGAAAGCGTTCATTGCCAACCAGCACTATTGGACGGGCTGGCGAGGGGATCCTCCTCAAGCTTTTCAGGTGAATACCGATGGCTCAGAGAGGAAGCCTATACCCCAAAGTCGGCTCCAATAACCATGCAGATTGCGGAGATAGCGCGGAGCTCAGTCGCGAGCAAGGCCTGCATCAATCACGCAGGGTGGACTCAAGTCCAGCGGGCGGAGTCTGGTGCCACGGGCGCACGCAAGATTCGAGTTCTCGTGGTGGAAGACAATGCGTCTGATAGCGAGTTGATGTTGCATGCCTTGAAAAACATCGGCTACGAGAGCGAGTGCGAGGTGGTACAGACCGCTGACGACTTTTCCGACAGAATCCGCAAAAACAAGTACGACATCATCCTCGCTGATTATCGCTTGCCGGGATGGAACGGGATGGAGACCGTGACGATGGTTCGTCAAGAGGATCTAGACATTCCGGTCGTACTGGTGTCAGGGGCCCTGGGGGAACTGAAAGCAGTCGAATGCATCAAGCAAGGAGCGGCTGACTACGTGCTGAAGGACCATCTGGCGCGCTTGCCCCAGTCGGTGCGGCGCGCGATTGAGGAGAAAGACCTGCGGGATGAGAATCGACGCACGCAGGAAGAACTGGCCCGATCGAATCGCGATCTCGAGCAGTTCGCCTATGTGGCCTCGCACGATTTGCAGGAACCGCTGCGCATGGTTGCGACCTACACCCAGCTTTTGGCCGAGCGATACCAGGGAAAGTTGGATGAGAATGCCGACAAGTATATCCATTACGCGGTAGAGGGTGCGTTGCGCATGCAAACACTGGTGAAGGACTTGCTGGCGTTCTCCCGGGTGGGGCGCAAGCAGGAGGCAGCGCGCGACATGGATTGCAATCTGGTGGTGCGGAACGTAATTGCCAACCTGCAATCGCTTATTCAGGAAAGCGGCGCGCGGATTAATTACGAAGCTTTGCCGGTCCTGGTAGCGTACCCGTCAGAACTCCTGCAGTTGTTTCAGAACCTCATCGGGAACGCCATCAAGTTCCGAAGTGCTGAACCGCCGGAGATTTGCATCACAGCGAAGAAGGAAAAGAAAGAGTGGATGTTTTCGGTCGCGGACAACGGAATCGGCATCGCGCCCCAGCATGTCGAGGATGTGTTCGTCATCTTCAAGCGCCTGCACACGCGCGAGGAGTATCCGGGCAGCGGAATCGGCCTTGCCATCTGCAAGAAAATCGTGGAACACAACCAGGGCCAAATCTGGGTGGAATCCCGGCCCGGCCAAGGATCTACATTTCACTTCACCTGGCCTTACTCCAGCAAATGAGGTACATACGATTCGTCCGTCGAAAACTCAACCCGAAGTATTGCTAGTCGATGACAATCCTGCCGACATCGATCTGATGTGCGAAATCCTGGGCAGTTGCAAACGCCGCTATCACGTCAGCTCGGTTAGCGATGGGGAGGAAGCAATTTCGTTTCTGCATCGTCGAGGGAGGCACTCCGAGGCTCCAACGCCAGATCTGGTAATCCTGGACCTGAACCTGCCGCGCAAAGACGGCAGAACGGTTTTGAAAGAATTGAAGTCAGATTCGCTGTTCTGCAAGATACCCATTGTTGTATTCACGACCTCCCAGGCAAATTCCGATATCACTAGCAGCTACGCTTTGGGGGCTAACTGTTACCTGAGAAAGCCCGGAAATCTGGAAGAGTACCGCGCCGTCGTGCAATCGATGGCGGATTTCTGGCTTGGTTTTGCGGCCCTGCCGCAATAGGAGAACTCATGACCCAGCCTTCTACTCATGTCCTGCTGATTGAAGATAACCCGGGAGACGCCGATCTGGTACGTCTGAGATTGGTGGAAAGCAATCCGGCGGTAGACGTTGCCTGTGTGAACCGGCTGGCGGACGGTTTGGAATCGCTGAAGCGGGAATCGCCGTCACTGGTGTTGCTGGACTTGAATCTACCCGACAGCCAAGGTGCGGAGACGTTCCGAAAAGTGCTGGAGAAAGCTCCGGAAGTTCCGGTGGTAATTCTTTCCGGGCAAGACGATCAGGGGCTGGCGATCAAGGCCCTGCACCAGGGCGTGCAGGATTACCTGGTGAAAGGCGGGTTCACCAGCAGCGATCTGGACCGGGCCATGCGCTATGCAATCGAACGCCAGGCGCTGCGGCGGTCGCTCGAAATGAGCCGCAAACAGCAACTGGAGTTCAAGAACCAGTTTCTGTCGCATGTGTCGCACGAACTGCGCACGCCGCTCACCTGCATTCACCAATACGTCACCATTCTGCTGGATGGGCTGGCGGGAGAGATATCAGCAGAACAGGGCGATCATCTGAAGATCATACTCAAGAGCGTGAACCAGTTGGGCGCGATGGTGCGCGACTTGCTGCAGGCGGCGCGGGCCGAGTCGGGCAAGATCACCTTGAATTTGCATTGTGTTTCGATGGAAGACGTGATGCGTTTGGCTGTCAGCATGGTGCGGGGCACGGCTGCGCAAAAAGGGGTAGGAATTGAAGTCGCGGTAGAGGGTTCGATTCCGTTTGTGAATGCCGATCCCGACCGCATACTTGAGATCCTGATCAACCTGATCGACAACGCCGTAAAGTTTACGCCTGCAGACGGCTCGGTGACGCTGCAGGCCAGCCGCATGACCAGCGATCCGGATTTCATTTGCGTTTCGGTCGCTGACACCGGGTGCGGCATCAAGCCCGAGGCTCGTGCCCTCATCTTCGAGCGCCTGTATCAGGACCCGAATGCCGTCGACAACAACCGTAAGGGGCTGGGACTGGGATTGTTCATCGCCAAGGAATTAGTGAATCTGCACGGCGGCCGGATATGGGTAGCCAGCGATGGCGCCAGCGGCAGTACGTTCTCATTTACCTTGCCGCTCTATAGCTTGCCGAAGCTGTTGTTGCCGGTGATTACACACGAGGGGCAGCTGAGAAAGGCGTTCGCCTTAGTGCGTGTCGATCTGCGGCCGAGAACAAGGCCGGCCCGGGGAAACTGGAAAGAAGTCACCAGGAAGGTGCGAGATCGGGTCGAGCGTTGCGTGTACCTCGACAAAGATCTGGTTCTTCCGCCGATGGCAACTCCCGGACCGGAGCAAACGTTTTTTGTGGTGGCGTCAACCGATGTGGAGCGTTCGGCAGTCATGCTGAGGCGCATTCGCGAACAACTGCAGAAAATGGAGGAGCTCAAAGCGAATGGGGAATTCGAACTCTCAGCCGCGGGAATACCTCTGCCTGAAATGTTAGAAGGCTTTTCTTTGGAGCAACAGGTGCAGATTGTGTCAGAAACCATAACGGATGTGGCAAAAGACGCTTTGGGCATCAAGCATGGAGCAGCAGCAATTTTCAACTAGATGAAAGGGAGACTCAGCATATGACGAGCAACGGCAAAATTCTAATTGTGGATGACGACCCGGATCTTCGCCAGGCGCTGCGACTGCGTTTGCGCGCCAATCACTACGACACAGTCAGTGCTTCGGACGGCTACTCGGCAATTGCGCAAGCTTATAAGGAGCACCCTAACCTGATCATTCTGGATCTCGGTTTGCCGGCAGGCAACGGGTTTGTCGTACTCGACCGTTTGCAAAAAGATGACAAGCTGTCGACCATCCCTGTAATCGTGCTCACGGCGCGCGATGCGCAGAACACTGAGCGGATGGTGTTGCACTCGGGAGCTTCGGCGTTCTTTCAGAAACCGGCGGATAACGCCGAGTTACTGAGCGTAATTCGCGCCACCCTCACGCAGGCCGAGGGAGGTCCGAACCTGCCGTCATAAGGAAGCTGGATCTGGCCACTGAGTATTGGTGACGGTGCACTTTTCTCTGCTTATGGCGCCAGCGAAATAGCGATCCTACGCCCGGGCGCCAAAAGAGTATGCAAGACGCACGTTTCCCTTCGTCACCGGGGAACTGTGCCCCGGGATCTCGATGGAGTCCGCGTCTGGCAGCGTTGCTGTCGTCCTGCACCATGCATTAGCAGAGTGCGACCTGAACGCGGTGGCCATTGTGCGTCATAGTTCCACGGGTTGACGCCCGAGGAGCGACAACGGGGTGCCAGTGTGGTAGCAAGCGCCTGAGTTCCAAATCGGAACGCCCTACGTACCGTCGTGTACGTCTCCGTGAGTTCTGTCACATGCCTATCTTCCAGGGCTCGCCATAATCGCTATTGCTGTTGGCGATTGAGAGATTCGTCATGGCTGATCGCATGAGGGAAAGCGCGCTTGCATGGTTGCCCCGTTTTTCCAAGTACAGTGCCGTTCTAGTGACTGTGTTGGGGGGAGTCGTTCTGACGGGATGGGCCTTTCATATACCGAGGTTAAAGGTCATCATCGCCGGACAAGTTGCGATAAAAGCCAACACTGCGGCGTGCTTCATTCTGATCGGACTGGCCTTGTGGCTGGTGGTAGAAGAAAAAGAACGGGGACGTTTTCAGCGGGGAGTATCGAGATTTCTGGCGCTCACGGCAGGCCTCATAGGTTTGCTGTCGTTTCTCGAGGTTTGGTATGGCTGGAATCTAGGTATTGACCAACTGCTGTTTACCGCCGGGGCCGAAGACATTCCCGGCAGCGTGAGGCCGGGATTGATGTCAGGCATCACGGCTGCCGACTTTTTTTTGCTGGGCATCATGATCACCCTGCTCGATGTCAGGGGACGCTGGTGCCACGGGTTGCAGAACCTGTTCGCCGCCATCGCGAGCGTTGCCGCCATGTTTGGGATTCTCGATTTTGTTCTTGATCCGGAGAAGACCCACACCCACATTGCGCCGCTAACGGCATTGATTCTGTTTATGCTGTCGCTCGCCGTGTTATGCGCGCGAACCCAGTGGGGGTTGGGCGCATTGCTGGTGAGCCCCACCGCCGGCGGACAGTTATGCCGGCGTCTGCTGCCGGGCACGATCCTGATTCCGATCGGGATTGGGTGGCTACGATGGAAAGGGCAGCAAATCGGGTTCTACTCTGACTGGACGGGACTGGCGATTATGACCGTTACTGCGGTAGCCCTCCTCGCCAGCCTGACGCTCTGGACAGCGCTCGTCATGCGGCGCGCGGATACAGAACAGCGGCAGGCGGAAGAAAGAGCGCGCCGGCTGGCGGCGATCGTCACCTGTTCGAGCGATGCGATCGTGGGCGAGACGCTGGATGGAATCGTCACCAGCTGGAATCCGGGAGCAGAAACGATCTACGGGTATAGCGCCGACGCGATGGTAGGCGAGAGCATAACTCGCGTCATCCCTCCCGACCGGCTGGAGGAATTCCACGACTTCCTGCAGCGGTTGGGAAGAGGTGAAACGATTCACCAGTACGAGACGGAGCGTACGCGGAAAGATGGTAAGCGAATCTCGGTATCGATTACCATCAGCCCGTTGCGGGACGAAAGAGGAAACATTTCCGGTGCGTCCACCATCGCCCGCGATATCACCGATGGCAAGCAAGCGGAACAGAAACTCAGAAGGATCAATCAGACCCTCCAGGCATTAAGCGCATGCACCGACCGCATGATGCGGGCTAGCGACGAATCCGGCATGTTGCAGCAGGTTTGCGATGCGGTCATCGAGGTTGGTGGATACCGGATGGCGTGGGTGGGTTACGCGGAGCACGATCAGAACAAGAGCGTGCGGCCCGTGGCAAATTGCGGGATGGAAGCCGGTTATTTGCTGACGGCGAACATCACCTGGGCAGATGTGGAGCGCGGCCGCGGACCTACGGGCGTCGCAGTGCGTACGGGAAAGACGGTCGTTTCTCGCGATTTTGCTGAAGACTCCCGGCTAGGGCCATGGCGAAAAGAGGCGGTGCGCTGCGGCTTCCAGAGTTCGATCGCGTTGCCGTTGCGGAGCGAAGACCAGATCCTCGGAGCGGTTACCATCTACTCCGCCGAGATCGATGCCTTCGACAGCCGCGAGCAACAGCTTCTGGAGCAATTATCCATCAACCTGTCCTACGCGATCATGGCGCTGCGAGCGCGGGCGCAGAGCGATTTGTCCGCACAGAAGCTGCGGGAATCCGCACTGTATGTACGCAGCCTTCTGGAGGCTAGCCTCGATCCCCTGGTCACCATCAATAAAGAGGGCAAGATCACCGACGTCAACCAAGCGACGGAGAAGGCGACCGGGATTTCACGGGATCGTCTCATCGGCAGCGATTTTTGCGATTACTTCACCGACCCGCAGAAGGCGCGAGAGGGCTACCAACGAGTATTCGAGCAAGGATTTGTGCGGGACTATTTACTAGCAATCCGCAGTACCTCGGGAGCGGTGCTGGATGTTTTGTACAACGGGACAGTGTTCAAGGGGGCGCATGGAGAGGTGGATGGTGTTTTTGCAGCCGCGCGGGACATCACGGAGCGCAAGCGCGCTGAAGAAGCACTCCATCGAAGTGAATCCCGTTACCGCTCGTTAGTTACGGCGACGGCACAAATTGTCTGGACCACGAACCCCGACGGCGAAGTTGTCGATGACATGCCCATGTGGAGGGCGTACACGGGCATGAGCCGGCAGGAGATCGCCGGCGCGGGCTGGCTTGAGTCCCTGCATCCCGACGACCGCAGTCGTACCGAGCAAGTCTGGGGGAAGGCGTGGCGCAATCGCGAACCATACGACACCGAATACCGCATGCGAAACCGGGATGGCGAATACAGGACATTTTCGGTGCGGGGCGTGCCGGTTCTAGAGGATGACGGGACGGTACGCGAATGGGTGGGGACCTGCACAGACATCACGCAGCGCAAGCAGGCGGAAGAGCAAGTGTATTTGCTGAATGAACAACTGGAACAGCGGGTCAAAGAGCGTACGGCTCAACTGCAAGCGGCAAACAAAGAACTGGAAGCCTTCACCTACTCGGTGTCGCACGACCTGCGCGCACCCCTGAGGCACATCAGCGGTTTTTCCAAGATTCTGAGCGAAGAATTTTCTGAGAACCTCCCTCCCGAAGCCCAGCACCACGTGCAGCGAATCCTGGAAGGCACGCGCCGCATGGGGCAACTGGTGGACGATTTGCTGAATCTGGGGCGCGTGGGGCGCAAGGAACTCTCCCTGCAAGTGGCGGGGCTGCGATCGATCGTCGATGCGGTGATCGAAAGCCTGAAGCCTGAGGTCGGCGACCGCCAGGTGGAATGGAAGATAAGCGACCTGCCCTACGTCGAGTGCGACACGGCCCTGATGCAGCAGGTATTGCAAAACCTGCTTTCGAACGCGGTCAAGTTTACGCGGCCCCGGACGCAGGCAGTAATTGAGATCGGGCAAGAGCAGCGAGACGGCGAAGCGGTGGTCTACGTTCGCGATAACGGGGTCGGCTTCAGTATGAAATACGCCGACAAGCTATTCGGGGTCTTTCAGAGGTTGCACCGCGCCGAGGACTTTGAAGGAACCGGGGTTGGCCTGGCTACGGTGCAGCGGATTATTCAGAAACATGGTGGCAGCATCTGGGCCGAAGCGGAACTGGATAAAGGTGCGGCATTTTATTTCACCCTCGGCAGTGGCGAGGGGAACCATGCTGTGCCGCAAGCGGCGGGCGTGGGGAAAGCTTGATGCGGAGTTAGTCCGATTGCTCAAAGATGGCTGGTCGAATCAGCAGTGGAGGTCGAAATGGCAAGGCCCCAGAGGAAAGCAGCGGAGAAACGAGGAATTGCAAAATGCCGCACGGGCATCACGGGACTGGACCAGATTATGGAAGGCGGTTTGCCAAAAGGCCGCCCGACCTTGCTGTGCGGTGGAGCGGGTTGCGGGAAAACGATTCTGGCAATG
>Ga0207695_10011520_pt1 | contig 10701 bp, 8 predicted proteins | sample KBSC54metaG_FD_184354 | JGI IMG/M metagenome (GOLD analysis project Ga0207695, IMG submission 184354) | Corn rhizosphere microbial communities from Kellogg Biological Station, Michigan, USA - KBS C5-4 metaG (SPAdes) (version 2) | ecosystem: Host-associated > Plants > Roots > Rhizosphere > Soil... | reverse complement strand
GACGCGCCGGGCCAGGCGCCGCTGGTGCGCAGCCTTGGCGCGCTGCTGGCGGCGCCCATCTCGCATTTCGCGGTCGAAGCCTTCGTCCGGCCCAGCGTCTTCCAGGCGGTGGCGGAATACTATGGCTACGGCCGAGACACCCGCATCCCGGCGCAGTTGGCCATTGCCGAGGCGATCAAAGCTCTGCCGGATGGCCGGGTCTGCGCCGTGCGCCATCGTGGCGGGCCCTGCGTCCTGACCTTCGCCCGCGAGGAGGGGGTGTGGCGTCTGGTCAGCTTCGACGGTGATCTCAGCCTGCTCAGGTTGCGCTAGAATGCCTGCATGAACGGGAACATGCAGCCTTTGCGGATCGCCGCGCTGGCGGCCGCCGTCGCGGCGACGGCCGGAACCGCGCACGCGGAGGTGCGCATCTTCTCCTACGACCCGGTGGATGCGGCGACGCGGACGGCGGCTGGTCCGCTCACCTTCGAGTTCGACCAGCGGCTGATCTTCATCAAGGTGCTGCGGGTGCGCTCGACCCAGGGCCAGGCTGCCGCGGACCTGAAGCCGGCCAGCGAGGGCGCCTTGGGACCCGGCGGGCTGACGCGGCTGATCGGTGCGCAAAGCCACGAGCGCGACCTCTACGAGGTCGAGGCGGCGGACCAGGGCGCGGACCTGATCCACGCCTTCTGCCCCGGCTCGACGCGCGCCTGGATGGCGTTCGGCAAGCTGGCGGAGGACCGCGACCTGACCGTGCGCGTGCTCGGCGACACGCCCGGCGGCGGCCCGGCCCGCCTCTGCCGCACCTTTGATTTCAGCTTCCATGGCGAGTGGCGGGTCCCCGAAGGCCGGTTGCCGAACTACCGCCCGCCAATCCACCGGCGGTCGATGTAGGCAGGATCAACCGGATCGCGTCAGGTCTTCGCGCCCATCGCCGCCGCGGCGCGCGCCAGCCGTTCGATCTCCGCCCAGTCCTCGCGCGCCACCGCGTCGGCGGGGGCGATCCAGGAGCCGCCGACGCACGGCACGTTGCCCAGCGCCAGGTAGGCCGGCGCGCTGGCCGCATCGATGCCGCCCGTGGGGCAGAAGCGCAGGGCGGGGAAGGGACCGGCGAAGGCCTTCAGCGCGGCGGGGCCGCCGCAGGCCGCGGCCGGGAAGAACTTGAACGCCGAATAGCCGCGCTCCATGGCCGCCATCATCTCGCTGGCCGTGGCCACGGCCGGCAGGTAGGGGATCGGCGAGGAGAGGCCGGCGTCCAGCAGGGTGGCGGTGGCGCCAGGGGAGAGGGCGAATTTCGCGCCCGCCTTGGCGGCCGCTTCCAGGTGCTTCGGATTGAGGGCGGTGCCGACGCCCGGCACGGCCTCGGGGACCTCCGCGGCGATGGCGCGGATCGCGTCGAGGGCGGCGTCGGTGCGCAGCGTCACCTCGATGGCCGGCAGGCCGCCCGCCGCCAGCGCCCGCGCCAGCGGGACCGCCTGCGCGGCGCTCGCCACCGTGATCACCGGCATCACCGGTCCCAGTCCCAGGATGTCTTCTATGCGCATTGCTGAGTCGGGCTCGCTGGAGGGGGCTCTCGCCGCGACAACGGTTTCACCCGATCTAGGCGCCACTCAGGTCAAAGCGTCCAGCCGTTTGCGCCGTTCCCGAGCGCCGATCAGGCCGACAGCGCCTCGGGCGCCTTCATGGCGGCCAGGCGCGCCCTCAAAGCCTCCACCGGCTCGGGCCGGGCGAACAGGTAGCCCTGCATGCCGTGCACGCCGGCCACCTTCAGGAACTTGCGCTGCGCCTCGGTCTCCACGCCCTCGGCCACGACCTTCATGCCGAGCGCCCGGCCGATCGAGACCACCGCGTGGACGAGCGTGGCCGACTGCACGTTCTCGGCGCAGCCGGTGACGAAGGCGCGGTCGATCTTCAGCTTGTCGAATGGAAACAGCCGCAGGTGGCTCAGCGAGGAATAGCCGACGCCGAAGTCGTCGAGCGCGATCTTGAGCCCCAGCTCGTGCAGCCGCGCCATGTTGCGCCGCACCTCGTCCTCCTCGGCCAGCACCGCGGTCTCGGTGACCTCGATCTCCAGGCGGTTGGGGTCGAAGCGGTGGCGGGCGATCAGCACCGCCAGCTCGTCCACGAACGCCGGGTCTGCGAACTCCACGGCCGAGGCGTTGAAGCCGATGGTGAAGTCGCCAAGGTCGGCGGTCTCCTGCATCGCCCGCGCCAGCACCCAGCGCGTCACCTTGCCGATCAGGCCGTAGCGCTCAGCGATGGGGATGAAGAAGGCCGGGCTGACGAACCCGCGGGTGGCGTGGTTCCAGCGCACCAGCGTCTCGATGCCGGTGATCGTCTGGCCCTCGCGGTCGAACTGCGGCTGGTAGACCAGGGTCAGCTCGTCGTTGTCGATGGCCTTCTGCAGGTCGTTGAGCAGCGCCTCCTCGTCCGGCGCGGCGCGCTCCTCGGCGATCTGCTGCGAGGTCGGCGGGTAGCCTTCCAGCACGTCGAGGGTGGCGAGCAGCTGGCGGTGGAGGATCTGGGCCTGGTCGACGTTGACCACCTTCAGGTCGCGGGCCTGGGCTTCCAGCCGGGCGGCGGTCTCGGCCACCACCCGGGCGCCCATGTTCAGGCTCATGGACTTCAGGGCGTGCGCCGCCTTGGAAACGGACTCTGCGTCGCCCCGGGTGGAGGCGTCGATCACCGCCTTCACGGCCGCCGGTGCGTTGTCGCGATAGAGCCGGCGCACGCGCTCCACGAAATCGCCCTTGCCCGAGGCGGCCATGCGGGCGAGCTCGCCGGTGACCTGTGGGTCGAGCAGCTCCGACGCGGGGGGCGGGATGGTGGTGACGGTCAGCGGCCTGGCCGGCGCCGCCGTCGCGGTCGGCGCCGGCGGCGCGGCCACGGGCGGCTGTGACGGCGACATGAACTGGCCCAGGACCGACGCCAGCGCGGCCAGGGTGAAAGGCTTGGTGAGCACCGCATCCATGCCGGCGTCGCGCCAGCGGTGGGCGGCCGAGCCCACCACGTGGGCGGTCAGCGCGACGACCGGCATTCGGGCCGCGCCGGCCTCGGTTTCGCGGCGGCGGATTTCCAGGGTGGCCTCGTAGCCGTCGAGCTCCGGCATGCTGCCGTCCATCAGGACCAGGTCGAACCCGCCGCCGGCCAGGGCGTCCACCGCCTGGCGGCCGTCGGCGACCAGGGTCGCCTCGACGCCGAGCCGCAGCAGGGCTTCCATGGCGACCTCGCGGTTCACCGCGCTGTCGTCGGCCACCAGCACGCGCCGGCCATGGAAGCTGGGCGTCGCCCCGGCCTCGGGCGCGTCAATGCGCGCCAGCGCCTCGGTCAACGGCCCTCGGGCCGCAAACTGGGCCAGGGCCGCGACAAGCTCGCGCCGGCGCAGCGGCTGGATCAGCGTCAGGTCGGCCAGCCCTGCGTTCTGCAGCGCCTGGGGCGCGGAATCGCCGTACTCGCCGATGCAGATCACCGGCGCGGCGCCGCGCGCCACGCCCTTCAGCGCCGCAGCGTCGGCCACCACCAGCCCGGGCGCATCGCCCGAGCCCGCCTCCGCCGGCTCGAAGTCCGCGGCTTTCAGGTAGCGCATCAGGGCGGTCCGGGTGCCCAGGCCGGAGACATCGATGTGGACGGTCTCGCCCGCGAGCTGCGGCCAGACCGGCGGCGGGGCCAGCACCTTGATCGGAAGGTCGAAGAAGAACACCGAGCCCTTGCCGACCTCGCTGGTGGCGTTCAGCCGCCCGCCCATGGCCTCCGCCAGGCGCCGGCAGATGGCCAGCCCCAGGCCGGTGCCGCCGAACCGTCGGGTGGTGGACTGGTCGGCCTGGGTGAAGGCCTCGAACAGGGTGGGGATCTTGTCCTTCGAGATGCCGATGCCGGTGTCGCGCACGGAGATGCGCAGCAGGCCCTCGCCCCGCGGCGCCACCTGCACCATCACCGCGCCGGTCTCGGTGAACTTGATCGCGTTGTTGACCAGGTTGCCGATCACCTGCCGCAGGCGGGTTGGGTCGCCCTCGATCAGCTCCGGCGTCGCCGGGTCGATGTGGGCGGCCAGGTCCAGGCCCTTCGAGCGGGCGCGTTCCCAGAACAGGGCCAGCACGTCCTCGACCACTTCCACCGGATCGGAAGGCGCGGCCTCCAGCTCCAGCTTGCCGGCTTCGATCTTCGAGAAGTCCAGGATGTCGTTGATGATTGCCAGCAGGCTGGCCCCGGATTTGGCGATCACGTCGGCGAAGCGCCGCTGCTTGGGAGGCAGGTCGCCGGCGGCCAGCATCTCGGCCATCACCATCACGCCGTTCATCGGCGTGCGGATCTCGTGGCTCATGGTGGCCAGGAAGTCGCTCTTGGCGCTGTTGGCCGCCTCCGCCGCCTCCTTGGCCTCGTTCAGGTCGGCGGTGCGCTCGGCGACCGTGCGCTCCAGGCCGGCCAGGTGCTGGGCCAGGGCCGCGTCGCGGACCCGGATCTCGCCGAGCATCTCGTTGAACCCGGCCACGAGGTCGCCGACCTCATCGTCGGCCTGCACGTCGGCGATCCGGGAGTAGTCGTGGCTGTCGCGCACGTCGCGCATGGCCTCGGTCAGGCCCACCACCGGCCCGGTGATCCGCCGCTGCAGGCGCGCCGACACCGCCAGGCCGGCGAGGGCGGCGGTGAGGCCGGCGGCGAGACTCAGCAGCACGCTGGAAAACAGCCGCGGCGCATTGTCGCCCAGCCGGCCGAGCAGCACGACCCGCCCCACCGGCCGGCGGGCGTAGAGGATCGGCGCGTCCACCTTGGCCGTCTGCGAGGTCAGCAGCGAGAAGAATGACTTGGACCCGCCGGCGTTGGCGGAGAGGTCGCGGGTCAGGCGCACGGCCGCGCCGGTCTCGGCCAGCACCGAGCCGTCCGGCCGCTCGATCCGGGCGTAGGCGATGTCGGGCATCACGGCGATGGAGCGCAGGGCGGCGAAGGCGCGCTGCCGGTCGCCGGCGGCCGCGGCCTCCTCGCTCATCGAAGCCACCACCTTGGCCGCGCCGGACAGCCTGTCCAGCGCCAGCTCGGTCTCCCGCCGGCCGTCGCGCCAGGCCAGCACGCAGGTGACCAGGGTCACCGCGATGCCCACCGAGGCCAGCACCAACAGGGTCAGCTTGCCGCGGATGGAGCGGCGCGCGGCGCCTCGACTTTTGGACGCTGAAGGCAAGTGGACCGACCCTACCCAGATACCTTTTAGGGGTTACGCGGGATTAATGACTCCCGGTTTAATGACGGGGCCCAACCCGCCGCAGAAGCGCCCCCAGAAATGGCTGTCGATCCGGACAAGGCCGGTCCGTTCTTTTATGTTCTCGAAGAGTCGGTCCGGATCCTGTTTGTGGATGACGACCCGATCCTGCGGGAATTCGCCGTCGTCAACCTTGCCACCGAGCACGCGTCGGTGGCGACGGCCGAGGACGGCGAGGCGGCGTTGGCCGCGGTCGAGGCCGGCGCGCCGGACATCATCCTGCTCGACCTAGAGATGCCGAACATGGACGGCTTCGAGGTGCTGAAGCGGCTGCGCGCCGACCCCCGCCACCGCAGCCTGCCGGTGATCGTGGTCACCGGCCGGGAGGACGTCGAGGCGGTGGACCGCGCCTACGCCTCGGGCGCCACCTCGTTCGTGGTCAAGCCGCTGAACTGGCGGCTGCTCAGCCACCAGCTGCGCTACGTGCAGCGCACCTCGGGGATCGAGCGGACGCTGGCCCGCAAGCGCGACGAGATCGCGGCCCAGCTGCAGGCGCTGGCGCTGGAAAGCAGCCGCTTCATCGCCGCGGCCCTGTCTCGCGATCCCGGTTTGCGGCCGGCCGCCGCCACCTTCGCCGACGCGGCCGACGCCGTGCTGCGCCCGGCTCAGCCGGCCAGGGCGGCCTGACCGGGTGATCTTCGCCGCTCTCCGGCGGCGCCTCGACGCGCTTCGCCGAGACGTCAGCGGCGGGACCGCCGTGATCGTCGCCCTTTCGGCGCCGGTGCTCATCGTGCTGAGCTGCGGGGCCATCGATCTGGCCTCCGTCAACGCCGATCGCTCGGCGTTTCAGGACGCAGCCGACGCCACGGCGCTCTCCGCCGCCAGGCAGCTGGGCGTGGCCACCAACAACGGCATCATCGCCCGCGCCGAGGACTTCGCCGACCAGCAGCTGGGGGACCTCGTCCACAAGGATTCCGTGACGGTCGCCACAGCCGTCGCGAACGACAATGGCAGCGTGACGGTCACCATCACCGGCCGGCGGTCGTCGTTCTTCGGCAACCTGCTGCCGCCGGGCGGCTGGGCGATGACCGCCAGGGCCACCGCCGCCACCCTGGGCCAGCTGCCGCTTTGCGTGCTGAGCTCCGGCAGCGGCTCCGACGTCCAGCTCGACAACACCTCCCAGATGACCGCCGGCGCCTGCCTTGTTCAGTCCAACGGCAACATCGCCGTCGACGGCTCGGCCAGCCTCAGCGCCGGACTGGCGCAGGCGGCCGGGACCGCGTCCGGGCCTATCAGCCCATCGCCGCAGGCGGGGGCGCCCACAATCTCCGACCCGTTCGCGTCGATGAGCATCCACCCGCCGCTGCTCGGGCTCTGCAATCTTCTCGACCTGGTCTACACCGTGGGGGTCAATGTGCTGACGCCAGGCACCCACTGCGGCAACATCACCGTGCGCAACGGGGCGACGGTCATGCTGCTGCCGGGCGAGCACTACTTCACCCACGGCCAGCTGCAGATGCGGGACAATTCGACCCTGACCGGTTCGGACGTGGTGATGGTGTTCGACAACACCTCGCAGTTCAGCTTCCAGGACTCGTCGGTGGTGACCCTGGCCGGCCGTCGCAACGGCGCCTATGCGGGATTCGTCATCGCCACGACGCGGGACAACACCAACACCTTCCAGATATCGTCCACCAGTGCGCGCCAGCTGGAGGGCACCATCTACATTCCCAGCGCGACGCTGCAGGTCACCGGGACCGCCAACAACGTGGCCGACCAGTCGGCCTGGACGGTGGTGGTGGCGCAGGCGATCCACATGACCGGCAGCCCGCGCCTGACAATCAACGCCAACTACGCCGGTTCGCAGGTGCCGGTGCCGAGCGGCGTCGGCGATCACTACTCGAGCGGCAAGGTGGCGCTGGCGCGGTAGTGCCCGGCGATGAGACCCCCGGGGTTGGCGCTTCGGGGCTCAACCCCGCTTCCAATAGGCTCCCGTCCGCGCGACGCAGCGGGGCGGCAGGGCCTTGCTGCCCGCCTCGACGTAGCCCAGCCGCTGCATCAGTTCGGCGGTGAGCTGCTGGGCGGTGGGCACGGCCGCTTCGTTGCGGCGGTAGTCCTCGCCGATCGCCTCGTGCAGCATCACGTCGACGCCGGCCATGGCGGGCAGGCCATCGAGGGTGGCCTCGAGGGCGGCGGCGCGGGCCTCGGGCGCGGCCATCAGCTCGCGCATCCGCACCAGCAACGGGTCGTCCTCGGCCAGGGGTTCGGGCTCGGCGTAGGGCAGGCCCAGCAGCTCGATGGCGCGCGCCAGGTGGTTGCCCTCGGCCGAGTGCAGCGCCTTGGCCCGCTTCCAGACGGCATAGCGCTCATTCTGCGAGCGCGCCCGCAGCCATGCGCGCGTCACGCCCCCGATGAACACCTCGTCGTCCCGGATATCCTTCATGCTCACGGAAATAAGGCGCCCAGTGGGGATTTCTCAAGAGGGGGCGGTCTGCAGCGAGGGTGCGACGAAGCCGCCCAGGCGCTCCTCGATCGCCTCGGCGACCGCCAATGTGCGGGAATCGCCGCCGCGCGGCCCCACCAGCTGGACGCCTACCGGCAGACCCTCGGAGGTGTGGCCGACGGGGATGGCCGTGGCCGGCAGGCCGCAGGTGGTGGCCAGCGCGATCCAGCGCGCCAGGGCGAGATAGGGCGCCTTGCGGCCGTCCGACAGGCGCAACGTTCGGCGATTGAACGGCCGGTGGTCGTGCGGAAAGGCGGCGACGGGGGCGATCGGCATCATCAGCACGTCGAGCTGGGTGAACACGCGCCGCATCTGCGTGCCGAGCCGGGCCCGCACCTCGTCCGCGGCCAGCCATTCGCGATGGGTGGCGGTGTAGGCCAGGGCGACCCCGGCCCAGGAGTCGGGTCCGGCGCCGAGCGCCCGGGCGAGCTTGGCTGCGCCGCGCGAGCGCTCCAGCGCCCGCAAGCGGGACGCCGACAGATCCTCGGCCAGGAGTCCGGCCAGCAATGTGCGGTAGGCCGTCAGCAGGGTCGGCGCGTCGACCGGCGCCGGCATCGGGATCATCAGCGCCCCGTGCAGGCGCAGCTCCTCGGCGAAGGTCTCGATCGCAGAACGCACCTCTGGGTCGAGCACGAAGGCTGGCTCGTCCAGCCAGAGGCCGATCTTGAGGCCCTTCAGCTCCACCGCCTGTCCCTTGGCCGCCAGCGGCCCGTGCTCCAGTGTCGAGAGCAGCAGGCGCAGGTCGCGGGCCGAGCGGGCCATGGGGCCGACCACGTTCAGGTCCCGCTCGGCGTGGGCGCCGGGGCGGGGCGGCACGTGGCCGATCTGGGAGACCGCGCCCCAGGTCGGCTTGTGCGCATAGACACCGCAGAACGAGGCCGGCACCCGCAGCGAGCCGCCGATGTCGGACCCGATCTCGAGCGCGGTGATCTTCGCCGCCAGCGCCGCCGCCGCGCCGCCGGACGAGCCGCCGCAGGTGCGGTCCAGGTCCCACGGATTGTTCGTCGTTCCGTAGAGAGCGTTGTAGGTCTGCCAGTCGCCGGCCAGCACGGGGGTGTTGGTCTTCCCCCAGATCACAGCGCCGGCGAGGCGCGCATGCCGCACGACCGCTGCGTCGGGGCGCTTGCCGTGCCGGAACACGTCGACGCCGGAGGAGGCGGGCATGCCCTCCACGTCGAGGGTGTCCTTGACCGTCATCGGCAGGCCGGCCAGGGGCCCCAGGGTGTCGCCCTTGACCCGATGGTCGTCGATGGACTTGGCGCGCTCGACGGCGCGGTCCCAGTCGGTGTTGACCACGGCGTTGATCGCGCCGTTGACCTGCTCCCACCGCCGCCGGGTGGCGTCCAGCAACTCGTAGGCGCTGATCCGTCGGCCGGCCAGCGCGACCAGCTGTCCGGTGGCGTCCAGCGAGAGGATGTCGCTCATCCGCGGAAGCCCAGCACGTCCTTCATGTCGTAGAGGCCCGGCGGCCGGCCGGCGACCCAGAGCGCCGCCTGCACGGCGCCGCGGGCGAACAGGCTGCGGTCGCGCGCGGAGTGGGACAGGGTGACGATCTCCTCCTCGGCGACGAACGAGACCGAATGCTCGCCGACCAGGCCGCCGCCGCGCATCACCGAAAAGCCGATCGCGCCCTCGGGCCTGGGACCGGTGATCCCGTCGCGCCCCGAGACCCGCGCCTGGCCGAGACCGACGCCTCGGCCCTCCGCCGCGGCCTGCCCCAGCAACAGGGCGGTGCCGGAGGGCGCGTCGACCTTGCGCTTGTGGTGGGCCTCGAACACCTCGATGTCCCAGTCGCGCGGCCCCAGCCTGCGGGCGGTCTCCTCGACCAGGCCGGCCAGGATGTTGACGCCGAGGGAGAAGTTGCCCGAGCGCACGATGGCCGCGCCCGCGGCGGCGGCGGCCAGCTTCGCCTCCTCGGCCGCGTCCCAGCCGGTGGAGCCGATCACCAGCGCCGGCCGGCCCGCCGTCGCCGCGGCCTGCGCCAGGGCGGCCGACGCCGCGGCGGTGGAGAAGTCGATCACCACGTCGCAGTCCGCCGCTGCGGCCGGGCTCTGCAGCGTCAGCGCGCCGACCGTCTGGCCCTCGGTGCCCGGCCGATCGAAGGCCGCGGCGACCATCGCGTCGTCGCGGCCTTCCAGAATGGCGGCGACCGCGCGGCCCATGCGGCCCAGGGCGCCGGCGATCCCGATCCGCAGCGGGGCTGTTGGCGAGGTCATGAGGTCGTGGCCCTTGTTGCGGCTGCCAAACCGGCGGGAGACTGGCCGCATCCCCTTAACAGAACGGCGGTTGTGGCCGAAGGGCAGCCTCGCTAGGGTGCAGCATCCGAAATTGGGTGGGGGGCGGAAGGGGTTCGCCTCCGGATTTTTCATATAGAAACGAAGCCAGGCCGCATGAGCGACGCCGAAAAACGCACCTTTACCGACGAAGAAGCCCTGGCCTTCCACCGCTACCCGACCCCGGGCAAGCTGGCGGTCACGCCGACCAAGCCGATGGCCACGCAGCGCGACCTGTCGCTTGCCTACTCGCCGGGCGTCGCCGTGCCCGTCCTCGCCATCGCGGAAAACGAAGAGGCTGCCTACGACTATACGTCCAAGGGCAATCTGGTCGCGGTGATCTCCAACGGCACCGCGATCCTGGGCCTGGGCGACCTCGGCGCGCTCGCCTCCAAGCCGGTGATGGAAGGCAAGAGCGTCCTGTTCAAGCGCTTCGCCGACGTCGATTCCATCGACGTGGAGGTGCTCTCGCGCGACCCGGACGAGATCATCACCGTGGTCAAGAACATCGGGATCACCTACGGCGGCATCAACCTCGAGGACTTCAAGGCCCCCGAGTGCTTCCGGATCGAGACCGAGCTGCAGGAACTGCTCGACATCCCGGTGTTCCACGACGACCAGCACGGCACCGCGATCATCTCCGCCGCCGGCCTGATCAACGCCTGCCGGATCACCGGCCGCCGCCTGGAGGACGTGAAGCTGGTGCTGAACGGCGCGGGCGCCGCCGGCATCGCCACCCTGGAGCTGGTCAAGGC
>Ga0207695_10011519_pt1 | contig 10701 bp, 7 predicted proteins | sample KBSC54metaG_FD_184354 | JGI IMG/M metagenome (GOLD analysis project Ga0207695, IMG submission 184354) | Corn rhizosphere microbial communities from Kellogg Biological Station, Michigan, USA - KBS C5-4 metaG (SPAdes) (version 2) | ecosystem: Host-associated > Plants > Roots > Rhizosphere > Soil... | reverse complement strand
ATCCAGCTTCGTAAACGGCGGATCTGCGATCAGGTTCTGTGGCGCGAAAACCACCAGGTCCCGGATCTCTTTATCAATACGATAAGTGCCGCTCGGTTCCTTTTTGAAAAACTTCGCCAGGCGCTTTGCGGATACATCCGCCGCGATACCCGCCGGGAACACACCCAGGCGGGCCTTTTCGATGGCTGTCTTGTCCAGGTCGGTGGCGAATATCTGTAGTTGGAATCGCTGCGGAGGCCGCAGCGCCTCCAGCGCCTCCCGGAAAACCATCGCCAGGGAATACGCTTCTTCTCCCGTTGAGCAGGCAGCTACCCAGATCCGGAGTGTCGTGCCGGCCGGACGGCTGGCGAGCAACATGGGGATCGCCTTTTTCTCCAGCACTTCCCACATCGCCGGATCGCGAAAAAAACTCGTCACCCCGATCAGCAGTTCCCGGTAGAGCAGATCCAGTTCCTGCGGATTCTCTTGCAAGTACCGTACGTAGTCGGCGATCTTCTCGATCTGGTGAATGCCCATGCGCCGCTCGATCCGCCGGTAGATGGTGCTGTGTTTGTAAAGGGAAAAATCCGTGCCGGTCTGCAGCCGCAGCAGAATAATCACTTTTTCGAGCGCGCTGTGATTCCTTCCTTCCAGAGCCGTCGATGTTCGTAAAGTTGTTGCGGGGCGATGGGAAAGCAGCGCCAGCAGCGCCCGCGAAAGCCCTTCCACCGGGGCGATAATGTCGGCCAGGCCGGTCCCGGCCGCGCTCTGGGGCATGCCATTGAACTTGGCCGTGGCCGGTTCCTGAACAAGGACAAGTCCTCCTTTTTCCTTGATGGCGCGCAGGCCGAGCGTGCCGTCCGTTCCCATGCCGGAGAGGATCGCCGCGACGCTTCGTTCCTTTTGGTCCTCGGCGAGGGAGCGCAGGAAAAAATCGATCGGCAGCCGCAAGCCGCGGGGCGCAACGGGAACCAGCAGATGCAGTACGCCGTTCAGGATCGACATGTCCTTGTTGGGCGGAATCACGTACACGCAATTCGGCTCAACCTTCATGCGGTCCGTCACTTGCCATACCGGCATTTTGGTTGCGCGTTGCAGAATTTCGGGCAGGATGCCCTTATGCGTGGGATCCAGATGCTGCACGACGACGAAAGCCATGCCGCTGTCCCGAGGCACGCCGCGCAAAAATTGTTCCAGCGCATCCAGGCCGCCAGCGGAAGCTCCCAGCCCAACGATGGGAAACGCATTGGCAGGCGCAGGACGCAACTCGGTCCTGGCTGGGGGCGCCGGCGCCGCCTTCTTCGCACTCTTAGGGGGTTTTTGTTTCACTTTCTTAGGCAAGTTAAGGCTAGCACAGGATCGGATTTTTTAGAGTCAAGCCGCCCTCCGAGGGCATCCAACGGTAAGTAAAGAATACTTCACATCAAGGAATCTATTGATGCCGGACTCGAAACCTAAGATTTTAGTTGTCTTCTATTCGCGCGACGGCTCCGTCGAAGCGCTGGCCAAGGCCATCGGGGAGGGCGCCCGGAGCGCCGGCGCGGAAGTTCGCCTCCGCCGTGTGGCCGACATTGTCCCTCCCGCGGTGATGGCGGGTGTCCCGGGCTGGGAGGAGCGGAGTAAGCGGATGATTGCGGAATATGGCGCAGCCACCCCGGCGGACGTGGAGTGGGCGGACGGTGTTATCTTCGGTACGCCTACCCGCTTCGGAAACGCTTCGGCGGAACTCAAAGCCTTCATCGACAGCCTCGGCGGCCTTTGGTTCCAGGGCAAAATGAACGGAAAAGCCGGCAGCGTCTTCACGTCCACCAGCGGACCGCACGGCGGAAATGAGACTACTCTGGTGTCTCTCTACATCCCGATGGCCCATCTTGGATTTATTATTGTGCCGAACGGCTACACGCATCCGGGTGTGTTCGCGGGCAGCGGCACTCCTTATGGATCGTCGTCGGTCTCGGGGCAAACCGTCCATCCCGCCAACCGATGGTGACATCGAGGTTGGGGGCACCAGGGAAAACGAGTAGCGGAAGTAGCGGCCGCGCTCATCCGGTCCCGTTAATGCGCTTCGGGAACTCAGGCGGCCGTGGCGAGGCTCGCGTTCACCGCCGCCCCAATGATTGCGATTTCATCGCCGCCGGGCACGATCTCGAAGACGTAGCCTTGCAGCGGGCTCATCTTCACCATCCCGTTCAGGTTTTGGTTCAACAGCGCCAGGTCGACGTGCTTCGCGTTCACTCCGGTAATAAAAAACTTGCCGGGGCCGCCCAGGTGAATCATGGAGGCGGTGGCGGCTGCGAGAGCCCGATGCCAAAGACTCACGAACTCCGAGCAGCGCGCGTCTCCCTGCTGCGCCTGCTCGAAAACTTCCTCCGGCTCCAGATCCAGGAAACGCAGCCGCATCGCCCGGTAGCCCATGATGCCTTCCATGTGCCCCTGGCCTCCACAACCGCAGAACCGCTCCTTTGGGTCCAGGGAAACCACCATATGGCCCCCTTCCCACGCGCCTTCCGACCAGGGATATTGGCCATAGCCGATGCCGTTCCCGAGCGTCCACACACGCACCAGGCGATCCAGGTGGCCGCGCGTGGCCGCCAATCCGGCGGCCACCAGGTCCGCGTCGTTGAAGACATGCACGGGAGCCTGAATTCCTCGCGCGCGCAGGTCCGTGGCAATCAGAACCTGCATGTTGCTGCCTTTAACCTGTTGCAGGTTCGGTGACTCTTCCAGCACGCCATTCCGGATAATCCCCGGAAACCCGACACCAACCGCTGCAATCTCGGAGGAGTTCGCGGCCGCGGCCGCCTGCTCTCCTATGCACGCCGCAATTCGCTCCGCCGGCATCGACAGCATGTCGTCCGCCGAGCATCCTTCGCGCGGAAATGCCCGCAAGCCTCCTACAATCGCATTCCCTTCCACCAGCCCGGCGGTCACCCGCTCGGAGATCGCAACACCCACCGCGCGCCGCATTGTCTAAGACCTCGTTAGCTTGTTCAACCCGTTGAAGGCTGCCGCCTTGTAGCATTCCGCCAGAGTCGGATAGTTGAAGACGGTGTCCACGAAATAGTCGATCTTTCCGCCCAGGATCATCACCGCCTGGCCGATGTGAATCAGTTCCGAGGCTCCTTCCCCGATGATGTGTACTCCCAGGATGTCCTTGGTTTCCCGGTTGAAGATGAGCTTCAGCCGTCCGGTGGTATCGCCGCGGATTTGCCCGCGCGCGATTTCCCGGTAGTAGGAAACCCCCACCTCGTATGGCACATCCTCGTCGGTAAGTTGCTCTTCGGTTTTTCCTACAAACGAGATTTCCGGAATAGTGTAGATGCCGTAGGGATAATTCGCCGGGTTGGAATGGACCGCCACTCCGAACGCGTGGGCGGCCGCGAGCCGTCCTTGTTCCATGGAAACGGAGGCCAGGCTCGGAAACCCGATGACATCGCCCACTGCATAGATGTGCGGCTGCGCGGTCTGGTAATCCGCGTTCACTTTAATACGCCCGCGGCCATCCGCGGCGATGCCGGCAGCCTCCAGGTTCAGTTCATCCACGTTGCCCTGCCGCCCCACGGCGTAGAGCAGGGAATTGCCGGATATTTTTTTGTTGCTCTCCAGTGTCGCTACCACCGTGCCGTCCGGCAGTTCCTCCACGCTCTGCACCTCTTCGTTCAGGCGCATTGTGACCCGGCTGTCGCGCAGATGGTAGGAGAGCGCCTCCACCATCTCGGCATCGGCAAACTCCAGCAGCCGCGGACGCCGTTCAATCAGAATCACGCGCACGCCCAGCGTTGCGAACATGCACGTATACTCCACTCCGATCACGCCGCCTCCGACCACAATCATCGTTTTCGGAAGGTCCTGCATCTGCAGAATCTGGTCGCTATTGATGATGGTCTTGCCGTTGAGCGGAACCTTCGCCGAAACCGCCGGCTTGGTGCCCGTTGCCACCACGATCGTGTCTCCGTGATAGTCCTGCACCCCGCGCGAGCTCGTAATGCGGATGGTGTGGGGATCCACGAAGCTCGCAACGCCGATCAGCAGCTCGATGTTGTTCCGCGAGAGCTGCGCTTGCGTCACATCGATCTCTGTCTTAATGACGTGCTGCACGCGAAAAGCAAGATCCGCCATCGTGATCTTGTCCTTCACGCGATAGTTGATTCCGTAGATGCTCTGGTATTGGTAGCCGGAAAGATGCAGCACCGCTTCCCGGAATGTCTTGCTGGGAATGGTGCCGGTGTTGATGCAGACGCCGCCGATCAACTCCCTCTGTTCGATCAACGCAACGCGTTTCCCGAATTTGGACCCCTGAATTGCCGCTCGCTGGCCGGAGGGACCCGAACCGATGACGATCAGATCGAAGGTTTGCACGCCTTCATTAATTTACCAGCACCGCGCCGCCCGGTGTGTTTCAAATCCAAGTCACCTTGGCACGATGAGGGTCCAGCCTGGCACCCCGTTCTGATCGATCCAGTTCCATCCTGACAACACGGCTCCGGACGCCCCTCCGTAGTAATTCACGGTCACCTGGTGCGTCGCATCGTTCTTCCACACAAGGTCCGGCACTCCATTTCCGTCCAGGTCATTTGCGCCAGCCACTGTCCAACCAGGCGCCCCGCTCTGGTTCAGCCATTTCCAGCCTGAATACACCGCCCCTCCGGGACCTCCGTAGTAATGGACTGTGACTTGCCGCGTCTGTGTGTTCATCCAGACTAGATCCGGGGTGCCGTTACCGTCAAAGTCTCCGGCGCCGGCAACCGTCCAGCCGGGCACTCCAGCCGAGTTCAACCAGCTCCAACCCACCAGTTTCGCCCCGCCGGAGCCGCCATAGTAATCCACGGTTACCTGGTGCGTTGAGTCGTTCTGCCAGACCAGGTCGGGAACGCCATTTCCGTCGAAATCGGCCACGGCTACAACGCTCCAGCCAGGCGCGCCCGAACGGTTGAGATATGCCCACCCCTTGAGCTGGTAACCGCTGCCGGACTTGCTGTAGTAGTTCACAGTCACTTGCCGCGTAGCAAGATTCATCCATAAAAGGTCGGGAACGCCGTCGTTATCGAAATCGGCACTCCCCACGAGCTTCCAGCCGCTTGGCCCCTGCAAGTCGATCCAACTCCATCCACGATACGTGCTGCCGCCAATTCCGCCGTAGTAATGCACCGTTACCTGGCCGTTTGTGTTGGACTGCCACAGGAGATCGGGATGTCCGTCGCCGTTGAAGTCACCCGGGCCGAACCTGCCGCATCCGGTGACGGACGTGTACGAGGAGGTGACTGGATCGGTGAAAATCCCGTTGATCTCGGCGGAGACGCGAAGAAATATCGTGCTGCCGTCACAAGGCAGCAAATGATCGATTTCGAGAAGGCTGGTAACGACGCCACTGAAGATGTCCGAGCCACCCGGCGTTGTCCCAACTTGTACCAGGTATCCGGCTGCCCCAGCCACGGGATTCCACGAGAACGTCGCCGACGTTGAGGACAGGGATGCTCCGGTGGCAGGCGCGGATATCCCGGCCCCCGCTTGCGGTATGGACAGTGGACTGAACCCTCCACTTGCAAAGATCGCCCAAGACGTGGCTGCAAGCCCAACGCGTTCCGCAATGCACTGGAATGGAGTTACGAGACACTGCTGGTAGGGCACGATGGCTTGGCCGTTAGCCAGTGTGGCGGCGACAACGCCGTTGCCGTCGGCGAACGGAGCGGACGTCTGCGCCTGCCGTAGTTGGCCCAGATAAAAGGACGCGTTCGCGCATACAGGACAACTGCTATACAAAGAGCTCAGCAGTTCCATGGATGCGGCCACTTGGCCCGTGAATTCCCACGCCACGCCCGGGACGTCGTTTGGCTGGTGTTCCGAAGGCTCGATCAGATCGAAGCCTTGGAAGGTGAGGCCACCGGCAACGACGGTTGAGGGATACGCGCTCAATGTCCACTGAAGTGGCCGCCGCCAGTCAATTTGTGGCTGGTATCGGACCGAACCCGCCATGGCGAGTGTCGTAAATGTCTGCGCATCCAGGAAATCGAACGTGTTGATTACATCGTTGCCTTTAGCGGCGCCATTCGGATTGATTCCCGGGCCGACGGATGCGCCCACGGGGCTGGTGCCCGCGAAAAAGTGTCCGGTCGCCGGTTCGAACATCTGCATGACGAAATCCCCGGCGATATTCGCCCGGTTGGTCCACATGGTCGACGCTGACGGATCGCCAACGGCGTTCGCGAGCGCGGTAAACGCCGCGAAGATATCCGCATTGTTCTCCGTTGACTTTCCCAACTGCAGGACTTTGGCCGCGCCCTCATCTGGGTATCCAACGAAATAGCCGCCATAGCCTGTACCGGAGGAATCCCGCAGTTGGTCGTAGATCCAGTTTCCGATCGTCAACGCTGAATTGAGATAGGCCGGATACTGAAAATGAGTGTATGCGGCCAGAAGCGCCATGATGGCGAAAGCATTGTTGCCGCCAGTGGCGCCGTCAAGAACAAGACAGAATCCCGTAGCGGGGCACAGCGTCGAAGCAGTAAACCCCGACAGCCTCACTTGACCGGCCTGCCCCGCGCCGGTTCCTTGGCTGTTGTAGAGCGGAAGGTCCCCACTGAACATGCCGTTGTGGAGGCCCTTGGAACCGTCGGTTGCCACCGGGAGTGGATCCCCCTGGTTATCGTGGCCAAGGGCGTAGACGAAAGCGTCGGCAATCAGCTTGGCGTTCGCCAGATCCTGCGATTGGCCGCGAAGCAGCAAGGCCTCGAGAACCAACGACGACTCGTAAGTCGTCGTCAAGTTGGAGTTGATTTCATCGGGTGGGATTAGAATGCTGCCCGGTAGCTTGTCGGCAACGTGGAGAATCCCGTATACCTGATTCGCCATCGGAAAGCCGATTGCCGAAGCCTGTGCCGCCGGGGAGGGATCGAAACGAATATTGTCGAAAAGTACCGTTCCTCCGTTGGGAGCGTTGTCCGCGTTGCTCGCGACTCCGAACAGAATATGCGCGGAGACCAGGTCACTCGGCGTGATTCCCAAGGATGCGAAAGTCACTCGGAAGGAAGTCCATTGCGACGGAACATAGAAGTACTGAGACGCTTTCTGCGCCACATTGATTTGAATGTTGATCCCACCGCTCGGAGAAATTGCATCAAACTCCACAGCCGTTGCGCCGGTCAGGTCGTAGCCATTGCCTTGCTGCAAGACCCCCCAGTTCTGGGGCTCTTCAAAGTTCAATCCTACGAATTGCCCGGAGCCGCTGGGCATAGACTGAAAGACGAACTGAAAAACGGTGCCGCGGGCTTGATCCAGGACGGTCGGGTCGGTCGCGCATCCCGACGGAAGCGTGGGCGCGTAAACGCAATTGGGCGTGAATGTTAGTTTGCCCATGGCATTTCCGAACAATCCGGACGGGAAGCCATGATTGAAGCCGGAGTCCATGTCGGAGTAAATATAGAATTGGGTTTGATTTTGCGAGGTGCGCGAATTGATTAAGGCGTATGCTGGCGGGCTGATTGAGGATTGAGCGAGAATGGGCGGCGCAGCCAAAATGGCCGCCGCCAGCGCAACGGTAGTCGCCATTGCCATTCGGATGGGTAGACCGGCGAGCACCACGCGCAAGTTCAGGCTGAGTATCGCGTGGCGGCCATCAATAGCTGTCGCAGAATCCGCATGACCAGTTCCCGGCATCATGAACATGCCTCCTGTTCTTCTGCACTCGCTAACTAAGTGGCCGGAGATCGAAAACGTTACATCTCGGCGAACGGATCATGCGCCCGGATGACAATTCCTGCCGGGAAGCACCGGTGGTGGAGGTAGAAATAGGCTAAGGATACCCGTGGACTCAAGGCATGCCAAGAACGTTCGTACGGGCAGGGACTTACCGTTCGATCAGTTCCTTCGGCGGAGGGCTGGACTTCATCGAAACCGCCAGCGCGGCAAAGTGTCCGGGGAAGTCTTCATGCGTCTGAATAGTGACCTCGTCGCCGCTGTGAAACGCTTTCCAGTCCGCCGGCTTCCCGTCGCGCTCGAACTTCGTTTTCCGCTCGATCGAGATTACCATCACATTGTCGCCTTCGCGCTCCAGTCCAATCTCCTTTTTCGAGATCGTATGGATGGTCCCCTCCACTACCGCCGCCACCTTCGTGGTCGGCCCCGGCTGGGCCTTCCCCCAGATCCACTGTGCCGGCGCCACGGCCGCGCCGAGAAGCAGGAGCGCCAGCACCGTGAGCGTTCGCATGGCTAAACCGCCGCGAGGGTATTGATAGAGCCGGCTCGCTTGGCTTCGTATGCCGCGATCGCCGCCTCCTGCTGCAGGATGTATCCGAGTTCGTCGACGCCTTCGAGCAGGCAGTGGCGTGAAAACTCGTCCACCGGAAACTCGATGCTCCGGCCGTCGCCGAGAATCAGCGTGCGTGCCGCCAAGTCCACCTTCACGGTGGTTTCCGGATGCGCGAATAGCCACGCGTGCGCGTCCCGCGGCACAACCAGCGGAAGCAGGGAATTCTTCAGCGAATTTTGTTTGAAGATATCCGCGAAAGAAGTGCTGATCACCGCGCGGAAGCCATATTGGGTCAACGCCCAGGGCGCATGCTCGCGCGAGCTGCCGCACCCGAAGTTGTCGCCCGCCAGCAGAATCTGCGCCTGCCGCGCCTCCGGCTGGTTCAGAATGAAGTCCGGCTTCGGATTACCCGCCGCGTCATAACGCCAGTCGTAGAACAACTGATCCCCGAGCCCGTCCTTGGAGATGGTCTTCAGAAATCGCGCCGGGATAATTTGATCCGTGTCGATGTTATCTACCGGGAATGCGACAAATCTGCTCTCAAACGGAGTGAACTTTTCCATGGTTAAGCCAGCCTCCGGACGTCTGTTACCACTCCTGTGATTGCCGATGCCGCCGCGGTCAGCGGGCTCGCCAGGAAGGTTCGTCCTCCCTTGCCCTGCCGTCCCTCAAAATTGCGGTTGCTGGTGGACACGCTGTATTCGCCCGGCTGAAGCTGGTCGCCGTTCATCGCGATGCACATGGAACACCCGGCTTCGCGCCAGTCCGCCCCGGCGTCCTGGAAGATCTTGTCCAGTCCTTCGGCGTGCGCCTGGTCTTTTACCTGCTGCGATCCCGGAACCACCATCACCCGCACGCCCGGATGCACCTTGCGTCCTTTGAAGATCGCCGCCGCGCTGCGCAGGTCGCTGATGCGGGAATTCGTGCAGCTTCCGATGAAAACCACGTTCACTGGGTGCCCCAGCAGCGGTTTGCCGGGCGCCAGATCCATATAGCGCAGGGCTTTGGCGAGGGAATCGCGTTCCAGCGGATCGGAAACCGACGCCGGATCGGGCACCATCGCCGTGATGGGAATTCCCATGCCGGGGTTCGTGCCGAAGGTGATCATCGGTTCCAGCGTTCCCGCGTCGATGGTGATGGATTTGTCGTACGTCGCGCCTTCGTCGGTCGGCAGCTGTTTCCAGCGTTCCACAGCTTCATCCCATGCCTTGCCTTTGGGGGCAAACGGGCGTCCGTGAATGTACTGGTAGGTGATGTCGTCCGGGGCGATCATGCCCGCCCTTGCCCCGCCCTCGATGGACATGTTGCAGATGGTCATCCGCTCCTCCATCGAAAGCGCGCGGATGGCCGGACCGCAATATTCGAGCACCGCGCCCGTGCCGCCGCCAATGCCAATCCGCGCAATCAAAGCCAGGATAATGTCCTTCGCCCCCACCCCCGGCCGCAGGTCACCCTCCACTTTCACCTGGTAGGTCAGCGATTTTCTCTGCAGCAGGCATTGCGACGCCAGAACGTGCTCCACTTCGCTGGTGCCGATTCCGAACGCCAGCGCGCCGAACGCTCCGTGCGTCGCGGTATGGCTGTCGCCGCAAACCACCGTCATGCCCGGTTGGGTCAACCCCTGTTCCGGTCCGATCACGTGGACAATCCCTTGCTTCGCGCTGTGAAAGCCAAAGCAGGGAATCCCAAACTCTTTACAATTCGCCTCCAACCGCTCCACCTGCGCCGCGGCTACTTTATCCAGAATCGGAAAGGACCGCGGCGTCGTCGGCGTGCTGTGATCTGTCGTCGCCTGCGTAAGGTCGGGACGCCGTACTTTGATGCCGCGGCGGCGCAGGCCGTCGAAAGCCTGCGGGGAGGTCACTTCGTGGACCAGGTGCAGGTCGATGAAGAGCAGGGAAGGCGCGCCGGCCTTTTCCGCCACGATGTGGCTGTCCCAGACCTTCTCGATAATCGTGCGAGGTTGCATGGACACTTCTTTCTTTAAATCTCCGAGGCGACCGCGTCGCCTGTTTCCGATGTCGTGGCGGGCTTGCCTGCCGGCTTCAGGTCGGCTGTAACGTTTCCGGACGCGAGCACCGCCTCCATCGCGCGGTTCACCGCCGCCGCTTCTTCCTTCAGGCCAAAACTGTACTCGAGCAGCGCGGCCACGGAACCGATCGCACCCAGTGGATTCGCCTTGTTCTGCCCCGCAATATCCGGAGCGGAACCGTGGACCGGCTCGTACAGCCCCGTCCACGCGCCCGACGCTTTGCGCTCTCCCAGGGACGCGGAAGGCAGCATACCGATGGATCCGGCAAGAACCGCTCCTTCATCACTTAGGATATCGCCGAAGAGATTCTCAGTCAGCACAACGTCGAAACGCTTCGGATTCAGCACCAGTTGCATCGCGCAGTTGTCCACCAGGATGTGCTCCAGCTCCACATCGGGAAACTCCCTGGCTACGTCAATCACCACCCGCCGCCACAGTTGCGAAT
>Ga0207695_10011518_pt1 | contig 10702 bp, 10 predicted proteins | sample KBSC54metaG_FD_184354 | JGI IMG/M metagenome (GOLD analysis project Ga0207695, IMG submission 184354) | Corn rhizosphere microbial communities from Kellogg Biological Station, Michigan, USA - KBS C5-4 metaG (SPAdes) (version 2) | ecosystem: Host-associated > Plants > Roots > Rhizosphere > Soil... | reverse complement strand
CGCATTGACACGCCTCAGGAAGCTCTGTATTACGCCAACGGCGGGATTCTGCAGTATGTGCTACGGCAGTTGCTGGCCGGGAGCAGGGAGACGGTGGGGGCCTAGAAAGCTTTCTTCTGAGGGGAGGAAGAGTTGCTCCGTTTAGCGTTGCTCGGCGCGCTCCTGCTGGTGCTGGCTGGGTGTTCGCCGCGTAAAAACATTGACGAGCTAAACCGTCAGCTTCTGAGAGCCGCACGCACCGGCGATACCGCCCTCGCGCAAAAGCTCCTGAGAGAAGGAGCAAACATTGAAAGTACGGACCTGGGAGGCTCGACGCCTTTGGCTATTGCTGTGGACTACGGCCATATGGAAACAGCCAAAATGCTGCTGCAGAAGGGAAGCAGTTTGGCGAATGCGGGTCTCGCGGGGGATGATGCGTTCATTGAATCCGCAAGAAACGGTAGCGTCCATCGAGTTCAGTTCTTGTTGGTAAGGAACCCAAGCACAAAAGAGAAGAACGATGCTTTGTTCGCCTCCGCTGAAACAGCCCCAGCTAGAGTGGCCGTTGTCGACGACGCAAAAGTGTCTGCCGGTGTTCCTCAAGATAACGGTGTCCTTCTTGAGGAGGGAAAAATAGCAAACTTACTTCTTGCAAACGGAGCCGAGCTGGAAGCTCGCGACGTAGAAGGTGCGACTCCACTGATTCGCGCGGCGGAGTTCGGCAACAGCGATGTCGTAAAGGTGTTACTGGATCATGGCGCCGATATCGAAGCGCGCGATAACAACGGACAGACCCCACTCATAGCTGCGGCTTGTGAATGCGCAAGCATCGACATGCCGGAAACGATCGATGTCTTGAAGCTTCTCGTGGCGAAGAAGGCGGACGTGAACGCCAACGATAAGGACGGAGAGACCGCTTTGATGGCGGCAGCCGCGGCCGGTGAAACCAGCAATGTGCTCTTCCTCCTCGATTCCGGGGCACAAATGAATGCCAGGGACCACGATGGTGACACTGCTCTCATGCTGGCTGCCGGTGCGGGTCCTTACAATGCGGTCAGGGCGCTCGAAACCACTGATGCTGCTAAATTGCTAGTTGCTCGCGGAGCAGATCCAGGTATTCGGAATAAGCACGGCCAAACGGCGTTGAATCTCGCCGTCAAATCTGGTCGCAATGACATTGCCGCAATCCTGAGGGGCGTTATAAAGCACTGATATAATCACTACTTGCCCTCATGCCGCAGAAGCGCCTGATTCGTTCCACTACAGTCTTGTGTGTTCGTCGCGATGGCCATGTGGTCATGGCTGGCGACGGCCAGGTCACGCTCGGTTCCAGCGTGATGAAGCACAATGCCAAGAAGATCCGGCGCCTGTATCAGGAGAAGATTCTTGCGGGGTTCGCGGGTTCGACCGCCGATGCCTTTTCACTTTTCAGCCGCTTCGAATCCAAGCTGGAGCAGTATCACGGCAACATCGGCCGTGCCGCCGTGGAACTGGCAAAAGACTGGCGTACGGACAAGTTTCTGCGCCATCTGGAAGCTTTGCTGCTGGTTTCCGACAAGGAGCAAACGTTCCTGCTGAGTGGCCAAGGCGATGTGATCGAGCCGGATGGTGGCATCGCCGCCATCGGCAGTGGTGGCCCGTTTGCCGAAGCCGCCGCGAAAGCTTTGGCTGAGCACACGCAGCTCTCGGCACGTCAGATCGCCGAAGAATCTATGAAGATTGCCGGCAAAATGTGCATCTATACCAATGACAAGGTGACGATCGAAGAATTGTAGCCGTCAGCAATCAGCCATCAGCCGTCAGGAAGGCGGTTCTGGCTGAGGGCTGATGGCTGAAGGCTGACAGCTACATGGCCATTTACCTCCCCGCTACCGCCGAAGAAGAACAGCTTGCGCTGGATGAACTGACGCCGCGTGAAATCGTGGCCGAGCTCGACAAGTATGTCGTCGGCCAGAAGGACGCGAAGCGCGCTGTTGCCATCGCTCTGCGCAACCGCATGCGTCGTCAGAAGCTTCCTCCCGACCTCGCCGAGGAAGTCATTCCTAAGAACATCATCATGATTGGCCCGACCGGCGTAGGTAAGACGGAAATTGCGCGCCGCCTGGCCAAGCTTGCCAATTCGCCATTCCTCAAGGTAGAGGCTTCGAAGTTCACCGAAGTTGGTTACGTGGGCCGCGACGTCGAGTCCATGATCCGTGACCTGGTTGAGATCGCCATCGACAACATCCGTGCCGAGAAATTGGAAGATGTCGCCGACAAAGCCGAATTGAACGCGGAAGAGCGCCTGCTCGACATCCTGCTTCCGCCTGCGGCACCATCAAGCTCACACGAGCCGGCAGGTTTTCAGCTTGAAGCTTCGTCCGGCGACTCCTATTCGCGCACGCGCGAAAAGCTTCGCCAGCAATTGCGTGAAGGTAAGCTTGACGATCGCACAGTCGAAATCGAAACCCGAGAGCGCAATTTCCCATCCTTCGAAATCATCTCCAACCAGGGCGTCGAAGAGATGGACGTCAACATCAAGGACATGTTGCCCAACATCTTTGGCCAGCGCACCAAGAAGCGGAAGATGAAGGTTAACGAGGCTTTCGAGTACTTGATCCAGGAAGAAGAGCAGCGGCTCATCGACATGGACCAGGTCACGCGCATGGCAATCGACCGCGTCGAAGACGCCGGCATCATCTTCCTCGACGAGATCGACAAGATTGCCGGACGCGAAGGCGGCCACGGACCTGACGTTTCGCGCGAAGGCGTACAGCGCGACATTTTGCCGATCGTCGAAGGAACGACCGTCAATACGCGTTACGGCATGGTGCGCACCGATCACATCCTGTTCATCGCGGCGGGCGCGTTCCACGTGTCGAAGCCGAGCGACTTGATTCCTGAGTTACAGGGTCGTTTCCCGATCCGTGTTGAACTCAAGTCGCTCACCATGGAAGACTTCATCCGCATTCTCACCGAGCCCAAGTCTTCTCTGACGAAGCAGTACACGGCTCTGCTGGAAACCGAAGGAGTGAAACTGGAATTCACGCGCGACGCGTTGGAAGAGGTGGCTCGTTTCGCCTTCCGCGTGAACGAAGGAACGGAAAACATCGGCGCTCGCCGCTTGCATACCATTATGGAGCGCGTGCTGGATGAAATCAGCTTCTCCGCCCCGGAAAAAAAAGGCGAGCAGATCACGGTTGACGCTGCCTACGTGGGCAAAATGCTCACCGACATCGTGAAGGACCAGGACCTCAGCAGATACATCCTGTAGCTCTTCGGGTAAGAATTCTTTTCCATGTCATTCCGAGCGAGCATTTCGATTCGCTTGCGAATCGGAAGCGCAGTCGAGGAACCTGCTTTTTCTCGCTACATCGATGCTGCGTCCCTGAAATGTTACCCTCATTGTTTCCAAATGCTTTTCGCAAATCGCAAGTTGGGGCTGGTGTTCCTTTGGCTGGCAGCTCTCTCCGCCTGTGGCAGCCCCGGCGTACCGCTTCCGCCATCGCTCGAACTGGCTCGTCCTGTCACTGACCTGCGCGCAGCGCGAAAGGGAAGTACGGTCACCCTTACTTGGACGGCTCCCACCAGGACCACTGACGGGCACAACATTCGTCACGCAGGTCCGACCGAAATCTGCCGCGCGGCGGGCACGATGAAGCAATGCGGGATGCCTTTGGCCAAACTCGCTCCAATAAAAAACGTCGGCGACAAGCGGGCGCAGTCTCAGTCTTACACCGACAGACTATCCGATTTCGCATCCGCCTCAGACGCAAAACTTGTGTACGGCATCGAGATCCGAAATTCCTATGGGAAAACGGCGGGCCTTTCGAACGAAGTCGAAGTGCCTGCGGTTCCGACCCTGCCAGCGCCGGAAAATCTGCAGGCGCAACTCGCGGCAGATGGTGTGCACTTGAGTTGGTCGGCATCGTTGAACGTTCCGCAAATTCCTGGAGTTCGTTTCGCTTACCGCATCTATCGTCGAGAGGCCACCAGCAAGACGCAAGCAGTGGCGGTGGAAGTACCGGTTCAAGCTGATACCGCGCCCTCATTCCTCGACAGCACCATTGAATGGGAGAAGACATACCAATACCATCTCGCCGTCGTCACCTTCAGCGCGCAAGCTCAAGGTTCCGAGCAGCAGGTGGAAGGAGACGACACCGCGGAGATCACGGTTGTTGCGCACGATGTGTTTCCGCCCGCAACTCCCACGGGGCTTCAGGCGGTGTTCAGTGGACCAGGGCAGAAGCCATTTATAGATTTGGTGTGGGCGCCTGACACCGACGCCGACCTGGCCGGATACAACATCTATCGTTCTGAAGCGGGTGTCGAGCCCAAGAAGCTCAACAGCGACCCGGTGAAGTCGCCTGCATTCCGTGACGACGCGGTTATTCCAGGCCACGCATACACCTACTCAGTCTCAGCAGTTGATCTTCGTGGAAATGAAAGCCAGCGCTCCGAACCTGCAGAAGAGAAAGTTCCTGCCCAGTAGTAGATATGCATGAGCAAGTCGGCAATAGCCGCGCAGCGGCGGGATATAAATAGCCCGGCACGTAAGTGCCGGGAAGGCTCGTTTGGATGATGAGAGTCCGCTTTAGCGGACGGGATGAGATGTCGAGAGAACGAGCGCTAGAAGATCCAACTCCACACCAGTGCAATAGCTGCCGCGGTGACTGCGGCAGTCGTAAACCATCCCAGTGCCTTCAGCCATCGACCATTGGAATGAGGCCCGATGATCCGCGCATTGGTTACTGCCAGCATCAGGACAATCATCAACGGTGCGGCCAGCAATCCCATAATCAAAGATGCCCAATACAGCGCTGACATGACGTGAATCCCTGAAATGCCAATCCCGATCGCCACTCCGGTCGAAAGTGCGATCACCGCGTAAAATTCCGGCGCGCCCTGTGGCGTCTTACGCAGCCCGTGGCTCCAGCCAAAGATCTCTGCCAAGGCATGAGCTGGGCCAGTCGTGAGCACCGGCACGGCCAGGACTCCCGCGCCGATGATCCCCAGCGCAAACAGCACGCTCGCGAATGGTCCTGCCAGAGGCCGCAACGCTTCTGCTGCCTGGGCTGCGTCTTCAATCCTCTGTCCCGAATGGAACAATGTTGCCGCGGTACACAGGATGACGAAATACATGATCAAATTGGAAAAGAACATTCCTGCATTCGCGTCCCATGCACTGGACCGCAACGCGCGCCCGTGATCATGCTCCCGTCGCAACACGGAATGCTGCTCCACCTTCTGGCTGGATTCCCAGAAATAAACGTAAGGAGACAGCCTCGTTCCAATCAGCGCCACCAGCATCGCCAGGTATTCACGCGTGAAATGAATTTTCGGAACTACTGTCGACCACAGGAACTCTGACGCGTGCGGATGCGCCAGGAAAGCAGCACCCATGTACGCGAATAACGCCAACGCCAATCCAGCAAAGAGCTTCTGCAGCAGTTGGTACGATCCCCACGTCTGGATTCCCAGAATGATGACGGCAATTCCAACCGTGATTCCCGTGACCGGCACTGGCAAGAAAAGCCGCAGCGCCGCCGCAATTGCACCTATATCAGCTCCCGCCTCAATAATGTTCGCAACTAACACTCCGCTGATCAAAACGTACAACAGCCACCGCGGGTAATAGTCCCGAATGATGGCGGCAATGCCTTTTCCGGTGAGCAGGCTCAACTTGGAGCAGAGATATACCGTCGCCGCCATCATCGGAAACGTGAGGGGCGCGGTCCACAGAAATGAGAAGCCGAAAGTGGCCCCAGCCTGGGCGTACGTTCCTACTGCGCACGGATCGTCGTTTGCCGCACCGGTAATGATTCCGGGCAGAACGGAACGCAGGGGTGACGGCACCCGCTCGCTTATCTTCCGTTTTTCGACAAGGGCCAGACCCGATCGCGAACTCGAATCATCGTGTGCGAGTCTGTTTGAGAGAGGAGCCAGAGTAAGAGACCATCGAAATAGATTTGGTGCCGCAGGTCTAGGATGCCGCCGTCGTTATCCGGTTTGCATGCTGCTGGATTCCGATAAAGATTTGGTAGTCTGTTCCCGCCACAGTTCGGCGCCGAACGGTAGTCAAGCGGAACGCCGCTCACGACAGGTCACGTGTATGAATGCTTTTTCCGGTGTCACTCCGATCCTGAACGTCAGGAACGTAACCGCCTCCATTGATTACTACGTGAACAAATTGGGTTTCACCAAACGTTGGGACTGGGGTGACCCGCCGACGTTCGGTTGTGTCACGCGCGACAAGGTTTCAATTTTCCTGTGCGAAGGCGCTCAGGGCCAGCCCGGGACATGGATGATGATTTTCCTCGACAATGTCGACGAGCTTTACCAGGAGTACAAAGAACGAGGAGCTAAGGTTCTGAAGTCACCGACGAACATGCCATGGGAGACTCGCGAAATGAATGTCGAAGATCCCGATGGCCACCGCATTCGATTTGGAAGTGACGCCACCGGACCCGCTGATCCTGCAGAGGTTGGGCGTTACTGGAACGAACTCCAGTTCCCCGATCGATGACTCGGAGCACGAGGAAGTCTGGCATGGATCACATGCGCGCCCTCCGGCGCACGTTTTACGACCGCGATCCCCGACTCGTCGGCCCCGAGTTGCTGGGCAAAGTTCTCATTCGTCGGCAAGGACGAAAAACGCTAGCAGCCCGCATCGTGGAAGTTGAAGCCTACTTGGGCGCCGACGATCCTGCCGCGCACGCGTCAATTGGCAAGACAGCTCGGAATGCAGTTCTCTTCGGACCACCAGGATACGCGTACGTATATTTCATCTACGGCAACCACTATTGCCTGAACGTCTCGTGTCTACCGGATGGAACCCCGGGCGGAATTCTGTTTCGCGCTTTGGAACCGCTGGAAGGAATTTCTGAAATGTACAACCTGCGAGGGATCGAAGAGCACGCCGATCTCCGAAAGCTTACCTCCGGCCCCGGACGCCTGGCCGCAGCCTTCGGGATCACCCGCGAGAGCGACAACGGCAAGGATTTAACCAGTTTGCGCTCCGATCTCTACATTGCCGACGACGGCACGCCGCCGCCGAGAGTGATGGTTACGAAGAGAATTGGAATCACGAAAGCGGCCGACATGCCGCTCAGGTACATCGTGGCAGGAAACAGGTTCGTGTCAGGAAGGACGACCGCGTGAACGAGAGCCCCAAAATTTGAAAGCGCACGTTTCGAAGGTTTCAATGTTTCACACCGAAACTTTTGAAACGTGAAACTTTGAAAGGCCGACTCGTTGCCAACTCGCCGACGAGCCCTACCCGCCCTTCTTCAACTCCACCAGCACTTGCCTCGCAATTTCTTTAAGCGTTTCGAAAACACCTTGCCCTTGAAATGCAATCGCCTCAATCACTGGTTCGTCTTTGCGCTGCAATTCGCGACTGAGTGTCTCTACCGGCAATACGTTCGGAAGATCTCGCTTGTTCAACTGGAGCACATAAGGAATGTTGTTGAAGTTGTATCCGTGCTCCTTCAGGTTCGACATGAGGTTGTCGAGCGCCTCGGCATTGGCGTCCATGCGTTCCTGCTGCGAGTCGGCGACGAACACGATTCCATCCACCCCGCGCAGGATCAGTTTGCGGCTGGCGTCGTAGAACACCTGCCCAGGAACCGTATAAAGATGGATGCGGGTCTTAAAACCTCTTACTGTGCCAAGATCCAGTGGCAGGAAGTCGAAGAACAGGGTTCGCTCGGTCTCAGTAGCGAGCGAAATCATTTTGCCCTTTTGCTGCTCGGCGGTCGTCTGATAGATGTGTTGAAGATTGGTGGTCTTCCCGCCAAGGCCCGCGCCATAGTACACGATTTTGCAATTGATCTCGCGGGCTGCGAAATTGATGAAGCTCAAGACTTTCCTCAGACGACGGATCGACCCTGGTTCCCTCTACTCCCCCGCAAATTGCTGATAATGCGGGCCAAGCCTCTCCGCTGGATTTTTGGCTGTAACAATGGTTTATACCACAGCAGGGCACCCCAAGCGTGGTTACGGCCGTTACCGTTTAAGGCTCACGTATCCTACTGAGCTACCGAGGAGGCGCCGCGTAATAGCCGTCGCGGGCATAAACGTTCACGCACGGACGGATAGACGATCGGCAACTCGGCCGGCTCACCAGCACTTCAACGGACCTGTATTCCGACGATGGAGCCACGTGTGTGGCATAACCAAGCGTGTATTGATCGCGGGCGTAGCCAAGCGCCGCCGAGTAGGCGTCCTCGATCCCGTTGCGCGTCAACTCATTCCAGACCTGACCGCCAGTCGCATTCACGTACTTTGGGAGAATGTCGGTATATCCGAACCGAGGCAGGTGTAGTTTGCTGAGTTTGCCGTACCCGGGAACTCCCGGCATTCCGACGCCCACGGCGTAAACGATGATGTTGTTGCTGAGCAGTACGCGCAGCACATCGCGATAGCTCGCGTCACTGCGATACTCCCGCCCATCGCTGATCACAAAGATAATTTTGCGCCGTTCCGGGTTTCGGCGCGAAAGCTCAAGCGCCGCTTTCAGAATAGCGTCATTCATGACTCGAGCCGGCTGTGTCGCCGTCATGGGCCTGGGATTTCCGCGATCCACAGGCACGCCGTTGATCACGGGACCTCCTGCTGCGATCGGACCGCTGGTCACGGGGGGACCGTTGTCTTCACCTCGTACGTTTTCGAGTTCGTCGAGCTTTGCCGAAAGCGCCGGGCCGACTGCTCCCCATCCGGTCTGCTGGCCTACCGTGTTGCTATATGTGAATACCGAAAGTTCGTCGAACTGGCTGAACGCGCCCTCGAGAGCTGGGAAGGTGTGATTTACCTTCTGCAGATCGACATCCTTCATCCCAAGATCGATGACCACCGCGGCCGAAACCGCAAACGCGCTGGAGGTGAAGTAGTTCAGCTTCTGCTTCTTCCCGTTTTCCAGAATGCCAAAGTCATTCGAAGTTAGGCCGCTCACCAAGCGACCATCTTCGTCCGTGACCGTTACCGGCACCATGACCTGGTTGGTTCGAACGATCAGATGGAAATAGTCTTCTTGTTGGCCTGACTCCTGTTCCTTTGTCGCGCCACCCTGCGGAACTGTCCGTACGTTCACCGGCGGCTTCTGGTTTGTTCCCTGCGATGCGGGGCTGGCGTTCTCACTTGTCGGAGGCTCTTGGCCCGGCAGTTCCTGCGTCGGCGCCTGAGGCGCTTGAGGCTGTTCCGTCGGTGCGTTGTCCGGGGAAGCTTGCGTGCTCGGAGGTGGAGTCGGCAATGGTTTCGCCGGTTGCACCGTCGATGGTGCATCCGGAATGTTCTGGTCTTGTTGCGGCGCGGACTGCCCGCTTGCTTGGGATCCCGTATTGGGCGTTCCTGCGCTTTGCGCGTGCAGGACTGCAAAACCCAAGCTGAGGAGCGCCACAGCGCCCACAATCGCCAGAATTCGCCGAGATCTTCCGCCCAGACTACGCAATCGTTCCTCGCGCTTCTATGGAGTGGGATGCTTGGGTAAGCTGATTTGGTGCATCTAACCCGTAGAGAGATAGACTACCAGAAACCCCTGGGGACACATTCATATGCAGCCGACCCTCCATTCGCGGTACGTACAGGTTCTTCTTACCCTGCTCATTTTCATAGCGGGCACGATCCATCCGTACGCGCAAGACGTTCAGATGGTCCCGGACCAGACGGACCGCGACGCCGCCGAAAAGGCGCAGACCCACAAGGACGACACCGACCAGGAGCCGGTCGCGACGTTCAAAGCTCGCACCGATCTCGTTCAACTTTTCTTTAATGTGAAGGATAAGAAAGGTGGACTGATCCCGCACCTGACGAAAGACGAATTCGAGGTCTCCGACAATAAACAGCCCCAGACCATCAAGTACTTCACTGAGAATTCCAACCTGCCACTGACTCTCGGCATTCTGATCGATACCAGCGCCAGCCAACAGAACGTGCTGGGTATGGAACAGGTTGTCGGCGGAGCCTTCCTCAAGCAGATTCTGACGCCTAAGGATCAAGCCTTTGTCGTCGACTTCAACATCGGTGTGAGTCTGGTGCAGGACTTCACCAACAGTGTTCGCCGTCTGCAGGACGCGCTGAATAGCGTACGGATCAATAGTGGCGGTCAAGGTGCGGTCGCTGGCGTTCCGGGCATGGGTGGCGGGCCAGTTCCGACGATGGGAACTCCGAAGGGCACATTGCTCTACGACGCTGTTTTTCTTTCCTCCCACGATCAGATGGGCCAACAAGTGGACCGCAAGGCGATGATCCTTCTCACCGATGGCGAAGACCAGGGCAGTCAGTACAAGGTGAAGGACGCAGTCGAAGCCGCACAGAAAGCCGACACGATTGTGTACGTCCTTCTTTGCGCTGATCGCGGCTTCTACTTTGGAGCCGGTGCAATGTACAGCGGTGACAGCGAGATGAAGAAGCTGACCTCCGAAACCGGTGGCCGCGTCATCGAAGTCGGCAACAAGCCCGAGAAGCTCAAGGCCGCCTTCCAGCAGATTTCCGACGAGCTCCGCAGCCAGTACAACATCGGCTACGTGCCGCTAAACTCCAAACGCGACGGCAGCTTCCACCGCATCGAAATCAAGTCGAAGCAGGGATACAAAGTCCAATCCCGCAGCGGATATTTTGCGATCCCGGACTGAAGAAGCAGGCTTCAGGCGTCAGGCTTCAGCTCTCAGGTGGTCGGGCGTCGGGCGTCAGGCGTCAGGCGTCAGGCGTCAGGCGTCGGGCGTCGGGCGTCGGGCGTCGGGCGTCG
>Ga0207695_10011515_pt1 | contig 10705 bp, 10 predicted proteins | sample KBSC54metaG_FD_184354 | JGI IMG/M metagenome (GOLD analysis project Ga0207695, IMG submission 184354) | Corn rhizosphere microbial communities from Kellogg Biological Station, Michigan, USA - KBS C5-4 metaG (SPAdes) (version 2) | ecosystem: Host-associated > Plants > Roots > Rhizosphere > Soil... | reverse complement strand
CAAGGCGCGGCCCGCCGATGACGGCCGCCGCATCCGTCTGACACGCGCCACATCTCACCTGAACCCGAACACGGAACCCGAAGCCGGTATCGGAATTCGGTGCCGGAAACCGGTATCCGAAACCGGTAAGAGGCGAGACCACGCGCGCTCCCACGATGCGGCCCCGACCGTCATCGACCTGCCACGCCCCGACAAAGGCGTGGCCCCATCCCCTGGATAGGCATGACCACGAAGCTGACCTCCGGCACCCGCCGGACCGCAGTCCTGCTCGCCACCGCGGCCGTCTCCCTGATCGGCGCGGCCTCGGCGGCCGAAGCGCACGTCACCGTGAACCCCAACACCGAACCGCAGGGCGGCTACGCCAAGGTCTCGTTCCGCGTCCCGAACGAGGAGGCCACCGCCTCCACCACGTCCATCGAGGTCGACATCCCCGTCGACCATCCGATCGCGTCGGTCTCGGTGCGCCCCGTCCCCGGCTGGACCGCGACCGCGACCACCAGCCGGCTCGCCACGCCGATCAAGACCGACGACGGCAGCGTCACCCAGGCCGTCAGCAAGATCGTCTGGACCGGCGGCAAGATCGACCCGGGCCAGTTCCAGGAGTTCGACGTCTCGCTCGGCCCGCTCCCGAAGGACACCGACACGATCGTCTTCAAGGCCCTGCAGACCTACTCCGACGGAACCGTCGTGCGCTGGATCGACCTCCGGCAGCCCGGCCAGCCCGAGCCCGACCACCCGGCCCCGGTCCTGCACCTGACGCCGCCCGCGACGGGCGCCGGCACCAGCAGCACCAGCAGCACCGGCAGTTCGGGCAGCTCCACCACCAGCACCACCGGCACCACCCCGACCACCGCCGCCCCGACCACCGCGCCCTCGGTGAGCCTCGCGGCCGACGGATCCGTTAAGTCCAGTACGAGCACGAGCGACACCGGCGCCCGCACCCTGGGCATCGCCGGCCTCATCGTCGGAGCCCTGGGCTTCGGCACCGCGATCGTGGCCCTGCGCCGTAAGAACGTCTAGCCCGACATCCAGCCCACCGACAACGCAGATCCCGACCCGGAGAGAAGAACAACGATGAACCCGCGGTCCAACCGGATCGCACGCCTCGTCCCGACGGCCCTGGCCGTCGGGACGCTGGCCGTGCTCAGCACCACCGCCTGCGCCAGCCCCTCCCAGGAGGTCGCGCAGGCCTCGCAGGGCTCCACGCAGCAGTCCAAGTACAAGGGCACCGAACTGGCGATCCCCACCCCGATCCCGCCGGTCACCCTCACCGACTTCAACGGCAAGCCCTACGACATCAAGGCCAACGCCGCCGGCAAGCTCACCCTGGTCTACTTCGGCTACACCCACTGCCCCGACGAGTGCCCGACCACCATGGCGGACCTCGCCTCGGCCCTGCGCCTGCTGCCGGCCGCCACGGCCGCGAAGGTCCAGGTCGTCTTCGTCACCACCGACCCGGACCGGGACACCGCCCCGGTCCTGAAGGCCTGGCTCGGCAAGTTCAGCCCGGGCTTCATCGGCCTGACCGGCACCGTCGCGCAGGTCGACGACACCGCCAAGCTGGCCGCGACGCCGGTGGCCCCGCCGGTCAAGAACCCCGACGGCACCATCGAGGTGGACCACGGCACGCAGGTCAACGCCTTCGGCACCGACGGCCTCGCCCACGTGGTGTGGCTATCCGACGTCGCCCCGAAGGACATCGCCCACGACATCAGCCTGCTGACGTGAGCCGTCCGGTGAAGCCATGAAGCCGACAAAGCCGACGGATCCCAGGAAGCCCAGGAAATCCCTGAGCCCTCTGAAAGCCGGCGCGCTGGCCGCCCCGGTGGCGGTCCTCGCCGCCGGTGCGGCCCTGCTGCTGTGGTCCGGCGGCGACGCCGAGGCCCACGCGGCGAAGCTGGCGGTGGCCAACGCCTACATCCGCGAGCCGGCCGACCCGGACGAGGCCGCGGCGTACTTCACCATCGCCAACCGGGGCGGCGCCGACGACACGCTGACCGCTGTCAGTGCTTCCACCGGACATGCCTCCCTGCACACCACCAACGGCGCGAAGATGGTCGCACTCTCCTCGGCTCCGGTCCCCGCGCACGGCAGCCTGGACTTCTCCCCCGGAGGAAACCATCTGATGATCGACGATCCAGGTCCGCTGAAGCCGGGCACGACCGTCCGGCTGACGTTCACGTTCGCGGCCTCCGAGCCGATCACGGTCACCGCGCCGGTGATCGGCATCGCAGATCCGGCGCCGGGATCATGACGACCGCTCGGTCCGGGGCGGCCCGGATCACCGAGACTGCCCCGGCAGCCCCGGTGGCCGGCACCGCCCGGGCCGGCGGCATACGCCGGCGCGTCATCGCGGTCCTGACCGCGGTCCTGTGCATCTGGGGCCTGGCCGTCGCGCCGCAGGCATCCGCGCACGCCACCGTCGTCTCGACCGACCCGGCCGACGGCGCCCTGCTGGCGACCGCCCCGGCCCGCGTCACCGTCACCTACAGCGAGGCCGTCTCGCTCCAACTCGGCGCCCTGCGCGTCTTCGCCCCCGACGGCACCCAGGTCGAGACCGGCACGGCCGACCACCTCGGCGGCAAGCCGGACACGGCGTCCGTCGCGCTGAAGGCCGGGCTGAAGAACGGCACCTACGTCGTCTCCTGGCGCGTCATCTCAGCGGACTCCCATCCGGTGCGCGGCGCGTGGACCTTCTCCGTCGGGACCACCTCCGCACCGAACTCCGGCGGCGCCGAAGCCGCGCCGAGCGGCTCGCGCACGGTCGGCGTCCTCTACGGCGTCGCCCGCTGGCTCGCCTACCTCGGCTTCGCCGCCCTGGTCGGCGGCGCCCTGCTCCTCATCGCCTTCGCCCCGAAGCTGGCCCACGACCGGCGCCTGCGCACGCTGATCGGCGGCGGCTGGTTCGCGCTGTTGCTCGGCACCGTCGCGGCGCTGCTGTTGCAGGGCCCTTACGGCGCCGGCTTCGGCATCGGGCGCATGTTCGACGTCGACGTGCTGCGCGAGACCCTCCACACCCGCCTGGGCACCGCCCTGGCCTGGCGGTTGATCCTGCTCGGCGCGGCCGGGGTGATGGTGTCGTGGCTCGCGACGCGGCTCGCCGAGGCACCGGTGCGAGCCCGGCAGGCGGTCGGCGGGGTCGGGGCGGCGCTGGCCGTCGGGCTGGCGGCGACCTGGTCGGTCGCCGGCCACTCCGGCACCGGCTCGCAGGTCGCGCTCGCACTCCCGGCCGACGTGCTGCACCTGCTGGCGATGGCGACGTGGGTCGGCGGGCTGGCGGCGCTGGCCGCCTCGGTGCTCGGCCGGCGGGCCGCCGGGATCGACGACGACGAGCGCCTCCGGCTCGTCCGCCGCTTCTCGACGACCGCCTTCGCCGCGGTCTGCGTCCTCGGCGCCACCGGCGTCTACCAGGGCTGGCGCCAGGTCCGGCACTGGGACCTGCTGTTCGACACCGACTACGGCAGGATGCTGATCATCAAGTCCGGCATCTTCCTGGTCCTGGTCGCGCTGGGCTTCCTGGCGCGCCGGATCCTTGCGTTCCGGACCCTTGCGTCGACCTCGCCGGACCTGGCCCGGCTGCGGCGCTCGGTCGCCGCCGAGTTCGGCCTGGCGGTCGTGGTGCTGGCGGTGACGGCGCTGCTCGTGGAGTCGCAGCCGGCGGCCGAGACGGCGCCGAAGGCCGGTCCGGTGACGGCCTCGACGCCGTTCGACACCGGGTCCGCCAACGGGGCCGGGACGGTGACCGTCACCCTGGACCCGGCCCGCGTCGGGTCGGACCAGGTGCAGGTCTCCGTGCTGGACAAGACCGGCAAGGCGGAGCCGGTGCCGGAGGTCGACGCCTCGCTGGCGCTGCCGGCCCAGCAGCTCGGACCGATCAAAATCGATCTGAAGACCGCCGGGCCCGGGCACTACAGCGCGAGCGACGTGCTGGTGCCGATGACCGGCACATGGCAGGTCGTCGTCACGGTGCGGACCACCGACATCGACCAGGCCACGGTCATCGTGAACGTGAATGTGGGCAAGTGAGCCCTCGGCAAGCGAGTGAGAGCTCTGTGACAGAGACAGAAACTGAGACGACGCAAGCACCGTCGGCCTCGTCCCCGAGCCGCCGGGTGTTCCTGGCCGGCGGCGCCGCGGGCCTCGGCGGCGCCGCGGTCGGGGCCGCGGCCTCGGCCTTCGTACTCGGCGGCAGCAAGTCCGCCGCGGCTCCCGCCGACCATCGCGTCGCCGGCCTCGGCACCACGGCCATCGCCACCCCGTTCCCGCACCAGGCCGGGATCGCCGTGCCCGCCATCCAGCAAGGCCACGGCACCGTCGCCGCGTTCGACCTCGTCCCCGGCGCGACGCCCGCGCAGCTCAAGGCTCTGATGCAGGCCTGGACCGCCGCCATCGCCGACCTCACCGCCGGGCGGACCCCCGCCGGCGACGCCGACACCACCGCTCTCGGCAGCGGTCCCTGCTCGCTCACCGTCACCGTCGGATTCGGCCCCTCGGTGTTCGGCAAGGCCGGTCTGGACCCTGCTTCCCGGCCGGCCGAGCTCGCGCCGCTGCCCGCGTTCCGCGCCGAGCAGCTGGATAGCGCGCGCAGCGACGGCGACCTCGGCGTCGTCCTGGCCGCCGACGACGCGCTGGTCGTCTTCCACGCGCTGCGCACGCTCACCCGCGCGGCCGCCGGGACGGCCAAGCCGCGCTGGGTCATGTCCGGCTTCTCGCGAGCGCCGGGCTCCTCGCCCGATCCCGGCGCGACCGGCCGCAACCTCATGGGCCAGCTCGACGGGACCAACAACCCCACCGCCGCGCAGCCGGACTTCGCGGGCAAGGTGTTCGTGGCCCCGGACGCCGCGACGGCGTGGATGCGCGGCGGGTCCTACCTCGTCTTCCGGCGTATCAGAATGCTGCTGACGTCGTGGGACGCCCAGACCACCGCCGCGCAGGAGAAGGTGATCGGACGGCACAAGGCCGACGGCGCCCCGCTGTCCGGCGGCACCGAGCACACCCCGGTCGACCTCTCGGCGCAGAACCCTGACGGCTCGCTGGCCATCCGCGGCGACGCGCACATCCGGCTGGCCGCCCCGGCGAGCAACGGCGGCGCGGCCATGCTCCGGCGCGGCCTGAGCTACGACGACGGCCTCACCGCCGACGGCGAGCCCGATGCCGGGCTGCTCTTCCTGGCCTGGCAGGCGGACCCGGCCAGGGGCTTCATCCCGGTCCAGCAGCACCTGACCCGCAGCATGGACGCCTTGAACCGGTTCACCACGCACGAGACCAGCGCGCTGTTCGCGATGGTGCCGGCGCCGAAGGCCGGCGGCTATCTCGGTCAGGCGCTGCTTGATCCGGGGAGCGCGTAGCGGGGTGTCGGGGCGTCGGATATCAGGGTGTTGGCTACTGGAACCCTTGTCAGGGTTTAGCGTTCGGGCACTGATACTTCAGGTCGCCGGCGCTGGCTGTTTCGGTCCCGGCGGCCAGCACCTCGGGGTTGGTGATGCGGAACGTCGCGGTGACCGTTCCGCTCCCCGTCAGCTTCAGCTGCCACGCCAGGTGCACCTTCGGCGACTTGCCGCTCACCGTCTCCGTGCCGGTGACCTTCTGCGTCGTGTGGTTCTTCGCCGGGATGTCCCACTCGTAGTGCACGACCCCGGTTCCGCCGTTGGTCGTGAAGTCCGCGACCATGTCCACCGAGGTGTCGCAGATCCCCGTGGGCTGGACCGGGGCGAAGTTGTGCACGGAGATGCTGGAGATCTGCACCGGCGGCGCGGTCTTCTTGTCCCGCAGCTTCACCGCGACGAACGCCGCCGCCCCGAGCACCGCGCCGACCAGCACCAGACCGACCAGCGCGCGGATGATCCGGCTCGCCAGGCCGTCCTTGAGGTCTTTCTTCGCGGGCTCGGAAACACCGTGGCCGGTCGCCGCGGCGAGGCCGCCGGGCACCGTCACCGGGGTCGAGCCGAGCAGCAGCGCGGTCGTCCGCGCGGCGTCCTCGGCCTGCGGCACCACCGGCGTGATCAGCCAGATCTGCCCGGCGTCCTCGATCAGGTCCAGCACCGGCACCGTGCCGGGCAGCAGGCCGCCGCGCGCCGCGACGGTCCGCTCGACCAGCCGCGGCACGCCGCCGGCCGCCTTGACCCGGACCGGGTCGAAACACAGCACGCCCAGCGTGCCGCCGTCGGCGCCGGTGGCGGAGTACCACACGCCATCGGCGGCGCGAAGCACCTCCGGACCGAGCTTCAGGCCCATCCCGGGCAGTCCGCCCTTGCTCAACGCACTCTCCCCCAGATTTTTCTGGCAGCACAGTGTCCGGCGGCACAGTGTTCCGGCTGTGCGGCTGATCGCGCTTGCGGCAGTGTAGAGCGTCCGGCGACGATGGAGTTCACCCCTCCCCCGAGGAAAGAGCCCGAACGATGCCTGTGACCCGTCTCAACCACGCCGTGCTGTTCGTCCGGGAGCTGGAGCGCAGCGTCGCCTTCTACCGCGACCTGCTCGGTTTCGAGGTGCTGACGCAGGCCCCGAACGCCGCGTTCCTGCGCGCGCCGGGCTCCACCAACGACCACGACCTCGGCCTGTTCTCCATCGGCTCGCAGGCCGGTTCCTCCGAGGCCGGCCGCACGCGCGTGGGGCTGTACCACTTGGCGTGGGAGGTGGACACGCTGGCGGAGCTGGCGCGCTTCGCCGAGAAGCTGAAGGAGCACGGCGCGCTGGTCGGCGCGAGCGACCACGGGACGACCAAGGCGCTGTACGCGCACGACCCCGACGGCCTGGAGTTCGAGATGTCGTGGCTGGTGCCGGCCGACCTCGTCGCGGGGGCGCAGCTGCCGGAGGGGTCGTTCACGCTGCCGCTGGACCTGCCGAAAGAGATCGAGCGGTACGGCGCCGAGAGGCGGGGCGGGGTCGGGATCTCGCACGTCGTCGTGCCCTGACGGGTTCGGGTTCGGCGTCGTGACCTGACGGGTTCGGGTTCGGCGTCGTGACCTGAAGCGGGCTGTTTGAGATCGGTCACACCAGACGGCGACCCGTCCCTCAACCTGGCGACTTCCCAGCGAACCCGAAACCCGCGGCCCCTGCCACCGGATACTCTTGAGAGGTCGCAGGTCCCACCGCTTCGATCTCTTCACTGGAGTCACCCGTATGTCGCTGCCCAGCCAGCAGGCCCTGTCCAGAATGGTCGTCGCCATCGACGGCCCCTCGGGCTCGGGCAAGTCGAGCGTGTCGCGCGGGGTCGCCGCGCGGCTGGGTCTGCGCTTCCTGGACACCGGCGCGCAGTACCGGGCGATGACGTACTGGATGCTGCAGAACAAGGTCGACATCGGCGACGCCGCCGCGATCGCGGCCGACGCCGGGACGCCGGAGATCGTCTCCGGGACCGATCCGGCCGGGCCGGCGATCAGCGTGGACGGCGCCGACGTGGCGGTCGAGATCCGCGAGGCCGACGTCACCGGCGCGGTGAGCGCGGTGGCCGCGGTGCCGGAGGTGCGGGCCCGGCTGATCGCGCTTCAGCGGGAGATCATCGGGGACGGCGGGATCGTGGTCGAGGGCCGGGACATCGCTTCAGTGGTGGCGCCGGGGGCCGCGGCGAAGATCTTCCTGACCGCGTCCGAGGACGCCCGGGCGGCCCGCCGCAACGCCGAGCACGCGGCGAGCGGCGGCGGCGCGGGGGCGGACAGCGTGGCTGCCACGCGCGAGGCGCTGACCCGGCGCGACAGCGTCGACAACCGGACCAACGCGCTGGCAGCGGCGGCGGGGGCGGTCGTGGTCGACGCCACCGAGCTGACGTTGGAGCAGGTGATCGAAGCGGTCGCCGGCATCGTCATCCACGCGGCCGAGGGCTCCGTGCCGGACGCCGCCTCCCAAGGGGTGGGACTCACCAGATGAAGGTTCTCCGCGGTTCAGAGACAGATTCGGCTCCACATCGTCCGTCGGTCCGTTCCCGGACCCGCACCGCCGGCCACTCGGTTCCCAGTGCCCGCGGGGCCAAGCGTGCGCACCGTATCGGCGTGCCGCTCATGCACTCGCTGTGGCACGTCACCCAGCACAACGCGGCCAACGTCCCGGCCGACGGGCCGCTGCTGCTGGCCGGCAACCACACCGGCTTCCTGGACGGCCCGCTGATCGCCGGCGTGGCGCCGCGGCCGGTGCACTTCCTGGTCAAGAAGGAGATGTTCGTCGGCCCGCTCGGCCCGCTGCTGCAGCACGGCTTCGGGCAGATCCCGATCGACCGCGACCACCCGGACCGTGCCGCGATCCAGGCGGCGCTGGCCGCCCTGCGCTCCGGCGGCGTGCTGGGCGTCTTCCCCGAAGGCACCCGCACCACCGGCGAGTTCGAGTCGGTGCACAACGGCCTGGCGTACTTCGCGGTGGCCACCGGCGCGCCGGTCCTGCCCGTGGCCTGCCTCGGGACGGCGGCGAACGGCAGGACGGTGGGCTCGCTGCCGACCCCGCGCACCCATCTGGACCTGGTGTACGGAACACCGCTGAGCCTGGAGGAGTTGTCCCAGGGGTCCGAGGGCCTGGGGCGGCGGCAGAAGATCGCCGCCATCAGCGAGGAACTGCGAATCCGCCTGGCGGCGCACGTGCAGTACGCCAAGCAGCTCACCGGGCGCGACAATTAGACACGGACACGGACGCGAAGACTGACGCGGTCCGGTCGGCGGCTCCCTGCCAGCTTTGGGGGCCGCCGACCGCACGCTTTTACGAGACGCGCTTCTAGGTAAGCGCGCATTACGAACTGAGGGATCCCTGATGCAGCCCGACACCGAGGACTACACCCCCGGCGACCTGACCGCCGCCACCGACGGCGCCTCGGACGTCGGTTACTACGACGAGGACTTCGATTACGAGGCCTACGCCGAGGGGCTCGACGCCGAGGACTGGGACAGGGGCGAGGGCGACTCCGTCCGGCTGCCGGTGCTGGCCGTGGTCGGACGCCCCAACGTCGGCAAGTCCACGCTGGTGAACCGCATCCTGGGCCGGCGCGAGGCCGTGGTGCAGGACGTGCCCGGCGTCACCCGCGACCGCGTGTCCTACGACGCGCACTGGAACGGCCGCCGCTTCACCCTGGTCGACACCGGCGGCTGGGAGCGCGACGTGGAGGGCATGGCCAAGGCCGTGGCGTTCCAGGCCGAAGCCGCCATCAACGCCTCCGACGCGGTGATGTTCGTGGTGGACGCCACCGTCGGCATCACGGACACCGACGAAGCAGTGGTCCGAGTCCTCCGCCGCGCCGGCAAGCCCGTGGTCCTGGCCGCGAACAAGGTGGACGACCAGCGCACCGAGGCCAACGCGGCGGAGCTGTGGAACCTCGGCCTCGGCGAACCCTTCGCCGTCTCCGCGCTCCACGGCCGCGGCTCCGGCGACCTCCTGGACGCCGTCCTGGACGTCCTCCCGGAGACCCCGGCCGTCCGCTTCGGCGTCCCGATGGGCGGCCCCCGCCGCGTGGCCCTGGTCGGCAAGCCCAACGTCGGCAAGAGCTCCCTGCTGAACAAGCTCGCGGGCGAGGAACGCGTCGTCGTGGACCCCACCGCCGGCACCACCCGCGACCCCGTCGACGAACTGATCGACCTGGGCGGCAAGACCTGGCGCTTCGTCGACACAGCAGGCATCCGCCGCCGCGTCCAGCAAACCTACGGAGCCGACTTCTACGCCTCCCTGCGCACCCAGGGCGCCATCGAGAAGGCGGAGGTGGCCGTCGTCCTCGTCGACGCCGCCGACAGCCTCACCGAGCAGGACCTCCGCATCATCACCATGGTCGCCGAAGCCGGCCGAGCCCTCGTCATCGCCTACAACAAGTGGGACCTGATGGACGAGGAACGCCGCTACTACCTCGAACGCGAGATCGAACGCGACCTGGTCCAGGTCCGCTGGGCCCCGCGCGTGAACCTGGCGGCCAAGACCGGAAGGCACGTGGACAAGCTCGTCCCGGCCCTGGAGCAGGCCCTGGAGGGCTGGGAGACCCGGGTACCGACAGCGAAGCTGAACGCCTTCCTGGGCACGCTCGTAGCGGAACACCCGCACCCCCTCCGAGGCGGCAAGCAGCCGAGAATCCTCTTCGGCACGCAGGCATCAACGAGGCCGCCCAGGTTCGTCCTCTTCGCCAGCGGCTTCATCGAGGCAGGCTACCGCCGCTTCATCGAACGCCGGCTGCGCGAGGAGTTCGGCTTCATCGGCTCCCCGATCCAGATCTCGGTGAAGGTCCGCCAGAAGAACAAGGACCGTAAGAAGTAGGAACACCCCACCACCGACCGCGGATCGAGGGCGCCCGCAGTAGGTCCGGCACCCTGTCAGCAGCACCTCCGGCGCGCCGCCAACAACCGATGTGATTCGAACCCCCCGGGTGCGGTATTGTCTTCCTGCCCGCAGATGCGGGCGGCGGGCTGTAGCGCAGCTTGGTAGCGCACTTGACTGGGGGTCAAGGGGTCGCAGGTTCAAATCCTGTCAGCCCGACCGCGACGAAGGCCGGTTTCCTTGGGGATATCCCCAGGTCAACCGGCCTTTATGCTTTCCAGTCGCAGCTATGCTTCCGACCCCTCCGAGGGCTCTTGGGGGCCACTAGGGGGCCACAGGGTCTTGCCCTGGTTTTTTGGCGAGCTCCAGGGACCAACACTGATACGTCTACGTGGCTGAGGGCTGTTCTCACGACGAAGGCCGGCTGAACTGGGCGAGTAGTGCCCAGTTCAGCCGGCCTTCATCTGTCGTCAGCGCTGTTGGTCCTCTG
>Ga0207695_10011512_pt1 | contig 10707 bp, 15 predicted proteins | sample KBSC54metaG_FD_184354 | JGI IMG/M metagenome (GOLD analysis project Ga0207695, IMG submission 184354) | Corn rhizosphere microbial communities from Kellogg Biological Station, Michigan, USA - KBS C5-4 metaG (SPAdes) (version 2) | ecosystem: Host-associated > Plants > Roots > Rhizosphere > Soil... | reverse complement strand
AACCCGTACGACTGCTCCTGCACCATCACCACGCCGCTGACGCTCGACTCGACGAACCTGTACTGGGGCGGCATCCTGACCGCGGGCAGCGTGAACAAGGTCTGGACGCTGGCGAAGAGCACGCGCACGCTGGCCAGCAGCTCGCCCTTGACCACCACGGCGCTGGTCAGCGGCGCGGCGCCCGCGCTGTGGGTCAACACCAGCACGTACATGTTCGTCGGCGAATCCACCCACTTCGACAAGCTGAACGTGACCACCCAGGCGCTGACGACCACGAACGCCTCGCCCACCGGCACGGTGAACGGCCGCATCACCATCGTGAACAACAAGCTGTTCGGGGCCGACACGGCCGGCAAGCTGTGGGTCCTGGATCCTTCGGCCACCGGCCTGACGTCGCTGTGGACGTACCACGACGACACCAACCACAACGGCTGCACCTCCGGTGTCTGCGCCGTGACCGGCTCGCTGTACGTCGACTGGCTATCGAACCGGGCCTTCTACGGCGACAGCGACGGCCACCTGTACGCCACCTACAACTCTGCCGGCACCACGGGGGCGCAGATCAACTCGGGCTGGCCCTACCGCCCGGGCACGTCGTCCGAGGTCTACGCCACGGCGCCGTTCTACAACTCGGGCGTCATGGTGGCCGGCACCACCACCGGGAACGTCTACGTGATCGACATCAACGGGGGCAGCGGTCCCGTGCTGCTGCAGACATACAAGCTGGGCACGACCATGAAGGTCTCGGGCGTCGGCTACGACAAGACCGGCGGGAACTACCTGATCAGCGCCGCCGATCCCTCGGCCAAGAACGGCGACGTCTTCTACATCGCCGCCGTCACCGACCCCACCCCCGGCTCGAACTGAGCGCGCTGGAGGGCGCTGCCGGCGCCAGCGACGCGATCCAGGCCCGCACGGCGGCGATGCCGTCGGGATCGACGATCTCGGTGGCCAGCGGCGGCATCTGGTCGTCGGTCCCGCGGGTCGACATGCGGGCCACGATCGCGCTCGCGTCGGGCAAGCCCGGCGCGACCCGCACCTTGATGACGCCGCCGCGCCAGTACTGCAAGGGTTGGTTGGCCAGGGACTGGTAGACGGCGGACGCCGCCACGTCCAGGTCGGCGGTGGACAGCCGCAGCACCATCTGCGTGTCGGGCCACGAGGTGCCGTTCGGGTTGTGGCAATGCCCGCAGTTCGCGTGCAGGTAGCCGAGCGCCGCCACCGCGGTCGGATCGCCCGGCACCGTGAAGGGCACGCTGGGATCCGCGAAGGCCGCCGCCGCCGGCGGAACGGGCGGGCTGGTCAGCCAGTTCGCGGCCGTCAGGTCGGCCAGGGTCGGGCCCACCTGGGGTCCTCCCGGCGGACGCGAGAGCTGCAGCGCCGAGAAGCCGAGCACGCGCCCCACGTCACCGCGGTGACAGGCCCCGCACTTCTCCTGCGAGGGGGCGTCGTGCATCGTGCCGTTGATGTCGTTCTGGCCGTCGATCGCGAACAGGGCGTCGGTCTGGGCGGCGTTCCAGACGAAGCTGCCGAACCAGTAGTCGTCGGGACCGTCGCCGTAGCGCTCGACCAGCCGTGTCTCCAGCAGGACTCCGTCCTGGGAGAACTCTTTCCAGAACTTGGCGCCGACCGGGAAGACCCAGTGGTCCATGTCGGTCGTGTCGATCTTCGTGCCCGGCGGCAGCTTCATGAACCGGCGCTTCGTCGCGCCGTCAGACCACAGCCGGTACGTGGGCTCGAACGCGACGATCTGCGGGTCCACCACCTGGGTGACAGGGTTCGCATACAGCCCCGTCTCCATCACGCTGGTGTACGCCGGACGCGCGTACGGCCCGGGTGGAAGGGGGAGCGGCGACATCATCGCGCTCTCCCCACCCGAGCCGCAGCCGGCGATGGCGGCCGGGGCCAACAGGGCCAGCAGCAGGCCCCAGCCGGATCGTCGTAGGGTCGTCACCGGTGACGAATCAGGCGCCGCCCGCGCCGCCCGCCGAGCCGCCCGCGCCACCCGCCGAGCCGCCCGCGCCACCCGCCGAGCCAGCGACGCCCCCAGCGCCCGCCATCCCGCCGGCGCCGCCGCCGCCCGAGACACCGCCGGCGCCACCGCCCGCGCCGCCCATTCCGCCCGCGCCGCCCATTCCGCCCATCATCGGCGGGAAGACGCACATGTCGACGATGTTGTTGCTGATGGCCGGCAGCGACTTGATGTAGTTCGCGATGTCCGTCACGTCGGTGGCCGTCAGTCCGCCGAAGGCGCCCATCGGTCCGACCGGCATGGGCGGGCAGATGCCCGTTCCGTCCTTCGCCTTGCCCATGGTCAGGGCCGTGACGATGTCCGTGGCCGTCCACATCCCCAGGCCCGTCGTCGCATCCGAGGTCAGGTTCTTCGACACCGGGTGGATCATCAGCGTGCTGGCGAACAGCGCAGAGAAGTCCTCGCCGCCGGCGAACAGCTTCGCCTCGTCCAGCACGGTCGCGGAGGCCGGGCCCGGGTCCAGATGCTTGGTGTGGCACTCGACGCAGACGCCCGCTTTGGACGCCAGGTACCGGCCGCGCAGCTCGCTCTCGTAGTTCACATCGGTCGCCAGCGGCATCGGAATGGCCGTCTCGGTCAGGGGCGGGGCCGCCGCCGGTACGTCGAACGAGGCGCCGCGGCGCGGGATCTCGTTCTTCACCGCGGGGACCGTGCGCAGGTAGGCCACGACGGCATCGGCGTCGGCGTCGGTCATGTTGTGAAACACGTAGTACGGCATCACCGGGTTCAGCGGCTCCATGCCCGTCGCCGTGGGGCGCAGACCGTTCTGGAACATGTTCTTGATCTCGGCGTCGGTCCGGTTCTTCAGGCCGGTCTCGTCGCTGGTCAGGTTGCGCGAGCCCAGCATGTCGCCGTTCGGCAACGTGACGAACGCGGGATTGCCGGCCAGGAACATGCCGGCGACCGGGCCCATGGGGCCCTGGGGTGTGTGGCAATCCGGGCAGGCGGCCACGTGGTTGACGATGTAATCGCCGCGCATGATCTTCGCGGCCAGCTCCGCGCCGCCCGCGCCCCCCGCGCCATTACCGCCCGCGGCACCGGTGGCACCTGCAACGCCGCCACCCGCCCCGCCCGCGCCCTTCTTCACCGGGTCGGAATCGCAACCCGTGGTGAAGGCGGCCGCCGCCAGGCCAGCCGCAAACAAACCGGTCAAAACATAGTGTTTGGTCATCGTCATGGCGCCACTCATGCCTGAACTGTAGGCAGGCGTCCAGATCCGAGGCGCGAATTGGCGGCCTGTTAGCAAATATTTACGAATTGGAAACTTGATCCTGACCGGAGGAAAAAGACATCGCTCCATGCCTCCCAGCTTTCGCGCCTCGAGTCGGCCCCGCTTCGACGCCGACGAGATTGTCTAGATGCCCACCAACGGCGGAACGGAGCCGACTCCAGGCGCGAAATGTTCTCTGCGTGAGCATCTAGACAAGCCCACCTTAGCCAAATTGCCGTCAAACTGTCAAAGACTTTTTGCAGCCCTCGATACCTTCTTTGGTGCTGGGACTTCGCGACGCGTGTCATCGTCGGCCCGATGCGGTCCCTTGCGTGGGCCGCTGCGGCACTGATCCAGAAGCGCGTGAGCGGCGGCGATATCCTCGGGGCGCGTGTGGATGTACCGCTCCGTCGTGCTGACGTTCGCGTGCCGCAGGATGCGCTGGATCGCGGGGAGCGGGGCGCCGTTCCTCGACAGCCGGGACGCCAGGCTATGCCTGCAGTCATGCACCCTCGGCCTCAGGTCCCCCGGCGCAGCTCGAAGCCGAAGCTTCTCCGACAGCTTCCGGAAGGTCAGGTAGAAGGCCGCGTAAGAGTACGGCTGGCCGTCCGAGGGGCGGGCGAAGACGTAGGGCGATCCCTCCACCCGAGGCAGCAGCTTCAACGCGGCGACCGATCTGTCGCGCAGGTAGGCCGTCCCGCTTCGCTTTCCCTTCGTCTCGGCCCACGATAGGCTGATCGTCTTCGCTTCAACGTTGACCTGGTCCCAGCGGAGCAGCCGGATCTCGGAGTGACGCATCCCCGAGTCGATGGCGACCATGAAGAACACCGACATCCGCAGCGGCGCCGCGTTCAAGATCCGCTCCTCGTCGAATTCGCTGAACTCGGTCTCTCGCTTCGGCCTCGCCTTCTCCGGCTTGACCACCTTGAACGGGCTGGCGTGGATTCGTCCGTCCGCCACGGCCCAATTCATCATCGCTTTGATGCGGGCGAGGATCTGATTCCGGCTCGACGGGGCCAACTTCTCGCGGACGGCCTTGCTGTCCCGGAAGTCCGACCAGTGCATCGGCTTCAGATCAACGACGCACATCGCCCCGAAGTGTTCGAGCGGCCGGATCATCAGGGACCGCGCCGTCCGCGGCCAGTTCTCCGTCGCTGGGAAGGTCTGCTGGTAGCGCTCCCACAGCTCGCCGAACGTCAGATCGAGGTCGAGCACCATCCCACGCGCGCCGCTCAAGGCGTCGATCGTGGCGGCCTGAGACTTGATCGTCTCGGCCTGCGACGCGATGACAGACGTCAACGCGCCGAGGTGGTCGGTCGGCTCCATTCAGCATTCCCCCCGGATGCCGTTTGTTAATGTGAGGCCGTTTCCGACCTGTCTTGATTCGTAGGTTCTGTTAAGCGTCAAAGATTGGCCGCAAACGGCCAACCCGTCGGCGCGTGCATGCTCCGGCGTTTCGATATGTTCCCGTCAAGAGGCTTGCTCTCACCGACGGAAGATCCAGGTTTTGAAATCACGTCGATCGGTTGTAACCGAGTGACGATTTCGGTGGAATCTAGTTTGAGATCTCGATTACGGTTACGCGCCCCTTTAGGGTTGATAGACGGGTCGACCTTCTCGGTCGGTTGGAATCTCGGAAGGCGCGCTATTCGGAGAACGCGGACGCCAGCGACGGGTGCGCCGCGACCAACTCGTCGCGCGTCACCTTGCCGGCTACCCAGCCGAGCAGGACACCGGCGTCGACCAGCAGGCCCGTCGGCGCCTTCGCGTGAACCCGACGAACGACGTCGATCGCGGGGAAGGGCCGCGTCCGCTCTCCGGGCGGCCTCGGTGCCTGCGTCCCGCCCTCGGACAGGTACTCGGCGAGCGCCCGAGGCTGCTGGTCGAGGCGCATGTCCTTGAACCTGGCCACGGCCGCGCCGGCCGACAGCGCCCCCTCGTCGACGGCGCGCTTCACCTCGGGCGACAGCTCGTGCAGCGCCAGAAACCGGTCGAGGGCCCGCTGTCCCCCGATGCCCTCGACGGCCAGGAGCACGCTCGCTCGCGGCACGCCCTGTGCCAGCATCGTCGCCGCCTGGCGGGCGATCATCGACGGAAGCGAGACGCGCCGCCTGTTCGAGATCTCGCGGAACAGCATCACGGCCGCGTTCGACGGGAGCGCCTTCAGCGTGATCCGGACCTGGATGGGCTCCAGGTTGTGCAGGCGGCGGTTCCGGTTGACGGACAGCGCCGTCTTGAGGGTCTGCAGCCCGTCGACCACCTCGATCCGGTCCCCGTTCTTGCGGCAGACGATGTCCTTCGTCTGCCCGGCGAGTTGCCACGTTTCGATCTGCTCGGGCGTCACCTCCAGCATCCAGCGCGGGTCGTACAGGGGATGGGCGGGGTTCGTCTCGACGTACAGGTCTTCAGGGTCGATGACGTAGTCCGCGGAGGTTCGCTGGGCGTCGATGGCGGTCTTCTTCTCGGTCTTCTTCTTGGTGGACATGGTCGTCGTCTCCTGCGCGGCTAGGCCGCCTCCTGAAGTTCTTGAATCGCCGCCCGCCGCAACTGGCAGACCCGCGTCTTGCTGATTCCCATGACGCCCCCGGCAGCCTTGCCGTCGAGCCCGTCGGTGTACATCAGACCCATGATCCGCTGCGTGCGCGGGTCCATCCCGGCGATGCGCTCACGGGCCATGGCGAGTGTCCGACGGTCGGACAACGCCTCGTCGATCGGTGGCGCCTGGTCGGGCAGTTCAGCGACGACGCTCAGGCCGACGAAACACACCTCGTCGACGCCCGAGATGCGTCGCCGCGCCACCTGGCCGCGGTTCCAGCGACCATCCCTGCGCATCCAGTCGACGATCGAGCCGCGGATGCGAGCCCAGGCGAACGCAGCGAACGCACGTTTGCCAGGTCGATAGCGCCGCGCCGCCTGGCAGAGCCCCACGGCACCAGCGCCCACGAGATCGTCGAATTCCCAGCGACCCTTGCAAGCGCGGAAGAACTCCCACGCCACGCTGCGGAGCATGGGCATGTGCGCCTCGACGAGGGCGCGGCGTTCGGCGGGGGTCACGCGACGATCCCGTGACCGATTCGCTGGAACACCTCGGCCAGCTCGCACACGGCAGACTCGACGTCCTTCCGCATGTCCGGGTAGCGGTAGAAGGTCATCCGGTTGAAGCCGGTCACCTTGATCCGCGTGACCGTGTCCTCGGGCTTGCCCTTCTCGTACGTCGCCTCGAAGACGTCGTAGACGAAGGCGTCCGCGTCGAAGATGTCCAGGTAGGCCCGCCACTGGAGCGAGTCGAGGTACTTCTCGGCGTCCCATCGCTCGGTGAGCTTCTGGTCGCGGACCGTCAGCCCGTTCAGCATGTCGCACCTCGCGACCAGGCGGACGTCGCCGTAGGGCGTGGTCACCATCCGCTCGGCCCGCAGTTCGCGCACGGCCTCGGCCGGAAGTTCGGCGTCGCAGTCGAAGACGAACTCGAACCCGTCGCGTACGACGGAGTCCAGCTCCACCTGCGCCCCCGCCGCGTCTTCGATGACCTTCGCCAACGCGCCGCCGGCCCGCATCTGCACCGTGACCTCCCGGTGCGTGAGCCGGGCGATCAGGTCGTCCATCGTCGATTCCTCGTTGGCCTTCCAGTAGCGGAAGGTCTCCAGGTCGGTGACGGCCATCCGAATCATGACGCGGCCTGAGCAGGAGCCGGCGCGGGCGTCGCCTGCGCGAAAGCCTTGGCCGCGGCGTCGTAGGTGAAGCCTTTCTTCTTCGCCTCGGCCATGATCATGCGTTTGATGTTCGTGCGGATGTTCTCGGGGGACTCGGCCGCCGACGTGACCAGGCTGTCGAAATCGGCCGCCGACGTCGCCGCGCCCACGAGCCCCTGCCACTCCTCCAGCGCCGCGCTGGCGGCGGCCTGCTCGGCGGTCTTCTTGTTCAGGTGCGCCTTGATGTCCCCGATCACCCGCGCGAAGAAGCGCGGCTCGACGCTGAAGTCCGGCACCTCGATCGGCGCAAGCTGCGCGGGGTTCTTCCCGAAGGCCGTGTCGGTCGGCGAGAAGTTCAGCACCCGCTTGCCGTTCTTGAGGTACAGCCGGCCCATCACGTCGGCCGACTTGTAGACCTCGCCCTTTGACCCGCCCTGCATGTCCAGGCGCTCGACCATCTCGTCGCCGTTCTTCTGCTCGTCGCTGTGACAGACCAGCACCACGTCGATCCCGAAGGAGCGGACCCACTTCAGCCACGTGATGAACCGGCTTTTGAGGGCGCCGTACCCCTGGAGCGACAGCGCCCCGCCCCGCCCCATCTTCGCGTCGGTGCGGATGATCTCGGCCGAGAGCGCGTCCAATGCCCGGCCCGCCGTGTCGACGATCAGTGTCTTATAGGGGGCGAGATCCTTGTCTTCGATCTGGGCCACGTCAGCCCACGACGACACGGGCACGATGTCGCCGCGGTTCGCGCTTCGGTACGCGCCAGCATCGAAGTCGAGCAACAGCGGCGCCTCGGCGGAACTGGCCAGGGACGTCTTGCCGATACCCGGCGGGGCGTAGACGCAGAGGGTGATGGTTCGGACTTCGATCGGTTCGATGGACTTCACGATTCGCAATGGCATGGTCGGTTCTCCTGTCGTGTGAGGATTTCGGTTCGGTCACGCCGGCTCAGGCCGGCAAAGTCTCGTCGTCGTCGAACGCGGCCATCGCGTAGTCGACGGCCTGCGCCGCGTTCCTGGCGCGCTGTTCAATCACCGCATCGGTGAGCACCTGCCCTCGCGCCACCTGCAGCGTCTCGCGAAGCGTCCGCACCAGCAGATCCAATCGCAGCACCTCGCGCGAGCTGTCCCCGCACGTGCGACGTCCTGGAAGCTGCCAGTTCCCGCTGCTCCCGACGCGAGCCGACGGGTTCGCCGTCACCCACGATCGAACGTGCCCGTTCTCGCCGCCGTCGCGGCCCGAAGTGGCACCGCGTGCCGCCGACGCTGCGGCGGCATCGACGACGGTCAGGGTCGCATCGCGGACGGCGTCGTCCACCGACCGGCGCTGCTGGTAGGCGTAGGCCATGATTCGGCCTCGCTCCTCCGGGGTCACGTCGAGCATGACGCCCAGGAGGCGGGGGACCGGGATCGCCGTCATCGGCGGCCCCTCGCCCGCCGAACCAGCGCCCTGGCCAGCCGCCGCACGACACCGGGCCGCGTCTCCTTCGGGAACGGGCACCCCGGCTCGCCGCAGTTTCCCGTATTGACGCAGTTCAGGTGCCCTCGGGCTGTGACGGTGAACGTCTCTTCTCCGGTGTCCTTCCTCTTGTCGTCCTTCTTCGTCATGACCTTCCCCCGTTCAGGATTTCGCGCATCCGCGCCCAGCCGATCAGCCCGTACAGCCACGTCTCGGTGATGAGGCTCGTCACCGCGCCCACGCTCCTCGCCGGCCGGCCAGCTCCCGGATGCGCTCGATCGGCGCGGCGATCTCGGCCGTCACCTCTGCACGCCGCTTCCGCTCCAGCTCGGAGGCGAGCAGCTGGCACACCTGGAAGCGCTCGCCCTCCGTCGCCCCGAGCTGGCCGAGCATACGGCTCACCCAGCCCATGGCGTCGAGCGGCGCGCAGAACTTGAAGTCGCGCACTAGGCCAACGCTCAACATCCAGCCGTGGCCGCCGCCCGGTGATTTTTCCATGACCACAGGAACGGCGCGGCTCATTTGCAGGCCTCCAGGCACTCCAGTTCCTTCGCCGCGCCTGACACCGAATCGATGACCGCGACGGTGCAACCCGTCGCCATCGACCCCGCCGGCGCGGACGCGAACAGGCGGCACTGGGCGCTCTTCCCGTCGTTGCACTCCTGGACGAAGAAGACGGCGCGCAGGGTGTCGCACGCGGGCAGCGGGGGCGGCGAGTCGTCGTCCGCGGATCCGCAGCCCGTGATCATCACGCAGGCCAGGGCCAGGAGAAAAAGAACCAGACGCCAGGTCTTCACGGTGCACCTCCTGCCCGGTCGGCCTGCCGCTGCGCCCGCTCCTTCTCGCGCCAGCTGGCGTCCGCGCCGGCCGGCGGATGGTTGCCGCAGTTGCACGGCTGGCGATGGTTCGTCGCCAGGTCGATCGCCCGCGCCCTGCGTTCGTCCTTGCTGACGTGATGCCCCGCCGGGGCCGTCTTGATTCCGCTCGCCTTCATGGTTACTCCGCTCCCTTCTGGGCCTGCGCGGCCCGTTCAGCGCGAATCGCCGCGCCAGCTTCCAGCCACGCCCGATCGAGGGCGGCCCACCGCTCGGAGCGCAGCGCATCCGAGCACTCGGGGCAATCAACCTTCGCCGGTCCGCCGCGATACTGGGGCGGGTCGCCGACCAGCTCGTAGTCGTGGGTCGACTGGAACCCCGTCCGGTACCAGTTCCGCGAGCAGCACTCGCAGATGCGTTCGCCGTCGAGGTGGGCGCAGTCGGCGCCGGGGCCGGTCGGCCCGTCCAGGAAGCCCCAGTCGGCGCCGGGCTCGAAGGCGAAGCCGCAGGCGCGGCAGGGGGCTAGGGACACCGCCGCCGCGCTCACGCCGCGCCTCCAGTGACCAGTCGGTCCATGAACCCGCCCCGCTCCAGCGAGATGCCGCAGCGGTAGCCAGCCAGGTCAGCCACCGCGAACAGCACGTCGGAAAGCGTCCCGACGTAGGGCCGAATCGCGGTGATCATCCTCGGGCCGCCGATCAGGTCGATGACGTCGCCGGGGCGAAGATCCTCCTCGCGGACCGACTCGAACCGCTGCGCCGCCGCGCTCACGCTGCACCTCGCACCGTCGCGAGCGCCGCCGCCTCGGCCAGGGCCGCGTCAGCCGCGACCGCCTCGTCCGAATCGGCCTTGCACCAGCCGCATACCGGCATCCCCTCGGCCGTCCCGTCCTCGACCATCGCCACGGCCACCCGGTGGACGCAGCAGCCGCAGCGGACCGCGCCCCCCAGGCAGTCGTCGCATCCACAGCCCCCGCACGCCAGGTGCGGCAGGCACTCGGGCCCGTTGCCGTTGTAGCGCATGGCCTCGATGGCCTGCTCGCGGGCCGCCTCGTTCGCCGTCGAACTCGTCACGTTTTCCATGTGACGAGATATAGCCCCGTTCCACGTGGAACGTCCAGGCTAATCGTCACATGTCGTGACGATTATTGTGCGACACGGCGACGGGGCCGGGAAATGCCGTTCGGCCAGGCAGTGTCGAGCGCGGGCACGGCCCCGTTGCTCTCGGCGGCGATCAGGTCGGCGGCTTCCTCGGGAATGGCGCGGGCCGACTTTCCACCGGCCATCATCCAGGCCCGGACGGCTGATGGAGCCCAGCGTGGCTTGTTCTCGGCGTCGGGGTGGGCCAGCGCCCATGAGGTCGCGGTCTGGTCCGTCGCGGCCAGCCACTCGTTGAACAGACACGAGCGCGTGGCGTTCTTCGCGCCGATGGCGAGCCTGGCGGCCTGCGTTTTCTGCCGCCGTGGATTGGGGGACGGTTCCATCTGTGACGAGCTTACCG
>Ga0207695_10011507_pt1 | contig 10709 bp, 10 predicted proteins | sample KBSC54metaG_FD_184354 | JGI IMG/M metagenome (GOLD analysis project Ga0207695, IMG submission 184354) | Corn rhizosphere microbial communities from Kellogg Biological Station, Michigan, USA - KBS C5-4 metaG (SPAdes) (version 2) | ecosystem: Host-associated > Plants > Roots > Rhizosphere > Soil... | reverse complement strand
CGGTCAGCGTCCAGCGCGCCTGCCAGGTCGCCGCGACCCCGGAAGACGTTGCCCAGGCCGATCCAGGCCCAGGCGCGATCGGCCGCCGAGCCGGTCCGCGACAACCGGCGATAGAGTCCGGCCGCCTCGTCGGCCTGGCTGTTGTTGATCAGCCAGGTCGCGTACCTGTAGGGGTCGGTCTCCCGCAGCGCGGCCTGCGCGCCGGCGCCGATCCAGGCGTCGGCGGAGCCCAGCTGGTCCGCCGGCGGCGGGGTCACCGGCACGCTGCGCCCATCGACGCGCAACGACAGGGCGAGCTTGCCGTCTGGCGTCGGGCGTAGGCCCCCAGAAACGTGGGTCTCGTGGCCCAGCCATTCGCGCAGCAGCCTCTGGGCCTCGCCGATCGAGATCCCGGTCTGCGGGATGACCACATTGATCCGGTCGGCCCCGCTGGAGGATTCGCGACGCGGACGGTCGTTACCCGCGTCGTACTGCATGGCGGTGACGCGGCTCACCAACTCGTTGGCGATGGCTTCGCCGCCCAGCCCCTGCGCCACCAGGGCCGGCGCGGAGTCGAACGGCTCGATGACCGTGCCGGACGCCTGGGAGGCGCTCCAGGCGGCCAAGCCTATGGCCGCCGCCAGGGCCAGGGCCGCCGCCCCGATCGCCAGCTTGAGCGTCAGCCCGGCGATCCGGTCGGCGATCTCCCAGCCGATCAGCCGTTCCTGCTTCTCCAGCACCCGTTCGGCCGCGCCCGGCGGCGAGACGCCCGCAGCCTCGGCCTGCATCGCGATCCCGACCGAATCGGGCGTGGTCGGAGCCTTGCCTCGCCCGCCTCGCCGCGGCCTCGCTGGTGTGCTGCCGTCCGCCATCGCCGCCCCGCCATCCCCGGCGACAACGGTGTTCGAGGACGCTTCGCGGGTCAATCTCCGCCCGCCGCCGCCTTTCGCCGCGCCGCCGTCAGGGCTTGGAGAGCAGGTCCGCCTTGCCGGAGGCCAGGTCCACGGGCACCGAGACATGCTCGTGGACGATCTGCCAGCGGTCGCCGGTCTTGCGGTAGACGTCGGTCACCCGCACCACCAGCTTGGGGATCGCGTTGCCCGGCGCCTCGATGGTCTGGGTCGAGTGGCTGTAGGCCATATTGCCATCGGTGGTGATCGCCAGGTCCGAGATCGAGAACTTGATCGCGCCCGGGAAGCCCTCCTTGAAGAAGCCCTCCCAGTCCTTCCGGTAGGCGTCCCAGCCGACGTATTCGCGCGGCGGGGTGGCGTCGTAGACGAAAAGGCCGCTGCGCGCGTAGACGGCCATGATCTTGCTGACGTCGCGGCCGTTGACCGCGCTGGCGAAGCGCTTCTCCAGCGCAGCAATCTGGGCCTTGTCGCTGGGCCCCGGCTTGGCGGGCGGGGTGGCGGCGGGCGACGCCGCGTCTGCGGCGAAGGCGGTCGGCGCAAGGCCGAGTGACAGCGCCGCGACGGCGCCGGCGAAGGCGTAGGTCTGCATGTCGGAAGTCCCCTGTCGGCCGACTGGCGCCGGCCGCCCGCGACCCTACGCGCGCAACAGCCAAGCTCCAAGCGGCGCAAGGCACGCCGGGGCGCTGAACGCCCGATCCAGGTTCGGATACCGCCGACCTTCAGCGGCCTTGACTATGCCGCTCATGGCCCACCTATGGTCGTGACCGGCGACCTGGCGGGCGCGCCGCTCCATCCCCTCGCGCGCCCGGAGGTTCAGCCCATGCGTTCCGCTTGCGTCCTGCCGACCTTGTTTGTCGCCGCCAGCGTCCTGGCCGGCTGCGGCGCCAAGCCGGGGGCCGGTGACGCCAAGGCCCCGGCCCGCGGATCCGGGCCGGCCGTGGCCGCCGCCCCGCCGGCCGACGTCGTGCTCACGCCCAAGGGCGCCCCCCAGCGGCGGGACGGCTATTGGGAAATGGCCTCCTTTGCCGACACCGGAACGCCCATGGCGAAGCAGTTCTACTGCGTCGGCGCGGGCTCGGAGCAGAAGTTCAGCCTGTTCGACGCGCTGGCCTCCGTCGGCGACTGCGACAAGAGGGACTTCACGCGCACGCCGACCGGCTGGACGTTCGCGACCCGTTGCAAGCTGATGGATGCGACCACGACCCAGACCGGAACCATCAGCGGGGACTTCCAACAGGCTTTCCGGGTCGACCAGACCGTCAGCCAGGGCGCCAGCACGCAGAAGGGCTCGATCCGCGGCCGGCGCGTGGGCGACTGCCCGTCGAACTTCAAACCTGGCGACCTGGTGGACGCGGACGGCGGCAAGATCGGCAATCTGCTGGGCTGAGCCGGCGACGGCTTTCCGCTCAAGGCGGCCATCGGAGGACGTCCGGGCAGACGCGGCGAATACCCGTGTTGTGCGGACCGCCCGGACCGCGCATGGTCGCGCCGCGGCCGTTCCGGCCGCGATGGGGGCTTCAGGATGAGAACTCTTTGGGTCGCGGCCATGGCCGCGGCTGTCTGCGTGAGCGGTCATGCGGCGCTCGCCGCGATGGACGCGAAGGACGAGCTGGTAGTTGTCGAGGCCTCCTGGTCCAAGGCCATCGTCGCGCGGGACGCCGCCGCGGTGGGCAAGATCGTGGCGCCCGACTGGATGGGCCAGAACGGCAGCGGCAAGGTCCAGACGCGGGACGGGCTGCTCGCCGAGATGAAGGCCGGGACCAACACCTCCTCGGCGATGACCAATCGCGATGTCCACGTCCGGATCGTCGGCGACATCGCCATCGTGCAGGGCGCCGACGACGAGAAGAGCAAGCACAGGGGCAAGGATGTCAGCGGCGCCTACACCTGGACCGACATCTTCCAGAAGCGCGCCGGCCACTGGGTGGCGATCGCCTCCCAGTCCACCCCGGTGACGCCGGAGAAGTAGGGGCTGGTCCAGGCGCGCCCGGACCAAGGCTCGGTCCGGGCGCGTCGGCTCCTATGCGCCGCCGCGCCGCCCCCATTGCGGACCCGCGGAGAGTCCGCCTACCGTCACGTCCAGTGAACCGTCGGGGGGCGGCATGGACATCCACAAACCCAAGCCGTGGCACGGCGTGCGCGAGTTCGGCAAGGAGCTCAGCACCATCGTCCTGGGTGTGCTGATCGCGCTCGCCGGCGAACAGGCGGTCGAGTGGATCCACCATCAGTCCGAAGTCGGCGAAGCGCGCGAGGCCCTGCGCGAGGAGATCGGCCAGGACATGATGAAGGCGCTTTACAACCAGGGCCGGGAGATCTGTCAGCAGCCCCAGATCCGGCAGTACATCGCCTGGTCCGAAGGCGCCGGATCGCCGCCGCCCGCGGCGAACAGCCGGTTCCTCGTGCTGAGTTCGGCGAACTGGGACACGGTGAAGGCCGGGCCAGTGGCCTTCATGCCCCTCAAGCAGCGGCTCGCCTTCGCGCATTTCTACGATCAGGTCGCCGACTACAATTCCATGGCCGAGCGCGAACGTTCAGCAGGGTTCCGCGTCGCCGAGAACCTGGGCTTCAAGCCCCTGGACCGAGAAGACGGGAAGGTGGCGAAGCGGGCGGCGACCAGCCTGTCGCAGACCGAGTTGATCCTGATCGGCATGGCGAACGGTATCCGCATCCTGGGCGAGGAGGCCGGCGCGCGCGTGGCGCCTCTGCCGTCCCGGTACGCCGCCGAGCAGGGGGCGTTCTGCGGGGCCGCCCGCCCTTCCGCGGCCCAGGGGCGCTAGACGAGATGGACATCCACAAACCGAAGCCCTGGCATGGTTGGCCGGAGTTCTTGAAGGAGATCGGCACCATTGTGATCGGGGTGCTGATCGCCCTGGGGGCGGAACAGGCGGCGGAGTGGCTGCACTGGCGGCATCTTGCGGAGCGGGCGGACCGTGAAATGTCTGCCGGCCTCCAGGTTGACCTGGTCAACGCCATGGAGCGGACCGCCATCTACCCCTGCCAGCGCGACCGGCTGGCGGTGCTCGCGGCCGCCCTCAAGGCCGGCGGGACACAGTGGAAGGCCGCGCCGATGGCCACGCCTGTCGGATACCGCGGCATCGAACTCGTGGTCGGGGAGGCCTTCCACGTGCCGCGTCCCGCCTGGACCGACGCGGCCTGGCAGTCCGCGGTGGCGTCCGGCGCCGTGAACCACATGCCTCACGAGCGAGTCGACGCCTTCGCCTACGCCTTTCGGCTCTCCGACGAGTTCCTGGGCTTCGAGAACAAGGAAGTGCGCCTGGTGTCCCGCTTGGCGGCGCTCACGATCGATCACCCGATGAGCGAGGCGGAACGGCTCGAGGCCCTGAAGGACCTGGCGGAGCTGGACCGCGTCGAACAGATGACCACGGTCGCGTCAGGCTGGCTGATGGGCGCGGCGAAGGACCTGGGCGTTCGGACGCCCAGCAAGATCATCGCCGAACGCCTGGCAACCCAACGCGCCTTTCGCGGCGCCTGTGTCCGCGAGCCGGTGATCCCGATGCCCGATCCGGCGGTTCAGGCGAAGAAGGAACTGCGCGAACGCGGCATGGAGCGCTAGCGCGCCTCACCAGATGTGGACGCGCTTTTCCGGCGGCAGGTAGAGCTTGTCGCCGGGCTGGACGTTGAAGGCGGCGTACCAGGCGTCGACGTTGCGCACGATGCCGTTGACCCGGTACTCGGCTGGGCTGTGCGGGTCGGTGAGCAGCTGGGCCCGCAGCGCGCCCTCGCGCTCCTTGTCCTGCCATGACTGCGCATAGGCGATGAAGAACCGCTGGTCGCCCGTCATGCCGTCGATCACCGCCGGCTCGCCGTGCTGGGCCACATAGCGCCGCCAGGCCGCGTAGGCGGCTTCCAGCCCGCCCAGGTCGCCCAGGTTCTCGCCCATGGTCAGCTTGCCGTTGATGTGCACGCCGGGCACCGGCTCGTAGCTGTCGAACTGGGCGCCCAGCACCGCGGCGCGCGCCCCGAACGCCTTGGCCGCGTCCGCCGTCCACCAGTCGCGCACCTTGCCGGTCTCGTCGTAGTGGCGCCCCTGGTCGTCGAAGCCGTGGCCCATCTCGTGGCCGATCACCGCGCCCTCGCCGCCATAGTTGGCGGCCGGGTCGGCGTTGGAGTCGAAATAGGGCGGCTGCAGGATCGCGGCAGGGAAGGTGATCTGGTTGGCGAGCGGGTTGTAGTAGGCGTTGACCTCCTGCGGGACCATGTTCCAGAGCCCCCGGTCGACGGGCTTGGGATAGCGCGAGAGCTGTAGGTTCCACTGGAACTGCTCGGCCCGGACCGCGTCGCCCAGGAGGTCGTGGCGATCCACCTTCAGGCTGGAATAGTCGATGTATTTCTTCGGGTGGCCGAGGCGAGGATCGAAGGTGGCGAGCTTGGCGAGCGCGGCCTTGCGGGTCGGCTCGTCCATCCAGGCGGCCTTCTGGAAGCGTTCGCCATAGGCCGCCGTCAGGTTGGCGATCAGCTCGGCGGTCTGCTTCTCGGCCTCCGGCGGGAAGTGCTCGGCGACATAGATCCGGCCGACCGCCTCGCCGAGCGCGCGGTTGACGAGCTGGACGCCGCGCTTCCAGCGCTCGCGCTGCTGGGGCACGTCGCGCAAGGTGTGCTGGAAAAAGTCGAAGTTCGCCTGGTCGAAGGGGTGCGGCAGGTACTGCGCGTGGGTGCGCACGAAGTGGTAGGCGAGGTAGGCCTTCCAGGTGGCGAGCGGCGTCTGGGCCAGGAGCTGGCCGGCGGTCGTCACCTCCGAGGGCTGGCGCACCCGGATCTTGGCCGGCGACCCCAGGCCGGCGGTGGTCATCATCGCGGCCCAGGGGAACTGCGGCGCCGTCGCCTGCAGCTTGGCGAGCGTCATCGGATTGTTGGTCTGCTCGACGTCGCGCGAGCGCTCCGGCGTCCAGTGCGCCTGGGCGATCTTGGTCTCCAGCGCGATGATCGCGTCGGCCTTGGCGGCGGCGTCGGGGATGCCGGCCAGGCTCTGGATCTTCACCACATAGTCCCGGTAGGCCTTGCGGAAGGCGTCGTACTTGGCCCCCTCGCGCAGGTAGTAGTCGCGGTTGGGCATGCCGAGGCCGCCCTGGCTCAGGGCCACCACGTAGCGGGTCGGGTCGTCGAGGTCGGGGCTGATGAAGATGTCGACCGGCGAGGTGTAGCCGGTCTTGGCGAACAGGCGGGCGACCTCGGCCTTGCTCTTCACCGCCGCGATCCTGGCGAGATAGGGCTTCAGGGGCGCCGCGCCCCTGGCCTCGATCCCGGCCTCGTCCATCCAGGCGGCGTAGAAGTCGCCGACCCGCTGGCCGCCGGGGCCCGCCTTGGCCGGGTCCTTGGCCAGCCGCTCGACGATGTCGCGCACCTGCCGCTCGGCCTCGTCGCTCAGCGCCACGTCGACGCCGGCGCTGATCTTGTCGGGCGCGATCTGGGTGCGCTTGTCCCAGCCGCCGTTCACATAGCGGAAGAAGTCGTCGCCCGGCTTGACCGCGGCGTCCATGGAGCTGGTGTCGTAGCCCCAGGTCCCGAACTTGGCCTTCCCCGGACTGGCCGCCGCGGCCGGCTGCGAAATCCCCGTCAGCGCGGCCGCCGCCACGCCCGCCAGCACCAGACACTTGAGCTTCAAGACGCAACCCTCCGACCGACAACGGAGGGCGAGACTACACGCGTCGCCCGGCCTGGCAACGCGGCCGCCGGCCTCAGGTGAGGACTCAGGCGATCAGGGCTTCCGCGGCTGCCAGAGCGCCTCGGCGCGGGCCTTCAGCGCCTCGTCCATCTCGGCGAAAGCGCGGTAGATGGTGCGCGCCATCCGCTTGCCGAGCCTGGGGCCCATCAGGCCGCCGATGATCTCGCCGTTGGAGACGATGCAGCTCGCCTCGGCCAGGCTCTCGATCTCGAAGAAGCGGATGGTCCGCACCAGCCCGCCCAGCATGATCAGCCGCCAGTGCAGCTGCTCATTGGGCACCCATTCCAGCACCGTGGGCCGGATCTGCTGCGGCGCCTGGCCGGGCAGGACGAGCGTGATCTCCAGCACCGAGCCGATGCGGATGTCGCCGGAGGCCTTGGGATAGAGCTTGTTCCAGGACTCCCAGGATTTCAGGTCGGAGATCACCTCCCAGATCACCTCGGCCGGCGCCTGGACGCCCACGCGGTGCTCGATCCTCAGGCCGGCCGGCGCCTTGGGCGCGGGCAGCTTGGTGTTGACCGGCTGCGGGCCGAGCCTCGGGCCGCCGCGGGTTCCGAAGGGGCCGGCTTTGAGCTGCGGCGGGGGCGGTATGGGCATCAGGCCTGCTCCTTGATCCGCCAGGTGGCGCCGGCGGGACCGTCCATGACCTCGACGTTCAACGCGGTGAGCTCGGCGCGGATGCGGTCGGCCTCGCCCCAGTCCTTGGCCGCGCGGGCCGCATCGCGCGCGGCGATCAGGCCGTCGATGCGGGTCTTCAGGCCCTCGTCCGCCCCGCCCTGGAACCAGGCCTGCGGCTCGGCCTGCAGGAAGCCCATGACGCCGGCCAGGGCCATCAGGTCGTGCTTGATGGCAGGGGCGGAGGCGGCGTCGCGGCGCACGGCCGCGTCGAGGTCGGTCGCCAGCTTCTTCAGCCGGGCCATGCCGGCCGGCGTGTTGAGATCGTCCAAGAGCGGCTCGAGCTGGTCGTCCAGGAGCGCGCCGCCGCCGGCCGCCGGCACATGCCGCGCGCGGCCCAGCACGCCGTAGAGGTGGTCGAGCGAATTGCGCGCCTGGGTGAGCACGTCCTCGGTCCAGGCCAGCGGCTGACGGTAGTGCGCCCCCAAGAGCGCCCAGCGGATGACCTCGCCCGGCTGGCTCTGCAGCAGGTCGTGCGCCAGGGCGACGTTGCCGAGGCTCTTCGACATCTTCTCTTCGGCCATGTTGAGGAAGCCGTTGTGCATCCAGAAGTTGGCGTAGGCCGTGTGGCCATGGCCGTCGCTTGAGCCCTGGGCGAGCTCGTTCTCGTGGTGCGGGAAGACGAGGTCGATGCCGCCGCCGTGGATGTCGATGGGCAGGCCCAGCTCCTGCTCGATCATCGCCGAGCACTCGATGTGCCATCCCGGCCGGCCGGGGCCCCAGGGGCTTTCCCACGCCGGCTCGCCAGGCTTCGACGGCTTCCAGAGCACGAAATCGGCGGGATGGCGCTTATAGGGGGCCACCTCCACGCGGGCACCCGCGATCATCTCGTCCAGCGGCCGGCCCGACAGCTTGCCGTATTCGCCGAACGCCTGGGTGTCGAACAGTACGTGGCCCTCGGCGGCGTAGGCGGCGTCGTGGCGCACCAGCCGGCCGATCATGGCGACGATCGCATCCATGGTCTGGGTCGCCCGGGGCTGGACGGTCGGCGGCAGGGCGCCGAGCGCCGCGGCGTCGGCGTTGTAGGCGGCGAGGTACCGGTCGGTGATCTCGGCGATCGCCACGCCCTCGGCGGCGGCCTTGGCGTTGATCTTGTCGTCCACGTCGGTGACGTTGGCCGCATAGACGACCGCGGCCTCGCCATAGAGCCGGCGCAGCAGGCGGAACAGCACGTCGAACACCACCACCGGCCGGAAGTTGCCGATGTGGGCGTAGTTGTAGACCGTCGGCCCGCACACATACATCGTCACCCGCCTGGGATCGGCCGGGACGAAGGGCCGCTTAGCGCGGGCCATGGTGTCGTAGAGGGTGAGCGGCATCGGCGAAGCTAAACTGTGGCTGACGGTTGCCCGAGTGCGGGTCCGGCCCATATACAGATGGGAGGATCGGGACGCCAAAGGAACCTTCCGGCGGTTTCCCCATCCAACGAAGGGTGGCCACGCGTCATTTCCGGGACCTTCGTCCCGGCGCAACTCAGCCCTGGAAAGACCCTCTCCTCATGGACGCTATCCGCGACCGAACCCTGGTCGGCTCCGACCTTGATCTTGAACCCGCCAAGCGCCCCTCCCGCGAGGAAGCCATGGAGGCGGTCCGCACCCTCATCGCCTGGGCCGGCGACGACCCGCGCCGCGAAGGGGTGATCGACACCCCCAAGCGCGTCGTCGACGCCTACGCCGAATGGTTCGAGGGCTACGACGCCGACCCGGCCAAGGAGCTCTCCCGCACCTTCGAGGACGTGCAGGGCTACGACGACATCGTCATGCTGCGCGAGATCGAGGTGGAGAGCCACTGCGAGCACCACATGGCCCCCTTCCTGGGCAAGGCCTATGTGGCCTACATGCCGACCAACCGGGTCGTGGGCATCTCCAAGATCGCCCGCGTGGTGGAGATCTTCGCCAAGCGCCTGCAGACCCAGGAGACCATGACCCAGCAGATCGCCGACGCGATCACCGACAGCCTGCGGCCCGCCGGCGTCGCGGTGCTGATCGACGCCAACCACCAGTGCATGTCGACCCGCGGCGTGCATCACCGGCACGTCTCGACGATCACCACCCAGTTCACCGGCGTCTTCAAGACCGACCCGACGCTGCGCCAGCGCTTCCTGGATTTCGCGAACAAGAAGTAGCGCGGCCAGCCGAGGCCCAGGGACCTCGATGCCAGGCTGTTTGGGCGCCGCCCTGTTGCGCCTTTTGAGCTTATGCATCGATATGCTAAGCTGAATAGCAGAAACCGCGTCTGGGTCTTCCGTTGGAGTTTCGGATGAGAAGGTTTGCGCTGGGTCTGGCCGCCGGCCTGCTGCTGCTGTCGGGAGGCCTCGTCCGGGCCGCGCCCGGTGACGAGGTCTACACCCGCCCGGGGCGCCTGGTGGCCGCCGACGACGGCGCGCGGCTCAACCTCTACTGCGTCGGCCACGGCTCGCCGGCGGTGGTCTTCGACTCCGGCTGGGAGGACTGGTCGCCGGCCTGGGCGATCGTCCAGCCGAAGGTGGCCAAGTGGACGACGGCCTGCGCCTACGACCGCGCCGGCGCGGGCTTCAGCGGCCCGGGTCCGGTGCCGCGCACCAGCGTGCGGATCGCCGGCGAGCTGCGCAGCGCCCTGCACAGAGCGGAGGTGAAGGGGCCCTACATCCTGGTCGGCCACGCCTTCGGCTCCGACAACGTCCGCACCTTCGCCGAGCTCTACATGCCCGAGGTCGCCGGCGTCGTGCTGGTGGAAGGCGACGTCATGGACCTGGAGCCCAAGGACCTGCAGGACCGCGACCACAGGAACGAGGTCGACACCATCGCCCAGCTCCGCGCCTGCCGCGACCTGGTGGCGTCCGGCAAGCCGCTGCCGGCCACGGCCTCGCGGCCCGGCGCCGCGCCCCGCAGCTGCGCCCAGCAGTTCTTCCGCGGCATTCCGGAGGTCTCCTGGTCCCCGGAGCTGAACGCCGCGCTCCTGAAGATCGCGCAGACCAAGGTCGCCATGTACGACGCCTACGCCTCGGAGATGGAACAGATGGCCGCGGACGAGGCCTGGCTGCAGCAGCATCGCAGGCCCTATGGCGCGCGTCCCTTACGCGCCGTGCTGACCGGCGCGCACGGCGTGCACGACCTGAGCGACCGGAGGCCGCTGACCGCCGCCCGCCAGCGCTACCTGGACGAGGCCACCAAAGCCCAGGAGCAGTGGCTGCAACGCTCCTCCAACGGCCGCAAGGTGATCGCCGACCACAGCTCGGAATATGTCCCGTTCGACCAGCCGCAGGTCGTGGTGGCCGCGATCCGCGAAGTCTACGACCAGTCGCGCGCGCCGCCCCGAAGAGTCCCGCTTTCCCCGCGCTGAGCGTCGCTGCGCCCAGGGCCCGACCGCCGGGTCCATGGCGGTGACGCGGGCCTTGATCCGGTCCTTCAGACTCATCTCGGCGCAGGCTAGCGAGCCGCGGCCTCAGTGGAAGATCAGATCGCCGCTCGAGAGGCTGCCTG
>Ga0207695_10011503_pt1 | contig 10712 bp, 11 predicted proteins | sample KBSC54metaG_FD_184354 | JGI IMG/M metagenome (GOLD analysis project Ga0207695, IMG submission 184354) | Corn rhizosphere microbial communities from Kellogg Biological Station, Michigan, USA - KBS C5-4 metaG (SPAdes) (version 2) | ecosystem: Host-associated > Plants > Roots > Rhizosphere > Soil... | reverse complement strand
CATCTCCGGCAGGCGCTCGAACTGAATGCCGCCATCGCGCGTAAGTTTGGCCAGCTCGCGGATGTACAGAGTCTTCTGCTTGGATAGCCCCAGCGTGCGCATCTTTTGGGGGCGCATTTTCAGAACTGCCTCCGGAGTCAGCGGGGTCACTTTCGCCGCCCCAGTCAGACGGTTAAAGATCGTCATCGCAGCCTTCCCGCTGAGCTGCTGGTAGACGATCGACCGCACCAGGGTCTGGAAGACCGGCTCCATATAGGTCACCCGGTAGGGGCCGGCCCTCTCGATAATGGCGGCCATGACAGGGTCGGCTTTCTTCAGGTGGTTAATTGCTTTTCGCATGGAACTCTATTCGGTTCTCAGACATCCTACATTGTAAGTATGAAGTCCCTCACTGTGCTCGGTGCATGTTCGGCGATTTTCCTGGGCTCTTTCGGGGGTGCCGTGATCCTTATGGCTCAAGACGAGCCGATTCGCGTCGACGTAAATCTGGTGAGTATTCTCGCCAGCGTCCGCGGCAAGGGTGGCGCGCTGATCAGCAATCTCGAGAAAGACGACTTTAAGATTTACGAAGACGGCAAGGAACAGCAGATCAAAAACTTCACGCGCGAAACCGACCTTCCTCTGACGATCGGCCTGCTGGTCGACACTAGCGCCAGCCAGGAGCGTTTGATCGACACGGAACAGCGCGCGGCTTCGCAGTTTTTCTCTAAAGTTCTGCGCCCAAAAGACCAGGCGTTCCTGATTCAGTTCGGCGCCGAAGCCGAGCTACTACAGGACCTGACGAACTCGGCGCGTACCCTGCAACAAGGACTAAAACAGTTGCGCTTGAGCGTACCCGTGGGCGGCTTGCATCCGGGTCCGGTCCCTACCATGCAGAATCAGGCTGGCACTATTCTCTATGACGCGGTGTATCTGGCGGTCAACGACGAACTGAAGCATGAGGTCGGCCGCAAGGCGCTGGTGCTGATCACCGACGGCGTCGACACCGGCAGCAAGATAACCCGCGACAAGGCGATCGAGGCCGCCCAAAAAGGCGACGCGATTATTTACAGCATCGACTATCAGGATCGCGGAGCCTACGGCGGCGGGTTCGGAAGCATCAGCTTTGGCGGCGGTGGCGAAGGGGAACTGCGCCGGATGTCTTCGGAGACAGGCGGGCAAGTGTTCCACGTGGATCGTAGCCACTCGCTCGACGACATCTTCCGCGAGATTCAAGATGAGATGCGATCACAATACGCGATTACGTACCAGCCGCCGAATCCGAAACGGGATGGCTCGTATCACAAAATCGATATCAAACTCATTAATAAGGACTACAAGCCGCAAGCCCGCAAAGGCTACTACGCTATAGAGCCAGAGAATTAGTCCTGATTTTGGTGCGTTACACGCTCTTCCCTGCTGCGTGACGTGACCCCCTAAGGTCAAGACGCTGGGGCATATCCCGCAAAAGATATCAGCGGGCGCACCACATGCGCTTTGGTTTCCGCATCTTACGGTTATCCACCTTATGGCGCATGACGTGCTCCCAGGGGAGGAAACATGCCGAGGCCAATCACCTCAAAACTATGGTTAGCAGGATTGTTGCTATTTTGCGTGGCGGCTTTCGGTCAGACCCGTCCGGAAGCGCCTGTCCCTCCGTCAGTCACCTCTGCATCCACCCCGACCACCGGAACGGGCTTCGTCGGAGCTGAACGCTGCCAGTCCTGTCACAAAGCCGAATCCCAGCAATTCAACCTTACGCACCACGCGGCGATCAAGCCCGCGAAAGCCGATTCCGTCACCGGCTGCGAAATGTGTCACGGCCCCGGCAAGGCGCACTCCGACGGCGAGGAAGCCGCGCAAGGCGATGACGCGAAGGCTGCCGCGGCCAGCAAACTAATCTTCTCCTTCCACGGGAATCCCAAACAAAATGCCGAACGCTGTCTGGTGTGTCATCAGAGCAGCCGGGATCAAAAGGATTTCGGCCACGCCAGTCACATTCAACATGGAGTCGCCTGCAACAACTGCCACTCCGCGCATCTGGTCGAAGCTGGACGCAACCCGCAAGCCGAATCGATCGGCACCGCCCAAAGTAATTTCTTCAACGTGCCCAAGCTTCCCGAGGAGAACCGTTGGCTGCACAACAGCCAGTTGGTGAAGCCGCAGCCGGAACTCTGCTACCAGTGTCACGGTAATATCCAGGCCCAGTTTGCGCTTCCCACGCATCACCGCGTTCCCGAAGGCGCTATGAAATGTTCGGACTGCCACAACCCGCATGGCACCTCCAACCGCGCCGAACTGATTCGTAACGGTTCGGAGACCTGCATTCAGTGCCACGCGGAAAAACGCGGACCGTTTGTTTTCGAGCATCCCGCCTCGAAAATTGAAGGTTGCGTTGCGTGCCACACCCCGCACGGAAGCATCAACCGCATGCTTCTGGTGCGTCGCGAGGAGCGGCTTCTGTGCCTGCAATGCCACGTGAATCCGATCGCGGACAATGTGCCCCACAGCCGCCTAAGCTTCCAGACGCGAGGCACGTGCACGCGTTGTCACGCTAGCATCCACGGATCGAACTTCGATGTCACGTTCCTCCATTAAGACGCCAGCCATGAAGAAACTCATCATCGAACTTCTGATCCTTCTGACTGCCGCGCTCGCGCCGGTGGCTCTATTCGCGCAAGACGACGCCACCAAGCCGGTTGTAGTGGGCGGCTTCGAGAACACGGGATCGGCCACCACCGGCTACCGCTTTACCGACGTCAGCGGCTACCGTCCCAATTATCAGGAGCTGTTCGACCTCAATAGCGGCTTCCGCCTGCTTGACTTCAGTCTGTTCGGCAAGGCTAAGGACGAGAATCGTTTCGCGGATGACTACTCGCTCACTCTTAGCGGCCTTGGCGGAGACCCCTACGCCAGCGGCCAGTTAACGGTTCGCAAAAACAACCTGTATGACCTGCGCGCGAGCTTCCGCCAGAGCTACTACTACTGGAACATGAACGACCTCGCGGCGCTGCCGACCGGCCTCGATGGCCTGACCAGCAATCACAACTGGGCTACGGTCCGTAAGATGGGTTCCGTTAATCTGCTGGTGCATACCACCAAGAATCTTCGTTTCAGCTTCGAGTATTACCGCAATACGCGCGACGGCGTGACCGAAACTACGCGCTCTCTCGATTACTTCGGGTCTTCAGCAACGTGGGATTCATTCGCGCGCGCGAATCCGTATTTAATCATCGCGCCCCTCAGCGAGGCTACCGATCGCGTCACTGGCGGCATCGATTACACCAAGAACGGCTGGGCCTTCCACTATCGCCTCGGCTATCAGAGCTTCACCGACTCGATCAACGGGAACAATATAAACTCGCCCGAACGTAGCATTAACATCGACGATCCCGCTACCGCAAAGGAACTCGTGAAGGGCACCTCCTATTCGGACTTCCGCAAACTGAGCACCCCGGTGAGCGAATTCTCCTACACCGGTAAGCTCACGAGCCGCCTCGAAATGCGGGGCGGTTATATGTATTACCGCTACCAGGGACCAGCCTCGCTTAACATGGCCTTCGACGGATCTGCACGCACCAACACGGGCGGAACGGCCGACGCTGCGTACGCCGTAGCGCTCTCGACGCGCGCCAACGTGGTCGAACCCAACAACGTCATCGATCAAGGATTTACTTACAAAATCGCCGATTGGTGGAGCGCACTGCTCGACTACCGCTACTCCCGCTTCACCCTCGATAGCAACGCCAATTTCCGCAGCGTGAACGCTGCTACCGTCGCCACCGGGACTTCGTCGGAGCAGTGGATGGTGGGGACCAGCACGCTGGATCTCGACATGGCTTTCACTCCTACGGCGTCACTCTTGTTAAGAGCTGGAGTTCGGCTTTTAAAAGAGGACGTGGAAAAGTTCGAAGACGGTGAGAGTGATCCCGGCCTCAGCAAGCGCATCAAGACCGCCTGGCCGATTGCCAGCGTCTATTATCAGCCGACGAAAATGTTGACCATCCGCGGCGACATCCAGGAAATCAATACCGGCACCGCGTACACCGCCATTTCGCCTCACACCGACATCGGCGGCCGCTTCTCGGTGCGCTTCCGGCCAACCGAAAAATTCTATCTCGAAGATAGCGGAGTGGTGCGTAATCAAACGCTGCTTCTCACCGATTACCACAGCACCGTGCGCAGCAATTCGCTGACCGCAAACTACGATTTCAATACGCGTCTAACGGGTTTTGCGGGTTTTAGCTATGACAGTATCTTCGCGTCCGGTTTGATTAATTTCTTGCGCGGGCCGGTACCATTTACGAACCTCACGCTGCGCGACCAAACTGTCGACCGCGTGTGGCAAGCCGGCATCAAGGCCAATCCCACCAAGCGCTTGGGCCTAAGCTTCACCGGAAACTATGTACGCTCCACCGGACTGGGTCAAATTCAAGGTGAAGCCCCCATTTCCGGCCCCTTGAGTTTCCCGTACGCCACTGGCAGCATTTATTATGATTTTCCGCGGCTGGGCCGATTGACAGTGCAATTGCAGCGCACCTATTACATCGAACAGATAGTGCCCGGAAATAACTTCGGCGCAAAACTGCTGACCATCGCCTGGACGCGAGGGTTTTGATTTTGAGATTTTCTAAAGGATAGGCTATCTATGAAACTAACCATCACCTGTGCAATTCTTGCTACCATCGGCGCCGCCAGCGCGTGGGCGCAAGGAGACGCCAAAGACCTGTATTTGAGTAAGTGCGCGAGCTGCCACGGTGCGGACGGCGCCGGTAAAACGGCGAAAGGTAAAAAATTGAAAGTCCAGGATGCCCATGCCGCGATGGGCAAGATGAGCGAAGATCAGATGATCAAAGTGGTCACGGATGGCAAGGGCCAGGACATGGATGGCTATAGCAAGACGCTCACCAAGGACCAGATCAAGAGCCTGGTCGACTATTATCGTAGCCTCGGAAAGTAGAAATAGCAATCCGCAATGCCGGCTTCCGTCATTCTGTTGTTCTGCGTTGGCGCCACGTTAATCGCCCTGTTTGTAGGCTTTCGCGTCCACCTCACGCGTTCCCGCGAAGGCAAGATGCTGGCGTTCGTCGCTCTGTTCGCGCTGCCCGTAATGGCGGCGTGGGCGGGGTTCTCAGAACAGATGGACCGCGCCGAGTCGACGAAATTCTGCCTCTCCTGCCACATCATGGACGATTTCGGCAAGAGTCTTTATATAGACGATCCGAGCTATATTCCAGCGGCCCACTTTCAGAACAACCGCGTCCCGCGCAATCAGGCGTGTTATACCTGTCACACTAACTACACTATGTTTGGGACCGTTACCGCCAAGATGCACGGGTTACGGCATCTTTGGGTGCAATACATCGGGACGGTTCCGAAGCCGGAAGCGATCAAGCTGTATGACGCCTATAACAATCGCGAGTGCCTCCATTGCCATTTGGGAGCGCGGACTTTTGAGCAAGGCTCAGCGCATAACAAGGTTCCCGACCGGCTCAGCTTGATCAAGTCTAACAAGCTCTCGTGCATTTCGAGCGGTTGCCACGAGTTCATTCACGACGTCGCGTCGCTCAAAGACGACACCTTCTGGAAGGAAAAATAGCGATGAACCCCTCCATCACCGAGCGCAGAATCCGCTGGGCCAGCCTCCTGGTGGGCGCCGGTTTGGTAGTGCAGCTCGCTTCCCTTTTAATAGTTCACCCGCTCGCGTTTGTTGCATTCCTGATGGTCGGATGCCCGCTGATGGCCGCCGGAATCGTGTTGTATCTTTTCTCACTCCTGCCGTAAGAAGTAGCGATACTGGTTCCAATGGATCTCGCGTCTTGGGATGAACAATATCGCAAGGATGTGGACTCGCCGGCGGAGCGCGAGTCCGTCCCCAACCCGCTGCTGGTGGAGACCGCGCGTGATCTGCGCCCCGGCCGCGCTTTGGATCTAGCGTGCGGTACCGGGCGCAACGCACTGTGGCTAGCTCAACACCAGTGGCACGTTACTGCCGTCGACGGCTCCCCGACAGCCCTCGAAATTCTGCGTCGCCGGGCCACCGGCTTGCCTATAGAAACGCACATCGTCGATTTAGAAGACTCCGGATTCACCATCACGCCCGCCCGCTACGATCTGATCGCGATGTGTTATTACTTCCAAAAGAATTTGCTCGAACAGTGCAAACGAGGTCTGGTCCCTGGCGGGGTTATGGTAGTGATCGCTTTACTGATGGAGCCGGGCAAAGAGGGCTCGACTTTTCGACTGCGGCCGGGTGAGCTGCGCGGCTACTTCGCGGATTGGGAGATCCTGCATGATCGCGAAAGTATCGATGCGTGGCAACACAAGGTCGCCGAAGTAGTCGTGCGCCGCCCCGCGAGCGAAAGCCCTTAACGGAGTTTTTGAGTGATCTCAACCGGAGCTTGTTAACATGTGTAGCAGGTCCTCCGTTGTGAACGTCTTCTCTAGACACACCAGCCTTGCATGATTCGCGCCCAGGAATTAGTGAAGAAGTTCGGGGACTTCACCGCGGTCGACAACATTGCGTTCGATGTAGCCAAGGGCGAGATCTTCGCATTTCTAGGCCCTAACGGCGCGGGCAAAACCACTACTATCAAAATGCTTACTACGCTGCTTCGGCCTACGAGCGGTAGCGTCTCACTAGACGGTCTCGATCCCGTCACTCACCAAACCGCCGCGCGTAAACAGTTCGGGATTGTCTTTCAAGATCCCAGCGTCGATGACGAACTCACCGCCTACGAAAACATGGATTTTCACGGCATACTGTATAGCGTCCCGCGGAAGCTTCGTCAGGAACGCATTGAAGCGCTGCTCAAGCTTTTCGAACTGTGGGATCGCCGCAAGGATCAGGTCAAGCAGTTCTCCGGAGGCATGCGGCGCCGTCTGGAGATCGCGCGCAGCCTGCTGCATACGCCTAAAATCATCTTCCTTGACGAGCCCACGCTCGGACTCGACCCGCAGACCCGGAACCAGCTCTGGAATCACATAAAGAAACTCAACGAGGAAGAACACGTCACAGTGTTTCTCACGACGCATTATATGGAGGAGGCCGAACGCGTCGCCCACCGCATCGCCATTATCGATCACGGCAAGATCATTGCTCAGGGCACTCCGGGCGAGCTCAAGGCTCAGACGAATACCGAAACTTTGGAACAGGCGTTCCTGGCATTGACCGGCAGCACCATTCGTGAAGAGGAAGCCAGCGGCCTCGATAAAATGCGAACTTTTGGCAAGGCGTTCAGGCGGGTCAAATGATGACAGCGCGTTTATGAACGTCGTCTACATTTTGTGGTTGCGGCAATTGAAACGCTCGGCGCGATCGCGATCGCGGATTATCGGCTCTTTCGCCCAGCCGCTGCTATTTTTGTTAGCCTTCGGGTTTGGTTTCGGATCGATGTTCCAGCGCGCGGGCCAGGGTGACTACATCCAGTTCCTGGCCCCGGGCGTGATCACCATGTCGATTCTTTTCACGTCGATTTTCGCCGGAATCGAGGTGATCTGGGATCGCCAATTCGGTTTCTTAAAGGAAACATTAGTCGCCCCGGTTCCGCGTATTTTAATCATGGTGGGCCGAACCCTGGGCGGAGCAACCGTGGCGGTGCTGCAGGGAATGGTGGTTTTCGGTATTTGTTTAGCGGTGGGTTTCCGAACTCCATCGCTGCCATTGCTTCCTCTCGCGTTCACGTTCATGATTCTGACGGCGGTCCTGTTCACCGCGGTGGGCACAGCTCTCGCTTCCGTTCTCCCTGATTTTCAGGGATTCCAACTGGTAATGAATTTTCTGGTGATGCCCATCTTTTTTCTTTCGGGAGCCCTGTTCCCGCTCAACAACATTCCGCAAGCGATGCGGATTATTGCCAACCTCGATCCGCTTTCTTATAGCGTGGACGGTCTGCGTTTTGCCCTCATCGGAGTGACGCATTTCGGAGTCCCGCTCGATCTCGCCGTGTTGTGCGCAGTGACGGCAGCCGCTTTGATCGTGGGCGGCTATCTGTTCTCGAGGATTCAAGTCTGAACCCGGATAGGCCGTGTTGCCTTACCACCGAATTTGCTTTGCTATCATGCAAACTCATGAGTGACTACGCCATAGGTGTCGATTTGGGCGGCACCAATCTACGCGCCGCCGCGGTCAGCCGCGACGGAAAAATGCTTAATAAAGTGTCGGGTTCGACCCCCGGCGGTGCGGGCCGAAGCGCAGTCATCAGCGACATCGTGAACGCGATCGAAACCCTGCGGGCGGGATTCCCAGGTCAGGCTCTCGCCGGAGTCGGCGTGGGAGTACCGGGATTCATTTTGATGGACCAGGGAATCGTGGTGGGCGCGCCGAATCTCCCTGCGTTCGATAACTATCCGGTGCGCGATGAAATCGAAAAGCTGCTTGGCGCGAAAGTGATTCTCGAAAACGACGCCAACGCAGCCGCGCTCGGCGAGAAATGGATCGGCGCCGGACGCGAAGTCAACGATCTCATCTTGCTGACCCTGGGCACTGGTATTGGCAGCGGCATTATCGTCGACGGAAAAGTCCTGCGCGGCTACCTCGGGATGGCGGCGGAAATCGGCCACACCACATATTCCGCAAACGGCTACCCGTGTGGCTGCGGCAACACTGGCTGCGTGGAAAAGTACGCCTCCGCCACTGCCGTTTCGTCCATGGCACGCCTGCTGAACTTAGGTCCGGATCTCTCTTCCGAGGAAGTGTATCATCTTGCGAAAGGCGGAAATCCACGTGCTCTCCAAATCTTCGATTCGGTCGGCCTCGCGCTCGGCACGTTGTTGGCAACGTTGATCAACACTTTCAATTTCCCGCTGTATCTGCTGGGCGGCGGCATGACCGCTGCCTGGGACTTGTTCGAATCCTCCATGCGAGCCGAGGCCTCCCGCCGTTCGTTTATTTACCGAAACAACCCGCCGCGGATTGAACGCACGGGTCTCGGCGCTGACGCTGGACTCTACGGCGCTGCATATCTTCCCTTGTGCGCTTAAACGCCGGCGGAGCTACCTGGCGTCCGTAACGAGGCAGCCTCAACTGGAGTGCTGACATCGGCAATTTGATATAGACTCTGTAGACGCTATAGGTAGCGGGTTCGCGAAGTCAGCTTGAATCACCTGACCAAGGGAGACAAAATCATGAAGCATGCCAAAATCACCGGCGTGGGCAAGGCGGCACTGGTTTGCGTAGCCACATGCGCCAGCCTGTTCGTTTATAGCGTTACGGGCGTAGCACAGACGCCAAAACCGAAACGAATCAATCGGGCGATCGAGTTACTGGAACAAGGCCAGCCGATATATTACACCGGATCGCATTCCGGCACGATTGGAACCTTCGAGCAAGGCAAGCAGGACGCACAAACCTGGGCCGATTACATTAGCTACGACATGGAAGCGGCGCCTTACGACGTGGCGGGACTTTCGGCTTACATGCAAGGACTGGCGGCGGGCGGCCCTACCAGGACCGGCCATCGAACACCGGCTGTGATCGTGAATGTCGCGGTGAGAGGAACCGATGAAGCTACGGTGCGTGCCAACTCGTGGATGTTCGAGCAGGTCTTGGCCACGGGCGTCCATGGGATCCTTTTGTGCCATGCAACCACAGCAGGCGCGGTGAAAGCGTTTGTAGAAGCGGTGCGCTATCCGAATCGCGAACAAGGCGTAGGTCCAGGAAAGCTTCAGGATGGTCGCCGGGGCGCGCATGGCGCGGCAACGGCGTCGAAAATCTGGGGGATCTCAGACCAGGAGTATCTGCAGAAAGCCGATGTCTGGCCGCTCAATCCCAACGGCGAGATATTGCTCGGCGTCAAGATAGAGGACAAATATGCGTTTGCCAATGTCGACGAAATCGTAAAGGTTCCCGGAATCGGATTCGGAGAGGGCGGACCGGGCGACATGGCTCTGTCATTCGGCTACAAGCAAGGCGATCCCAGGGCGAAAGAAGTACAGGATAAGATTTTTGCCGCTGCGAAAGCCCAACATCTATATTGGCTGGGAATTGGTGGAGGAAGAGGCGCCAATTTTGAAGCGATGATAGAACAGACCATCAAGGAAGGCCATATGGTGGGATCCGGCGAAGAGACCGCCGCGGCCGGCCGTAAATTCACCAAGAGGCCGCTTCCGTACTGAGTTCAGGTTCAGGGCTAGCGGCTCCTGAGACCGAAAGCGTACACGCGGCCGTCCCAGGTCGAGACGTATACTTGCCCGCCGGCTACTACCGGCTCGCTGAAATGCGTCCAACTATCGATTAACTTGTCGCTGGAGTATAACTGCTTCCCTGTCTCGCCATCGAAAGCGTAGAGGATCGCGTTGGTCACGGGTGTGCTGCGCGTCTTCGCCGTCGCGCCCCGGCCCTGCTCGGTGTTCTCTCCGGTCTGGAGTGCGTAGACAACTCCGTTCGCCACCACGGGCGGGTCCGGCACGTGCATATCGCGAGACCGCCACGTCGGAACCAACGTGGGAGTGCCTTTAGCCGGATCCAGGCGAACTTCGAATGCCATGACGCTTCCCTGCTCCGCATCCCCATATGTGTACTGGAACTTCGGCGCGTCTTTGGAAGGCGGCCCCCATAACGGCATTAGCAGCCACCGGCGGCCCTGTGCGTCCTGCCAGGTGGCCATGGCGCCCCATAGACCGCGGCCGGCAAGAAGAACCTCATCGTTGCCCCAGCGCGGTGACAGGTAGAGCGGCGTGTGATGGTCTTCACCGCCTAAATGATCGGCATCCAGCAGAACGATAGCCGACTC
>Ga0207695_10011500_pt1 | contig 10714 bp, 10 predicted proteins | sample KBSC54metaG_FD_184354 | JGI IMG/M metagenome (GOLD analysis project Ga0207695, IMG submission 184354) | Corn rhizosphere microbial communities from Kellogg Biological Station, Michigan, USA - KBS C5-4 metaG (SPAdes) (version 2) | ecosystem: Host-associated > Plants > Roots > Rhizosphere > Soil... | reverse complement strand
GGTCGGCGATCTGACCAGGTACGGCCTGCCGGCGCCCGACCACGACGCCCTCTCCAGCCACCCGATCATGAACACCCAGGTGCTTCACCACCTGGCGCACGGCGACCTGATCGCCAAGCCGGACGTCGATCACCTCACCGAGACAGGTGTGGTGTTCCGGGACGGCAGCGAAGCCGAGATCGACGAGGTCATCCTGGCCACCGGCTACGACTACAAGATGCCCTTCCTCGACCCCGAACTGCTCACCTGGAGGCAGGGCCATCCGCAGCTCTACCTGAACATCTTCTCCCGCGAACTCGACTCGCTCTACGTGCTCGGCTTCGTCGAATTCTCCGACGCCGCATACAAGCGGTTCGACGAGATGGCACAACTGATCATGATCGATGTCAACGCGCGGGAAACCGGTGTGCACAAGGAGGAGTTGACCGAGCTCAAGCGAACCGACACGCCAGATCTACGCGGCGGCGTCCAGTACGTCGACAGCGCTCGCCACACCAACTACGTCGAACGCACGACATACATGGCCTACCTCGCCAAGCTGCGCGACCGGTTCGGCTGGTTCGACATCGACGAGCACACCTACGACAGCTTGCTCCAACCGTTGCCCGACGCCGCCACATCGGCACCGCGTTCCGCACAGGAGGGCATCCATGTCTAGCCAGCGCAAACTCGCCTTGGTCACCGGAGCAGCGGGAGGCATCGGCGAAGCGGTCTGCGTCCGCCTCGCCAAACAGGGCTACACCCTCATCTGCGTCGAACGTGACGAGGAACTCGCGGACAAAGCCGCCAACGCGGCCTCAGCCCCTGCGATACCGGTCGCCTGCGACCTGTCCGACCGCGACGCGGTCCAAAAGCTCGCCGAGCGCATCGAGCACGAATGGTCCGCAGAGCTCGCCTTGGTCTATCTCAACGCGGGAATCGTCATCCCCAGCAACGTCGTCGACACCACGACCAAGCAGTTGCGACGGCAACTCGACGTCATGCTCGGCTCCGTGGCCGAGCTTGCCGCGAGCGCGGCGCGCGTCTTCACGGCCAGCGGAAACGGCCACATCATCGCGACCGTCTCGACCGGCGGAATTCTCGCGTTGCCCGGCTCGGCCGCCTATTCCGCGGCCAAGGCCGGACTTCGTGCCTACCTCACCGCTCTCAGCGCAGAATTGCGCGGAACTGGCGTCGCCGTCAGCGGCATCTACCCAAGCGCCGTCGACACTCCGATGCTGCTGCACGAAGCCACCCACGGCGGCAGCCTGCTCAACTTCTTCGGAAAGGTCAGCACAGTCGAGGACGTCGCGGACGTCTTCGAACGCGCACAGCGCAAGCGACGCCTCGAGCACTATCTGCCCTACAGCGACTCGATTCTCGTGCGCTTCCTGGAAAGCCTCCCCTGGCTCGTCGCTCCGCTGCTTGGCCCAGCCAACGCCATCGGCCTGCGTGGCAGGCGCAGGTACCTGCGCCGCAAGGGGCTGAACCCGGACGAATATCGGTGAGTCAGGGCGAGCCGTCGGATGACGGCCCGTAGCCGCATCCGCCGACTGCCGCCGCATCCTGTCTCGGCCTCCCTCGCCCCGCTATTTGCCCAGGATCGTCAAGTGCTTTCCGCTACGACCAAAAGGATCTGTTCATGCAATCCGTTGTGATGGCCGGGGTCGGCATGGTGCCGTTCACCAAACCCGGGCGCGGCGAGACCTACGACGCCATGGGCGAGATGGCCGCGCGGGCCGCGCTCACCGACGCGGGAATCGAGTACAGAGCGATTCAGCAGGCATATGTCGGATACGTCTACGGCGACTCGACCAGTGGCCAGGCCGCGCTCTACGGGGTGGGCCTGTCCGGAATCCCGATCATCAACGTGAACAACAACTGCGCGACCGGGTCGAGTGCGCTGTTCCTGGCCCGGCAGGCAGTGGCCTCGGGCAGTGTGGACTGTGCCCTTGCCCTCGGTTTCGAGCAGATGAGCCCCGGTGCGCTGGGCAGCGTGTTCACCGACCGCCCGGCGCCGCTCGATCGGTTCGAACACGCGCGTGACCTGGTGCAGGGCAGCGACCCGCAAGCTCCGATGGCGGCGCAGTTCTTCGGCGGCGGCGGCCAGGCATACGTCGACGAGTACGGAATCGATCCGGCCGTGTTCGCGCAGATCTCCGTCAAGTCGCGCCGGCATGCGGCCAATAACCCGTATGCCGTGTTCCGCGACCTGGTCACCGTCGAGGAGGTGCTCGCATCGCCGCCGATCTACGGCCCGCTGACACGGCTGCAGTGTTGCCCGCCCACCTGCGGTGCCGCGGCGGCGGTGGTGTGCACGCCGGAGTTCGCTCGTACGCAAGGCCTCGATCCGCGGGTCGTGATCAAGGCACAGAGTATGACCACGGACACGCGAAGCACCTTCGAGACCGGTGACATGCGGCAGGTGATCGGCTACGACATGGCGGTCGACGCGGCGGCGGCGGTCTACGAGGAGGCGGGGGTGGATCCGCTGGACCTGCGGGTGGTCGAGTTGCACGACTGCTTCACCACCAATGAGTTCCTCACCTACGAGGCACTCGGCCTCACACCGATCGGCACTGCCGAGAAGTTCGTCCGCGACGGTGAGAACACCTACGGCGGCCGGGTTGTCACCAATCCCTCCGGCGGTCTGCTCTCCAAGGGCCATCCGTTGGGCGCGACGGGCCTTGCGCAGGCTGCCGAACTCGTCTGGCAGTTGCGCGGGACCGCGAGGGACCGCCAGGTCGAGGGCGCGTCGATCGCACTGCAGCACAATCTCGGCCTCGGCGGTGCCTGTGTCGTCACCCTCTACGAGAAGGTCGACGGCTGATGCCCCTCGATCAATCGGTCATCGCGACGGACACCGGTGGCGGCACGATGCTGATCACCCGCAGCCTGCTACGCCGGTTCGCCGCGGCGACAGGCCAGCACGATCCCGTCTACATCGACGTCGACGCTGCACGCGCCGCCGGGCATCCTGACCTGCCGGTGCCTCCGACCTTCTTCTTCAGCGTCGATCTGGAATCCGCGGATCCCGCGGTGTACCTGGCGGACCTCGGAGTGGACCTGCGCACCGTTCTGCACGGCGAGCAGGAGTTCATTCACCACCGCATGGCTCACGCCGGCGACGAACTCTCGACCACCTCCCGGATCGTGGACGTCTCCAGCAAGAAGGGTGGCCTGCTGGAGTTCCTGCGGCGCGAGACCGCTGTACGCGGCCAGGACGGCGCCATCGTGTGCGTCACGCGCACCGTCCTGGTGGTACGCAGCCCACCCGCCGCGGCCCGCCAGGAGGCGCGATGAACATCGCCGCATACGAGGTGGGCACACAGTTGCCGTCGCTCGAAATACCACCGATCTCTCGTACCACGCTCGCGCTGTTCGCCGGTGCCTCGGGCGACCACAATCCGATCCACATCGATCTCGATGTGGCCAAGTCCGCCGGCCTCGAAGACGTCTTCGCCCACGGAATGCTGTCGATGGCATACCTCGGCCGCCTATTAACCAGCGCCTTCCCTCAGCACCGACTGCGTTCCTGGAAAGTTCGCTTCACAGCCATCACCCCGGTCCATGCCGCGCCGACGTGCACCGGCACGGTCAGCGCGATCGACGAGGCCGACGGCGAGCGGCTCGCGATCATCGACGTGCGCGTCACCACGGACAGCGGCGTCGAGACCCTGCTTGGCCAGGCCGTCATCGCACTGGACTGAGCCCGGCCACCCCACCTACCCATCCCCACCCGGACAAAAAAGAACGAAGGACGAGCCCGACTATGGGAAAGCTGGACGGAAAGACCGCGATCGTCACCGGGGCAGGCCGCGGCATCGGCCGTGCCGTCGCCCTCAAGCTCGCGGCGGAGGGCGCGAACGTCGTGGTCAACGACCTCGACGCGGCTCCAGCCCAGGAGACGGTAAGCGAGATCGCAGCGATCGGCGGCGCGGCGCGTGAGTGCGGCGGAAGTGTGACCGAGGACGGCTTCGCCGAGAGGTTCGTCGACACCGCCGTCAAAACATTCGGCAGCGTGGACATCGTCATCAACAACGCTGGCTACACCTGGGACAACGTCATCCAGAAGATGACCGACGAGCAGTTCGACACCATCATGGACGTGCACCTGAAAGCGCCATTCCGCATCCTGCGCGCCGTGCAGCCGGTCATCAGCCGGGCGTCTCGCGCAGAACGGGAAATCGGAACTCGCGTTCACCGGAAGGTGGTCAACATCTCCTCGGTCGCCGGAGTGTTCGGGAACGCGGGACAGGCGAACTACGCCGCGGCCAAGAGCGGCGTCATCGGCATGACCAAAACGCTCGCGAAGGAGTGGGGCCGGTACACGGTCAATGTCAACTGCGTCGCGTTCGGGTTCATCGAGACCCGGCTCACCGCCGCCGCCGCGGACGCGTCGTCCACCATCGAGGTCGAGGGCCGCGAGATCAAGGTCGGCGTGAATCCTCAACTGTCGGAGATGCTCAAGGCCGCTATCCCGCTGGGACGTCCTGGGACTCCCGAGGAGGCCGCAGGCTCCGTCGTGATGCTCACCTATCCGGAGTCCGACTACGTCAGCGGCCAACTGCTGGTCGCCGGTGGCGGGTTCGAGGGCTGAGGAAAACCACGATGAGTGACTTCACCCCCGGTTCTGCCGACTATGTCTGGTCGTGGCGCGACGAGGAAACGCACGCGCTCGGAAAGCTCGCCGAGAGCTTCTTCCTGCGCGAACTCGTGCCCCTCCGCAAGAAGTGGGAGTCGCAGCACCACGTCGACCGCGCCGTGTGGGAAAAGGCGGGAGAGCTGGGCCTGTTGTGCTGCTCGATTCCCACCGAGTATGGCGGAGGCGGCGGTACCTACGCCCACGACATCGCCGTCATCGAGGCCCAGGCGCGAACGGGGGAGATGAGCTTCGGCAACTTCGTGCACAGCGGCATCGTCGCCCACTACCTGCTCGCCTACGGAACACAGGAACAAAAGCAGGCTTGGCTGCCGAAGATGGCCTCCGGCGAGGTGATCGCCTCCGTGGCGATGACCGAACCCGGCGCCGGCAGCGATCTTCAGTCCATCCGAACCACTGCCCTCAAGGACGGTGACGAGTACGTCATCAACGGGGCGAAGACTTTCATCACCAACGGCCGGCTGGCCGACCTCGTGATCGTGGCCGCGAAGACGGACCCGACGGCCAGGGGACGCGGGGTCTCGCTGTTGTTGGTCGAATCCACCCGCCGGGGCTTCTCCCGGGGCCGCGACCTCGAAAAGATCGGCCAACACGGCGCGGACACGACCGAGTTGTTCTTCGACGACGTCCGCGTACCGGTCGGCAACCTGCTGGGTGCCGTCGAGGGCCGAGGCTTCCGGCAGTTGATGTCGCAACTCGGTCAGGAGCGGCTCGCGATCGCAGTCATCGCCGTGAGCATGATGGAGTCCGCCGTCCAGCACACCATCGATTACGCCAAGGCTCGCGAGCTGTTCGGGCGGCCGCTCTTCGAATTTCAGAACACGAAATTCGTCCTCGCCGAGGCGGCCACCGTCGCCCACATTTCCCGCACCTACCTCGACTCCTGCATCACGCGCCATGTGAAGGGGACGCTCGATGCGACCTCAGCCGCGATGGCCAAGTGGTGGCTGACCGAGCAGCAATGCCTCGTGATCGACAGCTGTCTCCAGTTGTTCGGCGGATACGGATACATGCGTGAGTACCCCATCGCCCGGATGTTCGCCGATGCGCGGGTGCAGCGGATCTACGGCGGCGCCAACGAGCTCATGAAGGAACTCGTGGCGCGGGCCCTCTAGGCGGGACCGGAGATCACAGAGTGAATCAAGTCGCAGCGCAGATGTCTCGGCGCGTGTCTTCCCTCAAGGCAAAGGACCAGTTCATGGGGCACTACAAGGCGAATCTGCGGGATATCGAGTTCAACCTCTTCGACGTGTTCGGCGGCTCGGAGACGTTCGGTTCCGCGGACTACCCCGAGGTAGACGTGGACACCGCGCGCGACGTGCTGGCGCAGATGGAGCGGCTGGCGGTGAACGAGCTGGCCGAGTCCTTCTCCGAGTCCGACCGCAACCCCCCGGTCTTCGACCCGGCCACCAGCACCGCGCCGCTGCCCGAGTCGTTCAAGCGCTCCTACAAGGCGTACATGGACACCGAATTCTGGCGCCTGGCCTTGCCCGAGGCCATGGGCGGCACGGCCGCTCCGCCCTCGCTGATCTGGGCGATAGGCGAGCTGGTGCTCGGTTCCAACCCGGCGATCTGGATGTACGGCGGCACGCCGCAGTTCGCCCGGATCATCGCGGAGAACGGCACTGAGGAGCAGCGCAAGGTCGCGCACCGGATGGTGGAGAACGGCTGGGGCGCCACGATGGTGCTCACCGAGCCGGACGCCGGCTCCGACGTGGGCGCCGGCCGGACCAAGGCGGTCCGGCAGGAGGACGGCAGCTGGCACGTCACCGGCGTCAAGCGCTTCATCACCTCAGCCGAGCACGACCTGTCCGACAACATCATCCACCTGGTACTCGCCCGCCCTGAAGGCCACGGTCCGGGCACCAAGGGCCTTTCTCTGTTCATCGTGCCGAAGTACGAGTTCGACTGGGACAGCGGCGAGCTCGGCGCGCGCAACGGCGCGTACGCCACCAACGTCGAACACAAGATGGGCCTGAAGGTCTCCAACACCTGCGAGCTGACCTTCGGCGAGAAGCACCCGGCCAGGGGCTGGCTGGTCGGCGAGGTGCACGACGGCATCGCGCAGATGTTCCAGGTCATCGAGATGGCCCGGATGATGGTCGGCACCAAGGCCATCGCCACGCTGTCCACCGGCTACCTCAACGCACTCGAGTACGCGAAGAATCGCGTGCAGGGCGCCGACCTGGCCCAATCCGCAGACAAGGGCGCCCCGCGCGTCACCATCACGCACCACGCCGACGTGCGCCGCGAACTGATGCAGCAGAAGGCATATGTCGAGGGCATGCGCGCGCTGGTGTTCTACACCGCGTCGTGGCAGGACCGGGCCTGGGCCGCGCGCAACCGGGGCGAGCGGGACGAGCTGGCCGAGCGCGTGAACGACTTCCTTCTGCCGGTCGTGAAGGGCTACGGTTCGGAGAGGTCCTACGAGCAGCTGGCCCGCTCGCTGCAGACTCTCGGCGGTTCCGGCTTCCTGCAGGACTATCCGATCGAGCAGTACATCCGGGACGCCAAGATCGACACCCTGTACGAGGGCACCACGGCGATCCAGGGCCTCGATTTCTTCTTCCGGAAGATCGTCAAGGACCAGGGCCGGGCGCTGACCCACATGAAGAACGAGATCGATGAGTTCCTGGCCACCGAGCCCGGCGGCGAAGTGCTGGCCGCGGCCCGCTTGCAGCTGGTCACGGCCCGCTCGGAGGTCGAGGCGATCTTGAACACGCTGTACACCCAGGCGGCGAAGGCATGGGAGGACCCCCGGCAGATCCACGTGGCCGCGCAGTCCACCACCACCTTCCTGTACGCCGCGGGCGACCTGATCGTCTCCTGGCTGCTGCTGCGCCAGGCCGCCTTGGCACAGGAGCGGCTGGCCGGCGGGGCGTCGGACAAGGACGTGGACTTCTACAGCGGCAAGATCGCCGCGGCGAAATGGTTCGCCGGCAACGTGCTGCCGCACCTGGCCACGACCCGCACGATCGTCGAGGCGACCGACCTGTCGCTGATGGACCTGGACGAGGCGGCCTTCTAGAAACGATGTACGGCCGGGGGATTGCGGCCCTAGCTTGGGGTTGCGACGTCGGTGCGCTTTGGCCGGGTTACTGGGTCACGGGTGTGTCCGCTCTTGCCAGGTGCCGCGGTTGTCTGGCAGCGGGTCTGCGCCGGTGAGGTTGATGGTGGCGCCGATGCCCTCGATGGCGGTGACCAGGCGCTGCCCTGGTGCGAGGGTCGTGCCGGCGGCCGCTGTTTTTCCAGGCGTTCCGGTGAGGATGACGTCCCCGGGTTCGAGCGAGGTGAACGTGCTGCAGTAGGCGACGAGCTCTGCGGGAGTGAACAGCAGGTCGGCGGTGGAGCCGCGTTGCCATTCGACGCCGTCCACGGTGAAGGTGACGGTGAGGTCGCGGGCGTCGTCGAGTTCGTCAGGGGTGACCAGCATCGGCCCCAGCGGGGTGGAGCGATCGAAGATCTTGCCCTGGAGGGCTTCGCTGGTGCGGTGCTGCCAGTCGCGGAGAGACATGTCGTTGGCGACTGTGTAGCCGGCGATGCCGTCCTGTGCCTCGTCAAGGCTCGCGCGATGCAGGTGCCGCCCGACGATGATGGCGAGTTCTGCTTCTCCTTCGATGCGATCGCTGATGCGTGGAAGCGTGATCTGGTCCCGGGGGCCGGTGAGTGTGGACGGGAATTTGGCGAAGAGGGTCGGATAAGCCGGCGCGGCGCGTCCGAGTTCTTGGATGTGGCTGCGGTAGTTCAGTCCGATGCACAGGATGTGCGCGGGAGCCGGTGACACGCGGGCGTAGTGGGCGGAGAGCGCGTCGATTTCGCTGACGTCCTTAAGGCGGTCTCGGCGGAGGTAGGCGTCGACGGCGTCGCGGGCCTGGACCAGGATGGCGCGGTCGCCGTCGATCCGGGCCGCGGTGAGGGTGTCGCCGAGGCGGATGGTTGCCAGGCGCATGTCGTCTCCTGCGGTCAAGTCTTACAGCTGGACCGTGGTGCCCGGCTCGAGCCGGGTGATGGGGGTCCCGGTCAGGCCGTCTTCGCCCAGCAGCCTGGCGGTGGACTGCTGGCCGAGCTCGCTGAGCATGAGCTCGTGGATCTGGAAGATGCGCTCCGGCTTGACGGTCCGCACGTAATCTGCGGCGTCGCCGAGCTTGGTCCAAGGACCGCTGGTCGGCAGCAGGAGGGTGTGGACGGCGGCGTCGGGGGCGAAGTAGGCGTCGCCGGGGTGGTAGAGGGCTCCGTTGTCGAAGAGGTAGCCGACGTTGTCGGGGCAGGGCATGTCAGCGTGGATCAGCGCGTGGCGGTGGCCGTGAACGGTGACGTCGAGGGAGCCGACGGCGAAGGCGTCGCCCGCGGTGACGGCGTGAACGCGGCCGTCGTGGTCACCCAGGGCCGCGGCGACTGCCGGCGTGCCGTAGACATGCAGTTCGGGCTGTTCCTGAAGTGCCTTGCCGACCAGGTTCTCATCGAAGTGATCGAAGTGCTCGTGGGTGATCAGGATGACCTGTGCCTGGTTGACGGCTTCCGCCGCGTCCGGGGTGAGGGTGCCCGGGTCGATGACCACGCGGGTGCCGTCCTTCTCGAGGGTGACGCAGGCGTGGGCGTGCTTCGTGAGCTTCATGGTGATCCTTCAGTCGGAGATTTCTACAGCATAACTGTACACCTTGGCTGTATATATTTCAGCGGACGGGGCACTGATCGTTCGGCCGTGGCCTGGCAGAACAGTGGAAGGTGTCGAGTCCGCCGACCGCTTTGAGATCGGCGGCGGGCCGGTGAGGTCCACCGGGCGCGAGCGCGCATCTGTGACGGCGGTTTGCAGGCCCGCGAAGGCCGCAGCGCCCTTCCGGCGGAAGTCCGGCTTCTAAGAGTCCAGGGGCGAATGCCGTCAGACACATGACCGGGTCGAACGGTCGTATCGGCTAGTGGTGGGGCATGGCTGCTGAGTTTTCAGCGGCTTGTGATGGATGTGGTCAGGCGGACCAGCAGAGGGATGCAGTCCTGAATCTGCCGTTGTTCCGTCGCGCTGAGCGTGCTGCGGATTGCGGCGTCGAGCCAGTCTGCGCGCTGCGCACGTTCTTCGTCCAGGCGGGCCTTGCCTTTTTCGGTGATGTGGATCACGAGTTTGCGACCATCGGTGGCATGGGGCTCTGCCCGCACCAGGCCTTCGGCTGCCAGCTGCTTGACGGACTTGGCGGTCGACTGATGGGTCACGCCCCGACGCTGGGCCAGGTCGGCCGTCGTCTGTGGTCCGCCGCGGTCGAGATGGCCGAGGATCGCGGCCTCGCCGGCCGGCATGGTATCCGCGGCCCGCGCGGCCCGTACCAGGTCTCCGATGGCTTGCCGCAGATCTTCGGCGAGTGTGTCATCCATGCCATCGCCCCTCTGATATCAGCCTTAGGTGTACAGCATAGCTGTATAGATTGGTGATTTCTCGCGGGCTGCGTTCGATCAGACCATCGGGGAGGAGGGCGGGAACATTGACGTAGGCGCGTCGGACTCTGGTCGTCGGCCGGCTGCGGAGGTGACTCGGCGAGCAGCCGCACCGCATGGTCGGCCTTCACAGGTTCCCGGGCCACGTATGGCCGCTGGCTTGACTCTCCAGTCGCTTGAGATCCCATAGTGGCGGCGTGAATGAGCTCTACCCCATCGGGGACGTCGCCCGGCGCACGGGTCTGAACGTCAGCGCGATCAGGTTCTACGCCGACGAGGGTATCGTGCCGCCGTCCGGACTCACCGAGGGCGGTTTCCGGCTGTACGACGTGACGGCCATCGCACGGCTCGAACTCGTCCGCACGCTGCGCGACCTGGGTGTCGGGCTGGATGAGATCCGCCGGGTGCTGGCCGGGGAGGCGGGCCTGCACGACGTGGCGGTCGCCCATCTGCGCCTGGTCGAGGACAGCCTGCGGCAGTTCCGGGCCCGCCGGGCCGTGCTGCGGACCATGGTGCGCCAGCCCACGACCGCCGAGCAGGTGAGCCTGATGCACAGGCTCGTGGCGATGTCCGACGAGGACCGGGACCGGATGATCTCCGAGTCCTGGAACTTCGTGACCGAGGGTCTGGTCGTCCATCCCAGCTATA
>Ga0207695_10011499_pt1 | contig 10714 bp, 12 predicted proteins | sample KBSC54metaG_FD_184354 | JGI IMG/M metagenome (GOLD analysis project Ga0207695, IMG submission 184354) | Corn rhizosphere microbial communities from Kellogg Biological Station, Michigan, USA - KBS C5-4 metaG (SPAdes) (version 2) | ecosystem: Host-associated > Plants > Roots > Rhizosphere > Soil... | reverse complement strand
GGGTATCCCGGACGGCCCGATGCGGTAAATATTCCCTTCATGGCCCATCTCTTTTCTTATGGAACGTTGCAGCAGCCGGGGGTGCAAATGGCGTCCTTCGGACGGTTGCTGAAAGGTACGCCCGATACCCTGCCAGGCTGGCGGCGCGAGATGGTGGAAATCACCGATGCCGCAGTTTTCGCCCAAAGCGGCGAGCGCTTTCACCCCATCGTGGTGCCGGGAGAAAAATCCGACGAAGTGCCGGGCATGGTGTTCGAAGTCACGGAGCAGGATCTGGCCGCGACCGATAGCTATGAAGTCGCCGACTACAAACGCATTGCCGTGCGGCTGAAATCAGGGATCGAAGCCTGGGCCTATGTCTGCGCGGGATAGAGCATCGGCTTTCCGAGCGGCGCCATAGGCGCCATTGAATGGTTGGGCGCAACCGCGCCCAGCCGGGCGACCAAAAAATAGACCGGCAGCGCGGCCAATAAAAACTATTGCGCGCTGCCGAAAATCGTCATGCATTGCTGAAAGCTGCGGGTGAAAACGCCCTGCTGGGTGGGCGCGTCGAAAGGATTGCGCTCCGAATCCTGCCGGGCCACGGCGGCGCAGAAGGCGTTACTGCCGGCAGGCTGCGTTGCTTGCGCCGTCTGCGTGGAAACCGGCGCGGGCGCTGCTTCGGCTATCGCTGGCGATGCGGGCTGCGCGGTCTGGTTGTCGTCCAGCCCCACAAAGCTCATGCCGCGCGACCAGTCATTGTCGGAACAAGCGCTGAGGGTGAAGGCTGCGGCCAGTGCGACGGCGAGTTGAATTTTCATGACCGCGACTGTAGCCGTACCGGGCGCAAGCAATCAATGCGGCGCGGCGCCGGACAGGACTTCCTTGACCTTGGCGGCCAGCTGCTTGAGCCCGAAGGGCTTGGGCAGGAAATGCAGATCCGCGGCATTCTCGTCGTTGCGGCGGAAAGCTTCCTCGGCATAGCCCGACATGAAGATCACCGGCAGGTCGGGCTTCAGCCCCTTCACATGGCGCACCATGGTCGGCCCATCCATGTTGGGCATCACCACGTCCGTGACCAGCAGATGGATTTCCTGGCCGCCTGCCTTGACGATTTCCAGGGCTTCCTCGCCGCCGCTGGCTTCCAAGACATTGTAACCGCGCATCCGCAGCGCCCGCGCCGCGAAGCTACGCACCGCCTCTTCGTCTTCGACCAGCAGAATCGTATCCTGGCCGGTGACGTCGCGGGGCGCTGCCGCCGCGGCGGCTTCGGCAACCGGCGCATTCAGGTCGATGCGATGGCGCGGCAGATAGATCCTGAAGCTGGCGCCATGGCCGATCTCGCTGTCCACGGTGACGAAGCCGCCCGACTGCTTGACGATGCCGTAAACGGTGGCGAGGCCCAGACCCGTGCCCTGGCCCACCGGCTTGGTGGTGAAGAAGGGGTCGAAGATCTTGCTGAGATTCTCTTTGGAAATGCCGGTGCCGGTGTCGGCGACTTCGATCCGGACATATTCGCCTGCCGGCATGATGGCGGTGCCCAGTGCCACCGGCTGCTGCACCGTATCGTTGGCGGTGGTCATGGTGATCGTGCCGCCGCCGGGCATGGCGTCACGGGCATTGACCACCAGATTGATGATGGCGTTGGACAGCTGAGTCTCGTCGGCATGGACCGGCCAGAGATCGGGACCGTTCTGTAGTTTCAGCTCGATGCCTTCGCGCAGCAGGCGGCGCAGCATCTGCGCCAGCTCGCTGGTCATGTCGGCCAGCGCCAGCACCTTGGGCTGCATGGTCTGCTTGCGGCTGAAGGCCAAGAGCTGGCTCACCAAGGCCGCGGCGCGCAGCGCGTTCTGATGAACCTCGTTGATCTCCTTGAAGGACGGATCGCCTGCGGGGTGACGCATCAGCAGAAATTCGCTGTTGCCGATGATCACGGTGAGAAGATTGTTGAAATCGTGCGCCACGCCGCCCGCCAGCTGGCCGACCGCTTGCAATTTTTGCGACTGGGCGAATTTGACTTCCAGCGCTTTCTGTTCGGAGACATCCGCCAGATAGAGCACCGCGCCGTCCGGCATGGGCTGGGCGGAGAGTTCAGCCATCCGCTCGCCCAGGCGCAACTCCAGCGGCCGGCCCGCGCCTTCGCCCCGCGCCGTGGATTGGATCAACACGCGCAAGGCCGCGCGGTCGGCCTGATCCACCAGGTCGGTAGCGTCGCGGCCGGAAAGCGGGCCCGCGGCGCCAAAGAATTTCGCGAACGGAGGATTGGCGTCGCGGATGATTCCGCTCGCATCGGCAAAAGCCACGCCCATCGGCGCATTGAGCAATAGCGTGCTCATGACATGGTCAACCGGCGCGGATTCAGATGCAGGCGCCGCCGGCGCTTGGGCCGCAGTGCGCAAATCGCTGCTTGCGGCGGGCGCGGCTTCGGATGCTGGTGCGGCCGCAGGCTGTGGCGTTGCGGCCAGCCGCGGGGTGAACCACCACACGGTCCGCTGGTCTTTCATCGGGCGCACCGCGGCCACCAGCTCCAGCCCCGGCATCACCACAAAACTTTCCTCGCGGGGACGGCCTTCGGCGGCATCGCGCGACAGCCGGTACAGAACCGCGCTGGATGGCTCGCCGGCCATGGCCAGTTCCGGCGGGGCGGCGCTGTCGCCATCCTTGGTGCCGGCCATCCGGCGATAAACGGGATTGCAATCCAGCACCGAACCGTCGGGGCCGGTGATCACCCAGGCGACATTGGCCCGTGCCGCCGCTTCCGACACGCGCCTGGCATCTTCAGTCTTCAGGCCCTCGCGCGGCCAGACCGCATAGAGAAGCAGAGAGGCGACGGCGCCGATCCCGCCCAGCAAGGCATAACCCGCGAATCCGGCTTGATCGGGCTGGGTCAGGGCCAGGGCCGCGGCCCCCAGCGCCACGATGGCGAACGCCAGCGCAGCCCAGCGCCAGGCTCCGGCGGGCACGCCGAGGGTCCAGGTCGAAATCGCGCGGGAAGCCTGCATTATCCGCACTTTACAGGATTCGGTTAACGAATGGTTTCTGCCCCGTAAACCATTATTTCTGCTTGTTAATTTCCAGGGCCTTTGCCGCCTGCCCTCAGATAGCGACGCGGCGGGGCGTCTAACGGCCCTCAAACAGCGAAGGCATCAAACGATCAGCGGCGCGCAATGGCGCCGCTGAGGCGCATCACATAACCGATGATCTGCGCCACCGCCTTATAATGTTCGGGCGGCACCGCCTCGTCGACCTCGATGCTGGCATGGAGCGCGCGCGCCAGAGGCGGATTTTCGATCACCGGCACGTCATGTTCTTCGGCGACGGCGCGGATGCGCAAGGCCAGCGCGTCGATGCCTTTTGCCACGCAAACCGGCGCCGCCATCTCTCCGGACACATACTTCAATGCCACCGCGAAATGGGTGGGGTTCATGATCACCACCGTGGCGTCCGGCACCGCTGCCATCATGCGCTTCTTGGCGCGCTCCTGTCGGATCTGCCGCACCTTGGCCTTGATGGCAGGATCGCCTTCATTCTGGCGATACTCTTCCTTGATCTCCTGCTTGGACATGCGGTTGCGCCGCATGAAGCGCAGGCGCTGCACAAAATAATCCAAGCCCGCGATGACCAGCAGCGCCAACAGCGACGCCATCAGCACCTTGAACAGAAGATGGCTCATATCGCCCACCACGGCCCCCGGCGACTGGGTGAGAATGGCTTCCAGCATGCCCCGTTCGGGCCAAAGCTGCGTCCAGATTGCCATGCCCACGATGGCAATCTTGATCAGGCCCTTGAGCAGATTCATCCAGCCTTCCGGGCCGAACATCCGCGCCAGGCCTTTGGGAATCGAAAGCTTGGAGAAATCCGGTATCAGTCTTTCGGGATTGAGGCTCGGGCGGCTCTGCAGCACATGACCGGCCAGGCTGGCCGCGACCATCACGCCCATGAAAGGCGCCAGGATCAGCGCCAGATGCAACAGCAGCCCACGGGACATGGATACCAGGCCTGCGCCATCGACCGCCATCTGCTCCGGCTGCTCGATGAACATGGTGAGGAGTTGGGCGATGGCGATCGCGGCGGAATGGCCGAACATGGCGATCGCCAAGGTACCTCCCGCCAGTAGGACGAAAGCGGTGACTTCGGTGGATTTGACGATGTCGCCGGATTCGCGCGCCTGTTCGAGCCGCTTGGCTGTCGGCTCTTCGGTCTGCTGCGATTTATCTTCGTCGGCCATGAATTTCTAGGCGCCCACTAAAGGCCCTCTAAAGGAAAGTGCCCATGGAGGTGGTGTAGAAGTTGAGAAACAAAGTGATGATCGAACCCAGCATCGCCAGCATGATGACAAAGCCGCAGAGAATGTTGATCGGCACCGCCACGAAAAAGATCTGCAATTGCGGCATCAGCTTGGCCAGCACGCCCAACGCCGCATAGATGGCAAAGCCGAACACCAGAAAGGGCGCCGCCAGCTGGAAGCCCAGCGCGAAGGACGAGGAAACCAGCTTGATCACCAACTGCGCCATGTCGGCGGTGGGGAGCGCCGCGCCGGGCGGCAACATGCGGTAGCTGCCGGCGATGGCGCCGATCGCCATATGGTGGAGATCGGTGGCGAAGATCATCACCGTGCCCAGCAAAGTGAGGAAGTTGCCCACCACGGCGCCCTGGGTGTTTTGGGTGGGATCGAGCGTCTGGGCATAGGCAAGGCCAATCTGGGATGCGATCAGAAAGCCCGCCACCTGCAGCGCGCTCATGATGACGGCCGCCATCGCGCCCACCAGCACGCCGGCAGTGATCTCCTGACCGATCAGGATAACCAGGGAGATCATGGTCTGGGGCGCGGCGGCCGGATATTGGTCCTGTACCGTGGGGGTCAGCGCGAAGGACACCGCCAGCGCCAGCACCAGACGCACCCGGGCCGGCACGCCCATGGTGCCGACACCGGGCAGCAGCATCATCATCGCGCCCACCCGCGAGAACACCAGCAGGTAAGTGAGGATGATGCCCGACAGGGCGGGAAGATGGATGTGCATTCAAGCCTTCAGACGGCGAGATCGAAAATCAATAAGCGGCGATGCGCGCCGCGATGTCGGTCATCAGGCTGCCCAGCGCCGAACCCGCGAAAGGCAGGAAGATCAACAGCACGACGAAGACGGCGACGATCTTGGGCACGAACACCAATGTCTGTTCCTGAATCTGGGTCAGTGCCTGCAACAGGCCGATACCCAAGCCCACCACCAGCGCGGTGATCATGGCGGGCGCAATCATCTCCAGAAGGACGATGATGGCGGAGCGGGCAAAATCGATGGCGGAAGCGGAGTCCATACTGCGGTCCTTACTTTCTGCTTTGGCGGTCACCCTTCGACGGGCTCAGGGTGATGGTATAAAAATCCTCATGCTGAGCTTGTCGAAGCATGAGATCGTCGAAGCATGAATAAAAATCAAATCGGCATGCTCATGATGGACTGATAGGCCGCGACCACTTTGTCGCGCACCGCCACCACGGTATCGAGCGTGAGTTCGGCGGAGTTCACCGAATTGACCACATCGACGATGTTGGCCTTGCCGGCCACCTGCGCGGTGGCGGCCTGTTCGCCCTGGCGGATATTGGCGATGGAATCCTTCACCGCGCCCGAAAGGAAATCCGAAAAGCTGGACCCGGGCGCTTCGGCGGGCACGATGCCCGGCGACGAAGCGGCCTGCGCCATGCGGGCGACATTCTGGTAAGCGGCGGCGGCTGCGGCGGGAAGTGCCATCAGAAATTCCTTTCAATCGAGGAAGCGCACACCAGCTTTCTTCCCCCGCAAGGCGAAGCCTTTGGCGGGGGGAGATGTGCGGTAGCGGGCTTGCCCGCGTGCCGCACAGAGGGGGGCAAAGAACTAGGAAGGGCGGAGGGGGAAATCATTTGTTCAACAAGTCGACCGTTTTGGCCAACATCTGTTTTGTGGCATCCATGACCGTCAGATCGGCTTCGTAAGAGCGTTGGGCTTCGCGCATGTCCATGATTTCGATCAGGGGATCGACATTGGGCAGTTTCACATAGCCCTGCTTGTCGGCATTGGGATTGCCGGGATCGTATTGGCTGCGGAATTCGCTCTTGTCGGTAACCGTCTTGCCGTTCGCCACCAGATGCGCATCCAGCTCGCGATCGAATTTCGATGTCACGGTCGAGACCTTGCGGCGATAGGGATCGGCACCGGGCGTGGGCGAGGTGGAATCGGCATTGGCGATATTTTCCGAAATCACTTTCATGCGTTCGGACTGGACGCGCATGCCGGACGCGGCAACGGCCATCGAAGTCGAAAAGTCCATATCTGATCTCCTTGTCCTGTTTCTCAATGGCCGATGGCGGTTTTCATCAGGGTCATCGCCTTGGCGTAGATGTTCGCCGCGGCCTGGAATTGCGCCTGGGTGTCAGCGACCTTGATCATCTCCGCTTCCAGCGACACCGAATTGCCGTTGGGATTGGCTTCGACATCACGGGTTTCCATATCGTCGAATGTAGCGGAGCCGGCGGGGCGGATCGCGATGTGGTGCGCGTTGGTGACGCGCAGAGCGCCGGCATTGTTGAAGGCCGGGGTGTGCAGACTGTCCTTGAAATCCAGCGGTTTCAGGTCGCGCGCGACATATTTCGGCGTGTCGGCATTGGCGACATTCTGAGAGAGAACATCCTGACGCTGGTGCAGCCAGGACATGCGTGTGCGGAGCATGGACATCAATGGGACGTCGGGCAATTCCATCGCGGTAACCTTTTGTTATCCTTCGAATGACGACCGATCCTGACCTCGTCATGCTTAAGTACGGCTTAACGATGGAGCTTTTTGCCGGGCATTTTCTGCCGAGATTTAACGCACGATTAAGGTTGATGCTTCTTTACTGTCGCCCCTGAGCGTTTCGGCGAATTGCACCGTCTCCATGAAAATTATCGGTCGCGCGTCGCCGCAACGCGAAAAGGAATAAAAATGGCATTTGAAATTCTTCGCTATGTCGGCGCCCTGCTCCTGGTTCTCGCCCTGATCGGCGCCGCCGGCATCGCCGCGCGCAAATGGGGCGTGCCGGGCGTCACCAAATCCGTCGACCAAAAACGCCTGGCGGTAGTCGAGACCCTGATGATCGGGCCGCGCCAGAAGCTTTTCATCGTGCGGCGCGACGATGTCGAACATCTGATCTTCTCCGGACCAGACGGCGCCTGTTTGGTGGAAAACGGAATCACGCCTCGCGACAAGTCTGCCATCACATGAAGCGCATCATATCTTTCATTCCGCTGCTGGTTCTGCTGCTGGTGCTGATAGCGCCCAGCTTTGCTTTTGCTGCGGCGCTTCAGCCGGCTGCCGCCAATGCGGGCGCGGCGGCATCGAATAGCGGGCTTTCCATCGACGTCACCGGCAGCGGGCTTTTCACCGACCGGATGGTGCAGATCGTCGCCTTGATCACGGTTTTGTCGATCGCGCCGTCGATCCTGATCATGATGACCAGCTTTGTCCGCATGGTCGTGGTGCTGTCCTTGCTGCGCACGGCGCTGGGCCTGCAGCAAAGCCCGCCCAACAGCGTGCTGGTGTCGCTGGCGATGTTCCTTACGCTCTTCGTGATGACGCCGACCTTGACCGATGCCTATCACCAGGGCGTTGAGCCGATGATGAACAATCAAGTGACGGCCGAACAGGGCTTCACCGCCGCCATGGTGCCAATGAAGAAATTCATGCTGGCCCATGTCCGCGACGCCGATCTCAAGCTCTTCATGGACATGGCGCACACCAAGCCCACACCCAAGGCCGAAGACACCGCCCTTACCACGCTTGCTCCCGCCTTCATGCTGTCGGAACTGAAACGGGCCTTCGAGATCGGCTTTCTGATTTTCGTGCCCTTCCTGATCATCGACATGGCGGTGGCGTCGATCCTGATGAGCATGGGTATGATGATGCTGCCGCCGGTGATCATCTCCCTGCCCTTCAAGCTGATCTTCTTTGTCCTGGTGGATGGCTGGCGCCTGATCGCCGGCTCGCTGGTCGAAAGCTATCTCCACAGCCCTCCCCATACTTGACTCATGGTCGCGCGGCCGACGGAAAACCGATCGCATGCTGCCGCATGCTCTCACTTTTCCTGGCCGACGCTCCGTATTGACGCCCACCCGGCCTCGCGAGAGAGTTGCGCGTCTGGTTTGGGAGGGGTTCATGCCGCGTATTTCGCGCCTGAAGACGTTCGTCTCGATTTTCAGCCTGCTTCCGGTTCTGGGCATCGCCATACCCACAGCGCACACCGCCACCGCGCCCGCCAAAGGCGCGGGTGATGCGGCCAGCTGCCGGGCCATGACCGGCCGGGCCATTGGTCCGGACATGCGCATCCTCACCGCCGAATTTGCCGAGCAAGGCACCACCGTCGGCAATACCAGGATCGATGTGCCGGTCTGCCGGATCGTAGGCGTGGCCAACCCCACCGCCGATTCCCGGATCGGCTTCGAAGTCTGGATGCCGCCCGCCATCGCCTGGAACGGCAAATTCCGGGCCGAGGGTTCGGGCGGTTCGGCAGGCGCGATCTCGCCCGGTCCCATGCTGACAGCGCTCAAAGCCGGCTATGCCACCATGTCCACCGATAATGGGCATATCACCGATCCCGAAGCGCCCAATGGCGGCAACGAGCAGACCTGGGCGCTGGGTCATCCCGAAAAGATGATCGATTTCGCCTATCGGGCCCTGCATGTCTCGACCGTGGCGGCGAAACAGATCGTGCAGCACTTCTACGGCAAGAAGGCCAGCGAATCCTATTTCGTGGGCTGCTCACAGGGCGGCCATCACGCCCTGATGGAAGCGACGCGCTTTCCCGACGATTTCGACGGCATCATTGCTGGCGCGCCGGCCTGGCACTGGGCCAATCAGATGATCAATGCCACCTGGAACAGCCGCGCCGCGCGGCTCGACCCCAGCGCTCTGACCGAAGAAAGCGTGGCGCTGCTTCACCGCAAGGTGATCGCGGCCTGCGATGCGATCGATGGCGTCAAGGACGGTGTGATCGAAGATCCCCGCCAATGTCATTTCGATCCCGCCACACTCACCTGCAAGGAAGGCGCCGCAGCGGGAGAATGTTTGACGCCGGCACAAGTCGCCGCCGCGAATGCAATTTACAACGGCGCAAAAAAATCCGACGGCACGCCGATCTTTGTGGGCTATCCGCGCGGCAGCGAAGCGCAATGGGCGAAGCTGTGGGCGGGCGCGGCACCGGGCGGATCGTCGTTCGATTTCTTCCGCTATTCGGTGTTCCAGGACAAGAATTTCGATAACACCAAATTCGACTATGACAAGGACACCGATCGGGCCTTGAACGCCAAAGTGGTGGGCAAACAGACGATCGCCGATGTCTATAACGTCAAGCCCGACCTCACCGCCTTCAACCGGCATGGCGGCAAGCTGATCATGTATCATGGCTGGGCCGACCAGCAGATCTCGGCATTGGCGGCCATCGATTTCTATCAGCAGATCGTGGCCAAGGAAGGTCAGGCCCGCACCAACAGTTTTCTGAAACTGTTCATGCTGCCCGGCATCTTCCATTGCACCGGTGGCCCCGGTACGGGCAATTTCGGCGCGGCGGGACCGGCCGTCCAGGATGATCCGCAGCATGACATCGTCAAAGCCTTGGATGTGTGGGTGACGCAGAAGAAGGCGCCGGAAAGCTTCATCGGCACGCATTTCAATGAGAACAAGGGGGGCGATCAAAGCAAAGTGGCGGACCGCACCCGCCCGATCTGCGCCTTCCCGGCCCAGGCCAAATACAAAGGCAGCGGCGACATCAACGACGCCGCCAACTTCACCTGCGCAGTGCCGCCCGCTTAGCTTGTAAAGCTGGCTTCGGTTTTCGCTTTGACGTCATCGAGCGTGACACCGGGCGCGAGCTCGATCAGGCGCAGACCGCCATTCTTGCGATCGACATCGAACACGCAAAGATCGGTGATCACCATGTCGATGCAGCGGCTTCCGGTGAGCGGCAGGGTGCAAGTCTTGAGAATCTTGGACTTGCCCGCCTTGTTGGCATGCTCCATCACCGCGATCACCCGCTTGACGCCGGCCACCAGATCCATCGCGCCGCCCATGCCCTTCACCATCTTGCCGGGAATGGTCCAGTTGGCGATGTCGCCCTCTTCGGACACTTCCATCGCGCCCAGGACCGCCATGTCGATGTGACCGCCGCGGATCATCGCGAAGCTGTCGGCGGAAGAGAAAAAACTGGAGGTGGGGATCGCCGTGATCGTCTGCTTGCCCGCATTGATCAGGTCGGGATCTTCCTCGCCTTCGTAGGGAAACGGCCCGATCCCCAGCATGCCGTTTTCGCTCTGCAGAGTGACCTTCATGCCACTGGGAATGTAGTTCGCCACCAGGGTCGGAATGCCGATGCCCAGATTGACGTAATAGCCGTCCTTCAGCTCCTTGGCCGCGCGAGCCGCCATCTCTTCGCGGGTCCAGGCCATCACGCTTTCTCCTGCTGAGAGATTGACTCCTTGTCGCCGCGGGGACGGACGGTGCGAAACTCGATCCGCTTGGCATAGTCGCGGCCTTGCAGGATTCGGTTCACGAAAATACCGGGCGTGTGAATCTGATCGGGATCGAGCGAGCCGTTGGGCACCAGCTCTTCCACCTCCGCGATGGTGACCTTGGCCGCCGTCGCCATGTTGGGATTAAAATTCCGCGCGGTCTTGCGGTAGATCAGATTGCCTTCGTGATCGCCCTTCCAGGCTTTGACCACCGCCAGTTCCGCCTTC